>Ga0335070_10010340_pt1 | contig 10908 bp, 7 predicted proteins | sample Lox_Sample_13_FD_206722 | JGI IMG/M metagenome (GOLD analysis project Ga0335070, IMG submission 206722) | Soil microbial communities from Loxahatchee National Wildlife Refuge, Florida, United States - Lox_Sample_1.3 | ecosystem: Environmental > Terrestrial > Soil > Wetlands | place: USA: Florida... | reverse complement strand
TTCTTTGATCCATCGATCCACGGCTTCCTGCCGTGCGTTTCGCGCGATCGGCTTGTGCATTTCGAGTGCGGAGGCGATCGATTCGCGGGCAGAAGGCCGGCCGGGTGGCCCGAGACTCTCCAGCACTTTCTCCAGCGGCAGATAATCCATCCCACGGACCCTTGCACCGATCAGGGATGTGTTGATGTGCCTGACGTGCGGCTTCAGGCGGGCGAAGTTCAGGAGGTAATCCTCCATGTAGAGGAGATACGAATGCAGGGTCCGGCTCGTGATCACCGGACTGCCGCCGACCCCCGGCACCAGAAAGCACTCCGGCGGCAGCGACTCGGGAATGAAAGTTTGATCGCTCGCACACCCCTCGGCATGAGTATGGCCGTTGGCGAACGCAAAGTCCTGCCCCACAAAGATGACGGGGTTGGCATCCAGATGATGAGCCAGCTGCAGTGCCGAAAAGGCGACTGACCCTCCGTGCCGGAAATGCGACTCATCCGCGGATCTGCTCAGCGGGACGGGCGGCTCACCCTTCATGACGAAAACGAATTTGGACCCTGAATGCAGGGCCAGGACTCCTCGGTTTGTGCGATGGTAGTAGATCAGCGGTGTGGCGGCAGTGTCCCATCCTTTGAAATGTTCCTGACTCGCTTCAAAAGGATCGTAGGAAATCACCAGGTCCGGCTGAATTTGCCGGCTCATCAAAATTCGGGCGGTGGCCCCGATCGCCAGCAGGAACACCGGGCATCCGGCCTGGGTCAGCTGCGGGAGCGCGCCGGTGTGACGCAGGTTCGCCCAGAAATTCAGCAGGCTGTTTTCGAGTGCCGTGTCGAGCAGGTTCAGGCGGCTCTGAAACGCGGCGGGAAATTTCTGCGGCACCTCGGTCAGGAGCGACCGATAAAAACTCTCGTCCGTCAGCGTCGAAGGTAGATGGGCGAAGAGCTTCAGCGAGAGCAGTCTCGATTGTGTCAGGCGATCGGCCAAGCATAAGGGAACTACGCCGGGATCGTGGTGCGAGAAGAAATGCAGACGGCTGTCGCGCATCCAGGTTCCGGCCGGGCTGCCCTCGACTTTGAGCAGGCTGCTGCTCAAACACGCCGAATCCGGCTCCATGACAATGATGTGGGAACTCCGAGGGATGCGCTGCAGCAGCGCTTTGACGTGGTACCCCAGTCCGAAACCCACTACCACGTACAGCGTTCGTTCCTGACGCTGCACATTCTCTACGAGGAATCTGCCCTCCTCGACCGGATCATAACGGCTGTGAAGGTAAAGGTCGCGGCCGTCCGCACGCCGGAAGACCGCGGTAGGAGCTCCTTTGGTTCTGGAATGGACGAATGAAATGGATGCCGGCACGGGCCGCAGTGTATCGTAATTTGCCCAGGGGGACATCCCGAATCTCAGCACCTCCGTATCTTCGGCCCGGCGATTTTCGTCATTACACACGAAAGAGAGGTGTCAGATGATGAAACGCGTATTTCGCCGGAACGTCGGAGGAGTTGACCGGGCCATTCGGCTGGTCGTGGGAACAATGGTGCTGGGGACAGGGCTATACAACCACGCTTCGATCCTCGTCATCATCGGATTGATGGTCCTGGTGTCGGGAATCGTCGGGTTCTGCGCGTTGTATGTACCCTTTGGAATCTCGACTGCACAAACACGTCGGACCGCGGGAGAGCCCAGCTTATGACCGGAGCCGCGCGGATCGCCGAGCTTGTGGATTCGGGTTGTGAGCCGTGTATTTCTCGCCCTACAATCGGCGGGGAGACGGCAGGCATGAACTATGATGACGTGTATAAGCGGTACTACAAAAGAGTATCGAGATACTTGAGCGGCATCGTCGGCCAGGCTGAGGCGGAGGATGTCGCGCAGGAAGTGTTCATCAAGGTGGGAAAGAAACTGGCGAGCCTGCGAGACCAATCAAGGCTGTCCCCGTGGGTCTTCCGGATCGCTCTCAATGCAGCCCGAGACAAGTTGAGGCAACGCTCGGCCGAGAAGCCCGGGTGCGGCTGCCAATCTTCGACATCCGCACGGGACAAAGAGGAAGATGAGGCGGAACTGGTGGCGGACACTCAGTCGCGGACGCCCGAGGAGGGCTTGGCCCGAAGCGAAATGATTCAATGCTTCATCGATTTCGTAAAGAGACTGCCGAGGCAATACTACGACGTGTACGTGCTGAGCGAATTCGAGGAGCTTCCGGACAAGGAGATATCGAGGAAGCTGTCGCTCCCGCTGGAAACGGTGAAGATCCGGCTGCATCGCGCGCGGGCCAAGCTGTATGACGAACTTCGCGCGCATTGCCGCTGTTACCACAACGAGCGCGGCGAGCTCATGGGCGGCCGGAAATAGAAGGATTCTCGCATCCCGGCCGTTTCCGTTTCATAACTGCTAATTGCTGTAACACTCTAGAGGCAGCCGCCAGCGGCTTGCTCATGCGCGCGACCACCTCCGGCCCTGCATTCCGGCTCAGACATTCCAGGCTCTGCATGTAACCGATGATGCGCAAGGTCTCCTCGACATCGGACTTTGCACTCTCCTGTTTCAATGCCCGGGCGACCGCGGCTTCGGCGCAGGCTTCGCAGCCGGTGGCAATCGCGACCGCGACAGGAATCAGGTCCCGCAGTCTTGGCTTGGCGAATTCTTGTTTTGTCGTCATTTTGTGCGTATCCTCGCAACACTGTTTTTTAAGACGAAACAGCCGGCCGCTGGGATACGGCCATCTGGGGCCGGTCGCGGAAGGAGCGCACATGCCGAAATTTGACGCAGAGCTTTCTCAGGTCCGACCCCGATCAGTAGGAATCATGAAACGGGCACTGGTCATCATTGCTCTTGCGGCGGGGCTGGTCGCGGTGGCTGGCGATAAAGCCCGCGCTCAGGGCGGGCAAATTCACGATACGTACTATTTCATCTGTGAGATCAACAAGGCTTCCATCGTAATGCTGGCCGAGACCGGCATCGTGCCGGAACCTCTTGCGGCCCGGATCGCCAGAGGCATCCAGGAAACCATCGTCAGCCTGTCGGCCAAGCGTCCGAACGACTATTTTGATTTCGAGCCGAAGCTGCTCGAAGTCGCAGGCCCGGAGGCCTCACGGGTGCACACGGGGCGCAGCCGTCAGGACATCGAGTCCACGTACCAGCGCCAATACGCGCGCGAATCGCTGCTGAGGGCATACGAGGCGTTGAACGGCGCGCGCGGGCGGCTTCTGACGCTTGCGGGAAAGCATCTCGAGACGATCGTTCCCGCTTATACACTCGATGTGCAGGCTCAGCCGACATCGCTCGCCCACTACCTTCATGGAATCGCCGCGACTCTGGAGCGCGACAGCGAACGGCTGCAGGCGGCGTACGCGCGCATCAACCGCAGCCCGCTGGGAGCGGCCGCCCTGGGCACTTCCGGTTTTCCCCTGGACCGGAGGCGTCTGGCCGATCTGCTGGGCTTCGAAGGCGTGGTCGAGAATTCCTACGACGCCAACCACATGGCACCTGTGGATTTCGCCGCCGAACTGGTGAGCGCGCTGGCAATCTCGGCCTTGCACCTCGGCCAGTTCTCGCAGGATCTCCTGATCCAGTACCACAATCCGACTCCCTGGCTGATGCTGAAGGAAGGAGCGCTTACGGGCACGAGCAGCATCATGCCGCAGAAGCGGAACCCGCGGGCGCTCGGGGATCTGCGCGCCGTCAGCAGCGCCGTGGTCGGCGACGCGCAGACTGTTTTCGTCATTGCCCACAACACATCGGTCGGAGATTACGATTATCGCGAGGAGCAGCAGTTCGTTCAGACCGCGGAGAAGGCGAGCCGGATGTATCGGACGTTTTCGGAAGTGCTCGACGGGCTGATCGTCTATCCCGACCGTTCCCTGGCCGAAGTGAATGCCGAATACTCGACCATGACTGAACTGGCCGACATGCTGCTGCGCGAAGCGCAGGTTCCATTCCGCATCGGGCACCACTTCGCGTCCGAGCTGACGAACTACGGGCGCGCACATGGACTCACGCCGAAGGACATTCCCTACCAGGAGGGCGTGCGAATCTACAGAGAGGTAACCGATGAGAAGCTGCCGCTGACCGAAGCGCAGTTCCGCAGCGCGTTCGACGCGAAACTGATGGTCACCAGCCGCCGCGGCCTCGGAGGGCCTCAGCCCCTCGAGGTCAAGAGGATGCTTGCAGAAAGCCGCACGCGCCTGGCATCCGACGCCGCGTGGCTGCAGGCGCGTCTGCAGCACCTGCAGGACGCGCAGGCAGTGCTGGACAAATCCTTCACCCAGCTGGCGGCGAGGGCCGATTCCGGCAATCCGCGTTGATCCGTGTGAATCCGCGTCCCGTTAGCGCCGGTCGGCGAGCCCGAATGTCCGGTCGAAAAAGGCAGCCATTGCCTTGTTCGCCACCAACCAGGACTGGTGCCGCAGGAAGCCGTGGATCTCATCCGGCAGCACAAGCTCCTCGTAGTGAACCCCAAGCGCGTCCAGCCGCTGCACCAGGTCGACGGTCTGATGGAAAAGAACGTTGCGATCGTCGTCGCCGTGTATGAACAAGACCGGAGATTTCCATTTCTCGACGGATGCTACGGTCGAGGAATTCCAGGCCACCCCGAGCGCCTGCTGCACGTCTGACTTTTCGTAACTGGTCAGGTCATCGGCGACCGCGGTCTTCAGATAAACCGCGCGATCGTGGACGCCATGGAGGTCCACTCCTGCGGCGAAGATGTCCGAATTTCTCGCAAGCGCGAGCGCCGTCAGATAGCCGCCGTAGGAACCGCCCCAGATCCCGATCCGCTTCGGATCGATTTTGTCGTAGCTCTGCAGAAATATGCCCGCCGCCACAACGTCTTTGTATTCGGCCGCGCCCCGTGCCCCGGCGCGTTCCGGATAATGGAAGGCGTACCCGTAGCCGATTCCAAGTCGATAATTCACCGACAGCACCACGTAGCCGTGATTGGCAAGGTACTGATTCATTGCATAGGAGTTGCTGTAGTAATCCATATAGTGCCAGCCCAGGAGCATCTGGCGCGGCGGCCCGCCATGAACGAAGATCACCGCGGGCTTTTTTGCAGGGCCGGCGGATGTTTCGAAAAGCTGGCAGTGGACCTCGACCCCGTCCTCGGCCCGCACCGTCACGGCTCTGGGTGTCACCATCTGACTGACTGGAAAGTCGGATGAAATGCGGTCCGAAGCGATCGGCTTGGGTGTGGCCGCGCCGCTCGCAAGGACGTAGGGCAGGGGAGGCTTCTGCGCGTCGGCGGCAAGAAACGCGATGGAGCGGCCGTCGCCGGTCACCGCAGGCGTCCATTCAAGGCCTTTCCCTGAAGTCAGCGCTTCCGGCTTCGCCGCGTCCACGGGCACCCGGAACAGGTGTCTGCGATCGATGTCGTCCCGATCGGGGCCGGTGTTGGCGTTGTAGACGATTGACTTCCCGTCCGGTGTCACGGTCACGTATTCGACCATGAAATTCCCCGGTGTGAGGAGCAGAGGAGCCGCGCCGCCCGAAGAGGAAACCGAGTAAAGATGCGGCCAGCCGTCCACGTAGGCCAGAAAGAGGATCAGGTCGCCCGCCCCCCAGTTGAGATTTGCGTTCCCCTCGGTGCGGGGGAGCGATCCCGTCAAAGTCCTGGGACTCTTCCACACGAGATGAGCTTCGCCCGCAGATACATCGGCCACCCAGATCGCCCAAGGGTCGGGGTGCTGCTCCAGGATCGTCTGAGGAGGCCCGCCCCGTCCCGGACGCCTGATGAAAGTGATGCGTTTCCCGTCCTGCGACCAGCGGGGAGAATCGTCGCGGGAAGTCGTGGGCGCAATATACCGGATCGGCTGCTGATCGCCTGTGTACAGGGCGATGAAGCTGTGGTCGTCGCGGTCAGAGACGAACGCCAGCTTCGATCCGTCCGGCGACCATTCGGGCGAGCGGCTCGTCCCGCGGCAGAAAAACAGGCGTGCCGCGGGCTTGCTGCCGTCGAGCGGCACCGACCAGATCTGGCCATCCCTGAGGAAAGCGACACGGTCGCCGCGCGGCGATATCGACGGCTGGTCTCCCTCGGCAAGAAGCCTGGGAGCGCTGCCGGCAAACGGCACCGCCCATATTTCCAGCTTCGGTTGCACCGGGCTGGACGCAGGGTTCGGCTGCAGATATCCGGGCGCGGGCCAGTTCGCATCGTGATCGCCGCCGCGCACATACACGATGTAGTTTCCGTCCGTCGAGAATTCCAGATTCGTCAGTTCCTGGCCGTCATCGGAAATGTTGCCGGTCAGGCGGCGTGCCTGGAAATCCGGTCCCTCCGCGGCCCAGATGTTGCGCACACCTTTTTCGTTGAACACCCAGGCAATACGGGAGCCGACTGGCGAAGCGACAAGCTCCGCAGGATATGGATAGCTCGTCACCTGATCGACGGTGAACGAAGTCTGGGCGCCGCCGGATCTCAAACAAACCAGAGCCCACACCGCAACCAACGCGACACACACTCTCTTTCTCATAAACTCACCTCAAATGGGGATCGGACCGACGACAAATGGGGGTCAGACCGACGCAAGAGTAAAAATTTCAATGTGTTGCCCTCAAATTTTGCTCGAAAAAGGCTCTCAAACCGCGTTTTGCTCCCCTTTTTTTGCGTTTAAGCAAATGCCAGAGGTGAAGATGGAGTTCCTGGAGTGGCTGAAATCGCTTAGACGAAAAAAAAAGGGCGGCAAAAATCGCATCTAAGGTTCAATTTTGAGTGTCACTTTTCGCCCATCCTGTGTCAGCGCTTGATTTGCGTCGGTCCGATCCCGAATCTACTTCTTCCGCAAAACCCAGGTGCCGAAAAGGCGCGTTGGTGATTCCCCACTTCCCAGAGTCGCCTGCGAGATCCCCCGCAATTCTTGCGGGCTCGCAGCCACGCCCTGGAACCGGATGTTCAGATTCTGCGGCGCCTTTGGAACGGTGAAAAAGAGATCTCGCTCGCCCACTTGAAGGTCTTCCAGATCCAGTGATTGGTCTCTTTGATCCTCGGAATGGAACCAGAGTTCCAGGCGCCCTTTCCAATCGCTCCCCTGCTTACGAAGGCGTAGCACCATTTCCGTGGGCAGGAATGGAGCCGGATAAAACAACAGATTACCGGTCCATTTGCCCGCGAGAGGGACGGTCGCAAGAAGAACACCCGGCGGGAGCGGTGCCGACTCGGGCGCCGCGACCGAGGCAAGATCGAGCGTTCCGCCGTTCTTGTCCACTTCCTGCCACGCAGCCCAGGCGGCATCCTGAATCACACGGGCCCGGCGTCCGGACAAATCTGCCAGCACTGCTTTCCTTCCCGGCTCCGGCTTCGCCGTTTGGAGATTCACCGGTACTCCGACGATTGTCCGCGGCAGACCAGACGGACTCTGGTGAAAGATCGCAGCATAAATCGTGCACGCGGCCAGATAAGTGCCCGCAGGCGATGGATGCGATCCATCGACGTAGAACAGTTCCAGCGAAGGATCCTGCTTGCGGACCGTTTCCCAGGCAATCCCGACAGGCGCTACCCGCGCACCGTTCTCTTTAGCTGCCGACATGTAGACATAGTTCAGTTGTGCCTGGTCCTCCGGAGTCGCCTTGCGCGCCCAAGTCAGATAAAACATCGGGACCGCGCCCACACTGCGCACCTCTGCCGCCCACCTTTGGGCATAAGGCCTGAAAAGCTGGTCGCTGGAAATACGCGCTTTGCCCTCCAGATAGTAATTGGATCCGAGCGTGCTCTGTTCCTGCAACACCACGAAATCCCATTTGCCCTGATGCAATGCATTGGGAGCCTCTCCTCGTTCCCAATGGTCCTTGAGCCGCCAGCCGCCCGGCGCGCACATCCGGGTTTCCACGGCATGGCCTCGCGACTGGGCTAGTTTCCCGAACATCTCGGGGAGATTGTTGAAATACGTATAGCTGTTTCCGATGAACAGCACCCGGATGAGAGAAGGTTTCTCCTGCGCTCCAATCCAAAAGGAGAAGATCAGGACCGCGATGACGCCCGGAAGGAATTTTCTTGGGGAGTTCCTGCGTTCGGAAGCCATGATTCCGATCTCCTGTACTGCTGACCGTCAGAAGGTCTGCTGCGAGCGGGGCTCCTGTTCGCCCGGCCTGAGTCTTTTCCACACATAGACGGGAATGCCGGCCAGGATGAGCAGGAACCCCCAATAGACCGTGTCCCTGCCGGAACCGCCGATCGCCCACAGCGAATAGACGAACGCCAGCCCGGGAATCAGAAGCAGTCCCGGCCGGAGTGCGCCGCGCGCGCCGGACCCTCTGCCGACGGAGATGATTGCGTCGGCTGCCGAGCAGAAGACATAAGGCACCAGCGTCTGCAGCGTCGCGAGCAGGATGATAAATGTGAAGGCCCCGACCAGTCCCTTGGTGTAATTCATCGAGATGAGAATCGTAGCCAGCACGCTCGAGATCACGATTCCCACGACCGGCGTGCCCCGTTTCGACAATCGGGCGAACGCCGCGGGGAACAGGCCGTCGCGCGCCACTGCGAGAGGGAGCTGGCCCTGCAGCAAGATCCAGCCGTTGAGCGCGCCGAAACACGAGATCGCCGCGCCTGCCGCGATGGCGTACGAAGCCCAGCCCCCCCACATCAGGCTGGCGGCATCGGCGTACGGAGCCGTCGACTTCGCCAGTGAAGCGGCGGGAATAACTCCCATCACCGCCACTGTGCCCAGCATGTAGACCAAGGCAGTGGACACGGTTCCCAGAATCGTCGCGCGCGGGATCGTGCGCTGAGGATCGACCACATCGTCGGCCGGGATCGTCGCCGATTCCAATCCCAGAAACGCCCAGAGTGTCAGTGCGGCTGTTGCAGTCACCGCTGAAAAAGGAGACTGTCCGCTCAGGTTGAAGGGCGTCATGTTCGCGCGGTTGAAGAAGACGAGCCCCAGCGTTGCGACGGCGGCCAGCGGCAGCAGCTTCAACACCGTCGTCACCAGTTGAACGATGCCCGCGGTGCGAACACCCATGGTGTTGACCCAGCTCAAAATCCAGATCGCAGCGACAGCGGTGAGACCGGCCAGCAGCGGATTCCGCGAGAGTGGTGGAATGAAGACTCCCATGTATCCCGCGAATCCAGTCGCAATTGCGGCGTTGCCGGCCCAGATCGAGATCCAGTAGCCCCACGCGACCAGGAAACCGGCCATGTCGCCGAACCCGGTCCTGGTGTAAACGTAAAGTCCGCCGGTCTTCGGCACAGTTCGGGCCAGCCGCGCGAACACCAGGGCAATCATCAACGCGCCAGTGGACGTGAACAGCCAGCCCAGAATGCTGATCCCGCCGAAAACGCCCAGCGAAGCCGGAAGCAGAAAAATTCCCGATCCGATCATGTTCCCGACCACCAGGGCGGTACTTCTCCACAAACCCAATGCTCGCGGCGCTTCACCGGCCATGAATGTGTCCTCCGTTGGAGACATCCCGAATTTCCGCCCCTTTGAGTCTGGGATGCCACGTATCTCCAGGGCGGAAAATCGGAATGCCCCCCCCTTGTCCGTACTCAACCACGGGGACATTCCGAATTTCCTGAGAGGGTCTACGGAACAGTCGCGAGGAAATTCGGGATGTTCCCTCATTGCACAGGTGCGGGTCGGGTGACCGCGTTGAAGACCCGCATGAAGTTGCCGCCCAGGATCTTGCGGATGTCGGCTTCCTTGTACCCGCGCGCCCTCAGCTCCTCCGTGATTGAGCCGATCTTCCCGATGTTTTCCAGTCCCTTCGGAGTCGAATCGATGCCGTCGAAATCGGATCCGAGGCCGACGTAATCGGCGCTTCCGGTCACCTTCACGACGTGATCAATATGGTCCACGACTGTCTTGACGTCGGGAACTGCAATGGTCTTTTCGAAGTCGGCCATCCGCTCATGGACTTCGGCCATGGCCTTGTTGCGCAGAGCCGCATCGACACGTTCCCACATCAGCGGGTTCTCCGGCATGCCGTATTTCTTCGCCAACTCCGGAATGATCTCGTTCAGTTTCTTGTCCAGGGCGGAATTCAGGAACCCGGGCGAAAAATTGATTCCCACCGCTCCGCCGTTCTTTGCCAACGCCTTGAGCATGTCATCCGAGAGATTGCGGAAATGATCCGACAGGGCACGGGCGCAGGAATGGGAAGCCACGACAGGTTTGGTGGTTACGCGCAGGACGGCCCAGAATGTCTCGTCGTGCGCGTGTGAGACATCGATGATCATGCCCAGCCGGTTCATCTCTTTCACGACCTGCTCCCCGAATGGAGTCAGTCCGCCCAACTCGGCTTTTTCATCGCCCGAGGCATCGGCCCAGTCGGTGCGGTTCCAGTGCGTGAGCGTCATCAGCCGGACGCCGGCTTTGTAAAACGACCGGAGCAGACCCAGATCGTTCTCGATCGCATAGCCCCCTTCGATCGAGATCATGACCCCCGTCTTATTCAAGGCCTTCAGTGGGTCGACATCTCTGGGCCCGAGCACCAGGGCGAGATCATTGGGATTTTCGGCGATCAGCTTGTGGATCGCATCAATCTGGTCGAAGGCGCGCTTGGCCGCCGTGATCTTGTCCGTGTCGCTCCGGGGCACGGGCACATAGGCGGCAAACACCTGCAGGTCCACCGACCCTCTCTTGAGCTTCGGGATATCGATGTGGCCCGTGGGCAAGTCCTGTTTGAGATCCTCGCCCGCCATGTAGCGGCCGATCGTGTCGCAGTGCATGTCGATCACGGTCGCGTCATGATGAATGTAGCTGGTGAAGAAACGCGGATCGACCAGCTTCTCGTCGGTGTTGGCGAGGTTCGTGAGGATCTCATAGTTATACTCCGCCCCTTCCGCTAGCAGTTCGGGCCGGATGTATTCGGCCTTGTCGCCGGGCCGGTGATATTCCGGATGCTGGTCGTCGAGCTCGGGTGTCAGCGGATTGCCGGACCTCAGGCTGATTGCAGGGACGCCCTTCAGGTCGAAGGCGGTATGGT
>Ga0335070_10010339_pt1 | contig 10909 bp, 7 predicted proteins | sample Lox_Sample_13_FD_206722 | JGI IMG/M metagenome (GOLD analysis project Ga0335070, IMG submission 206722) | Soil microbial communities from Loxahatchee National Wildlife Refuge, Florida, United States - Lox_Sample_1.3 | ecosystem: Environmental > Terrestrial > Soil > Wetlands | place: USA: Florida... | reverse complement strand
ACTCCAAAACCGACCAGAAGCGATCTTCAGGCCCGTCGTGTAGGTGTTGGATCGCCCGCGCTACGATGTCGGACATTGGCGTCGGCGGCGCGCCGGTGCCAAAGAAACCAGCCATCATACTTGCCAGAACAATGTCGTCTTCAGCGAATACTTGCGTAATGAGTTCCGCCACATCCCGGACGGCGAACGTACCCAGCCGGCCGCGGGCATCCGTCTCCACCAGGGCGCTCTCCATGGCCGCCAATTCGTTGGGCGATAGGAGCGGAAGGGAAACGTCACGATTGAAGTGGGGATAGAAGAACCGGCGCACCGTCGGGTCGGAAGCGGCGGCGATTAGTTTAGCCGGAAGGGCTCTCACCGTGGCGATGTCGCCATCCGGAGAGGCCAGGTGGCCGGTTACAAGCATATCCGGCGGCACAGGTATTCCCAGCGCGGCCGAGAGGGCAGCGATGAACACCGACGCATCGGCCGAGAAGCCATCCACCTGGATGCCAAGATCGTGGCAGCTGGTCGCCCCTACGTTAGCGATGGCAATCTCGAATGCCCCCTGGGAGAGTCCCATCGCTATCAGGATGCGGTCCACCAGGGGCAAAACGACTTCCCGAAGATGCTGCTGAGCTGGCGGCGCGAAAACGACCGGGCCCGCAAACCTAACTCGCTCGCCATCGCCCGGCAGGTTCGCGCGGATGACCACCCACGTGAGAACTGCCGTCGCCTCCGCACCGGCGCCGAAGACTAGCGCCGTCCTGACCCGACCACATTGATTCTGGTCGTGCATCATAGCGGCGGACCTCCTGCCTCACCGACCTTGATCTCCAGTCGCCCATCCTCCAGGCCGGGGAAGATGCTCAGAGTGATTTCTCCACTCAGGAGGCGCACAGTTCGCGATGGCTGCCCTCCCTGCTCGAACGTGGCCGCCGCCAGGCTCAGCGGACGGTCGGGGAAAGCAGAGGTCCAGCACAGGTGGCCCTCGGACAGCGTGTCCTCCCAGAGGATGCGCCCGGTTTGAAGAGCGAGCGTGTAATACCCTGGTGTTATCCCCCGTACTGTGCTGAGGGACGGAGATTGGTCCACAACGATCTCCCGCAAAATCTGCCCATCTCGCTCCAGAACGATGGTGGCGCAGTGCGCGGGTCTCACCTGCTGTTTCATTACCGCGAGGGAGGACTCAAGGAGCGATGTCCACTCCGGACTGGTGAGAACCGGGTCCGGGGCCGGCGGACTCAGGCCGTCATCCGGCATCGAGGCCATGAACGCCAAATCTACGGCCAGTTCGCGCTGGTTTATCGAGCCGAGCGGGGCGATGCGTCCTATGACCTGGTGGGCCACTTCATCCATGAAGTTGACGAATTGCCTAGCGCCCTCGTCGAAGCCCTCCTGCTGGCCACGGCGTTGGATCTCTACAAGCGCCTGGGCCAACGCGGATTCAGGGAACCGACTCTTCATCGCCTGCTCGATCAAGGATATGAAGAAGAGATCCTTGCTCATCGCAAGTCCTCCGGGGATTGCGTACGGTCTAGCACTTGCCGGATGCGATCCCAGAGACCGGTCGTGCGGCCCGCCGCGATGAAGGCGGGGATGCCAGAGAGTACCCAGGCAGTATTCCGCCAGAGGTCGGGAATAGCCGTCTCGGCACTTTCATCCATTCTTCTGAACCAGCGGCTTCCTGCAAATCGACTGAAGCTGGCTCTGCTCAGCCCAAACTCGGCGGCCAAGCAGCTATCCTCGATTTCGCCATCACCGAGGTCGTCGAAGATCCGGCGAACCAGTCGGGCGAGGTTCATCGCGCCCAATGCCCGGATCGCGGGACGCTGCTGATCGAGATTGGCCGCTTTCTCTTCCGCCACGGCGTCCCTGAGCGATATCTCGGCTCCATCTGGGAAGGCCGGGTCGGTTGGTACCGGCTGCGGTGCAGTGAGGTCCTCAGGCCGGCAGCCGAATTGTTCGAATGAACCGATCAGGCGCCTGACGAGTACCTCGTCGATGAGCGATTGGATGCGGTATCGCTCAAAAGGCCGGGTGGGGTCGGCATCGGAGGCATTGGCCTTCAGCCACGACCGGCATTCCCGCGCGGTCATCTCCGTGGGGAACCAGAGGGTGAGCATCTGTCCGGCTGCCTTACACAGGAAGCGACGGATAAGGGGGTTGGCCCGCCGGCGGGATTCGAAGCAGGACAAGCCGAAGTGTCGCAAGACGTGCCTCTGGAGGATCACCCCAGCCATCGCTTCCCGCTCCAACTCGCTTTCTTTCGGCTGGGCCTCCGTTTGGCGGGCGGCGTACTCCAGGAAAGCAGCCCAGTAGTAGCGGCAATCAGGACCGTCTCGTCCCCCCTTCGACGCAGTCGGGCGGCCAGAACTCGCCCTCGGGCGACCATTCGGGAGGTGCGCGAACTTGTCGATGGTGAGGTCGTAGGCCTGGTCAAGCAACTGGGACCTGCCGTCGCAACAGACTAAAGCCCAACTGCTGCCGCGCAGCGAATCGACGTATTCGGCAAGTCGTAAGGGCCCGTTTCCCCCATAGTAGAACAAGTGGCGATAGTCATGCAGTTCCTTCAGCGCGGCCCGGTCACCCAGATGGACGACTTGGGTGGCCAATTCTGCGAGCGAAAGCCCGCTCCAGGGGCGGGCCCGCTTGGCGTGAGAATAGACAGGGCCAGCATGCACCGTTTCCACGACCCATTCACTTTCTCCACGTCATCAATCTGACGCCGGATCGTAGACCTAGCGAACTCCTATCAGTGGGCTCGACCTACCAGCGACCACCACGATAGACAAGATTTGTCCCGATGTTGCCAAATCCGAATTCACTTAGACCACACTCATTCGTAACGTCCAGGGGGAACAGATCCGTTGGACTCCATCCAGGCACGTCGCTAGCTTCATCTGTGGTCGTGACCACAACGCGGTAATCGATCCCATCTGGCAGACGCGGTAGCCTCTTGCAGAACTCCTCGAGCTTGGAGATATCGGGCTTGCGGATGTTGCGATCCGCCTCGGCGCGGTACTTGAATTCCAGATCAAACCGCTCAAGCGCTACGTCTCCCAGAAACACCTCCAGATGCAGCGCGAGGAGGCTCTGTTCGCCCAACCACGTAAAGAGCCCGTTTTCTATCCGCTCCCGTTTCTCAATGATGTGATCCGGCTTGAGCCCACGGGCATGAGCAAGCCGGAGCATACCTTGAAAAGTCGAGTTCACTGTGAAATTCACGGATTCGGTCATCACATTCACGCCGACGTTGACTTGCTCGGTGACTAGTGTACCCATGGTGCCTGTTCTCCTTTCACAGACGCGTGCGACTCCGAGGGTTTCCGGAATCTGGGTTCGTCTCGTTGTTCGACTGCATCGACACCTCCGTGTCATCCCGGATGCCGTCGTCCGTGTGCTTCGAATCGCCCTCAACATGCTGAGATTCAAGGGGCTCCGTCTTCGTCCGTTCTGCATCTCCAGGGCGGACCGATCCCTCCTTTGTGTCTTCCACGTCGGCACCCTGTTCATCAGAGACAACGTCGCCCGCGTCGACGATTTCCACATGCAGTAGCGCCCCCGCTAGTCGGAGTAATCGGTCCGATCGCAGGTATTCCCCGCAGGAACGATTCCACACCCCCAGTTGAACATTGATAGTGGGAATATCGCCCCAGTCGAGTATCTCCAGGGGCATCAGATCAAGCTCATCCTGCTCATCGTCCCCGGGATCGTAAATGAAGTCGATTCTCACCCCGGCGTTGCCGAAGCAAACCGCAAGAAAGGAAAGCTCCTCAACGTAGACCAGCTCGGCAATGCCGTCGGTCAGATTCCGCAGGGGCTTCTCCAGTTCATCGACGGGCAGCCGGAGCAGCAGAAGCAACCGAGAAAAGAGGTCATCGATCGCGCTCTTCCACTCGGCGCGAGAACGCAGGCCAATGACAAGTTGTCGCTGCAGCATGTCCATGAGTCAACCTCCGGTTATTAGGACGCGGGCCACGCGCAGAAGATGCTCCAATTCAACTCGCTTTGTGCCATACCGATACACGGCGAGCATTAGCAGGCGTCCGAGCATGCGACCCGACAGGCGCGGCGGCCTGGCTGGATTGCTGTGGAGCTTTGCTACGAACGCAGAGATTACCTCGGCCGAGACCTGAATTCCGCAGGCTCTGAGAATCTTGGCGCGATCCATCAAGATTGCCTCAGCTGCGTCTCGGTTCGGATAATCAAGCCGCCACAAGACGTCAGCGCGATCGAACACCGCCGGATCGATTGAATCAGGGTGGTTGGAGGTACCGATCAGGAGGAAATTCGGGCTTGCCGACAGCTTGTCCAAGGTCTTCAGGAATTCGTTGACGAACCTGTGCAACTCCGTGGGGTCGCCGGCGCCAAACTTGTTCCGACTCATTGCAACGGAGTCAAACTCGTTCATGATGACGACGGCCGGCTGGCGAGCAATCACAAAACCAATGGTCTCGGCGGCCTGTCTTACGGCCTTGGCGCTTTGGCCGAGGCGATCGCTGAAAAACTCGCTGCCCAGCACGTCGAGAAGGCAGACCTGCGAGTTACTAAGCTGGCGGACGCATTCTGCGTAGAGATTTGCTGCACCCATCGCGAGGCTGGTCTTGCCGACTCCAGGTTCACCTGTCAGGATGTAGATGCCATTTACCGGCCTTTTACTTATTCGTAGGTCGCGGATGCTCGCGTGAAAACGCATGGCGTTACCGAGCTGGGTCTTGATTGCCGGATCGACGTATGTTTTTTCCCAGAGTTCCCGGTATTTCGGCTTCGGGAGCGATTCTGTAAGGAACAGCCTCATTGCACTTCCGCTGCACGGCGGAGATTCCGGCTTCTCCTTCCGGGAGCCGTCTCCGTCGGAGAGAGCTGGCCGAGTGATGGGCTGCCCGAAACGATCGTAGCTTGTGGCAAGTGCTTCCATGGTTGGATCCGGATTCGTGCTCCTCGTCGGCAACGACGGCGGCCCGAGCATTACACGCCGCTCGGCATGCGTGAACGAATTCGCCAGATCATGTTGACCGTCTATGCGCTATTTCCCTAACCCTGTAACCGCAGATTCGGTCGGCGTGCGCCAGAAAATCTGAGAAAGATTTAGCGGTTCAGGTCGCAAGAGAATTTCAGGATTTTCAGCCTGAGGGTGGAAATCGGGTGGCGTTTTGGGGTACATTTAGGTGGGGAAGTTCTTTGGGGCGTCTTTTCGGTCGTTGCTGAGCGATTATGGGAGGGCGATGATCATGACACCTGCAGAACGAGAGGATTACCTGTTCCAGCGCGCGAAGAGTGGCGACCGGATCGCGAAGATGCTTCTGATGGACCTGATGTGGCCCAAGATCCGGCGTCGGTTAAGCATGAGGATTCCCCATTCGCTGCGGAGCATCATTGAACCCGACGATTTCTTTTCTGTAACCGCATTGGCCGTTTGGCAGGTGCTGCCCCGTTTCGTGCGTCGGGGACCGGACGCCATCGAGCGTTTCATGTCCACCATCGCACTTTGCCGACTCCGCGACAAGCTGCGGCGGCTCCGCCACGAACATCTGCGCGTGCCTATCTCAGAGACGGCAACTGAGCATGGTGATGACGCGGCGTTCTCGTCGCTGTTGACACGAGTATTAGAGAGAGGATCTACGCCGAGCAGGATCCTCGGCTGGAACGAGGCGATAGATAGACTTCGCGCCGCATTCAAGGAGTTGTCCCCAACGGAGCAGTTGGTTCTGTGGCTCCACTATTGCGACCAGCTGTCCCTTCGCGAAGTCGGCCGCCAGATTAACCTCCCAGCGACCCCCGTTCGTCGCTTGCATGATCAGGCCTTGGAACAGCTCAGACGGGACGTTGGGCCTAGGTCCAAGTATCTCAGTAGCATCATCTAGCACGCCGCGGCGGTCTTGTGCGGCGGCTTGTCTTCTGGTCAGTGCCGAGCCGTCCGGAGCCAAGAGTTATTTCTTCATGCCAGGAGCAAACGCATGGCTTCTTCTATTTCGCAGTTCGAGGAACACCGCGATGGCGCAGATCCCTTGGCAGAGGTGATCGAATCCGTCGTCACGCGTTGGGTCAAGGGCGAAGCCGTGGACCTTGCCAAGGTGGTCGCCGAGCAGCCTCCGCCACTTCAAGGCGAGTTCGGCGAGCGCCTCCGGCGCCTGTGGGAGGCGAAGGAGCTGGATGGACTTGGTCCGCATGACTCGCTCGATTTCGGAGGGGCGGGGCAAGAGGATCCAGGGGATTTGGTTGGACTGATCCCCGGATACCGAGAGATTCGGGCTCTAGACGCAGGCGCGCAGTGCAGAATCTTTTCTGCGATCAGCGAGAAGGATGGCAAGAAAGTTGCGATTAAGATAATGCGCGAAGGGCCATTTGGGGCCCCGACCGCCAAGGCTCGCTTTCAGCTAGAAGCGCAGATCCTCCGCACGCTTAGCCATCGCAACCTGGTTCCGGTCCATGAGATCGGAATCCTGCGGGGCCACTTCTTCTCGGTCATGGATCGGGTTGAAGGAATGCATCTGGATGACTATATTCGCGCAAAGCGTCCTTCGGTCAAAAGAATCCTACGACTTTTTGCCAAGATCTGCGGCGCTCTTCATGAGGCCCACAAGGCCGGAATCGTCCACCGGGATCTCAAACCTGCAAACATCCTCGTGACCGCCGATGGTGAGCCGCACATTCTCGACTTCGGCCTAGCCAAGCAGATCCAAGGCGGAGAGGGCGCCAGGCTCACGGAGCCCGGCAAGTTCGTCGGCACATTGGCCGCGGCCGCGCCCGAGCAACTTCTCGGTACAATCGGCATGATCGACTCGAGAACCGACGTCTATGCGATCGGCGTGCTTCTGTACGAAGCGCTAACTCGTCAGTCGCCGTATCCGAATAGGGGGAATCTCGCGGATACCGTTCGCCATATCGTGGAGACAGACCCCAAGCGACCCTCCTGGTACACGCGCCATCTTCGTGCGGACCTGGATTGCATCATCCTGAAATGCTTGGAGAAGAAGCACGTGGATCGCTACGGGTCTGCGGGTGAGATTCGGGACGAAATTACGAGATATCTGAAGGGTAGGCCAATCCAGGCCAGACCGCGATCGCAGGCCTACCTGGCCTGGAGACTTGTAAAGAGTAACAGGCTTGCTTCGACATTGATAGCCGTGCTCCTTCTAGTCCTCCTCGCCAGCTATGCGAACGCAAGGGCGCAACTACACCGAGAAAGCCATCTGCACAGCGAGGCCGACGCTGCCCACCATGAAGAGGCGACACAGCGAAGGAAAGCAGAACTCAGCGCTAACGATGTAAAGACACATTTGGTGGAAGCCAGGCGCTATGCGTATGTGACTGCGGTTCGTGCGGCCGCGGACTCGCTCAATGCCGGAAATGTCGCAGCGGCCCGCCTGGATCTTGATAGCGCGCCGGAGGCGTTCCGTGGATGGGAGTGGTATCATTACGCCAGCCAACTTGACCAGAGCATGATCAAGCTAGCGGGCCATTCTGACACGATTTGCAGCCTAGCGTTTTCGCCCGCCTCGAATGATCTTCTCTCTGTCGCTGAGGACGGAACGATCAAGTCGTGGCCGCTTGATCAAACCAGCACTGCAGAAGAGCTTGCTGGTGAAGAGCTTGTGGTTCGTGCGGCCGGCTACGATCAGGCCGGCCGGCAGGTGATCCTTCCCTACGGCACTCCGGTCTGTCAGATCCGCGATCAGATTTCAGGTCGATCGACATCCCTGCCGCTGACCGTACCGGAGCAGTTCGTGCGTGTGAACGCCGCGGGCGACGACTCACGGGTCATTCTATCGGCGCCTCATGGTTTGCAGGTGCTGGATACCCGAATCGGGGAGGTGACGCTGAATTTCCGAGTGCCCGACTCTGCCACCAGCACAGCCTGTCCGGTCATCAGTCCGGATGGCTCCCAAATCGCCATCGGCCGCCATCCGAGGCTCGTTGAGATATGGAGCACATCGGAGGACCGAATCATCCACCGACTAACTGGTCATCGAGACCGGATCGAAGCCATGTGTTACACGCCCGATGGCAAGTCGCTTATTACCGCGTCGCGTGATACGACTATTCGAGTCTGGGATTGTGAAATGGGGAACAATCGCGCCGTGCTTGTCGGCCACTCGGATCAAGTCAGGGCTCTCGCGGTCAGCCCCGACGGAAGAACTTTGGCATCCGCCGGTTGGGATGGGACCATCAGACTGTGGGATATCGGTTCTTTTCAAGCCCTGGTGGCCCTGCGTGGCCACACTAAGTACGTCAGCGCGCTGGCGTATTCTCCCGACGGATTAAGAATCGCTTCCGGCGATGAGGACGGTTCGATCCGAATCTGGGATGCGACGCTGGGCGGCGATCCGTATCGACTGCCGGGACATACCAGCTACGTCTATGCACTCACGGTGTCGCCAGATGGCCGATACCTTGTCTCTGGCGGATGGGATGGATGGGCTGGAGATAGAGGCTCACTGAAGATTTGGGATGCTCTCACAGGGTGCTTGATCGCCGCGCTGGGTGAACCGGGTGCCAGAGTGACGGCTGCAGCGTTTGATCCCCGCGACCCACGATTCGCAGTTATAACCAAACTGGCAGAGAACGGTGACAGCGTCGTGCGGTTGATCGACGTTTCCACAGGTGAGATCCGTGAGGAATTGGGGCGTTTCTCCGGTCACTCAGAAGCCCTCGGTTTCGACGCGACCGGTGCGGTTCTTGCTGCGGGCACCGATGGAGACCGCATCCAGCTTTGGGATCTCAAAGACCTGTCCGAGCTCGCTCAACTCCCAGGAACTCGATTGGCGTTCTGCCCGACGAAAGCGGTGTTGGCAACATCCACGAACGAGTCGCCGTGCAAAGTACACCTCTGGACCACGCAGGATCCAGCGAAAATCCAGCAGCTCTGGGAAACAGATTGGTCAAAACCATTGAACTACCTGGAGTTAAGCCCAGACGGAAGTCTGCTGGCTGGCGCCTGCTCAGATGGGCGCGTTCCGCTCTGGGATGTTTCCACAGGAAAGCTCCTAACGGTCATCAGCAGTCGATCGAGTGCGGTGCAATGCGTCATCTTCAGCCCGGACGGAAGGCGGATTGTTACCAGCAGCAGGGATCGAGCAATTCAGCTTTGGGATTCAGAATCGTTCACTGAGGTAGCAACTTTAGTTGGCCATTCTTCCTACGTTTACCGAGTTGCGTTTTCGCCGGACGGCTCGACACTCTTTTCCGCATCCGGAGATACGACAATCCGAATGTGGCAGACGCGTCCACTTGCAGAGCTCCTGAACGCGCGCGGCCCGCCAGTCAGTCTGGCCAGCTGCGAAAGCGGTCGTGGAGAGGATTGCGGACCGGACGTACGGGGCTCGCGAGCTTGTCAACGTCATCATGAAGAACCAATTAATCGACCAATCAACCAAGGAGGCGGCTCTGCAAGTTATCCTACGGATGCGAGCCTCGCAGGCCCCGTGAGGTCGGGAAGGAGATGACCGGGCGGGTTGCCGTGCAGGCAATGAACTCGCATTAAGGGTAAATCCCGGGGTAGTTTCCTCGGGTCACTCTGGCGAGATCCCTCGTTGGACCTGTCCGCGGTTGGCCGCTCACGTCCCGGCCAACTCGATCCTGGACCGCTCATCCTTCGAATCCGGCCGCACACGGGCGTTTCTGCCCACCAGGAGAAGCTCGCGGTTACTGTGGCTCCTTAATGACGACCTCCGGGTATGGAACCCGGAGGTTCGGAGATTGCTAATCGCTCACAATCGTGCCGAGAGGTCTTTGATCGCCGCACGCTGACACTCTTCTGCAAATGCACTGATCGAGAATTGTGCAGCGGCCGCGACGGACAATTCCATCCAGAATCTGATAGTTGAGCCTGTGCACGTCCCCGCTCGGTCCCATGAAATCGGTCAGTAGTTGGAGAAACAACGTAACGGCCAGCCCGGACAAGGTCGTCGTGATGCTGATGACCGATGGTGCGGGCGTATCGATGTCCTCGACGTAACCTTCCGATTGGAGGGAGATTCGCGCAGGTTTCGGCATGCTCTCGGCTGCTATGCGGCCCGCATCGAGAGATTGTCGACACCACAAACAGGGAAGGCCCGTCCGCAGTACGTCAACACTCCCGGCAGCGGCCTCGATCGCTCCGTGATCTGATGTGATGCGCATTCCCATGTTGATTGCTGGAATAAGGTACTGATACGACAATTGGTTTACAATCGAACGTCCCCAGTGGTCATCAGTGCATAGGAAGATGAAATCACGGTCAATGAGGCACCGCACCGCGTCGTCTGAAACGACGCTTCTTCGGATCGGGCGAATGTCCACCGCGACGTTGATCCGGCGTAGATGTTCTGCAAGCGCAGCCACCTTGCTCGGTTGTCGCCGCCCGAATGGCCACAATTTGCGCGTGGTATGTTCAAACGACCCATACATGCGCGTCGTGGAAGTCCGATCGACGTCATCAGGATCAACGAGGACGAGATCACGCACCCCGAGCCGAACAAGTTGCTCCGCTGTAGGGGACCCTGTTCCGCCGACACCCACCACGGCTACCCGGGCAGCGCTAATGGCTTGCTGGCCCTCGGAGCCAAAGGCGCGAACTTGTCGGTCGTACCTTCCAAAGTCTTGTGTGGGCGGGTTCGCAGCCGGCGAGCCGAGCTGGATTCGGCGAATGTACCGACCCACGACCACGATCTCTTCGAATGGCAGAGCGTCCTTTTGACCCGGCACCCACACGCGGCCTTGGATGCCTTCCGGCAGAAAAAGCAAGCTGGCCATCGGTACGGCCGCAGGAAGGAACTGCTGGAGAGTACGGTAGATGCGCCGCTCACCATGATCGTCAGACGGAGAATACGGAGCGTCAAACGGGTGGCTATGACAAACGACGGCGCTGAGGCCATTGGCCTCACAGAGCGCGATAAGGCCATTGATTGCCCGCGGAGAGATTTCCAGGCGAACCTCGTGCTGCACG
>Ga0335070_10010338_pt1 | contig 10910 bp, 10 predicted proteins | sample Lox_Sample_13_FD_206722 | JGI IMG/M metagenome (GOLD analysis project Ga0335070, IMG submission 206722) | Soil microbial communities from Loxahatchee National Wildlife Refuge, Florida, United States - Lox_Sample_1.3 | ecosystem: Environmental > Terrestrial > Soil > Wetlands | place: USA... | reverse complement strand
GTTCGGCACAGGCGATCAAGCGCTGACTTTCCTCCGGCACAGTTCCTACGGCAACCGTCTCCGCAGCGTCGGCCATGAATCCATCCTTCTCCACGGTAACGTCCAGTTTCACCAGGTCGCCATTTTTTACCACCCGCTCGTTGGGAATACCGTGTACCGCCTCGTCGTTCAGGCTGATGCAATTCGTCCCCGGGAATCCGTAGACCAGCACCGGCGCAGACTGAGCTCCGTGCTGACGCATGATCTCGGCTCCGACCCGATCCAGTTCCGCTGTAGTTATGCCAGGGCGGACGTGCTGCTTCATGGCTTCAATCATGCGGCGAACCACCCTGCCAGCAGCGCGCATGCCTTCAAGTTCTTCGGGGGTATTTATGGACACAGTGCCATCCTCGCCTTCAGCCTATCTCATTCGACTGCCGCCGTGGACCGAAAAACAAGATCACCAGAAAACCGGCCACCAAGAATGGCGCAACCTGCGAAAGGGTGAAGCCGAGGAAATGAAGCACAACACCGTAGAGCGCAACCGCTTCCCCCAGGGCGAAGGTGACTATCTGTCCCATACGCCATAGGTTCAGCGCCTTTGCATCAGATGGATGAGATGCTAGCGTGGCTTCTGCTGGCGCCAGTACCACACGTCGCAGCATGAACATCACACCTAGCGTTGCCGCCGCCATGATCGTGAGGGCGTGGAAGATTGTCGTGCTTGGTTGTACGGTCGTCGGTACAGCAAGAATGATGGGCACGTAAAGTGCGATGCTAATCAGCATCGCGATTTGCACGAGGCGCAATACCTTCATCGCTGAGTCCATGCCTGAATTCTGCCACCGGCAATGCCAGACAGAAAAGATCACGCAGAACCGCAAGGGATAACAGGCCGGAGAAGCTCTACGAGCCGGTGATCTTCAACCGCAACTCTTCGGGCAGGCGCTCCCGGATTTCCTGTGGCAGCCGGTCGTGCACGTGGCGGGCGCCAAGCTTAGCAGCATCCACCACCGCCATCGGCGCAGGGGTAGCCACTGCCACGATCAGCCAGATCAGCGCCGACAGCGCGAACCCAGCCAAAGCGGCAATCTCCAGCCAGAAGGTGTGGCGTGGTTCGAAGTGGCGGATTACGCCGAAAGCCAGGAGGAAGACCCCGGCGGAAACGGAAGCCAAAGCGATAAGCCCGATGTCAATCGTGCGATGCAGGCGCTGACGGGCGCAGCAGTGTTCGCAGTTCGAAAAGTGCTCTTCATAGTCGCCGCGCATTCCTGGGGCCAGGCTGGAAATGTCGTACCGCCATCCCGCCAAAATCTTCCCAACTACGGGATCAGAGCACTCACTCATATGACTTACAGATGACCTACAGCCGGATCGGTTGCATCGGTTCGGACTGCGCCGCCAGCATCACGCGGTTGCAGAGCAGGGTGCGGCGCGCTCCCAGCGCCCTTTCCGCCGCCCTCCGGGCGAGTTCCGGATGGTTGTTCTGCTCGGAAAGGTGCGCCAGCACGACGTATGCTGCCCCTCCATCATAATCGCTGGTGAGGAAATCTGCGAGGGCTTCGTTGGAAAGGTGCCCTACCCGGCTCATGACCCGCTGTTTCACCGACCACGGGTAGGGCCCGCCCCGTAGCATTTCCAGGTCGTGGTTCGATTCTAGGACCAGCGCATCGCAGCGCCGCAGGTGATCGGAGACGTTCGGTGGCATGTAGCCCAAGTCTGTCGCGATCGCGACCTTCACTCCTTCCGCTTGAAAGGTGAATCCCACTGGATCGGCAGCATCGTGCGGAATGGTGAACGGAGTCACGGCAATGTCGCCCACTTGAAAGCCTCGGCCGGCAGAGAACACTTCCACTCTTGCCAGCTCTGGCGCCTCGCCCAGAGCCTCGCGCATGGCGCGTTTCCAGGCATGGTGCGTGGCGCCCGTCATAAAAACAGGGGCATTCAATTTCTTCGCCAGAGTCAAGAGGCCATAGACGTGGTCAGAATGTTCGTGGGTAATGAGGATGGCCGACAGTTGCTGGGGGTCGTCACCGATTGCCTTCATGCGCTTGAAGGTCTCGCGGCAGGAAATGCCGGCGTCCACCAGAATGCGTGTATTGGAGCTCGCGACCACCGTGCAATTGCCACGGCTGCCGCTGGCCAGCACCGAAACGGAAACCCCCATGCGCGCAGCATACCCGTTTCCGCTGTGGAAGCGGGAGTACTTTCTCAGGCATCCGAGACCTTCGAGCGGGACCTCCTGTTCCAAGGCAGGCTTTGTCGGTTCAGAGACTCTGCTTCTTTCCTCGTCGCTCGGCCCGTCGGAATACCAATCAGTCGCCAAGCAACGTGCCCGCCGCTTTCCGCCCTGCCGCCCCGCCGTAGGCGCCGACAATCCCGGTAAGGAAACCGAGGAACGATTCGTAAATCTGCGCCCGATACGGCTTCTGCGTCAGAAACAGAAAAGCGAGCAGTTGCGCGATGGGAACCCATACCGCGACTGTCAGCACCCACCGCCAAGGCTTCTCCGGGCGCAGAGCTCCCAACAGCATGGTAGAGCCAAGGACAAACAGCGCGGTGAATAACAAGTCGCCAACTTTGACGTCGAGCCATCCGGCGCCAAGACCAAGAAGAATGCCGACCGCGTAGATGTGCAGGTTATGCTTCAACGCGAGTTCTCAGGCACCAATCTGCATGTTGTCATTGCCAGGAGCGCAGCCGGATTCGGCACAGACCATGTGGGCCCGGCCGCCTCGGGCGTCCGGTCCGGCCAAGCTCGACAATCAATGCACGTAAGCACTGCACGTTCCAGTCAATACGTATAGAATCCCCGTCCACTCTTCTTCCCCAGCCAGCCGGCGTCCACCATCTTAACCAGCAACGGACAAGGTCGATACTTCGGGTCGCCCAGACCATCGTGCAGCACGCGCATGATGTCGAGGCAGACATCGAGGCCGATGAAATCGGCCAGGGTAAGCGGCCCCATGGGATGCGCCATGCCCAGCTTGAAAACCTCATCCACGGCTTCCGGCGTGGCTACCCCTTCCATCACAGCGAACATGGCCTCATTCAGCAGCGGCATCAGCACGCGGTTGGAAACGAATCCCGGCGCATCATTTACTTCGACAGGCGTCTTCTCCAGCTTCATCGCCAGATCTCGGACAATCTGGAATGTTTCCTCGGACGTGGCGAGCCCACGAATTACCTCCACCAGGTTCATGACCGGCGCGGGGTTGAAGAAGTGCATCCCGGTGACTTTTTCAGGGCGCTTGGTCAAGGCCGCCAGCTTGGTAATGGATATAGAAGACGTATTCGATGACAGAATGACTTCTGCCCTGCATACGCGGTCCAGATCCCGAAAGAGCTCGGCCTTGACCGTGAATTTCTCCGTCGCCGCTTCCACCACAAAATCGCAGCCGGAGAGTTTAGACCGGTCCAACACGCATTCAATACGCTGGAGCGTGGCATTCTTGCCGGCGGAATCGATCTTGGCCTTGGCCACTTCGCGATCCAGGTTCTTGCTGATGGTTTCGAGCGCGCGGTCCAGGAAGCGCTGTTCCACGTCGCACAAAGTCACCGAGTAGCCGCTGCGGGCGAAGACGTGGGCAATTCCGTTTCCCATCGTGCCCGCCCCCACCACTCCCACACGCCGAATCTCCATGATGTCGTTTCTCCTGCCAGCGACTTGAGAGTCTAACACCGTCCTCCATCCGGTCCGGCAGCAACACTGGCGCTGGAAGAAAGTTGTTGCGAAATTCAGCCGTGCTCTTCGTTTCGGCCTTTGACTTTCGTCAGCACGCGAGCATCACCGCACAACTCCGTCGCATCCCACCGATACAGATATCCAGGGCAAGTGAACGGATCGGAGACCCTGGCGGGAGGAAGCCATGTTGCGCAAAACGAGGATGGCGGCATTGGTTGTGGTCGTAACTCTGACACTGTCCGGATTAGCTCTGGCGCACGATGACAACGACTACCGGGACAATTCCGCGCGACAGAATGGTTACCAGCACGGGTACAGCGATGGATTCCGCCATGGGCGCGACGATCGGGAAGATCATCGCAGCTACAACTTTCACGGCGAAGACTGGGAGCATGCCAACCATGGGTACGCCGAGTGGATGGGGTCCTACGGTCAATTCAAAAAAAGCTATCGTGACGGCTACCGCCAGGGTTACGACGCTGGCTTCTATGCGGGTGGCGCGTCGCGCGGCAACGGTTTCGGCGGCGAACGCGTCTTCGATAACGACCACCCGAACCACCGTGATGAATTTCCTGGACTGCGGGTAGCTCGCGACTCCGGCTATGCAGACGGCTGTGCCGTCGCTCGGCAAGACATGGCGAAGGGCAAACCCTACAATCCGAATCCGCGCGGCAAGCACCACGATGCGGACCACGGCTGCCGCCGCGAATATGGCGACAAGCGCGACTACCGCGAGGTCTATGCTCGCGCGTACCGCGAGGGCTACGAGTCGGTGTTCTTCCGCCGTTGAGCCGCGAAGCCGGAAGAGAACCTCTGAAGACAAGTCAGGCCGCCGGTTTACCCGGCGGCCTTCGTTGTTCTCCGTGTTCTCCGTCGAGGGCGGAGAGTGCGCGTTGCGACAACTTACCAGCGGAATCCGCTGAACAGGTCAGTCATCACGTCAACGTTGGCGTCACAGGCGTGGTTCAAGCAGGGTAAGCCGAAACCTGCTTCCAGCGACTTGAGCAACGAGTAGTGATTGTAGCGGCGTCCGCTCTGCACGCCGTGGACGCCGTAATTTGTATCCACGATCAGCACGACCTGGTTAATGTTCGGCGCTAAGCTGTAGTCATTTTCATCCCACGTTAAGACGATCGCATTACGCCCTTCGCGCCAGGCTGGCGAGCGCTTGATGGCCTGGACGATCCTCTGTATGGTGACGTCCCCCAGATAGATCAGCGCCGGGTTCAAGCCCGACTGAGAGCCGTCATCGCTCGGATCGAAATTGCAGAATGCGCCACCGTTGCCACGCCCGTGCTGGTCGTTGCACTGGTTCGGCACGATGAATGAGAACGATGGCACATGTCCCGAGGCCAGATCGCCATATAGCCCGTCGAAATTGGTGACATTTCTCAGGCTATTGCGCGGGTCGTGCCCTTCTTGCACGCTGCGGAAATAGACAAACGGATTGTGTTTTACCGCGTAAAGGGCAACGATATCGCTCGGCGACAAGGGCGGATTCAGAGTCGGCAAAATCTTGCTGAAATCCGTGTTGTTGGTGTAGAAGCCGTCGCTGTTGTTAACGCCATCGGGCCCGCTCAACGGCAAGCTTTCCTGATAGCTCTTCCAACTGCGACCCCACGCCACTAACTGGTCGGCAATAGTCTTGCCCGTAATGTGGTCGGACGCCGCGATCGACTGCACACCATCAATATTGTTCTCTCCCGGAGACCCCGACGTCTCATTGCTAAAGTCCACGGCGGGCGTGGCGGCGTCAGTTCCCGATCCGTAAATCGGACAAATGTCCGGGGCCGTTCCGTTATCCAGCGAGGTTGTCCCGGAAGCCAGGTTGGTGGTGCAGTCTGCATTATGCCAATCCGGCGAGTTGTCGTTGAGCACGCCAAAGTTCGAACCGCCAGTCACTTCCAGGTAGTTGGTCAGGCTGGGATGGGCAATCGCGAAGTAATTCGTCGCCAGATTGGCGGTGTGGGCATACCAGTTTACGAAGGGTTCATTCGGATTGTTGAGAATCTGCGTGTATCCGTGGTTCTCCATCATGATGAAGAAAACGTGGTCCAGACGCGGGATGCCCCGGGGAACGGGGCCTTCACCGGCAAACACAGTGCCTACCAGTACGGTAGCCAAGAAGCCCAGAGTTGCGGCCTTCCTTTTCATTGTCGCTCACCTTTTTTCCTGGGATTTGGGGCGCACGCGGACATAGCCCCATGGAATGTGTGGAGACACCCCCATCCTCAACCCGGAGTCCCCAGATGCCGGTCAGCATAGGAAGGCCACTTTGCGGGATTGTTGCTGGTTTATTAAACGTGCGTGAATTCGCCAGGAGGATTGTGGAAATGCTCGGCCCGCTGCTGGAGCGGGCCGAGCAGTGAGACTTATTCGCGATCGAGGCTTTCTTCGATGGAAACCTTGCCGTTCTTCTCCACCGTGATCACGCGATGCAGCGGCTTAAATCCCGTCAGCGTGATGTCGATCACGTAGGTTCCCGGATTCAGGTAGAACTCCGCAGGCGAGCCCTTTTCGAGGATTCTGCGGTTCACCGCGATCTGAGCTCCCTTGGGCTGCGTCTTCACGCTTACCGCACCCATTCCGGCGGTATCGCCCCGGCCAAACAGCTTCTTAAACTTGATTTCGTCGGTGTTGCCTAGCGGCCTCAGCGTCGGCGTGAAGTGGAAGGTCTGGCCGAACTGCAGGTTCGCCGTAAGCGACTCCTCCAGATATCCCTGTTTCTTCACCAGGAGAGCATGATTTCCCGGCTTGTCCACGGAGACTTGCGCCGGCGTAACCTTGCCGGTGTCTTTCCCGTCGATGAACACTTCGGCCCCGGCGGGCTGGCTGACTACCGAAACCGTGGCGGTCATCGCGGCCAACTGCACCACCAGGAAGGACTTCGCTCCGGAACCGACTTCGATGGTTCGCAATTCCGTGGCATAGCCTGCCTTGCTCACGCTGACGCTATGCTGTCCCGGCATGAGCCCGGTCAGGTTGTATGGTGTGATCCAACTGGGATCAGTGCGCCCGTCGAGGGTAACTTGTGCGCCCTCCGGCGTGCTGTTGATCGCCAACTGCCCGGGAACAATCGCCGGCGCACGGACCGGAACCTTTGCGGCCTTCTGCCGGTACTTCGGCTTGACGGAAACCTCAGGAGCCGGTGTGGCGGGAGCTTCGGGCTCAACCGACTGCACTTCGGCCGGTCCCGGTGCTGACGCCTGCGGGCGTGGCGTTGCCGCTGGAGCCGTCGTGGGCGCGGAAGTAGTTGCTGACGCCGGAGCAGGCCCACTGTCTTCGTCTGCATTTTCCGAGTGAATATGGAAAGCAATCGCCGTGATGATCAGAACAATCACTCCGATCGCCGCAGCAATGGAGTAGACAAACAGCTTGGGAGGCGTCTTCTTGATCTCGGTGACGGCCTTCTTGGCAACCTCGCGCGGTTGAACTTTGGGCCGCTCTGGCTTTTGTGGGGCGCGATGAATATTCAGCGGGACGTGCTGCTCCGCCTCGGGCTCAGGCTCGGGTTCCGGTGGCGGTGGAGGCGCAACGTAGATCTCCTTCAGCGGAGGCAGTTCGTCGATGTCAGAAAAACTGCGCCCCGCAGCGGCTCCGGCTGGCGCTTCCGCCATCATAGGGTCCACTGCGATGCTGGGGTTTTCTGTTTCCTCAACTGGTGGCGCTGCGGAGAGCGTGGCGCCCTCTTCGATCATCGCGTCCACCGACGCCTTCACACAGGTACTGATGAACTGTTCGCTCTGATCAAGCGAGGGAGTGGCGTGAGTTGTCGAACTCGGCGTACTGACGGAGGGGCCTCCCCAGCCCGCTGCGGCCGCTTTGCTGGCGCTGACAGGATGTCCGGCGCTGGCGGCAGGCGCTGCAGACGGCTTGGGAGCGGGTGGGGCCACCGGCGCGGGCTTCGCAACTGTTGGCTGCGGCGTTCGCGCCACGGGTTTCGGAGCGGCTGGCGCGGCAGAAACCGCCGGTCTCACCGCTGGCTTAGGAACTGCAGAAGGGGTAGCCACTGGCTTCGCTGCCGCTTGAGGCGCGCTCGCGGCTGGTTTCGCAGCGCCAGGAACATTCAAGCCACGTGGCGGCTGAGTTGTCGGTTGGGCTGCAGGAGCCTTGGTCGTGCTTTCCCGGCACCGTTCCAGCTCGGTCACCAGTTCCTGGCCCGAGCGGTAACGTTCTTCGGGATTCTTCGCCAGCGCCTTCAGAATAACTTGGTTTAGCACGGGATGTACTTTGCGGTTTATCTGATCCGGCGCCACCGGCGTCATTTCCAGGATCGACTGCCTAACTTGTTCTGCATCGGCTCCGTCGAACGCTTTCCGTTCGGTGACCATCTCGTAGAGAATGGCCCCCAGACTGAAAATGTTCGAGCGAGCGTCCAGGGGATCTCCGCGCAGTTGTTCCGGTGACATGTAATGCAGAACTTCCGGAGCCCTGCCCGCAGCCTGCGCCGCGTATGCGCTCATGGTGGAGATCCCGAAGCCAAGAATCTTCACCGTGCCGTCCCACGTGACCATGATCTTCGACGGTTCGAGGGTGTAGTGGACAACGTTGTGGGTGTGCGCGTGATCCAGCCCCTGGCAAGTCTGGCGGGCGATGTCCTGCAAGTCCCAGATGGAAAAGCCCTCTTTCCGCGCCATCATGGTGGCGATGCTGTTCCCCTGCACATACTCCAGCGAGGCGCAGAACTTTCCTTCGATCTCCTCGATTCCGAACAGCAACGCTACATTGTGGCTATTCAGGGCTTTAGACGCTGCCGCTTCCTGCGCCAGGGACTGCATCAGCCCCACCCCATGCTCCCCCAGTTGCTCCAGGTTGATCACCTTGAGCGCAACGGTTTGTCCGCCATCGGGATCCAGGGCCTTGTAGACAGCCCCGTTATCGGAATGAGCAAGTTCACTCTGTACTTCGAACCGGCCGATTTTATTCGACATTTCCTCGCAGCCTCACCGAAGGAGGGCCTCCGCCTTCCTCGAAAAAGTGGCAGGCGTGTACATTGCCGGGGAAAGGGCGCAACTAGCATAAAACGCTTAGGTATCTTCCGAGGAATTACGAAGGTAACGGAAAAGGACAGGCCCTAACACTCTGTGCGACATGGATTTAGCCAATCGCGAAATACCCGGCCGGCGATACTTAGTCCGGAAAATCGGAACTGCAGTCGAACATCTCCGTTCCGCGGACTGGGAGAACCCGAACTCGCTGGAAAAGAAACTTTTTCCTCTTCCCAGGCGTAATACTGTTTGACGCGCTGCCGCCGCAGCCTGCTGCACCGAAACGACTTGTGATTGTTGGGATCGAGACTAATAACCCGCGTTGGGAGTCCCCGTTGCCGGATAGGTCTAGATCATCTATGCTTTTGCTTTGCTTTGGGCACCGCTGTTCGGGCGTGCCGATAGCCTCCCGTCTCCTTGGAGTACTCCCATGACTCTGGCCAGCTTCGTTAGGAAGAATGTCTTTCGTAACAAGCGGCGCAGTGTCCTCACCATCCTGAGCATCGGGTTTTCTCTCCTTCTCTTAACCCTGATGATGAGCATCTGGCGCGGCTTCTACATCGAGCAAGGCAGCGCCGAGTCTGCCATGCGCCTGGCCACCCGTCACAAGGTTTCCCTGACCTTCACCATGCCCAGTTATTACCGGCAAAAGATCCGTGCCGTGCCCGGTGTCGCTGCGGTTGTCCCCTTGAATTGGTTTGGTGGGCGGTACAAGGACGACAAGTCGGAGAATTTTTTCGCGCAGTTCGGCACTGATCCCGAGGAGTTCTTTACCGTCTACAAGGAGTTCCAAATTCCTTCCGACCAAGTAGCGGCTTGGCAGCACGATCAAGCTGGGGCGGTCGTGGACAGCGAGATTGCCAAGCGCTATGGGTGGAAGGTCGGACAGCGAGTCATCATTGTCGGCACCATTTTTCCCGTTGACCTCGAACTGACGATACGGGGCATTTTCAAAGCGCCCTCGCCAACCCAGTCGCTGTATTTCAACGAAAAGTATGTGGAAGAGGCTGTGTCCTACATGAAGGGACAGCACGGCTTCTATTCCATCCTGGCCAATTCGCCACAGGACGTCGGGCGAATCGCCAGAGATGTGGATGACATGTTCCACAACTCACCGCAACCCACGAAAACCGAGACGGAGAAGGCGTTTCAGCTCGGTTTCATCGCCATGTTGGGAAACGTTAAGGTTTTCATCTTGAGCATTTGCGCTGCTGTCGTGTTCGCTATCCTGCTGGTCTGCGCCAACACCATGGCAATGTCCATTCGCGAACGCACGCGCGAGGTTGCGCTGCTGAAAACCCTGGGATTCACGCGCCAGACCATCTTGAACCTGTTCGTGGGGGAAGCGGTGACCTTGGCTCTCGTCGGCGGCATTCTTGGCTCGCTCACTGCGACCCTGCTGGGTGGCCTTGCTGCCAAGGCAGGCGGAGGCGGTTTTGCCGACGCGCTGAAAGTGCAGCCTCTGACCATGCTGACGGCCTGGCTGGTGGCTGCCTTGGTCGGTTTCCTGAGTGCGTTTGTTCCGTCCTATCACGCGTCGCGCGTGGATATTGTGGAGGGCTTGCGTCACATCGGCTAAACCCATGGCCATACCGATCAGCTACAACATCCGCAACCTGATCCTGCGCAAAGGTCTGACGATCATGACCGCGTTGGGCATTGCGCTCACGGTGACCACCGCCATCTTTCTGATGGCGCTGCTGGCCGGTTTGCAGCGCGCCTTTGTGACCAGCGGTGACCCGCTCAACGTACTGGTTATGCGCAAAGGTTCGACGGGCGAACTGACGGGTGGATTTGACGGACAGAACCTGCAGACTTTGAAGATGCTGCCTGGCATTAGTAAGGACAGTCGTGGCGAGCCGATGGTTTCCGGCGAATGGGTGGTAGCGATTGTGCTGCCGCGCGTCGACGGATCAGGCGAGGTCAACGTTGTCGTCCGCGGCATGATGCCCGATGGGTTGGAGCTGCGTCGTGGCGTCAAGCTGACGCAAGGACGCTGGTTCACGCCCGGGCAGCGCGAGGTTGTGGTCAGCGACAGCATTCATAAACGATTTGCCCACGCCAATGTCGGCGATACTCTGCAGTTCGGGAAGGGCCCCTGGCAGGTCGTGGGCATCTTCGACGCAGGCGGTTCAGCCTACGATTCCGAAATCTGGGGAGACGTAAACCAGATGGCGTCTGATTTCGATCGCCAGGGCGCTTTCGGCTCAGCCTATCTGCGGGCCACGGATCCCGTGTCGGCGGACGCGCTGAAGAAC
>Ga0335070_10010337_pt1 | contig 10911 bp, 7 predicted proteins | sample Lox_Sample_13_FD_206722 | JGI IMG/M metagenome (GOLD analysis project Ga0335070, IMG submission 206722) | Soil microbial communities from Loxahatchee National Wildlife Refuge, Florida, United States - Lox_Sample_1.3 | ecosystem: Environmental > Terrestrial > Soil > Wetlands | place: USA: Florida... | reverse complement strand
GTTGCCGGTGACCTTGAGCGCATAGGCGCCCGCTTCGGCGGCAGCCGGCAGCTCGAACTCGCCCCAGCTGCGGCCGGTCGGCAGGCCGCTCTCGTCGAACAGGCCGGCCTTTCCGGCTTCGCCATAAGCCAGCATCGGCACCGTCCGTCTGTCGGCCTGGCTTCCCGACGGGCCGATCAGGCTCACGAAGCCGTTCAAGGATTCGCCGGTCGCTTCGAGAATTCGAGCCAGACTGTCGGTATTGGGCCAACGCAATTTGCCTTCGGGGCTCTTGCGCTTGCTCTTGTTGAAGGTGGTGGCATCCAATCCGGCAGCGCGCGCCAGACCCGAGGGACTCATGCCATGCTTGCCGGCCAACCGATCAATCGCTCGCCACACATCCGCGTGTCGCAACATCGTTACTCCTTCGCTGACAACAACCGCGAATCAAATCCTTCCGAGCACGGGCCCCTCGACCGTGCCTTCCGTTCATTGCTTCGCCGCACCGTTATGCGTGCGTCTTTAATACCGGCATCGGTCGGGCGTCAACCACGTTCCTGCCGCATCGGTCAAAATCGATGACCTGCCCACGAATAATTCACAGCTTGACCGTTTGTTTAAAGCTATCAGATGGTTGCTCAGGGCGCCCGGATGACGAAATTTTCACCGATAATCGCAAGCCTGCTGCGGCTTTTTGAGCCGGAAGCCGCGCATCGCCTCACGATTCACATGCTCGCGGCCGGGCTGGGATTCAATACCTCGCCACAGGATGATCCCATCCTCGAGACCCGGCTCTGGGGCCGGCGCTTTCCCAACCCGATCGGCATGGCGGCAGGCTTTGACAAGAATGCCGAGGCCTTTCGTGGGGTGCTGCGGCTGGGGTTCGGTTTCGCCGAGGTCGGCAGCGTCACGCCGCGCCCGCAGTCGGGGAATCCGAAGCCCCGCCTGTTTCGGCTGACCGAGGATCGCGCGGTCATCAACCGCATGGGCTTCAACAATGACGGCGTCGACGCCGTGGCGCGCCGGCTCGAATCTCGCGGCCGCCTCGCAGGCCCGCTCGGGATCAATCTCGGCAAGAACAAGGACAGCGCCGATGCCGCGGCGGACTATGTGCGCGGCGTGCAGGTTCTCGCGCGCCATGCCGATTATCTGGTGGTCAACGTGTCTTCGCCCAACACGCCGGGATTGCGCGCGCTTCAGGGCCGCGAGCCGCTCGCTGCGCTGATCGAGGCGGTCCAGCGCGCCCGGCGCGAGGCGGTTCCCGAGGCGCCGCCGCCGCTCCTGGTCAAGATCGCACCCGATCTTCAGCCCGAGGATAAACGGGACATCGCTGCCGTCGCGCTCGAATCCGGCATCGACGGGCTCATCGTCTCGAACACGACGATCGCGCGGCCCCCCGGCTTGCGAAGCCGCTATCGCGGCGAGGCCGGCGGGCTCTCCGGCGCGCCGCTGTTCCAGCCCTCGACCGAGCTTCTGGCCGAGATGTACCGGTTGACCCACGGTCGTCTGGCGCTGGTGGGCGTGGGCGGGGTCGCCAGCGGCGCAGACGCCTATGCCAAGATCCGCGCCGGTGCCTCGCTGGTCCAGCTTTACAGCGCCCTCGTCTATGCGGGGCCGGGGTTGGTGGGACGGATCAAGCGCGAGCTGGCCCAAGCCCTGCGGCGCGACGGATTTTCCAGCGTCGCTCAAGCGGTTGGCGCGGGCTTGCGCTGAGGCTCGCCGGGCTGCGCCGCTTAAGCCTGCATTAAGCATAAATCAAGCCTTTGACGGCCATCTTGGCGTTTCCCCCGCGAGGGTTCCGTCAGCCGAGGCAACACCGTCCGCGATGTCGTTGCTGCGCCATTTCTCGCTGTTCCTGCTCTACGCCGCGGCAGCGGCGGCGGCGGCCTATGCGCTGCCGCAGCAGGCACCCGATCTGCTGTTGAGCCCGGGCCTGCTCTGGGGTGCCGTGGTCCTGCTGGCCGGGCTCATGCTGCATCAGATGCTGGCGACGCGCGCGGCCCTGCGCGGGGCCGAAGCCGATCGCGCCGAGGTGGCGCGGGCGCTGCGCGATCAGAGCCGCGAGCTGCTGCGGCTGCGCGACGAGTCCGACGCCATCCGCGAATCCATTCGCGACCGCCAGCAGGAGTCCGGCGTCTCCACGGTCGTCGCCGAGGTGAAGCTGCTGCAATCGTTGATCGAGCGGCTCTATGCCTCGCGCGGCGGCATGGCAGCGGAAGCCGGCGCGGAGGCCCCGACCAACGAGGCCGCCGCCACGGCCGCCGCGAGCGCCATGGCGGTCAACGCGCCGGTCTTGCGCGCCGCAGCGCCGGTGCGCCGCGACTTCGACGAACGCAAGATCCTGGCCTCGGTCGAGACCGCCTTGCGCGACAATCGCGTCGAGCTCTGGGTCCAACCCGTGGTGAGCCTGCCGCAGCGCAAGCGCCGCTTCTTCGAATGCTACACTCGCATCCCGGCGGGCGACGGCGCCCTGGTCCTGCCCGAGCAGTTCGTCGGCCTGGCCGAGCGCAGCGGCATGATCACGGCGATCGACAATATCCTATTGTTCCGCTGCATCCAGATCGTGCGCAAGCTCTATGACCGCAATATGAGCGCCGGCTTCTTCTGCAACATCTCGCCGCGCTCGCTTGCGGACCGCGAGTTCTTCAAGCAGTTCATCGCGCTCCTGGCCGAGCATAGCTCCATCGCCTCCTCGATCGTGTTCGAGTTTCCGCAAGCCGCGGTCGAGCGGCACGATCCCGAGCTCGAGCGCGATCTCGAGAAGCTGGCGGGGCTGGGCTTCCGTTTCTCCCTCGACCAGGTCACCGATTTCGAGTTCGATGCGATCGAGCTGGCGCGGCGCAATTTCCGCTACGTCAAGGTCGATGCCAACCGCCTGATCCCGCCGCCCCTTGGCACCGCCGAGCAGGATCCCGAGATGATCAAGCGCAAGCTCGACGTGGCGGGGCTCGATCTGATCGTGGAGAAGGTCGAGACCGACGCCATGCTGGTCGAGCTGCTCGATCTCGGCATCGATTACGGGCAAGGCTATCTGTTCGGCGAGCCGCGGCTCTCGCGCCTCGATTTCTGACCGGCCGCGCCCCGCGGCCATAGCGCCCTTGCGCGGCGGCGGCGCTATCGGGCATCTAGAGGCCGCTTTTCCCTCCTTCCATCCTCAGGCCTGCTCGCGAATCTCCGCCCATGGGTTCTCCCGATCTTCCGCCCCTGCTCGCCGGCCTTGCGGCGATCGCCGACCGCTATGACGGTTATCTGGTCGATCTCTGGGGCGTGATGCATAACGGCGTGGCGCCCTATCCCGCGGCGGTGGCCTGCCTGAGCGAGCTCAAGCGCCGCGGCAAGCATGTGCTGCTGCTCTCCAACGCGCCACGCCGGTCCGAGGAGGCCAAGCGCCGCCTTGTCGCCATGGGTGTCGAGCGCTCGCTCTTCGACGAGCTGATCACCTCGGGTGAGGCCACATGGCAGGACCTCAAGGCGTTCGACGATCCCTTCTATCGCGGGGTCGGGCGGCGTTGCCTGCCGATCATGGCGCGCAGCGATGCCGGCATGGTGGAAGGGCTCGATCTGACGATCGCGCACCGTCCCGAGGAGGCCGATTTTGTGCTCGCGATCGGGATCGAAGGGCCCGGCGACAAGCTCGAAAAGTTTCTGCCGCTGCTCCAGGCGGCGATCCAGCGCCGGCTGCCGATGATCTGCGCCAATCCCGATCTCGAGGTGATGCGCGGGGAGGCGCGCGAGATCTGCGCCGGCACGATTGCGGCCGCCTATCAACGGATGGGCGGGCTCGTGCGCTATCATGGCAAGCCCCATCCGGGCGTCTATCGGCGCTGCTTCGCGATGCTGGCGGGTATCCCGCCGTCCCGCATCCTCGCGGTCGGCGATTCGCTGCGGACCGATATCGCCGGTGCCGCGGGCGCGGGCATCGATGGTCTTCTCATCGTCGGCGGCCTGCATGAGGAGGAGCTGGGTGGGCCTGCGGCGCTCGCCGATCCCGCCCGCCTGGCGCGGCTGCTGGCGGCCTGGCCGCATCGGCCGCAGGGGCTCATGGCCCGATTCGGTTGGTAAACCCCTCAATTCGCGCATGGCAGACGGCCAACCGGTGCAATCCGGCTTAGGCTTTTCTTCACTGCGATATCCATACCCTTACCGGTCCAGGGCGCCCTCGATTGCGGGCCTTGGAAGCCTTGCGAGTCCGAGGGGATCCTTTCGTTTGTCCGCAATCCCGCCGCCATCCGATTCCGCGCCCGCGGAGTCGCTTGAGAGCGCCCATGCCAGCACGGCCGATCCGCACGCCGCGCTGCGCCTGCGGCTGGCGAACACGCCCATTCATCCGAAATCGTTGCTCGCCACCGACTATCTGAATCACTTCAACGAGCCTGCGATGCTGCTCGACATCCTGGCCGACTGCCCGGAGAGCCTCGAGGATCTCGCGGCTTGGAAGCCGCTCAGCTACGCCGATCATTTTCACGCGAGCGGGCTTTCCTATGCGGAACTGGCGATCGAGGCCTACCCGCTGTCCCCGGCGGAGTTCCGCATCGGCTTCGAACTGGTGGTCGCGGAGATGAACGCGCTGGTGACCTTCGCCATCCGGCAAGCGGCCGAGGCCATCAAGGCCGGCGACCAGACGGCCTTTGCCGCGATCGCCGCCGAGGCCCGCCGGCTGCAGGAGCTGGTGGCCGAGGCCGGCGGCATCATCCAGGGCGAGCCCTCCAATCGGGTCACCCAGGCCGCCATCGACGCCCTGATGAGCCAAAACTAGCGGCTTGAAATTGCAGCGGATTTCCCGTGGCCGCGCGATTTCGTCGCGCGGGTTAACCGGCGATTCATGACAGCGTTCCTAGGCTGGCGCCGAGACTGGCCGTCCTGTCCTCCCCGATGAGGCCGCCAGGAACGATCCCTGGAGGACAATTCGAGCCCGGAAGCGATCATGAGCTCATCGATCCAGCCCGCGCCGCGGCGCATCTTGAGTGCGCTCAAAGTGCTGATCGTCGACGACAGCCCGCATATGCAGGCGATCCTGAAGCGCGTCCTCGCCGATATGAACATCCATGACCTGGTTGCGGCCAAGGACATCGAGGCCGGACTGACCGAGCTGCAGAGGATCCGCCCGGATTTCGCCTTCGTCGACTGGACCGTGAAGCCCGATGGCGGCAGCCGCTTCGTGCGCGCCGTGCGCATGCTGGAGGAGCCGGAGCTTGCCCGCACGCCGTTGATCATGATGGCAGCCCAGGCGAATGTGATGCGCGTCAAGGATGCGCGCGATGCCGGCATCAACGCCTTTCTCGCCAAGCCCGCCTCGGTGCAGGCGATCATGAGCCGCGTGCTCTGGGTCTTGAGCGATGCGCGGCCCTTCATCGAGAGCGAGAACTATGCCGGGCCCGACCGCCGCACCCGCAGCCTGGAGCATGAAGGCGGCGAGCGCCGGCAGGCGAACCGGGTCCCGCCCCCGGCGAAGGCGCGGGCCCCGCGGCACGCGGCGCGCTGAAGGCTGGTCGTCTCGAGTCGAAACGACTTGAGACGTGAATCAATCTCCGGTTCCAGGCCTTATTGGCCGCGCAGCGCCTGAAGCGCATCCGCCAGCCGGCGATAGTCGCTCATCTCGTTATAGATCTGGGCCGAGATCCGCACCCAGAGGCTGCCGCTGAAGGGAATGATCGGCACCTCGATGCCATGCTCGCGCCAGAGCCGGTCGTTGAGGGCCAACGCCGCCGGCCGGTCCTGCCCTTCAAATCCGTCGAGCCGCATCGTCGCCATGGCGCCCCGCAGTCGAGGCGACTGGCCCAACTCACCGCCCAACCTTTCGGACAGCAGCGCCGCCGCCTCGTTCGCCAGCGCATGGATATGAGCCCGGATCGCGCTCCCGCCCATGCGGCGGTAGAAGGTGAGCGCCGCCCCCGTCGCGAGCCAGCCCGAGGGATCGCGCGTCCCAACCCAGTCGAACTCGGTGGTGAAGCCCTGGCCCAGCCCGTGCGAGATGGTGGTCGGATGCAGCCCCGCCTGCCGGTCGCGCCGGGCCCAGAGGAAGGCGGTGCCCTTGGGCGCGAACAGCCATTTATGCGCGTTGCCGGTGATGTAGTCGGCGCCGAGCGCCGGCAGGTCGAGCTCGATCTGCCCCGGCGCATGGGCCGCGTCGACCAGCACTTGGGCGCCTACCGCATGCGCCTTCGCCGCCAGCGCCGCCACCGGGAGGATCAGCGCCGTCGGCGAGGTGATGAGATCGATCGCCAGCAGCTTGGTGCGCGCGTTGATGTGACCGGCGAGTGCGTCGATCGCCTCTTGCGGGTCGTGGAGCGGATAGGGGAGGGGCACTTCGATCAGCTTGGCGCCGAAACGCTCGGCCAGATGGCGCATGGTGTTGCGCACGGCGTTGTAGACATGGGTCGTGGTGAGCAGCTCGTCGCCCGGCGAAATCTCCAGCGAGCGCAGCACCGCATTCATGCCCTGGGTCGCGTTCTCGACGAAGACCAGATCCATGGGATCGGCGCCCAGGAAACGGGCGAGCTCGGCTGCGCTGGCGCGCAGCGCCTCGGGCAGGACCCGCTGCATGAAACGGGTGGGCCCGCGCTCGAGCTCGAAACGCCAGCGCTGCTGCTCGGCCAGCACCTCATGCGGCGTCGCGCCATAGCCGCCATGGTTGAGATAGGCGATCGCGGGATCGAGCGCCCAGAGCGGCAGCAATCGCTTGCCATAGTCCGGACGGTTGGTGACGGGGGCCAAGGTCGCGGTCGCGGGGTCGGAGGACATGAGAGGGAAGATCGCTGATGCTTGATCGAATGGCTAAGACGGTCCCGCGGGACTATGGACGAGGCCGTCCGGGGCTTGCAATCGATGCGGGCGGGCTTTCCCCGCAAGGCCCTGGCAGCCCCTTCGCATGGACGCGACGAACCCCCCTCCGCTATACTGCGGGACCCCGGTGGCAGGAGTGCGGAATTGCCTGATTTTCCAAAGAAATCCCTATCGGACTGGGCTGCGCTCGCGGCCAAGGAGCTGGGTGGGGAATCGGCCGAGAGCCTGACCTGGCACACACCCGAGGGGATCGAGGTCAAGTCCCTCTATACCGCCGCCGATCTGGAGGGGCTGGCGGAGATCGCCAGCCTGCCGGGCTTCGCGCCCTATCTGCGCGGGCCCCGCGCCACCATGTATGCGAACCGGCCTTGGACCGTCCGGCAATATTCGGGCTTCTCGACGGCCGAGGATTCCAACCGCTTCTATCGCGAGAACCTGGCGGCCGGTCAGATGGGGCTCTCGGTGGCGTTCGATCTCGCCACCCATCGCGGCTACGATTCCGATCATCCGCGCGTGGTGGGCGACGTCGGCAAGGCCGGCGTCGCAATCGATTCGGTCGAGGACATGAAGATCCTGTTCGACGGGATCCCGCTCGACAAGATGAGCGTCTCCATGACCATGAACGGCGCGGTGCTGCCGGTGCTGGCGGGCTATATCGTCGCCGCCGAGGAGCAGGGGGTTGCGCCGGAGAAGCTCTCCGGCACGATCCAGAACGACATCCTCAAGGAGTTCATGGTCCGCAACACCTACATCTATCCGCCCGGCCCCTCGATGCGGATCGTGGCCGACATCATCGCCTACACCGCGCGGCATATGCCCAAGTTCAACTCGATCTCGATCTCGGGCTATCACATGCATGAGGCGGGGGCGACGGCGGTGCAGGAGCTGGCCTTCACGCTCGCCGACGGCGTGGATTATGTGCGCGCCGCGCTGTCGCGCGGCCTCAAGATCGACGAGTTCGCGCCGCGTCTCTCCTTCTTCTTCGCCATCGGCATGAACTTCTTCATGGAGGTGGCGAAGCTAAGGGCGGCGCGCCTGCTCTGGGCGCGGTTGATGCGCCAGTTCGAGCCGAAGAACCCGGCCTCGCTGGCGCTGCGGACCCATTGCCAGACTTCGGGCGTAAGTCTCACGGAGCAGGATCCCTACAACAACGTGATCCGCACCACGATCGAGGCGATGGCCGCCGTGCTGGGCGGCACGCAATCGCTCCACACCAATTCCTTCGACGAGGCGCTGGGCCTGCCCACGCCATTCTCGGCCGGGATCGCGCGCAACACCCAGCTCATCCTGCAGGAGGAGACGGGCATCACTCATGTCGTCGATCCCCTGGGCGGCAGCTACTATCTCGAGCGGCTGACCGCGAGCCTCGCGGCCGAGGCGATGACGTTGATCGAGGAGGTCGAAGCGCTGGGCGGCATGACCAAGGCGGTCGAGACCGGCATGCCGAAGCTGCGCATCGAGGAGGCGGCGGCGCGCCGGCAGGCCCGCGTCGACCGCGGCGAGGAGGTCATCGTCGGCGTCAACAAATACCGCGCCGCCGAGCCCTCCCAGGTCGAGGTGCTCGACATCGACAACAGCAAGGTGCGCGCGCAGCAGATCGCCAGGCTCGAGCGCGTCCGCGCCACGCGCGACGGTGCGCGCGTCGCCGCCACGCTCGCTGCCCTGACCGAAGCCGCGCGCTCGGGCGAAGGCAATCTCCTGGCGCTCGCGATCGATGCGACCCGCGCGCGCGCGACCGTCGGCGAGATTTCGGAAGCACTGGAAAAGGTCTTCACCCGCCATCGCGCGGCCACCCGCTCCATCAGCGGCGTCTATGGCGCGGCCTATGCCGGCGACGAGCGCTTCCAGCAGATCCAGCGCGAGGTGAAATCCTTCGTCGATGCGACCGGACGGCGCCCGCGCCTCCTGGTCGTCAAGCTCGGCCAGGACGGTCACGACCGCGGCGCCAAGGTGATCGCCACGGCTTTCGCCGATATGGGCTTCGATGTCGATATCGGTCCCTTGTTCCAGACCCCCGAGGAGGCGGCCCGCCAGGCGATCGAGAACGACGTGCATGTCGTCGGCGTCTCCTCGCAGGCGGCGGGCCACAAGACCCTCGTGCCGCAGCTGATCGAGGCGCTGCGCAAGGCGGGCGCCGGCGATATTCTGGTGGTCACCGGCGGCGTGATCCCGCCGCAGGATTACGACTTCCTCAAAAAGGCGGGCGTGGCCGCGATCTATGGTCCCGGCACCAACATTCCCTTGGCGGCGGCCGAAATGATCGACATGATTCGCCGCCGCCGCAAAGCGGCTTAGAGGGCGCCTCGATTCGTATCGCGAAGCACTCCGTTTTCGGTTGTTGGTCGCATTTTCTGCGGCGAACCGGCGTCCATCCCCGCCTTCGCGGGGACAGCCTCGCCGGAAAATGCTCTAGGCCTGATAGGTCCGAGTTCTGGGGGACTCAATGACGGCGAAAGGGGGACGGTGGCTGGGGGCGACGGTCGGGCTCGTGCTGACGGTCGCCTGGCTGGCCTGCGTTTGGGTCTATGTCGATCGCGACATCGGTTGGGACAATGTGCGCGCCATGCTGCCCCATGAGCTGGGGGCGGCGGTCGCGGGCGTGTTCGCGCCCCTGGTCGTGCTCTGGCTCGCGATTCTCTATTGGGCGCGCGGGCGCGACCTGGCCGCCGCCACGGCGGCGATCAACCACCAGCTCGGCCTTCTGACATTCCCCTCCGAGGGCGCCGCCGAGCGTGCCGAATCGGCCGGCGCGGTGTTGAAGCGCCAGGCCGAGGCGCTGCGATCGGCCTCGGACCAGAGTTCCGAATTGTTGAGCGGCTTCGCCATGCGCTTCCAAAGCGAGGCCGCGGCGCTGACCGAGGTCGTGCGCGACGCGCGCGCCGAGACCGATCGCCTGCGCGAAGGGCTGGCAGAGGAGATCGCCGCCGCGCGCGAGGTTGCGGCCAAGCTCGATGCCGAACGGGTGCATTGGAACGAGATCGTGCGCCGTCACGGCGACAGCGTGACCTCGGCCGCCGGCGCCGCCAGCGAGCAGATCGCGCGCGAGATGGAACGGCGCACCGATGAGATCGATGCGGCGGTGACGAGGGCCCTCGAGCAGGGCACCTCGATGGCGGCCGAGATCAAGATGCAGGAAGAGCAGCTGGGCCAGGCGGTCGATTCCGCGATCGACCGGTTCGCTCAGGCGATGGCGCGGCTGGCGCGCGAGCTGGCCGCCGCCGGGGATCGTACCGCCCTGCGCGGCGGCGAGCTGGTCGACACGCTGCAGCAGCAGATGCAGGCCCTGGGCAAGACGGCCGACGACGCCACCCAGCGCCTCAAGAGCGACCTCGGCGCCTCGGCGGGTCAGCTCACCAGCAGCCTGACGCGCCTTTCCGACGACATCGAGGCGCGGCTGACCGCGGCCGACAAGCAGACCCAGCAGATCGCCGACGCCGTGCGCGCGGCGGGTGCTGCCGGCGCCGAATTCGAGCGCATCCTGGCGGAGCGCGCCGCGGCGCTGACACGCACCGGTGAGACCGCGCGCGAGGAGGCGGCGTCGGCCGGCGAGGCCCTGACGCGCCTTGCCGACGAGACCTCCGTCGCGATGCGCCGTCCCTTGGATCAGGCCCTCGAGCATATTCGCGGTGTTGCGAGCGAGAGCGCGGCGACGCTGCACCAGTCTGGAGAGAGCGCGCGCGAAGCGGCCAATGCGGCAGGCGAAGCGCTTGCCCGGCTCGCTCAGGAGACTTCGGCCGCAATGCGGCTTCCCCTGGACGAGGCCCGCGACCACCTGCGTGAGGTCGCCAGCGAAGGCGCGGCGACACTGCGTCAGACCGGCCAGACCGCCCGCGACGAAGCGACGTCGGCCGGCGAAGCCCTCGGTCGCCTGGCCGAGACAACCTCGGCGGCCATGCGCCGTCCCTTGGACGAGGCGCTTGCGCATCTGCGCGCCGTCACGGACGAGAGCGCGGCGACGCTGCAGCAAACGGGCCAGACCGCCCGCGACGAGGCGGCGACGGCCAGCCAGGCGCTCGGTCGTCTCGCCGAGGAGAGTTCGGTCGCGATGCGGCGTCCGCTCGACGAAGCCCTCGAGCGTCTGCGCGCGGTCGCGGGCGAGAGTGCGGCGACGCTGCAGCAAACGGGCCAGACCGCCCGCGACGAGGCGGC
>Ga0335070_10010335_pt1 | contig 10914 bp, 8 predicted proteins | sample Lox_Sample_13_FD_206722 | JGI IMG/M metagenome (GOLD analysis project Ga0335070, IMG submission 206722) | Soil microbial communities from Loxahatchee National Wildlife Refuge, Florida, United States - Lox_Sample_1.3 | ecosystem: Environmental > Terrestrial > Soil > Wetlands | place: USA: Florida... | reverse complement strand
CGCGCAGACATTTTCCCCGTATGGCTGCTCTTTCTTCCTGAGCAGGAAGAACACGTGATACTTGTTACAGTTTTATCGCGGCCCGATAGAAGATTTGCTCTCTTCTTTTCATCGTAGTGCCGTACCGTCTCGTGGTGCACGCTGGCAGAGTGGGCAGCCTCAAGATACGCCCAGGCGAGATATTTGTTACCGTTTCTGCTGTTGCTATAGCCGGTGACTTTGCCGTTCGATGTCCGTATGCTCCTGATGCAGCGACAGCAGGAGGAGTGGTCTCCTACCGTAGGGAAGCGGTGTATATCACCGACTTCAAGCATGATCGTACTGCCGAGGATCTGCCCGATACCGGGCGCGGTGAGAAGATGCAAAAACTTCTTCCTCATGTTGAATTTCCTGGCAATGAGTTGTTCTATCTCGTCGATATTCTTCTGGCAATGGTGCATGAGGCCCACGCTCGTAACCCCCCGACCTTTCGATCCTTGCCAAACATTTCGAGAGCCCTGGCTGAGGCAGGAAATTAAGACTTGCAAAAGTCCGCGAAGAAGGGTAATTGTTGTAAGGTTCCTGAGGAGGCTTAGATGAAAGATCTGCGTATCACAGAGAAGCTGATTATCACCGTGTCTCCCTCCAGTAACTTCCAGGGCAAGGAAGCGAACCCGGCATTACCTTATTCACCCCAGGAGATCGCAGACACTGTCCATGAGTGCTGGAACGAAGGCGCGGCAATCGCGCACATCCATTGCCGCGACGCAAACGGCGTACCTTCGAATGACCCTGAAGTCTTTCGTGAAGTAGACCGCCTGATCCGGGCAAAAAAGTGTGACATCATCATCCAGCACAGTACGGCGCCTGGCATGAAGCCAGGCACCACGATCGATGACGGCATGCGATCCGTCGAGGCCGATCCCGAAATGGCAAGCCTCAGCATGGGAGTGGGCGTACTCCTCAGGAAAGGCGAGACACGCATTAACTGCCGGCCCCGCCACTGGATCGAGGAACAGGCAAAAAAAATGATGGAAAAAGGTATAAAGCCGGAACTCGAAGTCTATAACATGGTGATGATGGAGGATGTCTACGCTCTGGTAGAGAAGGGGCTCCTTCAAAAGCCCTACTGGATGAGCTTTATTATGGGCATGCACAGGCTCAACCAGAACGCGGTCAGGTTCAGGCCGCAGGCCCTCATGTACCAGATTGAGCAGATGCCGCCTGACAGCATGTTCAGCATGATCGGCATAGGCCTCGATCAATTACCCGCGACAACGCTGGCGATATTGCTCGGCGGCCATTGCCGTGTGGGCTTTGAGGATAATATTCATTACAAAAAAGGTGAACTCGCAAAGAACAACGCCCAACTCGTAGCGAGAACAGTCCGCATTGCAAAGGAACTGGGCTCGACCCCCGCAACGCCCGACGAGGCGCGGCGTATGCTCGGCATCCCGCCGCTTGCAGAATCGAAGAGGTGAGCGGAGCAGTGAGCCGTGAGAAAGCAGATGGAAGACCGCCTTCGGCTGGGAAGATGGGAGCTATAAAGATTGATGGACGAAGCGAAGTCCCCGAAGGGGGGGACGATCGTTCCGCTATCGCGGCACTCGGACGATGGAAGAGTTCAACCGGAGTGAGAACTGAGCCGTAGCTTTTTTCGCGCTCGCGGCGCAAGCTTCGCTCGGAGTTGCCATGATGGGTTTGATGCATTTCGGGGCGTTAGGAGTTGGGACTCGGAGGTAGTACTGGTGTACACCGACGAGTCACGGCGACGCGACAACGAAGAAAGGCGCAAACCCTAGTCATGACGGCTCCGACGAAAAACCAAGGAGGAGAGAGTGTTGAAGATAGACATCTATCCCCACATCATGCCTGTAAAGTACAAAGAACGGCTTTTCAAGAAAGCGAAGAAAAAATTCTATCTGCGCGATGTGACTGACGCCACACCCACCCTGTGGAACCTGGACGAGCGCTTCAGGATCATGGACAAATACGATGGCTTAAGGCAGGTGCTGACTATCGCTTCCCCCGGCCTTGAAGATGCAGTGGGGCCGAAGGAGGCGGTTACTTTAGCAAAGATAGCCAATGACGCAATGGCTGAACTGGTTGCGAAATATCCGGACAGATTTGTCGGAGCCGCCGCGTGCCTTCCGATGAATAACATTGATGCCGCACTTGCTGAGACAGACAGGGCAATAAAGGAGCTGAACTTCAAAGGGATTCAGCTCTACAGCCCTACCAAAGATAAGCCGATCGACCTCCCTGAATTTGTACCGCTCTACGAGAAAATGGCTGCCTACGATCTGCCTGTATGGATACACCCGAAACGCGAGATCGGTTCTGCGGATTACCGCAGTGAGAACCATTCCAAGTACTGGATATTCAGTATGTTCGGATGGCCCTATGAGACAACTGCTGCCATGACGAGACTTGTTTTCAGTGGCATCATGGAGAAGTACCCGACGCTCAAGGTCATAACGCATCATTGCGGAGGTATGGTTCCCTATTTTGCTGAGCGCATCATCGGCGGTCAGGACTATGCTGAAAAGTGCCTGAATGCAAAATTTAAAAAATGTCTTTCGAAACAACCTATAGACTACTTCCGCCAGTTTTACGCTGACACCGCTCTTTACGGAGGCACGCCCAGTCTGATGTGCGGCTACAGCTTCTTTGGCGCTGATCATGTGCTCTTCGCGACTGATATGCCGTATGACAGCGAAGGCGGTGACAGGTATACCCGGCAGACTATAGATGCTGTCGAACAGATGGAGATACCCGCAGCAGACAAAGTGAAGATTTTTGAAGGGAACGCGAAGAGAGTGCTCAATTTATGACAAATCCTAATATCGAATATCTAAATCCTAAACAATATCAAATGACCAAATTGTTCAAACATAAGAGAAACTAACGTGGCATTAGTTTTCCCTGTTTTGATATTCGATATTTGAGTATTGTTTGGAATTTCGATATTCGGATTTAGATATTAGGGATTAGAAATTGTTTTTTGTAGAGGAGGCTGAAGACGATGCGAGCTTTGGAAGGAGTGCGGGTCCTTGACCTGTCCCGGTTTCAGGCGTGCCCCCTTTGCGGCATGATGCTCGCTGATCTTGGGGCAGAGGTCATAAGGATCGAACAGCCCGAAGGCGCACCGGACAGAACCTGGGGGCAGACAGGACCTGACGGAGAAACACTCCTCTACAAAATTGTGGGACGCAACAAGAAAGGCATTACACTCCGGATAGAACAAGCTGAAGGACTGGAGATCTTTCGACAGCTCGTTAAGAAATCGGACATTCTTTTACATAATTTCACGCCAGGAGCGCCTGTGGCGCGTGAGATGAGTTACGATCGGCTGAAGCCTATTAACCCGAAAATCATTATTGCTGCGGTGTCTGGTTACGGCCAGACAGGACCCGATGCCGAGAAACCCTGTTTTGATGCAGTCGCACAGGCGCGCGCCGGCAGCATGTTTCTCAATGGTTTTCCGGGAGATCCGCCCCTCAAGACAACGGTGACCAACATCGATGTGAGTACGGGTCTTATGGCAACGATCGGAGTCCTCACTGCCCTCCTGCATCGCGAAAGAACAGGCGAGGGTCAGGCCATTGACGTTTCGCTCTTCGATACAGCCTCTTTCGCCACGCAGGCCCTCGGAACCCTTCTCCTCCACCATCTATATGGAGAGATTCGTGTCCAGGTTGGAAACAGAGGTTTCCACTCGTACGCAGGCTGCCACAAAACAAAAGATAGATGGGTGATGATCAACCCCGCTACAAACACGATTTGGAAAAGATTCAGCAAGGCGATAGGCAGGCCGGATATGGCAGATGACCCACGGTTTGCAAGCGATATGGACCGCTTCCGCAACGCAGCGCTCATTGATCCTCCTGTCAAGGAGTGGGTGGAGCAGAGGACAGCGACGGAGGTGATTGCTGCCCTTGACAAGGCGCGTATCCCCTGCAGTATAGTCAATACAGTAGACGAGGCACTGGAGGATGCGCAGGTTTTGGCTCGCTCTATGGTCGTGCATCTGCGCTATCCGGGCCTGGGTGATCTTCCTGTTCCGGGGCTACCGATAAAGCTCTCCGCATCGCCTGCTTCCATTGATTTTGCAGCGCCGAAGCTTGGAGAGCACAATCAGGAGATCTATGGCAAACTCCTTGGGATGGACCAGGATAACATTGAACGCTTGAAAAGAGAGGGCATCATCTGATGCGACTGGGGTGGTAGCGTTGCGACAGCTTTTTTATCCCCGAAGCCTGGTGATAACAGGTGTATCATCTTCTCCTGCCAATCTCGCGAAGCAGATAGTCGACAATCTCGACAGCGCAGGATACGCCGGTCAAATCTATTGCGTAGGCAGGCGCGCGGGCACATTGAACCAGAGACCGATCTTCGAGAGCCTCAGTGCGATTGACGCAACTCCTGACCTCGCTGTGCTCCTTACCCCTGCTGAAACAATACCGGCGGCCCTGGAGGAGTGCGGCAGGAAAGGTGTAAGGAGCGTTGTCATAGAAACAGGCGGTTTTACGGAATTCAGAGCAGAACGGGTGGCATTAGAAAAAGAGATCCTGGAGATGGCGACCAGATGGGGCATCACCTTCATGGGCCCGAACTGTGTCGGCATAATCAACACCGATAATGGCCTGGTGATGCCGTTTTATCCTGTTGAAGCGGCTGACATGGCGAAGGGTGGTGCCTCGTTCATTTCCCAGAGCGGCGGGCTCGTCCACGACTTTCTAAAGCGATGCAGTTACGAGAAGCTGCGCTGCGGAAAACTTTTGAGCATCGGTAATAAATTGATGCTTGATGAAAATGATTTCCTGGAATTCCTTATCACCGATCCCGTCACTCACAGTATTGGCATCTACCTGGAGAGTGTGACTGACGGCCGGCGGCTGATGGAGCTTGGCCGCTTATCCCAAAAACCGATTGTCGTGCTCAAAGGAAACAGGAGCCACGCAAGCCGGCAAATAGCGCAGTTCCACACGGCAGCGCTTGCGGGTGATGAGCGCGTGCTGGAGGCCGCACTCGGGCAGAGCGGTCTACACCGGGTGAGCACTCTGTCCGAAATGATAAGTCTCTTGAAGATATTCACGCTGCCGCTTCTCAAGGAAAGAAACCTGCTGCTTATCACTCGCTCAGGGGGACAAGCAGTATTGTTGGCTGACGCTGCCGCTCTCAGAGGATTCAACCTTGCCCCGCTTCCTTCGACCCTCGCAAATTTTGTACGTCAAAAGGTAAAGGCGGGAGTAATACGACCTACCAACCCTGTAGATCTGGGGGACGTTTTCGACATCCGTTCATACGCCGAGATGGTAGAACTGTCGCTGAAAGACCAAAGGATCGATGGCGTTCTCCTTTTCCACTACTTCCCCGTTGAGGAGAAGGAACTCACCGAAGCGCTCTTCCGGGAAACAGCCGACCTGTCGCGCGCGTATCAGAAACCGGTGGTCGTCTGCGTGCTTCCCGGAAGGAGAGAGATGCTTACGTTCGATCCTGAGCCCTACTTTCCTGTATATGAGGATGCGGATCAGGCTCTGGACGCGCTGGCTGTCTCGCTGCGCCACTTCGAAAATATGCAGAAGAGAATGCGTACCCGGTCCCTTGAACATGTCACGCAGAAGAAACAACAGCGATACTCTACAAACGAGATCGCACCGGTATCCGAGATCATGCCTGCAGACGAGACCTTTGCTCTCCTTAAAGCCGCCGGGTTGGCGGCTGCAGACTACGCTATCGTCTCGCGAGTCGACGAAGCGCAGGCCGCGGCAGACAGAATAGGCTACCCCGTAGCCTTGAAAATCGTCTCCCCCGTTGTGCTGCACAAGACAGAGAAAGCAGGGGTGAAACTGAATCTCGGTGATGCTGCGTCTCTTGAGGCTGCTTTCGGGCACATGAAGGCAGACCGGTATCTTGTCCAGCGCATGGTTGGCGGGTGCGAGACCATCATCGGGGCAAAGAGGGACCCGCAGTTCGGGCCTGTTGTCCTTTTCGGCATGGGCGGGATGCTCGTGGAACTCTTTGATGATGTGGCGGTTCGCGTTGCTCCTCTGGATGAGGCCACGGCCGCGGAAATGGTGGATGAGATAAAGGGTTCAGTTCTTCTGGGCGGCTACCGCGGAAGCCCCGCCCTCGATAAGAAGGCCGTAGTGGATGCCCTCTTATGCGTGTCGCGCCTTCTCTTCGAAGATCCCTCGATTATCAACGTGGATGTGAATCCACTGGTTGTTCTTGAACGCGGAAAAGGTGCAGTTCTGGTGGATGCCAAAATAGAGCGCCTGGTATCGCCCGCAGACTAACCCCGCCGAAGGATGCATGCAGCCGTTACTATTTCTGTACCAACTCCAGTAGCGTGGGCCTTTTCATAGAAAATTCAAACAAAAAACGGATGGGGATCTGTTCGTGCCACTTGAGGCTTTCGAAAAGACGCGGCATGACCGTCTCTCCGATGATAACGCCGTTGTCGTCCAATCCATTCCTCACCAGCGTCAGCACATTCTCAAAGGGGACATCGACAAGGCCTGACATCAGAACGAGGATTCTGGCCTTAACGGCCTTTACCCTTTTTGTGGCAATCACGCCGACATCATCTACCGGTTCAAGGCGCCACACCTTCTTCAGGTCACCGCCTGACGCAAAATAGAGATTGAGCCCAAAGTCTGTGAGCTGGCAACTGAAAAACGTGGCCATGGCGTAACAGGCACCCTCACAGCCGGCCCAGACAAGCGCATCGCCCCTCTGGGCGCCAGTCCTTTCAATCATGGACCTGAAGATCGGGAACATGTCGGTGTGATCCTTGCCGGTGGACAACGCTTTTCTCTCCCAACTCATTCGATCCTCCCCTCTTCTCTGTAACGTCTGCGCCTGTTGCAGATGATCATTCGTTCTCCTCGATGACAGGCAGGAGAAGGTGCGACGGGTACTGCTGGCAACGGTAGATTTTGTGCACCACTGTCTTGCTTGAGCAGATGTGCCACGGAATATAGACCACTGCAGTATCTCCGCTGACCCCTGTGGGTATATCCAGGGAAGTTATCTCTACGCAGATTCTGTGATCTCGTTTAAAAAGGTTTGAGGTTGCAGCTAATTCCACGTCGTATAGACAAACCTCTCCCGGAACCACCGCCTTTTGCGCGCTGCGCGTCAATGGATGGAAGGGGCGTCCCGGAAGTGATTTGCCTTCGTCTATCGCTCTGTGAGAAGCCTTGAGCCACCCTCTTGTTAGTTCTCTCTCCGGCACTGCCGGTCGTTCCATTTCCCCTTCTCTTGCGGTCTGCACTGATACATCCGGGCCCACGTCCTTAAGAATGATGATCCAGTTCGTATCCTCCTGATCGATCTCTGCCCAGAAATGAAGTGAGAGAGGCCCGGTTACTTCCATGTCGTGCGGGAGAGGATCGGACATGTATCTCAGCTTCTGTACTGTTCGTGTCTGTGTGAGAGGCATCTGCGCAAAGCAGTCGGGCGCATCAATGCCGTCGAAGCTCAAAGGCGCGAAGGGCTCCCACCTGAGACGTTCCCATGAATCAAGGTAGAGTTTTTTCCACTGCGTTTGTTTCAATGGCCATTCATCCGCACGGCGCCAGTGGTTGGCCCCCATTACCCAGATCTTTACCTTGGGTTCTTCCATGACCCCTGTATCGATGCCCTTGAGCCAGTAATCGTACCAGCGCACGATCTCGTCATGGAAGGCAATCCACGGCCTCGGGAACTGAGCCGGTCCGTTCAGGAGCAGTTTTCTATGCGGAGCACCAGCTCCTTTCTCCCAGTATCTCAGGGCCGCAAACAAATGCTGTTTATAGGTGTAGGCGTACCATCCCGAACCCGTGTACATGGGGATATTGATCTTCTTCATTCCCTCTTCAACCTCGCCCTGATTTTCCTGCTCGTAAGGATGGATCAGGAAACGGAAGGTTCTCAGGTCGAGGTTGCCCTTCCTCTGGAGGAGATTAAACACGACCGGGTACATCCTGTTGTCCGGATTGCTGAAGGCCTCTTCCCAGAGCTTTTCTTCTCCGGGACTCAGCTTTATCTCGCGCTTGTTTTCTACGCTGTGCTTGATGAGCCCCAACAGAAACACGTGCATCACGCCGCCAGGGAACAAATCTCTGAAGGAGAAGTTGCCGGGATCGTAAGGGAAGATCGCCTTGAGGTGGGGAGGCCGGGTCATGGCAGCGATCATCTGACTCCTTCCGAAATCGGATATGCCTATCATACCTACGTTGCCGTCACACCAGGGCTGCTGTGCAACCCACTCAATCAGATCATACGCATCCATCCTGCCTTCGACCCACCGATCTCCCGGTTCAGAATTGCCGAATCCTCTGGGGTTCGCGATCACGTGCGCGTAGCCTCTCGAGGTCAGGAACCTGGTATCGCCGGCCTCTGCAGCGCCGCACCATAACGGCGCCCACGCCGGCTGATTATGACAGGCTTCAACCGCCTCCGGGCTCTGCAGAAATTTATTGTGTGCGGCAAAAGCGAAGAGGGCTGGAAAACGTCCTTCATTATCAGGCCGGTAAACGTCGACGGCGAGTTTCACGCCATCCCTCATAGGGACCATGACGTCGATGCCTTCCACCTTTGTCTGGTATTGGGGTTGAGAACCCAAGTGTTCTTTCATCGATCTTCTCCTTGTGCCTTTTCAGCTTTCCCGCTCGCTGTCGAGATCTCGCAGGGGCTCGGGCGCATAGCGTTCACCTTGCGCGGCTCCCGCTGGAACCGCAGCCTCGATACGGTCGAGGTCTGCTCTTGTCAGCGTGACCGCGCCCGCGCCGAGTGCCTCTGAAAGGCTCTCACGTTTGCGAGGTCCAACGAGAGGCACGATATCACTCCCCTGCGCTGCTACCCAGGCGATCGCGAGCTGTGCCACCGTAACGCCTTTCTCTTCGGCTACCGCGCGTAGCGATTCGACCAGCGCAAGATTCTGCTCCACATTGGGTGATGCGAAACGAGGGAACCGCACTGTTCGCGGATCGCCTGTGATCCTCTGCCTGTTCCAATGGCCGCTGATAAGGCCTCGCGACAGTACGCCGTAAGCTGTTATTCCTATCTTCAGTTCCCTGCACACAGGAAGGATGTGCTTCTCGATTCCTCGCGAGACGAGGGAGTACTCTATCTGCAGATCGCTGATAGGATGCACTGAGGCTGCCTTGCGTATCGTTTCAGCTCCCACCTCGGATAGACCAACATGGCGAACGTAACCCGCCTTCACCATCTCACCTATAGTGCCTACGGTCTCCTCTATTGGGACCGTTTTATCAAGGCGCGCCGGCCGATAGATGTCCACGTAGTCCACGCCAAGCCGTTTGAGTGAATAGGCGAGAAAGTTTTTGACCGCCTGCGGTCGGCAGTCGTAACCGCTCCAGCCGCCCGAAGGGTCCCTCAGGGCGCCGAACTTCACGCTCAGTACAACGTCTTCCCGGCGCATGCCTCGCAGGGCTTCACGGATCAGTATCTCGTTGTGACCCATTCCGTAGAAATCGCCTGTATCGAGTAACGTAACGCCCGCGTCAAGAGCAGCCCTGATGGTGGCGATGCCCTCAGCCTCATCGGCAGGGCCGTACAGGCCGGACATGGCCATGCAGCCTAACCCGATCGCGGAAACCCGCGGTCCATGTGCGCCTAGCTTCGTGGTATTCATAAACGATCTCCTTTAGCTTTCCTGAGCACAATATAATAATTGTACACTACCGGGCTGAATGATGGCGATTATTAATATTGGGATGTTCAGGATGTGAAAGGAAAACACCACATTGCCACCAGGAAGGTGGATGGATGTGAGTGCCGCACTAATGCGATACTGGTTTTAGAAACCCGCTGACGATGTCTCTCGGCAGCTTCGGACGGATACCTGAGGCGCCTTCCTTGTCCGGAAGAAACAGCGAAGACTTCCGGGTATCCGTCCCGGCGTCGCGCTATTTCTTACTTGACGGCTTTCTTAAGTGCCTGGCCGGCCGAAAATTTCGGAGCCTTTCTCGCAGGAATCTTTATCTCTTTGCCTGTCTGCGGATTTCTCCCCTTCCGTGCTTTTCTCTGCGTGACAGAGAACGTACCGAAACCGATAAGAGTGACCTTCTCCCCTTTCTTCAGGGCTTTCTTTACCCCGTCGATAAAAGAATCGAGCGCTTTGTTTGCAGCCACCTTGCTGATCTTGCACTCTTTCGCCATCTTATCGATAAGCTCTGTCTTTGTCATGATCCCCTCCTCAGGTGGATAGATGTAGCGCACTCCTACAAGCACGCACTCTTTTAATAGCACGACTTTACCGTCTGCACAAGTGTTTTCTGCAAAATCGAAGAAGAAAATTAATACCGGGCATACCTGCTTCTACCCTTATATTTGGGGCGGAGCGGCTGGTATAGATTCCCACGGGCGAGCCCGCGGTACTCGTAGCACGCGTTCGCGCGAACTGATCATGCATTCACCCACGCTTGAAAGCGTGGTCCTCTGCTAGCTCGACGCCGCCGCCCGTGGGATCTATCTAGCGAGCACGGCTCGCGAGAGGGGGAGGGCCGGGTACCCGCGTGCGGGTGGCGGCTTTGCCACTGGAGGGGGCGACGCGAGCCCCACAAATAGTTGAGCGGAGATCAGTAGAGCATCTTTGCGATGATGTTCTTCTGTATGTTGCGGGTGCCTTCGTATATCGATGTAATGCGTATATCCCTGAGGGCTCCCTCAAGGCCCTGGTCGCGCATATAGCCGTAGCCGCCAAGGACATCGATGGACCTGTTCATTAGCCATATCGCTGCTTCGGGTATTGCCAGTTTTGCCATAGACGCGTACATGCTTGCTTCCCGGTCCTTCTTATCGTAAAGCCAGGCAGTCTTGTAAAGGAGGGTCCGGCACTTTTCTATCTCCACGTACATATCCACCAGTTCGTGCTCGATTGACTGGAACTGGATGATGGGCCTGCCGAACTGTTTTCTTTTC
>Ga0335070_10010334_pt1 | contig 10915 bp, 12 predicted proteins | sample Lox_Sample_13_FD_206722 | JGI IMG/M metagenome (GOLD analysis project Ga0335070, IMG submission 206722) | Soil microbial communities from Loxahatchee National Wildlife Refuge, Florida, United States - Lox_Sample_1.3 | ecosystem: Environmental > Terrestrial > Soil > Wetlands | place: USA... | reverse complement strand
CGCGTGCCCCTCGGGCACGTAGCGGTAGATGCCCTGCGGGAGGCCGGTGACGTCGTTGGCCACGAGCCAGACCTGGAGCGGATAGACGGCGCGCGCCGAGGGCGTGGTGCGCTTGCCGTTCGGGCCCGTGATGCCGTGCGCGGCCCACAGGATCTGCGACACCTGGCCGAGCGTGAGCGGCCCGGCGGCGTACTCGCGCACCGAGCGGCGCGTGGCGAGGGCCTGGTTCAGCGTCATCTTGCCCTGCAGGTCCGGCTTGGGCAGGGAGATCGACTCGTTGCCGGTGGCGGCGGGGCTCTGCGGCGCGGCGAGGACGCTCGAGGGCAGGAGCAGGGCGAGAGAGGTCAGCAGGACGCGGACGAACATGAACGGCCTCCGGTTCGGGACGACGCGGTGATCCTCGTGTGGGGTGGATGTCACTTCGGGCTTCCGATGGCCATGAGCGCGAGCGGCTCCTCGTCAGCGGGCAGTCCGAGCACGCGCTTCACGGCCGCGTCCTCGAAGGCGCCGACGATCACGGTGCCGAGACCGAGCGCCGCGGCCGCGAGGTGCACGCTCTGCGTGACCTCGCCCGCTTCCATGTCGACAGAGCGCCGCGCGCGCGCGCCGTACTTGCGCGCGGTGCGCTCGAGCACGGCCGCGATCGCGATCGCGCAGGGCGCTTCGCGCAGGAACTCCTGCCCCGCCGCCGCGGGCACGAGATCGGCGCGGAGGTCCCGGGCGGAGACCTGTTCGAGCGCGTGTCCCTGCGAGCGATAGCGGTAGAGCCCCGGCGCCAGGCCCTCGACCGCGCCGGCGACGAGATACGTCTCGAGCGGATACGTGGCGCCGGCCGAAGGGTTCGTCCTGTGCCCCGTGCCGGTCGGGCCCTGCGCCGCCCACAGCAGGCTCGCCGCCTTCGTCAGCGGCAGCGCGGTCTTCGCGAACTCGCGCGTGGAGCGCCGCTCCTCGAACGCGCGCTGCAACGAAGCCGCCGGGCCGAGGTCCGGCCGCGGCAGCGGGATCACGTGCACCTCCTGCGACTGCGCCATGCGATCGCCTCGTGCGGCCCACGGGGCCGCGTCAATGGGTGCGTTGATAGCGGCCGATCAGCTCGGCCTGGGCGAGGATGTGCCCCTTCATGGCCTTCTCGAGCGCCGCCTTGTTCGGGTGCTTCAGGTCCGAGAGCTGCGCGCCGAGCGCGTAGAGCTTGAAGAAGTAGCGATGCCGTCCGATCGGCGGGCAGGGACCGCGCCAGCCCGGCTGCTTCCAGTCGTTCAGCCCCTCGAGCGTTCCCTTGGGCAGGTCCTTCGCGCTCTTGGCCTCGCCCAGGGACGTGCTCACGCCCGGAATGTCGTAGAGCACCCAGTGCACCCACACGGTCTTCGGTGCCGCGGGATCCGGCGCGTCGGGGTCGTCCACGATCAGGGCGAAGGCGCGCGTGCCCGCGGGCGCGCCCGACCATTCGAGCGGAGGCGAGACGTCCTCGCCATCGCAGGTGTGGCGCTTCGGGATCTCGCCCTGAGGCTCGAAAGCGGTCGACGTGAGGCGCAGGGACATGGCCGGACCTTTCCGCGGGGGAGAGTTGCGCTGGGCGGCGGCCGAGGCGGTCGCGCCGGCCGCGACGACGAGGACGACGAGAGCGAGCCACGTTCTCATGGGACCTCCGAGGAAGACGCAAACGAGCGCCCGCGGCCGCATGCGGTGATCACCGGCGTTCGCCGGGACCGTGCTGCGAGCGATCGCGCGCTCGGTCGAACGAGCCGGCGGGCGCCGCGGTCACGCCTGAGCGCGGGTACCGTAGATCGAACCGCAGCGGGCGGCAACGCGTCTCTCGTGCTCGTGCGCAGCGGCGCGGGGGGCGCGGCCCGCGCCGAGTCAGGCTCGGCTAGCTCCAGCGCCCCGCGATGGCCGTGCCGCAATCGGGGCAGCGGCCGCGCTCGATCCGGCTCTCAAGCACCTGGTTCCACGAGCGCCGGATGAGCGTGCGATCGCAGCCGGGGCAGCGGGTGTGGCTGCCTTCACCCTGCACGTTGCCCTCGTACACGTGACGCAGGCCCGCGGCGCGCGCGATGCGCCGGGCCGCGCGCAGGGTCTCGGGCGGGGTCGGCGGCAGGTCGCGCAGCTCGTGATCCGGGTGGAAGGCCGAGAAGTGGAGCGGCACGTCGGGCCCGAGGTGCCCGACCACCCAGTCCGAGAGACGCCGCAGATCGTCGGGGTCGTCGTTGAGCGAGGGGATCACGAGGTTCGTGACCTCGACCCACACGCGGGTCTCGGCGGCGAGCCGGCGCAGAGTCTCGAGCACCGGCTCGAGCCGCGCCCGCGCGAGCTTCCGGTAGAAGTCCTCCGACAGCGCCTTCAAGTCCACGTTCGCGGCATCGATGCGGTCGTAGACGTCGTGGAACGCCTCGGGCGTGATGTACCCGTTCGTCACCATCACCATGGCGAGCCCGGACCCCCGCGCGGCCGCGCAGACGTCGAGCACGTACTCGGCCCAGATCGTGGGCTCGTTGTAGGTGAAGGCGATCGAGGAGCAGCCCTGCCGCAGCGCGAGCGCGACCACTTCGTCGGGAGGGAGCCACGTGTGGGCGCTCGTCTCCGGACGGCTGCGCGACAGGTCCCAGTTCTGGCAGAACGAGCAGGCCAGGCTGCAGCCCACCGCGCCCAGCGAGAGCACGGACGATCCGGGCAGGAAGTGATAGAGCGGCTTCTTCTCGATCGGGTCGACGTGCACCGCGGCGGGCGCGCCGTAGGCGAGATCGCGCAGGCGGCCGCCGCGGTTCGCGCGGATCGAGCAGAAGCCGGCCTGGCCGTCACGCAGCCGGCAATGGCGCGGGCAGAGGAAGCAGTGGACGCGGCCGTCGGGGGCGACGTCCCACCAGCGGGCCTCGTGGGGTGATGCGGGGCGTGAGGGCGAAGCGGTCTCGGGCACGGATGGTCTCCGCAGCGATTCTACGCCGCGCGGCCGGGGCGCGCTCGGGCTTCCATGCGCCGGGGGCCGGCCGAGCCCGCTACTGTTTCGTGTACGTGATCTCCATCACCAGCGCGTCCGGGTTGCTCCCTATCGGGCCGTACATCGAGAAGGTGTGGGTGTTCGCGTCCACGATCTTCGTCACCATGCGCACGTCCATCGGCTTCCCGTCCGGCCCGGGAGTGGTCCCGGTCAGCGTGAGCGTCCTGCTCGCGTCGTCCATCGTGCCGGTGCCGCTCAGGATCGACGTGCTCGAGTTGTCGACCCACACGAACACGTACTTCTGCGCCGCGTTGTCGTAGCCGGTGAGGCCGTAGCCCGTGAACGGCTGGTTCATCATCGTGCTGGTGAAGCGCTGCTCCAGATAGCGGCCGCCGAGGATCATATGGTTCTCGGACGTGCCCTCGCTGACGCTGGCCTCGCCGGTCGGGCCGTAGGTCTTCGCCGACGCCTTCCAGGTCCCTTCCATCGCCTGGAGCGCCTGATGCTGCGGCCCGGGCGTGCCGATCCGCGTCATCTGGGCCATCATGGAATCCGTCGCGGCGCTCGGCTGCTGCGGCGCGGCCTGCTGGGTCGCGGCCGGCAGCGCCTTCTTCTGTTTCGGCGCCTTCACGGTCTGGGCGCTCGAGACGCCCGCGCAGACGCAGGCGACCACGAGAACGGCGGTGAGCAGACGCAAAGCGTTCGATCTCATCCGAGGAGCCTCCAGTCGGGGGCGTGGGGAACGGGGCGGTCCGTGCACTCGGGCGCCCGACAGCACCCGGGCGGCCTGACTGCGGCCGCCCGGACATGTCGAGTGAATCCGCTACTTCACCTCGATCGTCACCTTCTCGAGCGTGAGCGGCTCGGTGGGCACGCCCTGATTGGCGCTGCCCGCCGCTTCGAGCTTCTTCAGCGTGTCCATGCCCTCGATCACTTCGCCGAAGACGGTGTGCTTGCCGTCGAGCCAGGGCGTGGGCTTGAAGGTGAGGAAGAACTGGCTGCCGTCGGAGTCCGGCTGTCCCGTGTTGGCCATGGACAGGCGGCCGGGCTGATCGTGCTTGACGTTCGGGCTGAACTCGCCGCCGAATCCGTAGCCCGGGCCTCCGGTGCCGTTCCCGAGCGGATCGCCGCCCTGCGCCATGAAGCCGGGGATCACGCGGTGGAACTTCGTGCCGTTGTAGAAGCCCAGCTTCGACAGGTAGACGAAGTTCGTGACGTGCATGGGCGCGACGCCGGGCATGAACTGGATCAGGATCGGGCCCTTGTTCGTGACCATGCGCGCGTAGTACTTGTGCGCCTTGTCGAAGGTGGCGACGGGGGGCTTGGGCAGATGGGTCTTCCAATCGGGCTTGGTCTTGTCGACCTTCGCGCTGGCGATGAACTGATCGATCTGCTGCATGGCGGAGTCCTTCACCGGGGCCGGGGTGGGTTTCGCGGTCTTCTTCGGAGCCTCCGCGGCCAGCACGCCTCCGGCCACGCACAGCATCGCGGCGATCAGGAACAGGCGCTTCATCGTCGTCTTCTCCTCCATAGGGTTCCGTGGGCGAAGCTCGCGCTCGACCCGGGGTGACCCGGCGCGCGCGGGCCGCGTGGCCCGCGCCGCACGGGTCGTGGGAGCCGGGGAAACCTACCATCACCCCGGGTCCCCGGCGAGCGGCGCTTCCGGTCCGTGTCAGGGGGTGCTCCGCGGCGCGGCATTGAACCTCCGGGACCCCCGCGGCGTCCTCTGATCGGACATTTCACCGGGAGGCCGGCATGATCGTGCGAGAGGCGGCGATCCAGAGCGAGCTGCTGTTGCTCAGGCACCGCCGGGGCGACCCGCAGGCGCTGCCCGAGCTGGTGGCGCTCTGGGAACGCCCCCTCCTCTACTACCTGCGGCGACTGCTCGCCTCCGAGGAGGACGCGTGGGACGCCCTGCAGGAGACCTGGATCCGCGTGATGGGCCGGCTCGCGGGGGTCCGGGACGGCAGGGCGCTGCCGGCGTGGCTCTACATCGTGGCGCGGAGCGCCGCGTTCACGCTGCGGCGACGGAGGCGCCCCGCGGAGCCGCTGCCCGAGGGCGATGACGAGCCCGAACTGCCGGCCGAGGATCCGGAGCCCTCGTTGGCGGGGTTCCATGCGATGGATGTCCACCGCGCGCTGGCCCGGCTCGGCCTGGCCCACCGCGAGGCGCTCACGCTCCACTTCCTGGAAGGGTTCTCGGTGGCGGAGATCGCGATCATCACCGACGCCGCGGAGGGAACGATCAAGTCACGGCTGCACTACGCCAAGCGTGCGCTGCGGGCGCTGCTCGAAGGAGGCGACTGAGATGAACGAAACCAGATTGCGGAACGGACTGCTCGACGCCGAGCCGGCGACGGCCGAGCTGGAGAGGAAGTACCTCGAGAGCCTGCGCGGGCTGGTCGAGCGGCGGCTCACTCCGGCCCAGCGCGGGGTGCACGCGTTCGGCCTGCTGATGTCGCTCGGGCTGACGATCTTCTTCGTCGCCCAGTTCCTCAGGCTGCCGGGACACCCGCGGGTGACGGTCGTCGTGGGGCTCGCCATCGGCCTGCTCTTCAGCGTGGGCTGGGGACTGGCGGCGCTGGCGTCACTGCGCAGCGGCCGCGAGAACCTGCGGTTCCATACCGTGATCCGCTCGCAGCTCATCTGGATCTTCATGGCCCTGCTGATGGGGCTCATGCTCTGGGTGGGGATGACGTCGGCCGACGTGGTGGTGGGAATTCGGACCATCCTCTACGGCCTGGTGTTCTTCGTCGGCTTCGGTCTTCCCTACTTCGTGGACCAGGTGACGCGGCAGAGCGAGCTGCGCATCCGCGAGGACGTGCTGCGGCTGCGGCTCGAGCTGGCGCAGGCCGTGGCGAAGCGCGGGAGCGAGTGATCGCACCCGCCCTTCGCTAGCTCCCGAACCGCTGGAAGCGGTACGCGAGCTCGGGACCTTTCCCGACCTCGTACGCGAGCTGGGCGATGAGCAGCGTGAACGGCTCGAGGTAGCGGGCGATCCGCAGCGGCCCGGCGTCCACCGGGTCGAAGCCGACATCGCGGATCAGCTTCGCTACGGTCTCCTTCGCCCCTGCATGGTCTCCGCAGTAGAGCAGGCCCGGCCGCGCACTCCTGCGCCTCGACTCGTAGACCGGGAACAGCACTTCGCTCGGCACGGTGCCGAATGCGGAGACGACACGGGCCTTGCGCACCTTCCGGGCGAGCGCCTCCGCGCCCGAGAGGGTGTGCGCGATCACGAGATCGGTGTTGGCCGCGTTCATCGGGAGCGAGCAGGTAATGATCACCTTGCCCGAGAGATCGCCCGCCTGCCTGAGCACGTCGTCGATCCGGGACCAGTGCACGGCCAGCAGCAACGTGTCGGACTCGCGCGCGGCCCCGCCCGGAGTGCCCGCCCGCGCGGTCCCTCGCGCCTCGCGGGCGAGCCGCTTCAGCTTCCGCTCGCTGCGGGCGTAGCTGAAGATCACCTCGTGCCCGGCGCGCGCGAAGAGGGTACCGAGCTTTCCGCCCATCAGTCCCGAACCGAGAATCCCGATGCGCATGGGAGACCTCACTCCGTCTCTTGCTCTTCATCCTGGGAGCCGCTGACGACGAGGTGCGTGATCGTGTCCCAGGCGTTGTGGATCCCGATGAGCAGCAGGGCGAGCGCGGCCGCGCCGATCACGTACAGCGCGGACACCGTGGAGGCGCGCAGGAACAGGGCCCCCACCAGGAGAGCCGCGCAGGCGCCGCACGGGAGGATCGCGAACCAGAGCCAGTCTTCCCACACCGGCTCGTAGCCCGATTGCTTCCGGGCACGCAGGACGACCACGGCTCCGTAGACCAGCCCGCCCAATCCGCACAGGACGAGCGCGATCGAGACGGCAGCGAGCGACTGCCACGGAGCGCTCATGACCAAGGACACGATCAGGGCGCCGGCGAAGAGCACGACGGTCGGTGTCCCGAAGGCGCCGAGCGTGTCCGCCGCGGTGCGCCGGCGCAAGGCCGCGATCAGCGTGATCACGACGAACTGGAGCCCGATCAGCGCCGCGCCGGAGGAGCCGACGACGACGTAGTAGCTCGCCCACTCGCTCAGGCGCGGGTCCATCACCATCGAGGCTCCCTTCCGCGCGGGTCGGGCGTCACGATCGGTCCACCATCGCCGCCTGCTTCGGCCCGTAGCGCGGGCCCGACACCTTGTCGGGGCCGAGCGCGGCATCGAGCGCGGCCATCTCCGCGGCGTCGAGCGAGACGGAGACCGCGCCCACGTTCTCCTCGAGATAACGCCGCTGCTTGGTCCCGGGGATCGGCACGATGTCCGGTCCCTTGTGCAGCAGCCAGGCGAGCGCGATCTGTCCGGGCGTCGCACCCTTGCGCGCGGCCAGCTCGCGCACGGCGGTCGCCGCGCGCATGTTGGCGTCGAAGTTCGTGCCCTGATAGCGCGGATCGCCGCGCCGGAAATCGCCCTGCGGGTAGTCCTCGGCCCGCTTCACCGATCCGGTGAGGAACCCGCGGCCGAGCGGCGCGAACGGGACGAGGCCGATGCCGAGCTCGCGCAGCAGAGGAACGAGGCGCGGCTCGAGATTCCGCTCCCAGAGCGAGTACTCGCTCTGGAGCGCCGCGATGGGATGCACGGCGTGCGCGCGGCGGATCGTCGTCTCGCCGGCTTCGGAGAGGCCGAGGAAGCGCGCCTTCCCCTCGCGCACGAGGGCGGCCATCGCGCCGACGACGTCCTCGATCGGCACCGCGGGATCGACGCGATGCTGGTAGAGCAGGTCGACGTGATCCGTCCGCAGCCGGCGCAGCGAGCCCTCGACCGCCTCGCGGATGTGCGCCGGCCGGCTGTCGACACCCGCGATGGCGCCCCTGTCGTCGAAGGTGAAGCCGAACTTGGTCGCGATCACGACCCGGTCGCGCCGGCTGCCCTCGAGCGCGCGCGCCAGCAGCTCCTCGTTCGCGTACGGGCCGTACGCCTCCGCCGTGTCGAAGAAGGTCACGCCCAGCTCGATCGCGCGATGGAGGGTGGCGATGGACTCGCGCTCGTCGCGCTCCTCGGGAGTGCCGTAGGCCATGCTCATGCCCATGCAGCCGAGGCCGAGCGCCGAGACCCGCGGGCCGTCACGCCCCAGTGTGCGTTCCTGCATGACGCGTCCTCCCTTCGTCTCGAGCCACGCCCCGCGCCGCGGCTCCGGATGCCGGGCGCGCCCCCATGAGAACCGAAACGCCGTCGTCGCGCGTCACGTCGCGGCAAAGCGGCGAGCCGCGCGACCGCGCCGCCACGGTCAGTGCGGGAGCCCGAACAGATAGTAGAGCAGGCACAGCGCGGCCAGTGCGGCGGCGCCGGGGTGGATCTCGCGCCAGCGGCCCGCCGCGAGCTTGAGCAGGGGATGCAGCACCAGCCCCGCCGTGAGCCCGTTCGCGATGTTGTAGGTGAACACCATCATCACCACGGTCCCGAACGCGGGCGCCAGCTCGGTCAGGTCGCCGAACTCGATGCGGGCGAGCGAGCCGGCCATGAGCAGCCCGACTGCGATCAGCGCGGGGCCGTAAGCGAAGCGCAGGTGCTGGAGCGGCTCGACCAGCGGCAGGAGGAAGAGCGCGAGAGCGAACAGGAGCGCCGTGGTCACGGCCGCGAGGCCGGTGCGGGCGCCCTCGCGGATGCCGGTCGCCGACTCGATGTACGCGCCGCTGGTCGAGGTGCCCGCGAGTCCGCTGAACATGCAGGTGAGCGCGTCGACCAGCATCGGCTTCTGCACGTCGGGGAAGTCGCCCCGCTCGTCGAGCATGCCGCCCGCGGCGCCCACGCCGATCAGCGTGCCCAGCGTGTCGAGGAAGCTCATGAGGAAGAGCGTGAGCAGGATGGGCAGGAACGAGAGCCGCAGCACCGAGACCACGTCGAGCTTGAGCGCGATCGTGCTCCACGAATGCTCGCCGCCGAAGGGCCAGGCCACCACGCCGCGCGGCGCCTCGCCGAAGCCGGCGAGCCCACCCACGATCGCGACCGCCACGATGCCGATCAGGATCGCCCCGCGCACGCGGCGCAGGAGCAGCACGGCGATCACGAGGAAGCCGAGGATCGCGAGCAGCACCTGCGGATCGCGCAGGTCGCCGATCTTGAGCGGCACGTCCGGCGCGCGCAGGAACCCCGTGGGCAGGAGCAGGGCCTGCGGCGGCAGGCCGGCCGCGCCGCTCGTGACGATGCCGGTCTCGTACAGGCCGATGAAGGCGAGGAAGAGTCCGATGCCCGCGGCGAAGGAGTGCTTGAGGCTCGTGGGGATCGAGTTCGCGAGCCAGGCGCGCAGCCCGAGCAGGGTGATGACCGCGAACGCGGCGCCGCTCACGAACACGGTGCCCAGCCGCTGCTGCCAGGAGACGCCGAGCGCGGCGAGGCCGAAGGCGATGAAGGCGTTCTCGCCCATGTAGGGCGCGACCGCGATCGGCCGGTTCGCGTACAGGCCCATCAGGAGCGAGCCGAAGACCGCGGTGAGAATGGTGGCCACCGTGCTCGGCCCCGCCGGGATGCCGGCGAAGGCGAGGATCGCGGGGTTCACGACGATGATGTAGGCCATCGTCACGAAAGTCGTGATCCCGCCCAGCAGCTCGACGGGAACGCTGGACCCGCGCTCCCTGAGCTTGAAGATCCGCTCGAACATGACGGCCTCCGCTCGGCTCTAGGCGCGTCCCTCCGGCGGCGCGGGACGGGACGGCCAGCGCACCGTGAGGATCAGAGAGTCCTCCTCCGCGCGCCAGGTGTGCGCCGTGTCCGGGGCCAGCATCAGGTAGTCGCCCTCGCGCTGCAGGACGAATTCCCGATCCCGCAATCGAATCCGCATCCGCCCCCGCACCAGGATGCTGATCGTGATCGTCGGAGGCGCGGCCCATTCCGCGCGCTCCTCGCCCGCGCGATGCGTCCCCCACTTGAGCTCGACCTCGGTGGAATGCCGAAGCGAGCTCTCGGGCCGGACGAAGTGTCCGACCAGCCACTCCTGCTGCGCGGCGGAATCCGTCGCGGCGTTCCCGAAGCAGGGCTCGGCATCGGCTTTCACGGCTCAGCCCCCGTCGCGCGCCGCGAGCCCGAAGCGGCGCACGGCCTGCTCCGCGATCGTGCGGCCGATCGGGATCGAGGCGGTCGCCGCGGGCGAGGGCGCGTTCAGGACGTGGATCATACGTTCGGCCTCGACGATGATGAAATCGTCGGAGAGCCTGCCGTCGGGCTCGAGCGCCTGCGCGCGCACGCCCGCGCCCGCGCGCCGCACGTCGGCGCGGCGGATCGCCGGCACCAGGCGCCGCAGCGCGCCCACGAACGCGGCCGTGCTGAGCGAGCGCCACGACTCCGCGAGTCCCCTGCGCCAGTGCCGGAGCCCCATGCGCCAGAAGCCCGGGTACGCGAACAGCTCCGCCATGTCGCGGGGCGAGAAGCTCGCGCGCGAATAGCCCTCACGCGCGAGCGCGAGCACCGCGTTCGGCCCCGCCTCCACGCCGCCGCGCACCATGCGGGTGAAGTGGACGCCGAGGAAGGGGAACGCGGGATCGGGCACCGGATAGATGAGGTTGCGCACGAGGAACTGCCGCGTGGGCACGAGCGAGTAGTACTCGCCGCGGAACGGGGCGATGCGCACGCCGGGATCGACCCCGCAGAGCCGCGCGACCCGGTCCGAGTGCAGGCCGGCGCAGTTCACCAGCGCGCCGCAGTGGATCGCGCCCCGCGTGGTCTCGAGCACGAGGTCGGTGCCGCCGCCCCCGCCGCCGTCGCGGCGTACGCTGCGCACCCGCGCGCGCGTCACGATTTCGCCCCCATCTTCGCGTACGCGATCGGCGTAGGCCTCGGTCACTGCGGTGTAGTCCACGATGCCGGTGTCGGGCACGAATAGGCCCGCGATGCCCTGCGCCTGCGGCTCGCGCTGGCGGATCTCCTCGGGGCACAGGCGGCGCAGGTCCCGCAGGCCGTTCGCGATCCCGCGGCGCTCCAGCTCGGCGAGGCGCGGCAGCTCGCGCGGGTGCGTCGCC
>Ga0335070_10010333_pt1 | contig 10915 bp, 8 predicted proteins | sample Lox_Sample_13_FD_206722 | JGI IMG/M metagenome (GOLD analysis project Ga0335070, IMG submission 206722) | Soil microbial communities from Loxahatchee National Wildlife Refuge, Florida, United States - Lox_Sample_1.3 | ecosystem: Environmental > Terrestrial > Soil > Wetlands | place: USA: Florida... | reverse complement strand
CGAAGTCTGGAACGACCCGTACCCGGCGGCGGAGCGGGGCGCGAACATTCTCTACTCGGTGTTCTCCGAGCGCCCGAAGCATCTCGATCCGGTGCAGTCCTACGCGACCGACGAGTCGGTCTTCACGCGCCAGATCTACGAGCCGCCGCTGCAGTACCACTACCTGAAGCGCCCCTACGAGCTGATTCCGCTCACCGCGACCGGGATCCCGACGCCGCGCGTCGTGGAGAAAGGCGGCGCGGTCTACAGCGTCTACGACATCCATATCCGGCCGGGAATCAAGTTCCAGCCGCACCCGGCGTTCGTTTCGGCGAATTTGAACTTGAGCCCGGACAGGATCGGGAAGCTCAAGTCTCCGTACGACCTTCCCCAGGGCGCTCGCGAGCTCACCGCCGACGACTACGTCTACGGCATCAAGCGGCTCGCGCATCCGCGCCTGCATTCGCCGATCTACGGCCTGATGGCAGAGTACATCGTCGGCCTGAAGGAGTTCGCGGCGCGCCTGAAGGCCGCGGACCGGGAGGGCGAGTGGCTCGATCTGCGCAAGCTGGACATCGCGGGGGTCGAGCGGCTGGACGCGTACAGCTACCGCGTGACGCTGAAGGGGCGCTACCCGCAGTTCGTCTACTGGCTGGCAATGCCGTTCTTCGCGCCGATGCCCTGGGAGGCCGACCGCTTCTTCAGCCAGCCCGGCATGGCGGAGAAGAACTTCTCGCTCGACTGGTGGCCGGTGGGCAGCGGGCCGTTCATGCTCGCCGAGAACGACCCGAACTCGCGCATGGTGCTCGCGCGCAACCCGAACTTCCGCGGCGAGCCCTATCCGTCCGAGGGCGAGCCCGGCGACCGCGAGCGCGGCCTGCTCGCCGACGCGGGCAAGACCATGCCGTTCCTCGACAAGGCGGTCTACACGCGCGAGCGCGAGGCGATCCCGCTCTGGAACAAGTTCCTGCAGGGCTATTACGACCTCTCGGGCATCGGCTCGGACACCTTCGATCAGGCGGTGCGCATTTCGCTGGAAGGCGAGGCGAGCCTCAGCCCGGACATGGAGGCGCGCGGCATCCGCCTCGACACGACGATCGCGCCTACGATCTTCTACCTGGGCGCGAACTGGCTCGATCCGGTGGTCGGCGGCGCGCAGGGCGGCGAAGCCGCCGAGCGGGCGCGCAAGCTGCGCCAGGCGCTCGCGATCGCCGCGGACTGGGAGGAGTACCTGGCGATCTTCGCCAACGGCCGCGGCGTGCCCTCGTACAGCCCGCTCGCGCCCGGCATCTTCGGCTACCGCGAGGGGCCCGAGAGCATCAACCCGGTGACGCACGTCTGGCGCAACGGCAGGGCGCAGCGGCGCCCGATCGAGGAGGCCCGGAAGCTGCTCGCCGAGGCGGGCTACCCGGACGGCCGCGACGCGAAGACCGGCCAGCCGCTCGTGCTCTATATGGACAGCACGAGCCGCGGTCCCGGCGACAAGGCCATGATGGACTGGTGGCGCAAGCAGTTCGCCAAGCTGTCGATCCAGTTCGAGCCGCGGCAGACCGACTGGAACCGCTTCCAGGAGAAGCTCAGAAAGGGCAGCACGCAGCTGTTCATGGTCGGCTGGAGCGCGGACTACCCGGATCCCGAGAACTTCCTGTTCCTGCTCTACGGCCCGCAGAGCCGCGCCAAGCACCAGGGCGAGAACGCCGCCAACTACGAGAACCCGGAGTTCGACGCGCTGTTCGAGCGCATGCGCAACATGCCGAACGGCCCCGAGCGCCAGAAGATCATCGACCGCATGAACGAGATCTTCCGCCACGACGCGCCCTGGATCGGCGGCTTCCACCCGAAGAACTTCGCGCTGTTCCACAGCTGGCTCGGCAATGCGAAAGTGAACGAGATCTCCGGCAACAACCTGAAATACCTGAAGGTGGACGCCGCGAAGCGCGAAGTGCTGCGGCGCGAGTGGAACCGGCCGGTGCTGTGGCCGCTCGTGCTCGTCGCGCTCCTTCTGCTCGCCTCGCTCGTGCCGGCAGTGGTGGCCTTCCGGAAGCGGGAAAACATGGCGGCGAGGCCGTCGGCCTAGATGCTGGGCTACGTCATCCGGCGGCTGCTCTACGCGGTGCCGATCCTGATCGGGGTGAACCTGCTCACGTTCGCGCTGTTCTTCATCGTCAACACGCCCGACGACATGGCGCGCATGCAGCTCGGCGTCCGGCGCGTGACGCCCGAGGCGATCGAGAAGTGGAAGTCCGAGCGCGGCTATGACCTGCCGCTGGCCTGGAATTCGAAAGAGGAATCCCTCTTCAACAAGGCAGGCAAGACGATATTCGCGCAGAAATCGGCAAGACTCTTCCTCTTCGATTTCGGCTATTCGGAGGACAAGCGCGACATCGCCGCCGAGATCCGGCAGCGCATGTGGCCGAGCCTCGCGCTCGCGGTGCCGGTGTTCCTCGTCGGCCTCGCGGTCTGCATCAGCTTCGCGCTGCTGCTCGCCTTCTTCCGCGCCACCTACGTGGACTTCTGGGGCGTCGTGCTGTGCGTGGCGATGATGTCCGTGTCCACGCTGTTCTACATCATCGGCGGGCAGTACGTGGCCTCTAAGCTCTGGCACCTGGTGCCGATCTCCGGCTACGCGGGCGGCCTGGACGCGGCGCGCTTCCTCGTGCTGCCGGTGACGATCGGCGTGATCAGCGGCGTCGGCGCGAGCAGCCGCTGGTACCGCACGCTGTTCCTGGAGGAGATGGGGCGCGACTACGTGCGCACCGCGCGCGCCAAGGGCCTGGCCGAGACGGCGGTGATGTTCCGGCACGTGCTGAAGAACGCGATGATCCCCATCCTCACTGGGGCGGTGGTGGTCATCCCGCTGCTGTTCCTCGGCAGCCTGCTGCAGGAGTCCTTCTTCGGCATTCCGGGCCTCGGCAGCTACACCATCGAGGCGATCCAGTCGCAGGACTTCGCGGTCGTGCGCGCGATGGTGTTCCTCGGCTCGGTGTTCTACATCGTCGGCCTGATCCTGACCGATCTCTCCTACACGCTGGTCGACCCCCGCGTGCGGCTCGAATAGCGTGCCCGTCCTCCTCGCTACCGACGCGCTGCTCTGGCTGCTGGTCGCCGCGGCGGCGGCCTATGCGGCGTATTGCCGGCGCCATGCGCATCTCGCGCTGCCCTGGCGGCGCGTGTTCCAGAGCCCGGCGGCGATGGCGTCGGCGGTGGTGCTCGCCGCGTTTCTCGCGGTCGGCCTGCTCGATTCGCTGCATTTCCGGCCGCGCCTGGAGCCCAAGCCCGGCGAGCCGCCGGCGTACGCGACCGAAGTGCTCTCGGTGCTCGATCTCGCGCTCGACCATCTGCGCGGCCGCGCCGAAACGACCTATTCGGCGCCGCTCGCGACGCGCTCCTACGCCAAGGAGCAGGTCGAGCTGCCCGGCGGCAAGCAGATGCGCGACTACCCGCGGCTGCGCTTCGGCGGCGCGCACCTGAAAAGCGAGTCCGACTGGGCCGACGACGTGGCGCGGCGCACGCTCGCTGGCGCGGGCATATCGATTGTCTTGATTTTCTTGATTTTTGTTTTCGTAAGAAAACTAAAGGCTGGAAGCCCCGATCTTCCCTGGCATGCCGCCGCCGCCGCCCTGAGCGTCCTGATCCTGCTCGCAGGGCCGGCGGTCGCGCTCTCCACCGGCTACCACGTGCTCGGCACCGACAAGGTGGGGCAGGACGTGTTCTACCTCGCGCTGAAGTCCGTGCGCACGAGCCTCGCGATCGGCACGCTGACCACGCTCGTGCTGCTGCCGGTGGGCATCGCGCTCGGCACGATGGCGGGCTACTTCCGCGGCTGGGTGGACGACGTCATCCAGTACGTGTACACGACGCTGAACTCGATCCCGGGCGTGCTGCTCATCGCCGCCTCGGTCCTGATGATGCAGGTGGTCATCGACCGGCACCCGGAGTGGTTCTCGGTCGCCGCGCAGCGCGCCGATTTCCGGCTGCTCGTGCTGTGCGCGATCCTGGGCCTGACGAGCTGGACCGGTCTCGCGCGCCTGCTGCGCGGCGAGACGCTCAAGCTCTCGCAGCTCGAGTACATCCAGGCGGCGCACGCGTTCGGCGTGCGCGACGCGCGCATCCTGTCGCGCCACATCCTGCCCAACGTCTCGCACATCGTGATCATCGCGATGGTGATGGACTTCTCCGGCCTGGTGCTCGCCGAGGCGGTGCTGTCCTACGTCGGCGTGGGCGTCGATCCTTCGACCAACAGCTTCGGCACCATGATCAACGCCGCGCGGCTGGAGATGTCCCGGGATCCCGTGGTCTGGTGGGCGCTCGCGACGGCGTTCAGCTTCATGTTCGCGCTCGTGCTCGCGGCCAACCTGTTCGCCGACGCGGCGCGCGACGGCTTCGACCCGAGGGTGCGCGTATGAACGGGGGCGCGGTGATGGCCGTCAGCGGACTGCGCACCGAGCTCGAGGCGAGCGCGGGGACGGTGCACGCGGTGGACGGCCTGGACTTCGAGCTGCGCAAGGGCGAGTGCTTCGCGCTGGTCGGCGAGTCCGGCTGCGGCAAGTCGATGACGGCGCTGTCGCTGATGCGCCTGCTGCCGGAGGCGGGGCGCATTGCCGGCGGCCGCGTGCTGCTCGGCGAGCGGGACCTGCTCGCGCTGCCGGAGGCGGCGATGCGCGCAGTGCGCGGCCGGCGCGTCGCCATGATCTTCCAGGAGCCCGCGACCGCGCTCAACCCGGTGCTCACGGTAGGGCGCCAGATCGCGGAGGTGATCGAGAGGCATCGCGGAGAGCGGAACCCCAGTGACAAGGTGCTTGCGCTGCTCGAGGCGGTCGGGCTGCCCGATCCCCAAAGCCGCCTCGAGCAGTACCCGTTCCAGCTCTCGGGCGGCCAGAAGCAGCGCGTGATGATCGCGGCGGCGCTCGCCGCCGAGCCCGAGGTGCTGATCGCGGACGAGCCGACCACCGCGCTCGACGTCACCGTCCAGGCGCAGATCCTCGACCTGCTGGCGAAGCTGCAGGCCGAGCGCGGCATGGCGCTGCTGCTGATCACGCACGACCTCGGCATCGTCGCGCGCATGGCGCAGCGCGTGGCGGTGATGTACGCGGGCGAGATCGTGGAGGTCGCCGGGCGCGACGCCTTTTTCGCCGCGCCCCAGCATCCTTATGCGCAGAAGCTGTTCGCCGCGCTGCCGTCGCCCGAGAAGCGCGGCGGCGAGCTCAGCGTGATCGCCGGCCAGGTGCCGCCGCTCACGGGCGGCTTCAGCGGCTGCCGGTTCGCCGAGCGCTGCGAGCTCGCCTACGCGCGCTGCCGCAGCGAGGCGCCGAAGCTCATCGCGCCGCCCGGGGGCGGCCCGGCCCGGCTGGTGCGCTGCCATCTGCGCGAGCAGGGGCTGGACGAGACGCGCGCGCCGGCCGCGCAGCGGCCGGAAGAGACGCAGATCGCCGCGGGCAGCCTGCCGGTGGTCGCGCGGCTGCAGGACCTGAAAGTCCATTTCCCGATCCGCAAGGGTTTGTTCCGGCGCACGGTGGGCTGGGTGAAGGCGGTGGACGGCATCTCGCTCGAGGTGCGTGCGGGCCGCACGCTCGCGCTCGTCGGCGAGTCGGGCTGCGGCAAGACGACCGCGGGCAAGGCGCTGCTGCGGCTGCTCGAGCCGACGGGCGGCACGGTGACGTTCGCGGGCCGCGACCTCGCGACGCTGTCGCGCGCGGAGCTGCGCGCCGCGCGCGGCGGCATGCAGATCGTCTTCCAGGATCCCTACGCCTCGCTCGACCCGCGCATGCGCGTGGCCGAGATCCTCGCCGAGGGCATGCAGAGCCTGGGCGTCGGCGGCGACGAGCGCGGGCGGCGCAAGCGCATCGAGGGCCTGCTCGAGCAGGTCGGACTGCCGCCGGCGGCGCTCGCGCGCTACCCGCACGAATTCTCCGGCGGCCAGCGCCAGCGCATCGCCATCGCGCGCGCGCTGGCCGTGGAGCCCCGGCTGATCGTCTGCGACGAGCCGACCAGCGCGCTCGACGTCTCGGTGCAGGCGCAGATCCTCAACCTGCTGAAGTCGCTGCAGGACCGGCTCGGCGTCGCCTACCTGTTCATCACGCACAACATGGCCGTGGTGCAGTACCTCGCGCACGAGGTCGCGGTCATGGTCCAGGGCAGGATCGTGGAGCAGGGCGCCGCGGCGCAGGTGCTCTATGCGCCCCGGCATCCGTACACGGCGGAATTGCTCGCCGCGGTGCCGACGCTGGACGGCTACCCGCCGTCGACCGCCGCGAGCAGCAGCTGATTGAGGTCGCTCGGCACCGGCATCAGGCCGCTGCGCAGCAGCTTGCGCACCTGCGCCTGGTCTTCCGCCGGCATGCCGGCGATCTCCGTCCTGAACTCGGCCGCCATGCGCTGCTTCTCGCTGTAGGGCATCTGCGCCAGCTTCAGCTGCGCGGCGCGCACGGTGAGCGCCTTTTCGGTGAAGTACTCGATCATCGTGCCGCGGATGGCGGCGTTCTTCGGATCGAGCAGCGCGGCGTTGAGCCGGTCGAAGATCTCCTGGCGCTGCCGGCTGCTCAGGTACAGGAAGCTGTCGTCGATGAGGCGGCGCAGGACCTCCGGCTCGACCGAAGTGCCGGGGTAGACGCGCGCCAGATCGGGCATCGGCTGCACCGGCTCGTTCGCCCCTTTCGGCGCATTCGCGTGGTCGATGATCATGTCGCGCGCGATGCCGAGCAGGAGCATCAGGACGGGGTCGGCCGCCGCGGGCGCGACCAGGCCCGCGAACAGAAGCGCGAATACCACCCCTTGACGCAGCCTGCGGCCCATGCGCGCATTCTAGGCAAGCCCGCGCGCCTGCGGTGCCGCGCAGCAGCAACTTATGTTAAGAAGCGCGAAGTACCTGTTCTATCATCATGATTTCTTGACAGGTTTCTTTGCTGCTCGCGGCTTGCCTTTGGTCGCCTTCGCGCTGCTCTTGGCATGACGGGCCGGTGTCCCCTTGGTATGGATGACCAGGCGCTGGCCCGGGGTGAGCCGACCGACCTTGTTCCAGCGGCGCAGGTCGTTCACGCCGACGCGGTAGCGGGAGGCGATGCCCGGCAGGGTCTCGCCGGCCTTCACGGTGTGCACGAAGGTGCGCGGGCCGGTGAGCGGGATCGGCGGAGCGTACATGATGGGCAGGCGGCCCAGCTCCTTGCCGGCGCTGCCGTCGGCGGGCACCACCAGCAGCGCGGGCATCGCGCGCGCGCGCGGCGTGATGCCGTTGACCTCCTTCAGCATGGCGAGCGTCACGCCGTGCCTCCTGGCGATGCTTTCCAGCGTCTCGCCGCGCTTGGGCTGGTAGGTCTGCCAGGACACGAGCGACTTCTCGTCGTACTTGGTGAGGTTCTCGTGGAACACGTCGACGCGGTCGGCCGGCAGCACGATGCGCGGCGTCACCTCGGCGCGGATCACGGGACGGCTGAATCCCGGGTTCAGGGCGATGAACTCCTCGACCGGCATCTCGGCGAGCTTCGCGGCAAGGCGCACGTCGATGTCGCGCGTGCGCTCCACGCTCGTGAAATACGGCTGGTTCGGGATCGGGTCGAGGTCGATGCCGAACAGCGAGGGGTCGGAGATGATGTTCTTCAGCGCCTGCAGCTTGGGCACGTAGCCGCGCGTCTCGGCCGGCATGCTCAGGCTGTAGAAGTCGGTCGGCTTGCCCTCGCGCCGGTTCTTCTCGACGGCGCGGGCCACCGCGTTCTCGCCCCAGTTGTAGGAAGCGAGCGCGAGGTGCCAGTCGCCCTGCATGTCGTACACGTCCTTCAGATAGTCCAGCGCCGCCGCGGTCGAGGCGACGATGTCGCGCCGGCCGTCGTACCACCAGTTCTGCGTGAGCTCGTAGCGCTTGCCGGTGCCGGGGATGAACTGCCACAGGCCCGAGGCATGCGCGCGCGAGTAGGCCATCGGGTTGAACGAGCTCTCGACCATCGGCAGCAGCGCCAGCTCGGTCGGCAGGCCGCGCTTCTCGATCTCGTCGACGATGTGGTACAGGTAGAGCCGGCTGCGCTCGAACACGCGCTTCAGGTAATCGGGCCGCGCCACGTACCACGCGGTCTTCTCCGCCACCAGCGGCCCGGCAAGGTCGGGCATCGCGAAGCCTGCGCGGATGCGCTTCCAGAGGTCGTCCTGCCGCTGCGTGCGGTCGATGCGCGGCAGCGCGGGGGCGCTGGCGAGCACCTCTTGCCGGCCGTCGAACGGCGGCAGCTTCGTCGCGTCGAGCGGCGGCCCGGAAGCGATGCGCGAGCGCGGCGCCTGCACCGGCTCGCCGCGCCGGTCGAACACCGGCGAGCCCGAGCGCGAGCTCACCGTGGCGGGCGCGGTGGCGCCGGCCGCCGCACCCTCGCTCGCGGGCTGCGTGGCGCAGGCGGACAGCAGCAGCGCCGCCAGCGCGATCAGACCCGCAAACCCACGCACGATAGATCCGCCTCCGAAAATCGAATTGCGCGAGTTTACCCTGCCTCTAGAATTTGTTTTTCCACTCGCGGATGGCGGCGAACACGCGCACCGGGTCGGCGGCGCGCGCACCGAGGTATTTGTTGGCAGATTCGATCACCGCCGGCTCGGCGCAGCGCAGGAACGGGTTGGTCGCGCGCTCTTCGCCGAGCGTCGAGGGCAGCGTGGGCTTGCCCGCGTCGCGCAGCGCCCGGGCGCGCGCCTCGCGTGCGGCGAGCGTGGGGTTGTCCGGATCGACGGCACGCGCGAAGCGGATGTTCGCCAGCGTGTATTCGTGACCGCAATACACCAGGGTCGCATCCGGCAGCGCGGCGAGCTTCTGCAGCGAGGCGAGCATCTGCGCGGGCGTGCCCTCGAACACGCGGCCGCATCCGCAGGCGAACAGCGTGTCGCCGCAGAACAGGGAACCTAAGCCATAATAGGCGACATGCGCGCGCGTGTGCCCGGGAATTTCCAGCACCGACAAGGTCGCGCCGAGCTCGGGGATCTGCACGGTGTCGTCCTCGCCCACCGGGTGCGTGAGCGCGGGGATCGGCTCGCCCTTCGGCCCGAACACCGGGACCTTGCGCGCCGCGACGAGCTCCTCGATGCCGCCGACGTGGTCGGGATGGTGGTGCGTGGCGAGGATGGCCACGAGCTCGAGCCCCTCGCGCGCGAGGTACTCGGCGACCGGCTGCGCCTCGCCCGGGTCGACCACCGCCGCGCGCTTCGCGTCGCGCAGCGTCCAGATGTAGTTGTCCTTGAACGCCGGTAGCGGGACGATTTCGCGCATGGACAGGCAGTCCTTCGTGAACGGCAGCGCTCAGCAGTATAGCGGCGCCCGCGCGGGGCTCGCCGAATGGTTCGCCACGCCGCAGGGGCAGCACGTCCTCGACTGGGAGCGCGCGCAGTTCGACCTCGCGACCGAGGACGTCTTCGGCTACCGCGCCGTTCAGATGGGGCTGCACGGCATCGATTTCCTGCGCGCCAACCGGATCCCCTTCCGCTTCACGCTCGCGCTCGAGCACGGCGCCGAGCTCGCGGCCGATCCGATGCAGCTGCCGCTCGCCAGCCAGAGCGTCGACCTCGTCGCGCTGCCGCACGCGCTCGAATCCACGGCCGACCCGCACGTGGTCCTGCGCGAGGCCGGGCGCGTGCTGATGCCCGAGGGCCAGCTCGTGATCTCGGGCTTCAACCCGCTCTCGCTCTGGCGCCTGCGGCAGATGTTCGCGCACCGCGGCGCCGGGGCGCCCTGGGACGAGCGCTTCATCGGCCTGCTGCGCCTGAAGGACTGGCTGCACCTGCTCGGCTTCGAGCTGAACGGCGGGCGCTTCGGCTGCTACGCGCCGCCCTTCGAGAGCACGCAGTGGCTGCAGCGCTTCGCCTTCCTGGAGAAGGCGGGCGCGCGCTGGTGGCCGATCATGGGCGGCGTGTACGTCGTGCGCGCGGTCAAGCGCGTGCACGGCATGCGCGTGATCACGCCGGCCTGGCGCAAGGAGCGCGCACGGCGGCGCTCGGTGGCGGCGATTCCACAGCGCAACGGCCACCCTACGCGCAGCGGCGCCCCCAACGGCGCGCATCGCCGCGGCGATGGCTGAGCGCGTGGTCGAGATCTACGCCGATGGCGCCTGCCGCGGCAATCCGGGCCCCGGCGGCTGGGGCGTGCTGCTGCGCGCGGGCGGCCGCGAAAAGGAGCTCCACGGCGGCGAGGCACAGACCACGAACAACCGCATGGAGCTCACGGCGGTGATCGAGGGGCTGCGCGCTCTGAAGCGGCCTTCGCAGGTGCGCGTCTACACCGACTCGCAATACGTGCAGAAAGGCATCTCGGAGTGGATCCATGCCTGGAAGCGGCGCGGCTGGCGCACCGCGGACAAGAAGCCGGTGAAGAACGAGGACCTGTGGCGGGCGCTCGACGAGGCCGCGCGCCGGCACCGCGTGCAGTGGCACTGGGTGCGCGGGCACGCGGGCCATCCGGAGAACGAGCGCGCCGATGCGCTCGCGAACAGGGGCATCGACCTTGGCGGCTAGGCAGATCGTGCTCGACACGGAGACCACGGGCCTGAACGCCAAGCTCGGCGACCGGGTGATCGAGATCGGCTGCATCGAGCTGCTCAGCCGCAGGGTCACCGAGCGACAGTTCCACCGCTACCTCAACCCGGAGCGCGAGATCGAGGAAGGCGCCGCCAAGGTGCACGGGCTGACCGCGGAGTTCCTCGCCGACAAGCCGAGGTTCGCCGATATCGCCGCCGAATTCGTCGACTACGTGGGCGGCGCCGAGCTCATCATCCACAACGCCGCCTTCGACGTGGAGTTCCTCGACCAGGAGCTCGCGCTCGCCGGCATGAAGAAGCTGTCCGAGTACGTCGCCGGCGTCGTCGACACGCTGGCGATGGCGCGCGAGCTGCACCCGGGCAAGAAGAACTCGCTGGACGCTCTCTGCGAGCGCTACAGCGTGAACAACTCGCATCGCACCATGCACGGCGCGCTGCTGGAT
>Ga0335070_10010332_pt1 | contig 10915 bp, 10 predicted proteins | sample Lox_Sample_13_FD_206722 | JGI IMG/M metagenome (GOLD analysis project Ga0335070, IMG submission 206722) | Soil microbial communities from Loxahatchee National Wildlife Refuge, Florida, United States - Lox_Sample_1.3 | ecosystem: Environmental > Terrestrial > Soil > Wetlands | place: USA... | reverse complement strand
TGGTGAGGCTGATCCCAGCGGGTGCGGTCAGGGTTGCGGAAAGCGGGATCGATTCGGGGGAAAGGCTCAGAGAGCTGAGGGCCATGGGCTACGATGCTGCGCTCATCGGAAGGGCCTTTGCAAAAGATACTTTACGGGAGGAGATCTTCCATGTGGGTCAAGATCTGCGGAATAACCAGGCATGATGACGCCGTGCTTGCAGTAAGGCTCGGCGCGGATGCCCTGGGATTCGTCTTCACGAAGAGCCCGCGGAAGATCATGCGCAATGATGTAGCGGCATGGATAAGGGAAGTGAAGGGGGTGGAGAAGGTGGCGGTTTTCACCGACGAAGGCGTGGAAGAGATCCTCAAGACCGTGGAAAGTCTTGGGATCGACACCATCCAGCTCCATGCCGCACCTTCCGGGGAGCACGAGCGGTTGAGCAGGCTTTACCGCATCATCTATGCCGTGAGGGAGTATCATGAAGGAATGCTTCCCGATTTTCCCTGCCGCATCCTCATCGATACGAGCACGGGAAAAGGCATGAAGGGTCTGTGGAAAGAGCGAAAAGTCCCTTACATCCTTGCCGGCGGGTTGAGCCCGGAAAATGTCCGGGAGGCCATCGAACTGGCGAAGCCTGCAGGCGTTGACGTATCATCAGGTGTCGAGCTGTCGCCGGGCATAAAAGACCCGTACAAGGTGGAAAAATTCATCAGGGAGGCCAAGTCATGAAAGGATACTTCGGAGAATTCGGGGGGCAGTACGTACCGGAAACCTTGCTGCCCGCACTGGATGAACTCGATGCTGCCATGGAGACCGCCTTTGACGACAGGGCCTTCTGGGACGAGTTCAACTCCTACATGATCCACTATGTGGGCAGGCCCACGCCCCTGACCCGTGCGAAGAGGCTCTCGGACCACCTCGGCCTCGATGTGTGGCTCAAGCGGGAAGACCTCAACCATACTGGTTCCCACAAGATCAACAATGCCATCGGCCAGATCCTGCTGGCCAGGCGCATGGGAAAGAACCGCATCATCGCCGAGACCGGAGCCGGCCAGCACGGTGTGGCGACGGCCACGGTCTGCGCCCTTTTCGGCATGGAATGCCACGTTTATATGGGCAGCACGGACATGGCGAGGCAGCAGGTGAATGTGGAGCGCATGAGGCTCCTGGGCGCCGAGGTAGTGCCGGTGGAGGGCGGCAGCGCCACCTTGAAGGACGCCACCAGTGAGGCTATCAGGGACTGGATAACCAACGTCGACACAACCTACTACCTCATCGGCTCGGTCATCGGGCCTCACCCCTACCCGAGCCTGGTGCGTGCATTCCAGGAGATCATCGGCCGGGAGGCACGCCAGCAGATTATCGCCCAGAGCGGGTCTCTGCCCGATGCAGTGATCGCGTGTGTAGGCGGGGGCAGCAATGCCATAGGCATTTTCAGCGCATTCCTCGATGAGGACAAGGTGGACCTGATCGGTGTGGAGGCCTATGGACAGGGCAATGGACGTCATGGGGCCAGCATCAACTTCGGCATGCCCGGGGTGCTCCACGGCACGAGGTCTTTCCTGATACAGGACAAGGACGGCCAGGTGATGGAGACCCATTCCATTGCTGCAGGGCTCGACTACCCTGGCGTAGGACCGGAACACAGCTTTCTCGCCACTGCGAAAAAAGCGTGCTACGTCCTGGTCGATGATGAGCAGGCACTCTCCGCCTTCAAGCTGCTGAACCGGCTCGAGGGGATCGCACCTGCACTGGAGAGCGCCCATGCCGTCGGGTACCTCTCAGAGTATTGCAAGGGGCATGAAGGCATGAAGGTCCTTGTCAACCTCTCCGGCAGGGGAGATAAAGACATCCACACCGTGATAGGGAGCTGACCATGATAGCTGAGTCCATAAGAAATCATAAAAAGGCGATAATCCCGTACGTGACGGCAGGGCTGCCGAACCTCGAGACTACCGGGAAGATACTCCTGGCCCTCCAGGAGGCGGGAGCGGCCGCCATCGAGATCGGCATCCCGTTCTCCGACCCCATGGCTGACGGGCCGGTGCTGCAGAAGGCATCCTACATGGCCCTTCAGTCAGGATTCAAGATGGACGACCTGCAGCACTGCCTCAAAGGGTGGAGCAGCATGCTCGAAATACCGCTCATCGTCATGTCCTACATCAACCCCCTGATGAGAAAGGGGCTCAGCCGGACACTCATAAGCCTGAAGGACAGCGGGGTGAAAGGCGTGATCATCCCGGACCTGCCACGCGACGCAGGGGAGATCTATGCCGACTGCACCGAGATCGGGATCGACCTCATCCGCATGGTTGCGCCCACCACGCTTCCCGAGAGGATAACCAAGGTCCTCTCTGAGTGCAGCGGATTCGTCTATGCGGTCTCCATAAAGGGGGTCACCGGTTCGCGCAGTGACCTGCCTGTTGAGGTGCGTTCCCAGGTACGGGCCATCAAGGATATGACGGATCTGCCCGTGTGCGTGGGATTCGGCGTATCCAGCGCCTCCCAGGTGGAAAACCTGCTCGCCTTTGCCGACGGAGTCATCGTGGGCAGCTATCTGATGGCAAACATCATGAATGCGGCCGACCCGGTAAGGACGGCTCATGACACCCTGCATGGGCTCTTAAACGGGAGTTAGCTGCAGCACTGTTCACAGCATGTCTGCAATATTGGCCAGGGTGCCTGCAACCAGGAGTGCGACAGTCGTGTTCAGCCCTATCGAATAAAGGGCGACTTTCCAACCACCTTCTTTCCAGAGTGTGGATATGGTGGCGATACATGGGATGTACAGGACCGTGAACACAACGAGTACAAGGATCTGGGCGTGGGTAAGGACAGCCCCGACATCAGTGGTCCCGAGGGCCTGGTTGAGCATCAGGAGGGTCAGCTCTTTCCTGAATATTCCCAGGAACAGGGTAATGCCCGTCTGATCGGGAAGCTTCAGGATACCCGATGTGATGGGCGCGAGTACACTGTTCACTATCCTGTCGATCCCGGCATAGTTAATGAATGCAAGGGCCAGGCTTGAAACAACGATCACCGGCCATGCGAACATGAGGAACTCCCGCAGCCTCCACCATACCTTATTTGCGACCAGACGCAGGTACGGCCTTCTGAGGGGAGGTACATCCATGATAATGCCCGGAGCCATGTCCGCCTGCAGGCGGGACAATGCAAAAGAGACGATGAGCGCGATCATGATATTTCCGAAATAGATGGCGGTCGTATAGAGAGCGCCCAGGTATTTACCCGCCAGCGCAAGGATAACGACCGTTCTTGCCGAGCATGCGATGAATGGGATAATGAGCATGGTGAGGATGCGGTCGCGCTCGTACTCGAGACCGCGTGTGGCCATGATCGCAGGCACGTTGCATCCGTAGCCGAGGATGATGGGAACGACCGATTTTCCGTGCATGCCGAAACGGTGAAGGATGCCGTCCACCATGAAGGCTATCCTGGGCAGGAGCCCGGAATCTTCCAGTATTGCAAGAAGGACGAGCAGGGGGATGAGGTAGGGCAGTACGATCCCGACACCCGCCACCATGCCGTCATAGAGCCCTGATATGGCCACCCCTGCAATGCCGCCGGTCATGCCCTTCAGTGTCGACCCGAGAGCGGCCAGCGGCCTGTCGATCAGGCGCGAGATGATGTCCCCCAAAAAGAACGATGCATAGAACATAAAAAACAGCAGACCGATAATGGTGATAAAACCGCCGATCGGATTGATGATGAAGTGATCGATAATTTCCCTGAGATCCTTCGTTTTCCTGGGACTTACCTTTGCAATCCGCTCGAAGAGATCGAATACGAATGCATGGCGGTGCGAAGAGAACACACCTTCCTCAGGCCAGTTGTGCATCTCTGCCAGGAGCCGCCTTTTCTCCTTGACGAAGCGGAGGAAAGTCTCATCTACATCACCTGCCATGCGCTCGAACTCCTCGTCCATTTCCAGGAGCCTGATGATGACGAACCGCTCATCCATGGCAAGGGCTTTTCTCAACGCAGCAGGATACCGGCTTGCGATCTCGGCGATGCACCCCTCCACATCCCTGTCATAAACAGGCTTCACCGGGGTGAAACTTGCCTGGGCAACCCTGATCGCTGCCTCGAAGAGCTCGCGCACCCCGCTCCCTTCCACGGCGATCACCGGGTAGGCCTCCACCCCGGTCATTTTGGTCAGCTCGGCTAGGTCGATCTCGATACCCTTCTTCTGCGCTTCATCGAACATGTTCAGGCCTAGCACCATGGGGATGTTCATCTCGAGGATTTGGATGGTGAACTCGAGCGATCGGGAGAGAAGCGATGTGTCGAGCACATTGATGATGACATCCACATTGCCGGACAAGAGGTAGTCACGTGCGACTTTTTCAGCGATGTCGTGGGATGAAATGGAGTAGGTGCCGGGGAGATCGATGAGTCTGATCGTTCTTCCTTCGAGTAACACCTTCGTCTCGGTGAAAGAAACCGTAGTGCCTGCAAAATTCCCGGTATTTACCTTGAACCCGGCTACTGCATTGAAGATCGTTGACTTGCCGCAGTTCGGTTGTCCGGCCAGGGCTACGACCAGTTCGTCATGAGGATTCTTCAGGCGTCACCTCTATGGTCTCGGCCATGCCGCGGCCTATCATGATCCTGGCTCCGGAGGTTAGATCCTCTACAAGCAAAGGTCCGTTAAAAGGCGCAGCTCTGACCATCCTTATGCGCGTGCCTTTGCGTATGCCGAATCCGTCCATACGGGCCTTCATATGCATGCCGCCGTTGAGGCTATCTACAATCGCAGTGTCGCCTTGTTTCAGCTCAAGAAGTTTCAAGGACCATCTCCTCTATCCTGCTTGTCCCGACAGTTAGGGCATATCCCGATCAGTTCGAGGCTGTGTCGTTCAAGGGTAAACCCGTGCTCCTTTGCTGCAGCCTCCTGGAGGACATCGATGGCCGGATAAGAGAACTCGATCATTTTCCCGCATCGTGAGCATATGAGGTGGTCATGGTGATCATGGTCCCAGATATGTTCATACCATGCCCCTCCTGAGCGGGTATCCTCCCGGATGCATGCCCTGCGGATTATGCCGGCCTGGACGAGCAGCGCCAGATTCCGATACACGGTGGTGAGCGAAAGGTTGTACCCTTGCTCCTTTAAGAGATCGAGCAAATGGTAGGGCTTGAAATGGCCATTAATATCGCATATGGTTCGCAATAATGCTTGTCGTTCACTCGTTAATCTGCCTCCGCTGGAATGGAGAACTATGCTGAATTTATCTACGCAATAACCATTAGGAGTGCAATTCTTGCAGTCTGGTTTCAAATATTCTTGTTGCATATAATTACTAATAATACATATAAGGAGATTTTTCAAGCCTGAAAATTTACATGCCGGGATTTTCATAGAACTTGAATTCCTCCACTAGAAGGGTCATATATTGTTGCTGAAATCAAGGAAGGAGGATGGTGATGAGTATGGCGCGCGATGTCCATGAGCTGTCACAGAAACTCTTGAATAAGGCTTACCGTGACCTTTCCTCTCAGCAGCAGCATGTCATCAGGCATATATCACGGCGGGAGCACATAAGCAGGAACGTCAGGAAAGAGCATGAGGAGCAGTACACGTTCGGCCAGCGTGCCGCGGATCATGTGGCTTCGTTCGGCGGGTCATGGACCTTCATAATGATTTTCCTCGGCGTCATGGCATTCTGGATAGTGATCAACACGTATGTGCTGGTACATCTGAACAAGCGTGCATTCGATCCCTACCCATACATCCTGCTCAATCTAGTTCTATCCATGATGGCAGGCATCCAGGCGCCGATCATCATGATGTCGCAGAACAGGCAGGCTGCAAAAGACCGCTCGGATGCCGAGCATGATTATGAGGTGAATCTGAAGGCCGAGCTCGAGATCATGGCGCTTCACGAGAAGATGGATACCTTGCTTGAGCATCAGTGGGCCGATCTGATAACGATGCAGAAGGAGCAGATAGACATGCTGACCTCTCTGGTGGAAGAACTGAAGGGTATCAAGTAGTTAAGGTAAGCTGTACATGTTGAGATTTGATCTTACAAAACATCCCCTGGACATCATATTATCGTACAGTTGTAGGAGGTATGATGGCTTATAGTTATATTCCAATTCAGTTATAGAACGGTCGGGACATGTTCAGCCGACGGGCAAGCTTATCTAAACAAGGGGGCCCTTCATGCTGGAATAACAATTCCTGCTGTATCTTATCAAAGGTCGATGTTTGCTCATGAAGGCGTGCATAAGCACGTTTACATTCTTTTTCACAGGTATCCCTTGTGAAGGAATCCGCAAGGGGCAAGCAGGTGGTCAAATAGCTTTTATCGAAAATTAACTGATACTTGTCTGCATTGAATATAATCGGACAATTAAAGATATCTTGATACACCTTGGCGTATTCGGGCCTTGGATACGTCAGTTTTATCTCTTTTAAAATTAAAGGGGCGCCTAGCATATTACAACATAAAGTGTAGGCCGACATTAGATCACGCTCAAGCTCCTGATAGCTGCAATTATGCTCCTTATACTCTCAAGAAAAAACCAAAAAATACAGATACTGAAGGAATGACCCATATTTACAAGGAGATGATAAATGAACAAGTACACTAAGGCCATGTTCCTCCGCCCGTTCCTGTTCCAGGAAGCGATCACTTATTTTCTGCTTGTCCCCAATGTAGTATTTTTTTTCCTAAAAGTTTCAGAAGGAGTGAGGGATCATTTACTGGAAACAATCACCTACATACTCATACAGACGGTTTTTTCTTTACTGCTGGGTGCTGGGACCAAATACTATTTTGTCAGTCCTGCCATCCGTCTGATGGAAAATGGCCATCCTGCAGAGGGAGAAATCCGCAGTGCCTTGAGGAGTACCTCCATTCTCCCTTTGGCTGAAGCCATTATGATCTATTTAAGGTGGGGTGGTCTAGGCTGGGGCTCTGTAGTTGTACCGCTTTACCTGAAAGGAATTATTTCCTTCGAGGTTCTTATCTTTGGAGGAAACATACTGGGGATGGCAGGCGTTTCTGCCATGGCCGCATATTATATGATCTCTGAGAACAGCCTTTCTCTGTTTAATCGGAAATACAACCGGAACAGCTTTCTGGATAAAGATTCAAGGGTCTTCGATCTGAGTCTCAACATAAAACTCCTGGCCACGGTCATGCTGATCGTCATCCCGGCCAGCGGTAATCTGATAGGGATCATCTATCTTTCCATTTTTACCGGTCTCAACCTGGCTACCATTCAGGTCGGTTTATTCATCATCCTTTCCCAGGCAATAGTCATGACCTTCCTGAATGGGATTCTGCTTATGAAAGGGATCACAGGATCAGTGGTCGGCATGTCTTCCATGCTCAAGGATATAGCGAAAGGCAAAGGAGATCTCACAAAGCGATTGAACGTGGATCAGCTTGATGAAGCGGGAGAACTTGCCTTCTGGTTCAATGTATTCGTGGAAGATCTGGAAGGGATCGTCTCACATGTCCGTGATACTTCGCTTCAGCTTCATGAAACCATAGAGCAGGTAAGTGCGGGCTCACAGGATCTGTCGCAAGCGACACAGGAACAGGCTGCCTCCGTTGAGGAGATATCCGCCTCGATTGATGAGATGAACGGGTCTGTACTCCAAAATGCCGATCTCATACAGGAGGGACATGAATCGTCCAATGCCATAACCAAGCTCATTAACCAGACCAAGAAGGTTTTTTCCGAGCTCCTGAATGCCATCAATGAGATCTCGCAGGATTCAAAAAAGATCGGTGATGTTGTCACCACCGTGAATGATGTTGCCTTCCACACGAACCTCCTTGCGCTTAATGCCTCGGTGGAGGCGGCACGGGCGGGTGAGCACGGGAAAGGCTTTGCAGTGGTGGCGGGAGAAGTGAGATCTCTTGCACAACGTTCCGCCATTGCTGCAGGCGAGATAAAGTCCCTCATTGGGAATACCGTGCGCCGTATCAGCAATGGAGATGAAATGATGAAGAAGACGTCCGCTTCCCTGGAAGATCTCATGAAGGACATGGAAGTCTTTTTCAGCTTGATGGATACCATCAGCTCCTCCAGCAGGGAGCAGAAACAGAATATCGGGGAACTGGGCAGGGCCATGTCTCAGATCGATGCCACCACTCAGCATAATGCATCCACGGTGGAGGAACTGGCAAGCACCCTGGATAACCTCCGTACTTCAGCTGAGGTTCTTGCAAATGATGTGAAGCGGTTCAAGGCATCACAGTAGGCAAATTCAGAGGAGCACAGATTTTATTGCTCAAAACGGGTCGGGTATATGGACATTCAGAAATCAAGGCTAAATATGTCAGGAATTAAAATCTGATTGGAGATGATATAATATGAGGAAATTTATTCAGATTACACTATTTGTCTGTTTGATTTCCATTCCGGCTATGGTTCTTCTCGCAGAAGATCAGTGTCATCAGGGCACTGAAGTACTTGAAGGAATACCAGCAGTCATTTACCAATGACCCGAGGGGAAGGTGTTTCTTGCTGAGACCTTGATGAAGACGGGTGATAAAAACGAGGCCAAGGCCCTGAGATCCTCGATCTGTCATTTCGTTTTTCATAAGGGGCAGGTGTGACCTGCCCCTTCAGGCAACGCACTTTTATTCTGACAGCGCTTTAATTTCTTTGTACTGACCAAGATCCGTGTAGAGCTCTGCTGTATAGGGGTTGCGCTTTGTCTTGGCAATTTTATATATCATGTAGCCGAATACGGCGATGTTCGAAAGTAACGCGATGAAACTTATAACGAACAATGCTGTTGTGTCGGGTGTCGCCGAGACAACCGGGTACAACCCTTCTTTTGTCAGCGCGATGTTCTTTGCCGCCGCGGCAATGTCCGCGCTGGCGCTTGCCTGCACGGAGAATGGACCCCTGTCGATGAATAAGGGAAACGTTTGAGCGAACATGCACCACAGGGCAAGTGTCTGAGCGCGGTGTTGCAGCCAGGCTCCCTTGCCGACGGTAAACGCGCAAAGGGTAGGAGCCAGCAGCAATGCCAGCCCGCAGTACCAGGAGTGGCCGGGCAGGCAGTTGTATGTGTAGGCGAAGTTCCACAGGTCATAAGCGATAATCCAGAACCAGAGCATATCCGGCCACAACATATCCATGCTCTTGTCTGAATCGGTCTTTCTGCGGACGCAGATTCCGAACCAGCCGGTAATCGTGACAGTGTTCAGAATGCCGGCAACTGCATTCATGTAATTCCATGAACCGCCAATGTAATATTGAATCTGATTGTGCAAAAACTCAATGGTAGGCACGGTATAATTTATGCCTACCTGAAAGTCGCGCGTAACTGCTTCGATGATGTTGATGGCCAGGATCAACGGGGGGAAACACAACGCCCATTTCTTTTCGCTCAATTTCCATTCCTTGCCGTCTTTGCCTGTGCCGCGAAGGTGTCTGATGCACCAGAAACCGATACATCCGGCTGTCGATGAGTAAACCTTTGCCAGATGGAACCAGTCCATATAAGCTGTATCCTTCAAAACGGTCAGCCATAAAACAGTCAGAACGATGGGCAGAACGACAAACATTGCAAAACCCGCCCATTTGAATCTGCGGCCGATCTCATTGGATACAAACAGGGCGATGAATGCCGCAATCCAGACAAGCCACACCAAAATTGAACTGACGTCTGTGCTGAAAGTAAACATATCTACTCTCCTTACTTCCGCCTGATGTTCAGTTCAGCGGGCGGAAATTTCCTTGATAAGAACTCCCTGCTGCTCAAAATATCCGATTCTGCGTTCTGCATGATTACTCCAAGCTCATGCATTGCCTCTGCCCGCCTTTTTGCCTGCCCACTTTTCCTTCGCGGAGGTAACCAGGATTTTGGCCTTGCGTTTGACGACGTGCGGAAGTGCTTTTAAGGCGACCTTTTCATAGACTACGCCATGCTCGTCAAATACCTTTTCAAGTTTGATTGCATCGAATTTACACCTTGTCGTACACTGCCCGCAGCCTACGCACATGGTGGTATCCACGACCGTTACGCCGCAGCCCAGGCATCTCCGGGTTTCCTTCCTGACTTGTTCCTCGGTGAATGTCCCGCGGTTGTCGCGGAACGCATCTTCCAAAGCGATTTGAGCAACCTGCTGTCTCGGGGTATGATCGTAATCGTCGACTACGATGTTCGTCCTGTCGATTTCCCGGTACTGCCTTCTGTCGCGTCCTATCGTCAGGCTCTGACCGGGATGCACAAAGCGGTGAAGCGATATGGCCGCTTCCTTTCCTGCAGCAATCGCGTCGATGGCGAATCTCGGTCCTGTGTAAACATCCCCTCCCACAAATATGTCGGGTTCGGCGGTCTGGTAGGTCAGCGAATCAGCCTGCGCGGTCTGATTTCGATTGAGGACGACTTTGCTGCCCTGGAGAATATCGCCCCACACCACCGACTGGCCGATGGAGGAAAGTACGTAGCAGCATTCCGCAGTTATCCGCTCGTTATCGTCGTATGCCGGGCTGAACCTGCCTTCCTTGTCAAATACAGACACGCATTTTTTGAATTCCACACCCACGACTTTGCCGTTTTCGGTGAGGATCTTTGCAGGTCCCCAGCCGTTGTTGATGCCGATCTTTTCAGCGAGCGTCTCAGCGATTTCGTCCTTCGCGGCGGGCATTTCCTCGCGGCTTTCAAGACAGTACATTTCGACCCTGCCCGTGCTTACCCGCACGGCGGTCCGAGCCACGTCAACCGCCACGTTGCCGCCGCCGATGACGATGACTTTACCTTTCAGTTCGACCTTCTGCCCGAGATTTACGCTGCGCAGAAACTCAACACCTGCAATCACGCCCTCCGAGTCCTCGCCCTCGATGCCGAGCTTTCTGCCCGCCTGAGCACCGATTGCAAGATAGAAGCCCTCGTAACCCTGCTCCCTGAGTTCATCCAGGGTCACGTCTTTTC
>Ga0335070_10010331_pt1 | contig 10916 bp, 9 predicted proteins | sample Lox_Sample_13_FD_206722 | JGI IMG/M metagenome (GOLD analysis project Ga0335070, IMG submission 206722) | Soil microbial communities from Loxahatchee National Wildlife Refuge, Florida, United States - Lox_Sample_1.3 | ecosystem: Environmental > Terrestrial > Soil > Wetlands | place: USA: Florida... | reverse complement strand
AAGGGTCATTACGAGTGCGATTACCCCTATTGCGCCCGTTCTGCTGTCTCTCATGACTGCAAGACGCTTCATCCTGTCCTGCTCCGTATTGCCGGATGATTTCACGGCGATGGCGTCAAAGGTATCGGCCAGACCATCGAGATCGAAACCGCCGTTAGTCAAAATAAGACAGACAAGGGCGAGCGCTGCGGCAATATCAACGGGCAGGACCTTGACCAGTAGAAAAGCGGGCAGAGCCACAGCGATTCCCTGAAATGCGCCGACGAGAGGGAAAAATGCTGCAGAGGCGCCAACGTCTTCTTCTGTGACCTTGCCCGCGACCGTCAGCGGCACGATCGTGCAAAACTGAAATGCCAGAAGTATCCTTTTTTTCAATCCTCGATCTTCTCCGATACGCCCGCTTCTTCGAATGTAGCCATCTCATTATAAATTTTGAGGCCGGCTTCGATCATGAGCATGGCCAGCGCCGCACCCGTACCCTCTCCGAGTCTCAAGCCCAGATCGAGAATGGGAGAAAGTCCCATGGCATCGAGCATCACCCAGTGCCCCTGTTCCACGGAATTGTGCGCTGCAAACAGGTAGTCCTTTACAGCAGGTTGAATCGTGTACGCTATAAGCGCTCCGGCAGTGGAGATGAGCCCATCGATCACAACCGGTATTCTCTGCGATGCGGCACCCAGCACCAGGCCTGCAATACCGCCGATCTCGGTCCCTCCCACTTTGGAAAGTACGTCAATGCCATCTTTCGGGTCCGGGTCGTGAAGGCGGATCGCTCCTTCGATCACCCTGATTTTTGTTGCCAGTGTTTCATCCGAAATTCCCGTTCCTCTACCCGTGACCTGCGCGACAGGCTTTCCGGTGATCACCGCGGCGATGGCGCTGGATGGCGTTGTATTCCCTATGCCCATATCGCCGGTGCCGATCAGTTTATAGCCTTTCTTCGCATATGACATTGCCAGCTCAATTCCTACTGCGATACTTTTGTTTGCTTCATCTTTCGTCATTGCAGGGCCCTTCGCGAAATTGCGTGTCCCCTTCATCACTTTTTTATCGACCAGGCCTTCAACGGCACCAAACTCGTAATCGACCCCGATATCAACGACAACGACTTCTGATCCGGCGTGCCGGGCGAGCACATTTATCCCCGCACCTCCTCGCAGGAAGTTGAAGACCATCTGCGGCGTGACTTCCTTCGGATAGGCGGAGATGCCCTCGTCGACCACACCGTGATCGCCCGCAAAGGTGAAGACCACTTTTTTGTCAAGGACCGGCTCTTTGCTTTCGGTTATCGCAACAATCCTCCGTGCAAATTCCTCAAGCCGCCCGAGGCTGCCAAGGGGCTTTGTCAGGCTGTCAAGGTGCGCCTGAGCCAGGGTGCTCCATTCCGATGTTACGGGCTTGACAGCACCAGCTGTGCTGCTGATCAGATCCATCAATTCCTCCTTCCGGGCGTCCATGCTTGTTGCCTTTACTGCTTTATCAAGAGTGGTATGCCGGCGGTCACCAGATAAACTTCGTCTGCAATCGCAGCTACCTTCTGGTTCAAGTTACCGGCAAGATCTCTGAATTTCCTGGAAAGCGCATTGTCCGGGACAATACCCATGCCTACTTCATTCGACACTATGAAGAGCGTGGGAAAGCGGCCGCTTTTCAAGAACGCGAGGAAGGACTCAATCTCCTCTTCGAGCTTCTCCGAGCCGATGAGAAGGTTCGAAAGCCACAACGTCAGGCAGTCGATCACACATGCGCCGTAGCCACGTCCTATCCCCTTCAGCACACGAGCCATCTCAATCGGCTCTTCAAACGTATCCCATTCCTTGCCGCGCTGCGCTTTATGTTGTTCTATGCGCTCCTTCATCTCATCATCAAGCGGCTGCGCTGTAGCAATATAGGCCTTCCTGCCAGAGAATGTGCCGGCCTTCTCAAGAGCGAATGAGCTTTTGCCGCTTCTTGCGCCGCCGATAACAAGAAGTATCTTGCCTGGTGCATCAGTCATGGTTTGATTCGTATCTCCGGCCCTGGTCACAACAAAAAATCCTCAGAGCAAAGGCCCTGAGGATTGCACCCTGTTTACTTCATCCTCTTCTTCCTCCGCGGGAAACCGTCTGCCCCTTTCTCAAGTAAGGGGCAGATCATCTTCAGGCAGGTCTTCTGGCTCCCGGTTCCTCCTACTTGCCAGCCTTCCCGAATTGCAATTCAGTGGCTTCCTTTGGCTTTCGTCCCCGGTTACAGCGGCGGGACCACTCCCGACTTGGGTAATAAGCGCCCTCACGGGATTCCCTATTATGCCTCACGGCACCTGAATTTCTGTTCCTTATATAACACCAAAAGTACGAGGTGTCAAACGTCTGTGGCTTACACAGCGGCGAGCGTCAGCCTGAGAACTTTCATTTCTTGAAAACCATTTGCCATCACGATACAATGAGTTATGCCCCTCGCATCGATTCTGGAGAGGTATCAGAAGATAATCATCGAAGAGTGGATAAGACGACTTCACCAATCAGTTAGTGAGCGTTACAGCAAGCGGCCCCTCGATGAGCTTCTCATTACCGTTTCCCGTGCAAATGACGCCAATTATGCAGTGCTCGTCAATAATGACTACACGTTAATAGACGAACACATTAGATGGATCACCGGTGTTCGTCTCGAAGGCGGTTTCTCACTTTCAGAGGTCCAGAATGCTTACGAACTGTATCGCGAAGTCCTTGTCTCCATCCTTCTTACGGAGTTACATGGTCAGGAGTTACTGGATACCATGCAGAAGCTCAACCAGTGTCTCTTCTACACGATCACGAGGTTCAGTAACTATTTCCAGTCCCTCCATGAGGAGCAGATCCGCACGCACGCCTCGAGTCTGCAACGGGAGGTGGAGGATAGGACAAAGGAGCTCGCAGAATCAGAAGGTAAGTACAGGCTCCTGGTCGAGGAGATAAATGACGGCTATTTTGTGAACCAGGATGGGCGCATTGTCTTTGCGAACAAAGCCTTCTGCGATCTCCACGGTTACACGTACGAGGAAATGTTTGGTACGCCCTATACAGACATTATTGCGCCCAGGTCGCTCAAATCGGTCCAAAGGCTCTACGAAAAAAGAGTGGCGGGCGAGGATTCAAAGGATCTCTATATCTACTTTAGACGCCACAAGAACGGTAATGAGCTGCCCACCGAGAACAAAGTCAAGGGGGTGCTTTACGAGGGTGAATACGCAGTGGCGGGCATCTGCAGGGACATTACCAAGCGGGTAGAAATAGAGACACGCATACGGGAGGCGGAGCGTTTCGCCCATATCGGCAAGCTGACCACGTCGTTGGCCCATGAAATCAGGAACCCGCTCTCTTCCGTGAAAATGAACAGCCAGATCCTGCTCAAGAACACTGATTTCAGAGGAAACGACAAGCGGCGCATGGAGATCGTGGTGAACGAGATATCGAGGCTCGAGCGGATCCTTGACGAGATGCTCACCTTCGCGAAACCGCTCACGCTCCGCACGCAGCGCGCATCTATCACGGAGATCATCGATTCCTGCCTCGAGACCATGGACGTTCGCATCAGGGAACGGGAGATCGAGGTGAAGACGCATCATCCCCTTCGCCTTCCCAGGTTGCTTTTGGACCGGGAAAAGATGGAGCAGGCGATCTTCAACATTCTTATCAACTCCATCGATGCCCTGGGCAATGGCGGAAAGATCCTGATACGTGCCCAGGTACCCAGGGAGAATAAGAAAGTATTGAAAGTGGAGATCAGCGACAACGGGCCGGGTATCTCATCGGAAGACCTGCCTTACGTCTTCGATCCATTTTTTAGCAGCAAGAAGAAAGGGACGGGCCTCGGCCTCGCAAACGTAAAGAAGATCGTGGAGGCCCACGGGGGAAGCGTTGAGGTAAGCCCGAGGAAGCCGAACGGTACCGTTCTCTCCCTTGCGTTTCCTACCAGAGAGGAGACAGCTTGAAGAAAAAAAGCATTCTCATTATTGATGACGAGGTGTCCCTTCTCGAATCACTCTACATGTTCATGACTGAAAAAGGCTATGACGTGAAAACTGCAGCGTGTGCTTCTGAAGGGATGGAAAAGGCTGAAGCGTTGAAACCCGATACGATAATTCTTGATATAAGGCTTCCTGACGCAGACGGCCTGGACCTGCTTGCAGAGCTGAAAAAGAGAGCACCGGAGACGGGAGTCATCATGATAACCGCCTTCCATGATATGGATACGACGGTGACGGCTATCAAGCGCGGTGCAACGGAATACATCACTAAGCCGATCGACGCCGACGAGTTGGAGAAAGCCGTTTTGCGGGCCATGAAAGTCACCAGTGTCATGAAAGAGAGGAAGGCTTCTCCGGAGACAGGCGCCTCCTATGAAAAAGGGAAAATCGTAGGAAACAGTAAAGACATGAAAGAGGTCTTCAAGGCCATAGGTGCGCTCTCTGAGAACAGCGTGACAGTTCTTATAGAAGGCGAGACGGGTACGGGCAAAGAGTTGATCGCCAAGGCGATTCATGGTAACAGCCCCTACAAGGACCACCCGTTCCTGGCTATAAACTGCTCGGCCATTGTTCCTACCCTGCTGGAGAGCGAGCTCTTCGGCCACGAGAAAGGCTCCTTTACGGGTGCTTTCCAGCGGAAGAAAGGCAAATTCGAGCTTGCGGGTGAGGGAACCATATTCCTCGACGAAGTGGGCGAAATACCCATGGAGCTCCAGTCCAAATTGTTGCGCTTTTTGCAGGAGAAGGAGTTCGAGCGTGTGGGAGGCGAGAAGGCCCTGTACTCGAACGCCCGCGTCATTGCGGCAACAAACAGAGACCTCTGGCAAATGGTCAAGCAGAACGCCTTCCGGGAAGACCTTTATTACCGGCTCAGTGTCGCTACCATAAAGATACCTCCTTTAAGAGCACGAAAAGAAGATATCCCGCTCCTCGTCACCTATCTCTTGCGCAAGATCAATACGGAGCTCCGCAGGAGCATCAAGACGGTCGAGGACAAGGTCATGGGAAAAATGATGGACTACGACTGGCCGGGCAACGTGAGAGAGCTGGAGAATGTTCTTACCCGGGCTGCGATCAACACCCATGGAGAGGTTATTTTTGAAGAATTCGTCACCCCCCTGCTCACCAAATCAACAGAATCTCCTGAGTTGGCCCCGGCCGCTGATCCAGCACGTAGCCTGGCCGCGGTGGAAAGGCAGCATATCGTCCAGGTGCTCAACGATACCGGAGGCCATCTGGGAAAGGCATGCGAGGTTCTCGGCATTTCACGGCCTACGCTGCGTCAGAAGCTGAAAGAATACGCCATACTCGACAGACCGCGACAGAATCGATAGATTCTCTAGTATTGGTTTCCGGTAATTGTTGACATCGACCTCGCAGCATAGTAATTAGAAAGAGAGGATGCGCAGCCAAAGCTGTCGATACATGCGGCGTGAATGAATAGGTAGTATGCCGGAGGGCTCTGTGGCGAAGAGGAGTGAAAGAAAGCTTTCATCAAGTGAAAGAAATTTTCAATGAAGAGTAGCAGAATCTCTTTCACTCACGCCGTTACCTCTCGCCCATCCGCGGTTAATTGCTGGCTCTCGTTGAATGTTCAGGAATGGTCGACACTGGCACGTTTGTTGCCAGTGAAAAAACACGTTGCTTCACACAATGGGGGGTGTGTATGAGAAGAAGCGTTGTTTCCGTCTTTCTGTCTCTTTGTTTAATCGTCGGTTTTACTCTCACGGTCAATGCAGCAGAAAAACCGATCGTCATCGGTGCTCCGCTCTCAACTGCCTTCCTTTATGGATGGGACGCTGAGCGAGGCATAAAGCTTGCGGTCGAGGAAATTAACGCAGCGGGCGGCGTTGCTGTTGGTGGCAAAAAAAGGCTCTTTTCAGTCGAGGTCATTGATACGCGCGACCTTGAGCCGCAGGTACCAGTGAGCGAAGCCCTGCTCGGCGTTGAAAAACTGATCTTAGAGAAAAAGGCCGACTTCCTCATTGGCGGTCCGGTCAGATCAGAGGCAGCGCTCGCTGCCATGGACCTTCTCAATAAATACAAGAAAGTGAGCATCGTCACCACAGGCGTGCTCACACCCGCCTACACGAAAAAAGTGGAAGACAATTACGCGAAATACAAGTACTGCTTCCGCAACACGAGCCATGTCGGGGTCATGATTGGCGAGTTCGCAGTGCTGTTCGATGACCTTAAGAAGAGCCAGGGATTCAACCAGGCCTACATCATGGTCCAGGACGTAGCACATGCGCGCGGCGGCGGTGAGGCCATGAAGAAGACGCTTACAGAACGCGGCTGGACTGTGGGAGACATGAAGGTCTATCCCACCGGGACAACCGATTACTCCGTGGGCCTTACCGATGCGGCCAAGAAGAACTCCCAGGTTCTGTTTCTCTGGATGGACATGCCTGAGAGCGCCATTCTCTTGAAGCAGTGGAGCGATATGAAATCAAAGGCGCTGCCGATGGGCTTTGTCAACGCAGCGGAGCAGCCGGGGTTCTGGAAAGCTTCCGGCGGAAGGACCGAGTACCTCCTGGTCAACCTCGTAAATGCAGGTAACTCGCCCTCCAAGACCACGCCCTGGACAATGAAATTCTGCGATGCCTACAAGAAGAAATGGGGTCTGGAGCCCGAAGGCTACGGCACTTCGTCCAGCTATATGGCGGTGTATCAGCTGAAGGCGGCCATAGAAAAAGCGAACAGCGTAGACAGCGACGCAGTGGTCAAGGGGCTCGAGGATATTGACATCATGGGCGTCTACGGTCGGATGAGATTCGACAAAAAATCGCACGAGATCATTCCGTCACTTGACCCGAAAGAAGGCGCTGTCACCTCCATCATCCAGTGGCAGGCAGGAAAACGCGTACAGGTATTCCCGCCTAAGGCGGCCGACGGCAAGATACTCTACCCGCCGTGGGCAAAGTAGGATTACCCGGCGTCTGAGGACTAGGAAGAATGGAAGTTCTCGTCTACGGCATTATCAACAGTGTCATCCTCTCGCTCTATGCACTGGGCTTTACGCTCGTGTATAGTATCAGCAGGCTTCCCAATTTCGCGCATGGCGCGCTCTACGTGACGTGCGGCTATCTGGTCTTCGTCTTGACCAATTCAATCGGGCTTCCCTACCCCGCCGCCGCTGTCGTAGGAATTGCGGCAACCGCGCTTATAGGCGCCGTGATCTACCGGTTCATCCTGATCCGCATTCGCGGCATGGAGATATCGGAGATCATAGCGACCTACGCCGTCGGCCTCGCGATACTGGAAGGCCTGCGCTGGGGGGGCTTGCGCGGCATGACCTTCGTGCTCCCCACATTTTATCCTGGTTCGGTTACGCTCTTCGACGTATCGATCGATATCCAGAGGCTCATCATCGTCGCTATCGGCATCATGACATTCGCAGGACTTTACCTCTTTACACATTTCAGCAGGATCGGCCTGGCACTCAGGGGCATTGCCCAGGACGAGCGCGCCGCGATGATGCTCGGCATTGATTCAGACATGACGGCTGTTGTATCACTCGCAATAGGATCCGGCCTCGCCGGTTTTGCTGCGATACTCGTTCTGCCGCTTGGTAACATCGTAGTAGAAGCAGGCTACACGGTGCTGATCTTCGCCATCGCTGTCTGCATCATTGGAGGACTGGGAAGCTGGAGCGGCGCCATCATCTCTTCCTTCATCATCGGTTTTGCGCAGATACTGACGGAGAAGTTTTTATCCAGCCACTTCACGATGCTGGTGGCCGTGCTGGCCATCATCGTGACCTTGCTTCTCAAGCCGTCGGGACTTTTCGGTAAGCAGAAGGAACTGGAAGAGCGAGTGTAATCGTGGAAATGCGCAGAAAGGAAAGAATCGACCGCGGCATAAAAGTGCGCACAGAGGGCATCTATGCGATCTCGTCATGGCGAGAGATACTCTACCTGGTTGGACCGAGGGCCCTGCTGATTCTCGGACTGCTTGCACTGCCGCTCATCCTTGAGCTGGCCCCGTACTGGAAGCGCGTGATAAACATCATGTGCGTGTACGCCATGTTGGCACTGGCTTTCGACTTCCTCGCCAACTACGTTGGGCTTGTCTGTCTGGGAGGGGCATTCTTTATAGGTGCGGGCGGCTATTTCACCGCCATATTCAATGTATACGTCGGGTTGCCTTTCTATTTGACCATACCGCTGGCCGGCATATGCGGCGCAGTATTCTGCACTGTGCTTCTTTTGCCCTGCCTGCCGCTTCGGGGTGTCTATTTCGCGATCGTGACGCTGATGTACCCGCTCCTGGCCACACGCGTGGTTGAGGCGTTTGACATCCTGGGCGGCACGAACGGTATCACCGGTGTAGATGCTTTTCCCAATGCCTACCTGGAGAGCTATGCAATCATTTTTCTCGTTCTCTTCTTTCTTTTTGCCATGCGCCGCTTCGTCAACCAGGATATCGGCCTGGTGCTGCGGGGAGTCAAAGACAACGACCAGTCGGTACGCGCATCAGGCATCAACGTGACCTATATGAAAGCGCTGGCGGTTTTTGTCGCCGCCTTCGTCGGCTGCCTGGGAGGAGCGTATCTCGCGCACCTGTACATGTGGGCCGGGTTGTCACTCTTTGCACTCGATTTCTCCATCATCCCCATCGCAGCGGTTGTGATCGGCGGTGGCGGAACGCTCGTCGGGGCCCTCATCGGCACCCTTATCCTGGTGCCTCTGTCAGAGTTCCTCCGCTTCTTCGGGACGTTCCGGATCGTGATCTACTGCGCTGCTTTGACCGCCTTTATCGTCTTTAAGAGCGAGGGGCTCATGGTGTATGCGCAGCGCAAGTATCACCAGTTTGAACGGTGGGCCAAAGTATGAAGGACAAAGCTTTTCTTGCAGTCAACGGCATAACGAAATCCTTTGGCGGAGTCTTCGCCCTGGCGGACGTGAGCTTCAACATCGAACAGGGGGAGACATTCGGCATCATCGGTCCGAATGGCTCGGGGAAGACAACACTCATCAACTGCATCACAGGATTTTCGAAGCCTGACAAAGGCACGGTCTACTTCAAAGAAAAAAATATCACGCGATGGCCGCCGCACAAGATCGCCCACATCGGCATCTCGCGCACCTTTCAGATCATGCGGCCCTATTACAGCCTGCCCGCGTTCAAGAACCTGATCATTCCGCTCTGGTCGCCGCGGGCGCGAAAGCTCGGCGGCTGGAGAGGCGGAGGTAAGCACGGGGACCGGGACACGTTTGCGGTCGATATCTTAGAGGAGATCGGATTCGAGCGCGACTCGCGGGTCCCTTATAAACTTGCATCAACGCTGCCAACGGGTTATCAGAAGCGGCTCGAACTCGCGCGCTGCATTTCGATGCGCCCTGAGATCATCTTCTGCGATGAGGTCTTCTCAGGCCTCAGCATGAGTGAGATCGCCGGGATGATGCCGTTGATCGAGAAAATGAAATCCGAAGGAGTGACGTTGATCATGGTAGAGCACCGTTTGCGTGAGCTCTTTCGCGTGGCGGATCGCGTGATGGCGCTCCAGTTCGGTGAAAAGATCGCCGAGGGCACCTCAACAGAAGTCATCGAAAACGAGAAGGTACGAGAAGCGTACCTAGGCAGTGAAGAGGTCTAACGGGCATGCTTCAAGCAAACGAGCTCATGGTCTTCTACGAAAACATGCTCGCCCTGAACAACGTGAGTATCACCGCAGAGAACGGGCAGATCGTGGGCATCTTCGGTTCCAATAGCGCCGGTAAGAGTACGCTGATGTACACCTTGTCCGGCATTATACTCGATATCCGCAAGAAAGAAGAGATGCGCGGTGGAGAACGGATCTCACTCTTTGGCAGCATCATGCTCGACGGTCAGGATATTTCCAGCCTCAAGCCGCACCTGAGGGCGAAGCAGGGCGTCATCCTCTGCCCCGAGCGGCGCAGGATCTTTCCCGAAAGCAGCGTCATGGAAAACCTGAAGATCGGAGCTTATCTTGCAAACAAGCAGGAGACAAAAGAGAATATCGACTACGTGCTGAACCTATTCCCACGCCTGAAGGACCACCTCACTCGGCAGGGCGGCTTCTTAAGCGGTGGCGAGCAGCAGATGCTTGCCATCGGCAGGGCGCTCATGGCCAAGCCCAGAGTCCTCCTTCTGGACGAGCCGCTCCTCGGACTGAGCCCGGCATACCAGAAAATAGTTGTCAACGGAGCGAAAGCGATCCGCGACGCGAAAGGAATCACCATCATCATCACAGAACAGTATGCTCGTCCGGTTATCCCGATCATCGATTACGGATACATCCTGGAGAACGGTTCCAACGTGCTTTCAGGAACTAAAGAGGAACTGCTCGACAACCCGGATGTCAAATCCGCATATTTTGGAGTGTAAGAGGATTACAATGGCGTATCCCGAGGAATGCACCTTCACGCGCTTCGATGAGATGGCAAAGAAGTACGCCCGCCATACGGCGCTGATCTATCTCGGACAGCGTTACACCTACAAGATGCTCAATTATTATATCGAGAAGTTCGCACTGGGCCTGGTTGGGCTCGGCATCTCACCGGGCGACAAAGTGATGATCTACATTCCGAATTGCCCCCAGTGGGTTATCGCCAACTACGCGATCAACAAGATCGGTGCGGTGATGGTGCCTGTGTCGCCCATTTACACAGCCTACGAGATCGAATACATCATCAAAGACGCCGACGTGAAAGTAGTGATCTGTCTCGACACTAACTTTGGATATGTCAAAGAGGTTATGCCTGCGACGGGTCTCAAGAACATCATTGTCACGAACCTGGTGGACCTTATTCCCTGGTGGAAAAGAGCAATAGGCACTGCCTTTGATAAAATTCCCAAAGGCTCCACCGAGAAGGGGCCGCATATCTTCTGGTTTGAAGATATCATGCGTCATAATCCCCCTACCCCGCCGGAGGTCAAGATCGATCCGTGGAAAGACCTTGCCTAT
>Ga0335070_10010330_pt1 | contig 10916 bp, 12 predicted proteins | sample Lox_Sample_13_FD_206722 | JGI IMG/M metagenome (GOLD analysis project Ga0335070, IMG submission 206722) | Soil microbial communities from Loxahatchee National Wildlife Refuge, Florida, United States - Lox_Sample_1.3 | ecosystem: Environmental > Terrestrial > Soil > Wetlands | place: USA... | reverse complement strand
GGACTGTGAGCGACGCTCCGCGCGCCGTCATTGACCTGCATCAATGTCGCGCCGCATCCCTCGCGTCACGCTCTGACCTACTCATCAGGCCGGCTGCGCATGGCCAGAAGGAGCGACATGATCGATCCTCAGCCCGTGCTTTTCGCTCTCAACGCGACGCGCGCCTATGGCGAACGCGTCAGCCGAGGTCTTGGCGTGCCGCTGAGCCAACACGAAGAGAGGGAGTTCGAGGACGGCGAGCACAAGGCACGTCCGCTGGTCAACGTCCGCCAGCGCGACGTGTTCGTGCTGCAGTCGCTTTACAGTGATGCAACGGGAACGGTGAACGACAAGCTGTGCCGGCTCCTGTTCTTCATCGGCGCGCTCAAGGACGCTTCCGCGGCAAGCGTGACCGCCGTCGTCCCCTATCTCTGTTATGCGCGCAAGGACCGGAAGACGCAGCCGCGCGATCCGGTGACGACACGTTACGTCGCAGCTCTATTCGAGGCCGTCGGGACCGATCGCGTCGTGACGATCGATGTGCACAACTTGATGGCCTATCAGAACTCGTTTCGATGCCGCACCGACCATTTGGAGGCGACCAGGCTGTTCGTCGACCATTTCGCCGACGTCGTTCGCGAGGGTGAGGTCACGGTTGTCTCGCCCGATCCCGGCGGCGTGAAGCGTGCGGAACGCTTTCAGGTCGCCCTGAGCCGCCGGCTCGGCCGGCCGTTGGCCACGGCCTTTGTCGAGAAGTACCGAGCCGGCGGGGTGGTCAGCGGCGAGGCGCTGATCGGAGAGGTCAAGGGTCGGACGGCGATCATCTATGACGATTTGATCAGCACCGGCGGAACGCTCATCCGGGCGGCGAGGGCCTGTCGGGCCCACGGCGCCGTGCGGGTCTTCACCGCGGCCACCCATGGGCTCTTCATGGGCGGAGCTCCCGCCCTCGTTCGCGAAGCCGCCATCGAGCGAATCGTGGTGACGGACACCGTGCCGCCATTCCGTCTTGGACCCGACGTCGTGGGCTCCAAGGTCGCCGTGATCGAAACTGGCCCCTTTGTCGCCGACGCCATCCGCCGGATTCATGACGGGGGATCGCTGGTCAGTCTGATGGAGGGATAGGGGAGCACCGCCGGCCGGCTCACAGTCGGCTGGCGTACATCTCCGCGACCTCCAGGTATCGTCGGGCGAGGGGCGGCCAGCGGGCGGGGTCGCGCACCGGCGTCTCACCGAGATGCCAGATGGTGATTTTTGCCCGCAGGCTTGCGCGGAAGGCCTTGTAAAAATCCAACAGCATCGGCGGCGGCTGATCGCCAGTTGCGGCGCGATAGCGATTGAACACCGCGGCTCCCACCGCCGGTGCGCCGAGCATCTCGCACTCGATCGTGAAGAAGGAGAGCTCGTCTGCCGGGTCGAGCGTGCGAAATTCTGGATTGAATTCCAGGCAATCGATGATCTGCGGATCCGCGCCGAGGGCGACGTGCTCGGGCCGCAGGTCGCCATGCGCCTCGATGATGCGGCCGTCATTCACGCGGCGCTCGAACAGCTCGGCCGCCTTCGTCATAAAAGCAAGCTGTGCCGCATGAATTCGGTCGACCTGCGGGGATGGGACGCCGTTCGCATACGCTCGCAATTCGTGCTGGTTCTCCGCGATATCTGCTTCGAAACGCCGCCGATATTCGGACGCGGTAATGCGGATCGACGTCGCCGTCCGATAAAACGTCGCCAGTCGAGCCGCGAGCCGGTCAATGTCGTCCGCGAGGAGAGTGTCATGACGGATCGCGTAGTCGAGCATCCGCTCGGCCGAAAGGCGGCGCATCTTGACCAGCCAGTCGATTGCCGGACCAACGCCTCCCAACGCCAGAGCCTGATCGAGCCCAAATGTCATCGGCACGGTGCCGATATACACCTCGGGCGCGAGGCGACGATTGAGCCGGACTTCTTCCTCGCAAAAGTGCTTCCGCCGCTCCATGGTTGAGAAGTCGAGAAACGGAAATCGCACGGGCTTCTTGAGCTTGTAGGCATAATGGTCGGTGAGGAAGACCCATGACATGTGAGTCTCGAGGGCATCGACCCGAAGCGTCCGCTCGGGGTAGATCGTCGGCTGACGGAGGGCCGCAACTTTAGCGCCAAGGTCAACCGCGTTGGCTGGGATGGGTTCTGACATGCTTCCGCTGGCGGTTCGGCCGGCACTAATGGTTACCGTATGCCACGATACGCGTGCGGCAACGCTGCACGTTGATCTAGCTCAAGGGCCGCCAATGGTGACTCTGGCGGTGCGGCAGAGGCCAGCCCACGGCGTGGCGTAACCATCCGATGGGCTGCGTTCGAGGGACAATTGATCCGGATCAAGGATGGCGTCGCGCCGGCGCGTAGAGTGTGGCGGCCTTAAAACTGAGGGAGCACCCCATGCAAACCTTCGTCATGTTGAGTCGCCTCGCACCCGACATGCTGAGCTCGCCCCGGTCCTTCGAACAGCTGGAGCGCGCGGCCATGGAACGCATCCGCAAAGAGTGTCCGGACATCATCTGGAAACACAACTACGCGACCGTCGGCCCCTGGGACTACATCGATATCTTCGAAGCGCCAGATATCGAGGCGGCGATCCGCATCTCGGCCTTGATCCGCTCATTCGGCCACGCCCAAACGGAGATCTGGGGCGCAGTCGAGTGGGGGCGCTTCAAAGAAATCGTCCACAGCCTGCCGGGCGCAAAAGCGAACGCCTGAGGCACCGCACGCCCATTCTCCGGCAACACGCCGCTTATCGGCCAGCGTGCTCGGCGTTGCGGTTATGATCCGCTATGGCCGAGTGCCTGCCGCGCCCGTAGCCCGCAGCGCCGCGACCGCTTGCGGTTCGACAGAGAAGTAGTCTGCAATCTGGCGATCCGACATTCCGAGATCGGCGAGGGCCGCGAGGGCGGCTCGCGGGATAGGCCAAGCAATGAACGCGGGTTGTCGCCCGGCAGGCTCGGTGTCTTGGGATTCGGGCGCGTCGCACCGCCGCGCATAGCCAAGCGCTTGCATACTCCCTCCCTCCCGTCGCTTGAGCAACAGCGATGCTCGAGCGCGCGCGGACCAGCGCGCGCCCGAGGCCGCGTTGTCCGTGCTACTCCGCCGCTTGCAGGCCTTGGCGTGTTGCGGACCGCGTTTCCGCAAGCCGGGCTTGCGTAAAATCCGCGCCGAGCTTCGAGGCAAGCTGCATCAGCCGGTTCGCTTCGTCGGCATAGTCTCGCATCAGTGAAGCGATCCAATCGCTCTGCACCTTGGCCGCATCGGCCCAATTCTGGCATGCCAGGAGCTGCTGTCCGACCTGGCTGTCGCTCTGAAGCCGGGCGGTCGTGAACCGCGCAACCTCCTGCTGCCACTCGACACACGCCTTGCCGCAGCATTCGCCAGTCCGCGTCAGTGCGGACAGAGCCGAACCGTTGAGTGCTGCCAACCACGGAAACGGGCTAGCGGTTACAGAACTCTCGCTGTGCTGTTTGGTCATGGACGGGGCTCTCCTCATGTGGTTCGAGCAGGTGCCGCGTGCGGCTCTGCGCTTTTGCTTGTGATTTCTCTGCCTTGCGCAGGCAGTTCGGAAGGGCGCCGCGTGTTCCGTGGGCATTCGCCTCGCTCGCGCAAAATCGGAGCCGCGACGTTGCCGGCACGATAGGCACGACGGGCATGGCCGGCTTTGATCCGGATCAATGAGGGACGGCAAATCAGTCCGGAGAGTTTCAAAGGTCGTGGTCGGGCGTCAAAGGCCGGTGGCGGAAGCGAGCGGTCGTATCCAAACGGTCATTTGGCGGTCAGGCACGCGCAATCAGTGAGAGGGGGACCTTGCTCGAGACGCTTCCCAGCACGAAGGCGGGAAGCGTCCGGACATCGACGCCGAAACCGTGTGCCGCATCGTGGTCAAAGTGCGCCACTTCGACGCCAAAGAAGCTTGTGCCATGCACCTCCGATTGTTCGAGTCCCACCAGCGTCGGCTGCTTTGCGCAACGATCCCTGCATGGAGGTCGTGTACTGCGAGGTCTGACCGTTCCTTGGCCCCTGTCTCACAGCCGGCCGCACGGATGTAGCAGGACAGGGGGACACATGCATAAATCGACTTTGTGTCTTATCAATCACTTAGTCCGTCCACCCACGTGTCCGGATGTGCCAAAATTCCTCACGTTCATTTCTCTCACGGCGGTAACAGGGGTTCGAATCCCCTAGGGGACGCCAGCCTGCGTCGCGCTGGCCAGCCCGGATCAGCGCTTGTTGTTGAGGATCTTCCAGGGATCCTTGACCTGCTTCTGGAAAACTTCGAGCTCGACGTTCGCGAGCTTGCCGTCGACCTTCTCGAGCCGCCGCAGATATTCGTCCTGCACGATGTCGCGCGTCTCCGGGTCGATCATGATCGGCCCGCGCGGGCTGTCGAACTTCCAACCTTTCCAGAACGACATCGTCTTGTCGCCGTCCATCTTGCCGCCCTGTGCGCGGATGGCGTCGAAGATCGCCTGCATCCCGTCCCAGACCTGGACGGCGTTGAAGTTGGGATTGCTGTCGGCGCCGTACGCGCGCTTCCACGCCGCCACGAACGCCTTGTTGGCCGGCCGGTTCGCCGCCGCGGAATAGTGGAACATCGTGATGGTGCCGATCGCGAAGTCGCCCATGTTCGGCAGTTCCTCGTCGGGCGTGATGTCGCCCGGGCCGATCAGCTTGATGCCGGCTTGCGGCAGGCCGAGATTCGAGTACGCCTTGATCACGCCCGTCGCCTGGATGCCGGCGGGCACGAACACGAACACGGCATCGGGCTTCGCATCCTTCACCTTCTGGATGTACGGCGCGAAGTCCTGGGTGGAGAGCGGCATCTTGACCGATTCCACCACGGTGCCGCCGCCGTCGGTCAGGCCTTTGGTGAAGGCGGCCTGGGCGTCGTTGCCGGGGCCGTAGTCGGAGGTGAGGACATACACCTTCTTCAGGTTGTTCTTGGCCGCCCACTGCCCCATGGGCAGCGACGACTGCCACAAGGTGAACGACACGCGGGCCACGTACGGCGACACGGTCGTGATCGACGAGGTGCCGGCGTTCATGATCAGGAACGGGGTCTTGCCTTCGCCGGCGACGGGGCCGATCGCCAACGCGTTCGGCGTCCAGATGACGCCGGTGATGACGTCGACGTGGTCGCGCGTGATCAGTTCCGTGGCCAGGCGCTTGGCGACTTCGGGGTTGGGGCCGGTGTCGTCGCGCTTCAGGACCTCGACCTTCACGCCCGGAGGCAGATCCTTCGTGTGTTCCTTGAGATAGAGGTCGAGCGCCCTGTCCATGATCACGCCGACCGTCGCGTTCTGTCCGGTATAGGACGTGATGAAGCCGATCTTGACCGTTTGCGCGTCGGCAGCCTCGGCGGCGATGACGAGCGCACCGGCCGCGACGAACGTCCGCAGAAGCTTCATTGATCCCTCCCCATTTCCCGGAACCGGTAATTCGTACCCTCCATGGAAACGGCGCAGGGTGTTAATGTCAACCCGACGGAGGGATGACATGAGCGGCAACGATTCCGGCGGCGGCTATTCGATCTTCCACGGCACGATGGCCGACATGACCTATCCCGAGGTTCGCGACGCCGCGCAGCGGGGGGCGAGCGTGCTGTGGGGCTTCGGGGTCATCGAGCAGCACGGGCCGCACCTGCCGCTCGCGACCGACGTCTATCTGCCGTCCATCCTGCTGCGCCGCGTGAAAGCGCTGCTGCAAGAGCAGGGCATCCTCAGCGTCATCATGCCGCCGTTCTACTGGGGCATCAACCGCGTCACCGGGATCTTTCCGGGCTCGTTCGAGGTGCGGCCACAGGTGATGGTCGAGCTCATGGTCGACCTCATCAAGAGCCTGAAGAAGGACGGCTTCGCGCAGCTCTTCTGCGTCTCGGGGCACGGCGACGCTCTCCATAACCAGACACTGCTCGACGGCATCAAGCGCGGCGCCGGCGAGACCGGCATCGAGACCTATTTCATCGGCTCCGCCGGCTTCTTCAAGCGTCTCGGCTTCGCTCCGACCGATCCGCACGCGATTGCGATCGCGGACGACGATACGCCGAAGAGCCGGTTCGCGGATGTCCACGCCGGGCGCGCCGAAACCTCCAGCATGCGGCGCTATTTCCCGGATATCGTCCGCCAGGATGTCATCGCCGGCCTGAAGTCGACCGACCTCGGGCCGGACGGCCTCGCGGAATGGCGCAAGGGAGGACAGTTCGCGCTCAAGACGACGCCGCTCGGCTATCTCGGCGATCCCGCGGCCTCCGATCCGGCCCTCGGCGAAGCGATGCTCGCGCGGGAAGCACAACTCGTCGCCGACGCGATCGCGAGCAAGGCGAAGAAGACCGGGGCGAAGCCGCCGTCGGCGCCGAGGTTTTGATTATCTTCGTCACCCCGGCGAAAGCCGGGGTCCAGCCTTCGCAAGATAATGTCACCACAGAGACACAGAGACCACTGAGGTCAAAACCTCTTCTCTGGGAGCTCTGTGCCTCTGTGGTGAAATCTTCTGGATGCCGGCTTTCGCCGGCATGACGGAAACGGCTATGGAGCGTCCGGAATATCCCGCGCGCGCCCCAGCGACGCGACCAGCTTGTTCGTCGCCTCGATGGCGCCTTTGCCGGCGTCGTTGCCCCAGATGAAACGCGAGAGCTGACCGCCGAGATAGGGGTGCATGCCCATGTCGTAGAGGGCCCGGAAGTCGCGCGCCTCGATCGCTTTGCGCTCGTCCGCCCGCAACGGGTAACGGTCGAGCACCGCCGCCTCGTTCTGGGCGAAGAGCTGGCGCAATTGCGCATTCCACTTGAGGTCCTGCACGAGGTCGTGCGCCGCGAGGGTCGGATCGAATTTCTCCCATGCCATGGCTACGCCGCCGCCTTCTTCCGCGTCTTCAGATCCCAGAGCACGGCCCCGAAGCCGCAGCGGAAATTCGTCCAGCCGCTGTAGCCGAACGATTCGCCGCGGCATTCGCCGATCGCCGCCATGACCGGGAACCACGCCAGGAGCTCCGGCGTGCCGCCGATGCCGGCCGCCTCCATCCGCTCCGCCGTCATGTCCCGCACCAGGCGACGGTGATCGCCCTGGCAGCACAGGTCGAGGAAGGCGCGGTCGAAATCCTCGTCGATCTTGTAGTAGCGCTCGCCGCCCGGCTCGTGGCTGAGGCCGCCCGAGCCGAGCAGCCCGACGCGCATCTTCGCCGGCAGCTCGTCGCGAACGATCTCGGCGAGCGCCTGGCCGACCCGGTAGCAGAGCGGCCCGTCGGGATAGGGCGGCACGGTGCAGTTCTGCAGCACCGGCACCACCGGCAGGTCCATCTCGTCCAGCTGCATCATGACCGTCGGGACGGACAGGTTGTCGTCGAAGTGGAGCGGCCCCTCGGTGTGGTTCATGCGGATCTTCCGCCGCGTCATGCCGCGGAACAGCGCCTTGGCGACCTCGGGCTCGCCCGGCACGCGCCAGTCGCGGCAGCCGATCCACGGCTTGAACCATTCATGCGGGCCGCGGTGTTCCGGCGCGCCGGCGATGAGGAAATCCGGATAGGCGCGGATACGGCTGTTGGTCAGGTGATCGTTGGCGAAGACGATCAGCACGTCGGGCCGCGTGCGCTTGATCTCTTGCTGCACGGCGCGGTAGCTGCGCGTGATGATCTCGCGCGCGTCCGGCGGCGCGCGATCATAGAGGCCGACCAGGGCCGGAGCGTGGGGAACGGCGGCGGCGCAGACGATCTCCGCCATGGCGGTGTGGCTCCGAGAACTGCTACTCGGCGTAATCTATTGCACTGTTCCGCCGCTTAAAAGATCATTTCGCCTCGTACTGGAGAGGCCTGCATGACCGAACTTCCGGCTCCGCTTCGCGACAAGCTTCAGCGCCGCACCGCGCTCGTGGTCGTCGACATGCAGAACGACTTCTGCGCCGACGGCGGCTATGTGTCGAAGCTGGGGCGGGATCCCGCCGCCTGCCGCGCCATCGTGCCGAAGCTCGCGGAACTGATCGCCGCGGCGCGGGCCAAGCGCGTGCCGGTCTACTGGCTGATGGCCGATTACGATCAAAACGCCGTGCCGGCGGCGATGCGCGCGCGGCAGTCCGAGATGGGCATGGCGGCGGTCACCTGCTGCGCCCGCGGCAGCTGGGGCGCGGCGCCGTTCGGCGTCGCACCTGAGGCGGGCGAGCCCGTGATCGTCAAGCACTGCTACAGCGGCTTCGCCGGCACCGATCTCGACCAGCGCCTGCGGCAGGCCGGCGTCGAGACCCTGGTCTTCACCGGCGTGCAGACCAATGTCTGCGTCGAATCGACGTTGCGCGACGCGCATAGCCGCGGCTATTTCCCGGTGCTGGTCAGCGACTGCGTCGCCTCGCACATGACAGCACAGCACGACGCGACCGTGGCCAACGTCCGTTTCCTCTTCGGCTACGTCGCCGGGAGCGCAGAGCTCAAGACCGCGTGGGCGGTTGCGGTCTAGTGCCCTGCATTCTACGAATGGGCGAAGTGGATGTTGTGGCGCTCGGCGATGGCCGGAACTTTGGCCAGCTCGCGCGGCAGTTCCTTCACCTCGCGCGCGACCTCGCGGAAGAAGGCGTCGGTGTGCGCCGGCGAATCAAAGACAAGGATGCGCGCAGGGCGCTTGGACGCACCCTGAAAGCCATGCAACGTACCGCCCGGCGCGTAGATGAAGTCGCCCGGCTTGGCGGTGACGGACCTCTCGCCGATCGTGAACCGCACCTCACCGTCGATGACGTAGTACGCCTCATCCCATGCATGCTCATGCGGCGGGGGGCCTGCGTCCTTAGGCACCACGGCTTCCATCAGCGACCAAGCCTTATCGGTGCGCGTCGGATCGCACAGGAATCTCACCTCGACACCCATCACGCTGAGCGCCTCGGCCTCGCCTTGTTTGACGACGACGGCCTCTTTTTCCATCGAGTTCTTCCCCTCGAAGAGGCGACAGCCGTGCGCGTAGCAAACGCGCCGGGGAGGAGAGCTGTCAATCCTACTTTTGGCGTTGGCCGAGGGGCGGCTCGGCCTCGCCACGCACGCACGCTCAGCGTGGCGGCAGCTTGCCACCGCAATAGACGAAAAGCGCGTCGTAGGCGGGGAACTGGCGGGCCATGTTGTCGAAGTCGTCCTTGCTGGTCGCCTGGAAGCCGGTCGCGTAGGCGTAGAGGCCCGCCGATTCCGGCGTCAGGCCGCGGTTCGAGGTATCGGCGCCGCGCACGATCAGCGCCAGCTTCTTGAGCGCCGGATCGTCGAGCTTGTATTTGGCGATGAAGGCATCGAACGAGCATTGCTCGCCGTGATGGCCGAGCTCGACATCCGGCACGTCGTAGGGAGCGGCATTCTCGCGTTTCGCGACGTCCATCACCTTGTCCGCCGGCACGAACAGGAACTCAGGGCTCTTGTCGATGAAGCGGCTGATCAGCCAGGGGCAGGCGATGCGGTCCACGCGTGCCTTCTCGCGGGTTACCCATTTCATGATGCTCTCCTCGTTTCAGCAAAAGCAGCGGGCTTGGTCTCGCGACGTCATGTCTTCTCGTACGTGGAGGTATCGAGCGGCACGGTCGTGCCGCCGATGGCATGCCAGGCGACGATGCCGCCGCTCAAGGCGCGCGCGTCGTAGCCGCGCTTGCGCAGCTCGGCCACGGCGTTGCCGCTGACCTGAAACCCGCAAATGCAATAGACCGCGATCGGCCGGTTGCGCGGCAGCCCCTCGACCCAGCGCGGCAACGCCGCCGGGGCGTGCATCGCGGCCCCCGGCAGCATGTCGGTGCGCCGCGCCACGTCCTGCGGCAGACAGACGTCCAAAAGCACGGGCCGTTGCGCCGGATCGCCGTCCAACGCCGCCTTCAGCTCTTCCGCGGAGATGCGCGCCTCTTCTTGCGCGGGCGAGCCGAAGGGGCGGAACAGCTCCTCGTCGCCCGACGGCTTGCCGACGGCGCGCAGATAGCGCGCGCCGATCCGCGCCCAATTCAAATTGCCCATCGCCTGGTCGACATAGGCCGCCGCCTTGGCGCCGAAGTCGAGATGATAGGCATGCTCGTACATGTCCAGCGCCAGCACCGGCCGGCCATCCGCAAGACCGTGGGTGTGGTCGGCCGCCCACTGGTTGACCAGCCGGCCGAGGCGCTCCGACCACGAGAGGATCGCCCAGCCCGAGCCGCCGCCCAGCGCCTTGGCCATCGCCGTGAACTCGGCATGCCAGGCGGTCACGCTGCCGAAGTCGCGCTCGAGGGCCGCGGCCAGCAGAGCCGGCGGCTCGAGCGCGCCGGTCGGTGGATTGTTGCCGAACCCGCCGAGCGAGTCGAAATAGATCTCGTGCAGGACCACCGAACTCGCCGCGATCAGCTCCTCGCGCTTCAGCCCGTTGATCTCGAAGACCGGAGCGCGCGCCCAATCGAGCGCCGCGAGACGCGCGCGGATGGCGTTGAGCCGCCGGAGCGCCCCGCCGTAGTTGTTTTCGTAATGGCTCACGAGCAGGCGCTCGGAGAGGCCATTCATGTATTGCGGTTTCAGCAGAAACGGCCGGATCGCGACCGGGCGGGCCGTTGCGGATTGGGTGGAAACGTCGGAAGTACGCTTATGTCCGTCCATGGCCCATCCCTCCGTGCGCGAACAGGGCGCATCGAGTGGTGAGCAGAGCTTGGACGGAAACCGTCTTGGGAAGCCGGGGGTCTGCAGGCCCCGACGGGGACGGAGATTAGGCCGATGGCGCGGCCGGCGCAAGCGCGGCGATGACCCTCGGTACAGCGCCGACTTTCAGTGCTCGGCGGTGATGTTGTTGTCGCGTGCGACCTTGGTCCACTTGGCGATCTCGGCGCCGACGAAGCGCTGAAACTGCGCCGGCGGCGTCGCGGCGACTTCCATGCCGAGCTCGCGCAGGCGCTCCACCAGCTTCGGGGCCTTCAGGACCTCTGCCGTATCGCCGTAGAGGCGGTCGACGATCG
>Ga0335070_10010329_pt1 | contig 10916 bp, 9 predicted proteins | sample Lox_Sample_13_FD_206722 | JGI IMG/M metagenome (GOLD analysis project Ga0335070, IMG submission 206722) | Soil microbial communities from Loxahatchee National Wildlife Refuge, Florida, United States - Lox_Sample_1.3 | ecosystem: Environmental > Terrestrial > Soil > Wetlands | place: USA: Florida... | reverse complement strand
CTCAGGAGCTCGAGTGCCTGGCCGAGAACATCTACTTCGAGGCCCGCGGCGAACCTCTGGCAGGCCAGTACGCGGTCGCCGAGGTCACCGTGAACCGAACGCACGCGCGCAACTTTCCACGCACGATCTGCGCCGTGGTTCACGAGCAGCGTTGGGATCCGCTGCGCCACCGCCAGGTGGCGGACTTCTCCTGGACGGAGCTCGGCGCGCTCTCACCCGAGGAAGGGCCGGCCTGGAAACAGGCGCGCTCGATCGCGAGCGCAGTCTACGACGACCTGCACCCGGCACTCGTGCCGGGCGCGCTCTACTACCACGCGACCAGCGTGCGGCCGCCGTGGGCACGCAACCGCCGCGCGCTCGCCACGATCGGCAATCACATCTTCTACCTGTGAGGCCTCAGGGCGAGGACGCGAGCTCGAGCTCGCGCAGGCGCGGCCCGGCGAGGTTGCCGAGGGATTCGGACGCGTAGTAGAGGACCGCCACGAAGGCGAGCAGCGCCACACCGAGGGCGATGCCGGCCCGTTTGTGGCGCGTCTCGAACTTCTCGATCGAGCGGGCGTAGGAAATCAAGGCCAGCAGCGCCGCGACGACCACCGTCGCATCGACGCTGACACGCTGCCAGTAGCTGCCGCCGAGATGCAGCCACATGCCGAACTCATCGAAGGTGAGCGCCATCGCGATCCCATACAGGAACGCCGCGCGCCGGGCAGCCGCCGCCTGCGGCGTGGCGAGGAGGGTGTAGGCGCCGACGGCCGCGAGCAGGAAGATGCCGTAGTTGAGGTGGTGAACGTGCGTGTCGCGCAGAAAGAGGTAGAGGTTGGGGATGCGGCGCGCCATGATCAGAAAGACCGTGATGCGCGCCAGCGTGAAGGTCAGGATGAAGGCGAGCAGGGCGCGCCGGGCGAGCTCGTGGGGGGTCGGAAAGGAAATCCGTGTCCCGGCGGGTTGCATGCCGAGTGGATTCTATTCTAAATCAGTTTGTTACAACAACATTGTAATGAGCGGGATAACATCGTCGCTGCCCCACTCGACCGGATCGATTCAGGGCTGACATGACGCAACAACACATAGTGTTCCTCGATCGTGCGGCGCTCAAAGCGCAGGTGCGCCGCCCGGCCTTCGAGCACAGCTGGCGGGAATATCCGCTGAGCGCTGCGAGCGAGGTGGTCGAGCGGCTGCAGGGTGCCACGGTCGCGATCACCAACAAGGTGCCGCTGCGCGCCGAGGCGCTGGTGCGGCTCCCCGATCTCAGGATGATCGCAGTTGCCGCCACCGGCTACGACGTCATCGACGTGGGCTTCTGCAAGGCGCACGGCATTGCGGTCGCCAACATCCGTAACTACGCCGTGCACACGGTGCCGGAGCATGCCTTCGCGCTGATCACGGCGCTGCGGCGCAACCTGCTCGCCTACCGGCGCGACGTCGAGCAGGGCAGATGGCAACAGGTCGATCAGTTCTGTTTCTTCGACCATCCGATCCGTGATCTGTACGGCGCCACGCTCGGCATCGTCGGCGAGGGTGTGCTGGGTCAGGCGACCGCCCACATCGCGCGCGGCTTCGGCATGCAGGTGCTGTTCGCCGACCACGGCCCGCCGAAGGCGGCCGGCGTGGCATTCACGCCCTTCGAGGAGGTGCTCGCCCGGAGCGATGTGATCTCGTTGCACGTGCCGCTCACCGCCGCGACGCGCAACCTGATCGGTCTCGGGCAGCTGCGGCAGATGAAGCGCACGGCGATCCTCATCAATACGGCACGCGGCGGACTGGTGGACGAGCACGCGCTGGTGCAGGCTCTGCGGGAAGGCCTGATCGCCGGCGCGGGCTTCGACGTACTGACCGAGGAACCGCCCAGGCATGGCAACCCGCTGCTCGAGCTGCACCAGCCGAACTTCATTCTCACGCCTCACGTGGCCTGGGCAAGCGACGGTGCGATGCAGTTCCTCGCCGATCAGCTGATCGATAACATCGAGGCGTTCGTGCGGGGTGAGCCGCAGAACCTCGTCACCTGAGCGGCGGTCAGCCGTAACGGGGAGCGCGCTTGGCGTCGCTGCAGGAGGCGGGCATCTTCCTCGAGCGGATGGCGCTCGGCGGCGACGGTGCGCGGGTCGGAATCAAGGACTCGATCGACATAGCGGGCTTCGCCACCCGCATGGCGAGCGGCTGTCTCGCCGACTCGCCGCCCGCGGCCGAGCACGCGGCCGTGGTGCGCGCGCTGCTCGAGGCGGGCTGCCGCATCGTCGGCAAGACCAACATGCACGAGCTGGCCTATGGAGTGACCGGGATCAATCACTGGGCGGGAACTCCGCTCAACCCGCGGGCCCCCGGACGCGTGCCGGGCGGGTCCTCGAGCGGATCGGCCGTGGCGGTTGCGGCGCGACTCGTGGACTTCGCGCTCGGCAACGACACCGGCGGCTCGATCCGGCTGCCGGCGGCGTGCTGCGGTGTGTACGGCCTCAAGCCCACCTACGGAAGGGTCAGCCGCGCGGGCGTCCACCCGCGGCGCTCGTCGCTCGATTGCGTGGGCCCGCTGGCGCGCGAGATGCGGATGATCGAGACGGCCATGGCGCTGATCGATCCGACCTTCCGGCCGCAGGCTGCGACCTCACGCGCCGCGGTCGGCTGGGTCGAAGTCGCGGCAAACCCGGCGGTGGCGGGCGCGGCGCGGGGGGCACTCGAGCGCGCGGATCTCGAGCTGCGCTCCGTCACGCTGCCATCCTTTGCGGCGGCGTTCTCCGCGGCACTGACCATCATCGGCTCCGAGACCTGGGCGGCGTTCGGCCACCTCGCCGAGTGCGTGCAGCTCGGGAGCGATGTGCGCAGCCGGCTCAACGCCGCGCGCTCGATCTCCGCCGCCGAGCTCGCGGCCGCCGAGGAGGTGCGCCGGGTCTTTCGAGCCGAGGTCGATGTCGCCCTGGCTGAGGTCGAGGCGCTCGCGCTGCCCACCCTGCCGGATCTGCCTCTGACGCTCGCGGCGGCCGGGGACGCTCGCGCCGCGCTCCACTCGAGCTGGTGCGTGCGTCCGTTCAATCTTTCCGGGCATCCGGCCATCTCGCTGCCCGTCTCAGTGGAGGGCGTGCCGGCCGGGCTGCAGCTCGTCGGCCGGAGTCACCGTGACGAGGAGCTGTGCGCGTTGGCGTGCGGCATCGCCGGCGCAACCTTCGGTGGGGAAGGTGCCGCGCGCTAAGATGCTTGCCGTGCGAGCGCCAAGCGGGCCTGAGCAATGAGATCACAGCTGCGAGTCGTCCCCGAGGATCTGGTGGTGCCGATCCTCGCGGAGGCGAAGAGAATTCTGGCGGAGATCGGCGTCGAGGTGCGCGGAGCGCGGCTGCGCGCGCGGCTTCTCGAGCAGGGACTGAAGCTGGCGCGGACTGCGGACGATGCCGAGCGCGTGCTGTTTCCGGCCGCGGTCGTGGAGCGTGCCATCGAGAGTGCGCCGAAGGCCATTGCGCTCTACGACCGCAACGGCGCCCCCTACACCGAGCTCGGCGGCGACAAGGTGCACTTCGTACCGGGCTCGAGCGGTCTGCACGTGCTCGATCACCGGACCGGGGAGACGCGTCACGCCGCGACGCGCGACTTCATCGAGTACGTGCGCCTCGCCGACGGCCTGAAGAACATCGGCTACCTGGCCACCGCCTTCTCCACCCACGACATCGAGCCGCAGATATCGGATGCCTGGCGGCTGTACCTCGCGCTCACCAATTCGCTCAAGCCGGTCGTGTCGGGCGCGTTCAGCGAGCACGGCGTGCCGCGCATGGCGGCGATGATGCAGCTGTTCCGGCACGATCAGGCCGATCTGATCGCCCGGCCCATGTCGATATTCACCGTCACTGCGACCGGGTTCTACCGTTACAGCGAGGACTCCTGTCAGAACCTGCTCGACTGCGCCGCATCCGGCATCCCGGTGGAGATCGTGCCCGTGACCCTCATGGGGCTGATCGCACCCGTGACGCTGGTGGGCGCCACGGTGATGCACGTCGCGGACGTGCTGGCGGGGCTCACCATGGCGCAGATCGTCAAGCCCGGCACGCCGATCCTCTTTGGAGGCGCGCCCGCCACGTTTCACATGCGCACCGCCATGTCGCCCATGGCCGCGGTGGAGGCGCTGCGTCTGAGCGTCGCGTATGTGGAGATCGCCAAGCACCTCGGGCTCCCGACTCAGGGCTACATGGCCCTCAGTGAAGCCAAGTTCCTCGACGCCCAGGCGGGCGCCGAATCCTTTGCCGGCGCCCTGCTGGCCGCGCTCGCCGGAGTGAACTCGGTGTCGGGACCGGGGATGCTCGACTACGTGCTGACCTTCAGTCTCGCGAAACTCGTGTTCGACGACGAGCTGTGCGGCCAGGCCCTGCATTTCTGCCGCGACTTCACCGTGATGGACGACCTGCCGACCGTCGAGCTGGTGAGGCAGCTGCTGCGCGAGAAGCATCTGCTCACGGCTCCGCACACACTCAGGTACTGGCCGCAGGAGCTGCACCTGCCGGGCAGCGTGTTCGATCGCCTGAGCCGCGAGAGCTGGCTGCAGGAGGGTGGCAAGACTCTCGAGCAACGGGTGAATGCCGAGGTCGAGCGGCGGCTGGCCACCTATGTGTCGCCGCCGATCGAGCACCAAGCCGACGCCGAGATGATCCGGCTCATCACCGCCGGTCTGACCACCGGCCAGCGCTTGCCCGAGACACTTCCCCCGGTCGAATCATCCGGCGAGGGGCAGCAGCGCCCGGGACGCCGATCGCGGCGGCCGCGCCCTACTTGATCGTGTAGCCCTTGCCTTCCATGCAGGCCGAGAAGGCCTTGTTGTAGGTGGCCTTCTGCTGCTCGACCGAGACCTGCGCCTGCTGAGACGCGCCTTCCTGCGCCTGGCGCTTTGCCTGCCGCTTCGCCGAACCACCGGCCATCGTTCCCGCAGCCGCTCCGATCGCAGCGCCCTTCCCGGCATCGCCAGCGATCGCACCTATCACGGCGCCCCCCGCAGCTCCGCGGGCGGCACCCGCAACGCGGGCTCCCTGGGTGGCCGAGTCCGCGGCGGCGGCGGCCTGCTGCTGATCGGGTGCGTGCGGCTTGATCGCCATGGGGTCGATGCCGGTCTGAGTCTTCGCCCAGCCGAAGCAGGCGGTCTCATCGTTCGCCTGCTGCTGGGCGGTCTGATTCTTGGCAGGAAACGCGTACAGCCCGAGACTCGAGGACAGCGAGCCGTTCGCGGCCGCCGGCGCGGCCTGTGCGGGTGGTTGCTGAGCCCACGCTCCGAGAGCGCAGACGAGCGTCAGGCTGGTGAACAGGACTTTCCCGGGGGCGCGGACGTATGACATGGCGGTACTCCAGTGCTCGTGCGCGCGATGCTAGCAGATGTGCGTAGTGGGCTGCGCAAGGTCACTTCATTGCGCTGTGGGGACCGAGAGCCGGCGCAACTGCCCGAGGAGTGCCTCGGGCGACACCCGGCGGCCGAGAAACTCCCGCAGCAGCTCGGGCGTCGGATGCTCCTCGCCGGAGGCCAGCAAGCGTTGACTGAGCCAGGCGAACCAACGCCCATCGCCGCTCTCGAAGGGTCCGAGCTGCTCGGCGATGCGTTGCCGCAGGTCCGCGGTGATGACGCTGCCGAGCCCGTAGTTGACCATGTAGCCCGGCACATCGACGAGCTGCACCCGCACGGCCCACCAGGAAAGCTCGGGATGCGGGCGGATGTGCAGGTAGCGCTGCGTGATCTCGGTCCACAACCGGTTGGGATCCGTCGCGGGATCGCGCAGCATGCGGATATCGAACAGCGCCCAGGCCACATCCAGGATGACGCCGGCATAGAGCGCGCGCAGCGAGTCGTGCTCGCTCGCGCTGCGTCCCAGGTATTTCTGCTGCCATGCCGGCTCATAGACGCTCCACGAGGGCACATTCGCGAGCGCTTCGTAGAAGAGGGCATCGCCGAGGTCCATGAACGCCGGACGGGTGCGCAGAGCCAGCATGTGTGCCGCGTGTCCGTTCTCGTGCACCAGCTCGTTGAGCGCGCTCAGGCTCCCGTGCGAGTAGTTGGCGGAGACGCGCACGATGCTCGGTTGCCAGGCGCCGTCACGCTGCCGCCCGCGGATCACGAAGTCCGTGTAGGCGAGCGGCGCTTTGCCGGGGCGCGGCTCGAGATCGTAGATCACCCGCATTCCCGCCAGGTCGAGACCCAGGTCGAGGTAGTAGCGCTGGTTGAGCGGCTGCAGGTCGTGGGCGGGTATGAGCTCATCGAGCGATCGCACGCCGGACTGTGCCTGAAAGCGGTAGTCCCAGGGCTCGAGGACAGCGTCTCCGCTCACCTCGCGCCAGGCATCGAGGATGCGCTCGAGCCAGAGCTCCGGCTCCCCGGGAGAGACATCGATGGTGCGCTCGGCGAGCACGGGCGGCGACGGGGCGCCATGGGTCCGCTGCGCCGCCTGGCGAATCATGCGGCGGTAAGGGCTGTCCGGCTCATCGTTGCCGTTCAGGGCGTGCCATAGAGGCTCGAAGGCAAGGAACAGCGCTTTGCGCCGCTCGGAGTCGGACAAGCTGCCGAGGAGTCCGAAGGCATCCACGCGCGTGACCGTCGCACCCTCGAAGGGCAGCCGGTTGCCGAGCTCGACGAAGCAGGCGTACAGCGCCTGCTGCTGCGCTCGCAGCGGCAGATCGCGTCGCTGCGTGTCTGCGCAGTGGCCGCTCGGCGCCAGCGATGCGGGCGTTGGCGTCGAGTCCCCGAGAGCTTCGCGCATGAGAGAGACGGCGCGGCGGTCGGAGTCGGAAAGGTCCCGTTCCTTGATCTGCTTCAGGCCACGGAGCAGCTGCGAACGGCGAGTCCGGTAGAGCTGCACCCAGCGCTCGCGGCTCGTTCCAGCGTAGCCCCTCGCCGCATAGCGTGCCGGGTCGGAATCGATCAGCCCGACCGCGCCTGCAGCGTCGTTGAAGTCCGCGTAGGCCGACTCGAGTCGTGAAAGCTGCGCCGGGGGAGGCTGCTCTGCGGGTGCGGAATACGCGCTGGCGCACCCGAGCGCGAGGCCCGCGCATAGCCGCTTGACACCGGAGGTTGGCTGCACAGTCCCTGGGAAGCGGGAGTGCCGCCGGACTTCAAATCATCTGCGGCGCCCGCCGCCGCCGCCGCCGCGGGACCTTCCGCCCATGCTGGAAGCGCCCCGGCTGCTCGCAGCACTGGCGCGCGATCCGCTGAAGCCGTCGGAGCCTCCACCGAAGCCGCCGCGACTGCCTCCACCGCCGCCGAGGTCGCGGCTGCCGACACGATCCGCGCCACCACCACCGCCGCCGCCGCCGCGATCGCCGACGCTACCTCCGCCGCCTACACCGCCGCGATCACCCACACCACCGGCGCCGCCCACACCACCGGCGCCGCCCACACCACCGGGGCCCCCCACGTTACCGCGACCGCCCGCGCCACCCACTCCACCTGCGCCACCCACTCCACCTGCGCCACCCACTCCACCCGCGCCGCCTACACCACCGCGACCACCTACGCCACCCGCGCCGCCGACACCGCCCACGCCGCCTGCGCCGCCCACACCACCGCGACCGCCGGCGCCGCCAAATTTGTTGGCGGTGGAGCGGTTGGCGTAAGGAGTCCCGGCGCGATGCTGCGCATTGTGCTGCCAGCTGCCGCCACCCCCGCCGCCATTCTTGACGAAGTTGTTGTTGACGTTGACGTTGACATTGGTGCTGCCCCAGCCGCAACCATAACCCCAGGCGCCGCCCATCGCAGCGCCCATGACCATGCCGACGCCGAAGGAGATCGCCAGAGATCCGGGTGGCGGGTAGTACACGGGGGGATAGGGATACGGCGGCGGGCCGTAGACGACCGTTGGGTTGTATTGCGGAACGTATACGACCTGGGGGTTCGCCTGCTCGATCACGATCACCTGCTGGCTTTCGACGGTCTTCGTCTGCACCGTTTGCTGCTCGCTCGACGACAGTTTGCCGTTGGCCTGCGCCTTGGCGCGCATCCGCTGGACCGCGTTCATGACGTCCTTCTCCTGGGCGAGGAAGGCGTTGCCGAGATCCGTGGTCCACTCGATGTCATCCGCGAGACGCTTCAGCACGTCAGGGAGCCCCGCGAGAGCCTGGACGCTCGGGTCCCACGGCTGCTTCGCCACCGCATCGGCGAGCGCCTGATCCTTCAGGCCCTTGTTCTTGGCGAGCCACTGCTGCAGCTGGATGATCTCGAGCGGATAGGTAGAGGCAGCCAGGGTTTGCGCCAGGAGTGGGTCGGGCCAGAGCGCAATCGGTGCGACCAGCGAATCGAGCTGGTCGGGCGGAATCGGTGCGTCGGCCGGTGCCGCGGCTGGCTGGGTTTCGGCGGGCCTCGCCACCGGCGGACCGGTCAGGACGAGTGCGACGGCGAGCGCACCGCACAGGATGCGAAGGTCTCGGCTGGAAGAGTGCACCCGCGAACTCATAGTGCTCCGCCGCTATTCCTTCACCGGGGACCAGGACTTGTCGGGATCGTAGAGCGTCATCTTCTCGAACCTCGCAAGCGTGTCGGGTCCGAGATCCTTCTCGTAGACGATGCCATCCTGGCTCACGATGAAGGTCTTGACGCCGGTATGGCCATATTCGGCCGGCGCAGCGACGAGTGCGAAGCCGCCGATCATCAGCCCCTTCACCACGAAGTTGCTGGCGCCGTGAGGCGCGGAGGGGCCCTGGCCCTTCAGAACCTTGAAATAGTAGCCGTGGTACGGCCGCGTCTTCTGCGCGTAGCCCTGCTGAATGGCGTGCGCGACATTCTCACCGACGGGGCCGCCCCACGTGCCGTCGGCGTTGCGCCACGCGAGCCCATCCTGCTTGCCCGGGGTCGCGATGATGCGCTGCGCGTACTGCGCCACCTGGTAGTCCTGGCGCTTGGTGAAGGCGTATTCGTACTGCGCCTCCACGTAGCCGTGGCAGAGCGCAATTGCGTCGAGCTCGTTCCTGCCGATGAGTCGATTGAGCAACTCCGTGCGACCCGCGTCGGCGTCAAACGACCAGCTCTGCCCGCGCTTCACGATCGGCACGGCGAACGGCCAGTCCTCCTTCCCTATGAGAAGGATCGCGCGATCCTTGGTGTGGGGATCGATCGAGATCGCCGTCTTCTCGTGGGCGCGTGCGGCGAACTCTGCCGCGAGCTCTCGATTCTGGGCGGGCTCGCCGCCGAGGACTACGTCGTCCTTACCGGCGCCGAGGATTCTCTTAATCGCCGGGACGTCGAATTTGTCGGCGGCGGCGATGATCGCGTCGGCTGCCTGCTGCGGGGTATCGAACTTCTGAGCTCCATTCGCAGGCGCCGCTGCCCGCAAGGAGCCCCAGCCCGCTACGCAGACGCACAGCAGCGCAGCTGCGAGCGCCCGGGAGATCCGCGTCGATGGCCCTGAATTCATGTGGGCACCGCCACGCCGCTCGTCTAGAAGGCTCCCTTGACGAAGATCAGCCCGCCCTGGTAGCCGAGATTCAGGCGGCCGTCGAAGCTGCCCTTGGTGAGGTCGACGTGGATGGCAAAGCGGTCGTAGGCCACGCCGACGCCGAAGTGCTCATTGAACATCCAGGTCATCCCGACCCAGATATCGGACCAGTTGCCGTCGATGCCCTCATAGCTGAACTTGAAGAGCTGGCCGGACAGATCGAAGAACAAATGGTCCGTCGCGGCCCAACCGCCGCGCAGTCCGATGACCGGAAGAGGTGCGGTCACGGAGTTCGATTGACTCTCTGCCGATGCGCTCGACGGGGGGCCGCCGCCGGGCGGGGTCACCGTGGCGGTCCCAGCGATTTTCAGCGTGAAATCTTCCACGTGTACGCCGGCGGTCAGCGAGACGTCGTAGTTACGATCCTTGATGAACGCCCACTCGTAGCTGGCCTCGTAGATGTTGAACTTGTACTGGGCGGTCGCCAGGAAACCCGCCTGGTAGGTGTTGTCGCCCCACTCGATATTCCGGGTGAGCTGTCTCGTGCTGCTCACGTTGTTATCGAAGTAGTTAAAACGCACCGCCTGCGTCGGGGTAATACGCCACAGGAACCCGACGCGCACGCGGGTCTCGGTCGCGTCGGTGCCAAAGTCATGATCGAAGTCGACGTTCTGGCCCCCTGCGCTGCCTCGCAGGTCACCGTTGATCTGCGAGCTGACGAGGTACGTGCCGAGGTCGATCGTGTACGGGTTGACGAGCAGCTTCTCGGCGTCCGTCAGCGATCCGGTCGCCATCACAGCCTGGTCCGCACGTGCGACGCCCGGCGCGCCTATCACCGCGATCGCCCCCAGCGCTACCCCCACCATCGCAAGCACATAGTTATGGCGCATACAGCCTCCTCCCCAAGACTGTGGATAGGATACAAACTACCGGCAATACGTACATCTGAATTGCGCGTTGGTGTAAGTACGTACCGGCAATGGCCCGAGGATGCGCTAGCATGAGTGGCCGGGCAGGCGTGAGCTGCTGCGTAGCAGCAAGATCCGCAAGCTGAGCCGGATCAAGAGCTGCCACGCCGCGCGGTCTTCAGGATCGCGCCGTCCAGAACTCTTCCATTTTCGTACGGGTGGTCGCGTCAGGCAGCGGGCCATGACCGGCCGCCTGATTGTCCTCGAGGTGCTCGAGCTTGCTCGAGCCGGGGATGGCGCAGGTGACCGCAGGGTGGGATACGACGTACTTGAGGAAGAACTGCCCCCAGGTCGTGATGCCGACGTCGGCGGCCCAGGCGGGCAGGGGGCGATCGCCCACCTGCCTGATGAGGAGATTGCGTCCGCCGCCGAGGGGAACGGCGGCCATTACGGCGATGTGCCGCTCCGCGGCGAGCGGCAACACCTGCGCCTCCGCGCTGCGATCGCCGAGGGAGTAATTCACCTGCAGGAAGTCGACCGGGTATTTGCGCAGGTACTCGAGCAGCTGCGGATACTGCGGCGGGCGGATCGAGCTGATCCCGATGTAACGCACTCGGCCCTGCTTCTTCAG
>Ga0335070_10010326_pt1 | contig 10918 bp, 10 predicted proteins | sample Lox_Sample_13_FD_206722 | JGI IMG/M metagenome (GOLD analysis project Ga0335070, IMG submission 206722) | Soil microbial communities from Loxahatchee National Wildlife Refuge, Florida, United States - Lox_Sample_1.3 | ecosystem: Environmental > Terrestrial > Soil > Wetlands | place: USA... | reverse complement strand
TAGTTCCACGCAGCGAGGTGCCCCACCAGCGGCTTGGTATCGACGCCGCGCAGCTCTTCCTCGCCCACCGAGAAGGCGACGACCGGAACGTCGGTCGCCTTGAGGCCCTGGTTGCCAAGCTCCTTGTAGAAGGGAACATTCGAGTCACCGTTGATGGTCGATATGACCGCCGTCTTGCCTCCTGCAGCGAATTTCTTGACGTCCGCGACGATAGTCTGGTAGTCGCTGTGGCCGAACGGCGTGTACTTCTCGTCGATATCGGCCTCCTTCACGCCCTTCGATTTCAGGAACGCGCGCAGGATCTTGTTGGTCGTGCGCGGATACACGTAGTCGGTGCCGAGCAGGACGAAGCGCTTCGCGCCGCCGCCTTCCTTGCTCATCAGGTATTCCACCGCCGGAATCGCCTGCTGGTTGGGCGCGGCGCCGGTGTAGAACACGTTCTTGGAGAGTTCTTCGCCTTCGTATTGCACCGGGTAGAACAGCAAGCCGTTCAACTCCTCGAACACGGGAAGCACCGACTTGCGCGACACCGACGTCCAGCAGCCGAACACCACCGCAACCTTGTCCTGCGAGATCAACTGACGGGCCTTCTCCGCGAACAGCGGCCAGTTCGAGGCCGGGTCGACCACGACGGGCTCGAGCTTCCTGCCCATCACGCCGCCATGCGCGTTGATGTCCTCGATGGTCATCAACGCGGTGTCCTTGAGTACTGTTTCGCTGATCGCCATGGTCCCCGACAGCGAGTGCAGGATGCCGACCTTGATCGTGTCGGCCGCGAGCGCTTGCGCGCTTCCGAATCCCGCTGCGGCCAGCGCGGCCGTCAGTGCCGCGTTCTTGAGAAAGAGTCTGCGTTGCATGTGCGTCCCCGGAAGGTGTGGTAATGCGGTGGAAATTCGCTCCCTAACAAGCGCCCGCAAACACACGCATCGTCGATGTCGCGCCGTCGCGGGGGTGCTGAGGAAAGCGCATTGCACGACGCATGCCAAGCGTCGGCTGCGCGGTTAACGCGCGGATTCGCTTGGGAAATGCAGGGTTTCCTGCGCACCCGCGCCGGTCGCACCGGATCGCGCGAGCACAAATACGGTGCGACCCGCAACGCGCGCACCGGAATGGACGCGCCGTTCCGGTGCGCCGCCGGTTTCAGGCTGCGAGCACCGCGTGCGCCTCGATGAAGCTCAGGACGCGATCGAGACCTTCACCGCTCTTGAGGTTGGTGAACGCGAACGGCCGCTCGCCGCGCATCCGGGCAGCGTCCCGTTCCATCACTTCGAGCGAGGCACCGACATAAGGCGCCAGATCGATCTTGTTGATGATGAGGAGATCGGAGCGCGTGATGCCCGGACCGCCCTTGCGCGGGATCTTGTCGCCTGCCGCGACGTCGATCACATAGAGCGTGAGGTCGGACAGCTCGGGCGAGAACGTCGCAGCGAGATTGTCGCCGCCGCTTTCGACGAACACGATGTCGAGATTGCCGAAGCGCTGCGCGAGCCGATCGACCGCCTCGAGATTGATCGACGCATCCTCGCGTATCGCGGTGTGCGGACAACCGCCGGTTTCGACGCCGATGATGCGTTCCGCCGGCAATGCGTCATGCGTCACCAGGAAACGCGCGTCCTCCTCGGTATAGATGTCGTTGGTGACCACCGCGATCTGGTAACGCTCGCGCAACGCGCGGCAGAGCGCGAGCGTCAGTGCCGTCTTGCCCGAGCCGACCGGACCGCCGATGCCGACACGGAGAGGATCCTTGCGTAGGGGCGTCATCGAATGCGGGGAGCCGGTACGGGACGATGGACGAGGCAACAAACCTTCTACCACGCCATCACGATCGGAACAAACGGGTGTGCTGGGTTTCGTGGCGCGACGATGCGATGGCCAAGCCGGGCGCGAAGCTCGTGATCGCTTCAGGCGCGAGGTCGAGCGCCTGCTCGACCACGCGGGGAATGCGACTGCCGAGCGTGTAGAGCAGGCGCTGCCCGGCGGCCTGACCCAGTGGAACGAGCTTCACGGCGGCGAGAACCTGGTTCTCCAGCCATGCATAGAGGTACGCCGTGACGGCGTTGCGCTGGTCGATGCCGCTTCGATTCGTCGCGAGCGCGAACGCGGCCGGATATCCGATCGACGGGGCTGCTTCGACCCAACTGTGGTCTGCCGCGGTGAGCATATCCAGGTCGCGCAGGATTCGCAGCAGCGACATGCCCATCTGTTCGGTCTCGCTGCGCAATTCGCTCGATTCGCGCGATGCGACGAACCACGCGTTCCAGTCGGCGAAGCGCTCATGATCCCCGTTGAACACGGCGTCGTGGAGTTGCGCGAGCACGGCGGCCTCGCCAGTCGCCATCACGAGATCGAGCAGATCGCCGATCCATTCCTGCGCACTCGCCTCGTCCCGCACGGTCGACTGCTCGACCTGCCATTCCAACCCCTGCGAATAGCTGTACGCGCCCACTGGCAGCGCCGGCGAGGCAAGCTGCAGCAGGCGAATCAACGCAAGCGCGTCGGTCATTTGCGCGTGCGCTCCATCATGTCGTGGATGACGCCGCGCGGCGCAACGCCCTCGCCCGGAGAGTGCGTATGCGTTCCGGCGTACGCGCCGGGCTCGGGTTCGAAGGGAGCACGCAATCGAACCGCCGTCGCGCCGAGGCCCTCGACCATGGCCTGTCCAACGCTGTCGAACGCGAAGCGCAGCCAGCCCGGGCCGACCTGCACGCGCGAATGACGATTGCCGAGGTGATAAGCGATGCGCGCGAGCATCTGCGGCTCCGCGCTGCGCACTTCGAGCAGATCTTCATCCGCCGCCACCACGCGGACGATCGTGCCGTCATCGGCACGCAGGCAGTCGCCGTCGCGCAACGAAGTTCCGCGCTCGAGCGAAAGGCCCACTTCCACGCCCGACGGCAACCGCGTCAGGAGTCGATGCTTGACGCGCAGCTCGTAGGGCAAGGACAGCTCCACGGTCGCGGAAGCGGGGCTCGCAAGACGCTCGCGAATATGCAGCATCGACCCGACGATCAGAACAGGAAATAGCGCTGAGCGAGCGGCAGCTCGTGCGCGGGCTCGCAGACGAGCAGCTCTCCATCGGCACGGACTTCATAGGTCTGCGGATCGACCTCAATGCGCGGTAACGCATCGTTCAGTTTCATGTCGGTCTTGCGCAGGCGGCGCGTATCGCGCACCGCGACAAGCGGCTTGCCGAGCTTCAGTGCGCGTACGCCGGGATTGCGCAGCGCCGCCTTGGACACGAAGGTCACCGAAGTCGTGAGCGCCTTGCCGAACGCGCCGAACATCGGTCGGTAGTGCACCGGCTGCGGGGTCGGGATCGACGCGTTGGGATCGCCCATCGCCGCGGCGGCGATCATTCCACCCTTCAGCACCAGGAACGGTTTCACGCCGAACAGCGCGGGCTTCCACAGCACGAGGTCGGCGAGCTTGCCGGGCTCGACCGATCCCACGACGTGCGCGATGCCATGGGCTATCGCCGGATTGATCGTGTACTTCGCAATGTAGCGACGAATGCGATGGTTGTCGTTGCGCGCGTTGTCCGCGGGCAGCGTCCCGCGTTGCGCCTTCATCTTGTGCGCGGTCTGCCAGGTGCGCACGATGACTTCGCCGACGCGGCCCATCGCCTGGGAGTCCGACGACAGCATGGAGAAGGCGCCAAGATCGTGCAGGATGTCCTCGGCGGCGATGGTCTCGCGCCGGATGCGCGATTCCGCGAACGCGACGTCCTCGGCGATCGCCGGATCGAGGTGATGGCACACCATGAGCATGTCGAGATGCTCGTCGATGGTGTTCACGGTGTAGGGCCGTGTCGGGTTGGTCGACGACGGCAGCACGTTGCGCTCGCCGGCGGCCTTGATGATGTCGGGCGCGTGTCCGCCGCCCGCGCCTTCGGTGTGATAGGTGTGAATGGTGCGGCCGCCGATCGCCGCGAGCGTGGCTTCGACGAAGCCCGATTCGTTCAGCGTGTCGGTGTGGATCGCCACCTGCACGTCCATGCGGTCGGCGACCTTGAGCGCAGCATCGATGGCGGCCGGTGTCGTTCCCCAGTCCTCGTGCAGCTTCAGGCCCATCGCGCCGGCTTCGACCTGCTCGACCAGCGGAGGAAGCACACTCGCGTTGCCTTTCCCGAGGAAGCCGAGATTCATCGGAAACGCCTCGGCGGCCTCGAGCATGCGATGGATGTGCCAGGGTCCGGGGGTGCACGTCGTCGCGAACGTGCCGGTTGCAGGACCGGTTCCCCCGCCGATCATCGTCGTGACACCCGACATCAGCGCCTCGTCGATCTGCTGCGGGCAGATGAAATGGATGTGCGCATCGATGCCGCCGGCGGTGACGATCATCCCTTCGCCCGCGATGATCTCGGTGCCCGCGCCAATCACGATATCGACGCCCGGCTGGATGTCGGGATTGCCGGCCTTGCCCAGCTTCGCGATCCGGCCCTCCTTGATCGCGATATCGCACTTCACCACACCCGACCAGTCGATCACCACTGCGTTGGTGATGACGGTGTCCGCGCTGTCCTTCGCAACGCGCTGGCTCTGCCCCATGCCGTCGCGGATCACCTTGCCGCCGCCGAACTTGACCTCCTCGCCGTAGATCGTGAGGTCCTTCTCGACCTCGACGATCAGGTTGGTATCGGCCAGGCGCAGTCGATCGCCAACGGTCGGCCCGAGCATTTCCGCATAAGCGCGTCGGCCGATTTTCATGACGACTTGCGCGACTTGCGATCTCGCGTCTTCGCGTGCGCGCGCGAGCCGGTTCGCGGAGGTCGCGATTGGCCTGAGGTCGACGCGGAACGCGAGCGCTTCGCCTTGCGCGGCGGCTCGTCGAGCGCACCCATGACCTTGCCCTGGAAGCCGAATACGCGACGCGCCCCGGCCAGCGCCACGAGCTGAACGGTGCGCGTTTGCCCCGGCTCGAATCGCACGGCGGTGCCCGCCGCGATGTTCAAGCGGAAGCCGCGCGCCGCGCCGCGGTCGAAGTCCAGCGCGACGTTGGTTTCGGCGAAGTGGTAGTGCGAGCCGACCTGAATGGGCCGGTCGCCGCGATTGGCGACGGTCAGCGTGAGGGTCGGTCGACCGGCGTTGAGCTCGATGTCGCCGTCGTCGATGAGGAGCTCGCCGGGGATCATCTGTGATCCGAAGTGCGGTATGGGGTCTGAGGTATCAGGTGTGAGGGTGCGTCCGGCCGAACATCGCGTTGACTCCTCGCTCGCAACGCGTGAAACCGCATATGTGCTCTCTCACACCTCATGCCCAGGACCGTCTCTGCCTTTGCTATGGTATCGGCTGATGCACCGTCACGAGCTTGGTGCCGTCGGGAAAGGTCGCCTCGACCTGGATCTCCGGAATCATGTCGGGAACACCTTCCATGACCTGCTCGCGCCGAAGCAGCGTGGCACCGAAGCTCATCAACTCCGCCACGCTGCGGCCATCGCGCGCGCCTTCCAGGATCGCCGCCGTGATGTACGCGACCGATTCGGGATAGTTGAGCTTGACGCCGCGCGCGAGGCGCCGCTCGGCCAGAAGGGCGGCCGTGAACACGAGCAGCTTGTCCTTTTCGCGCGGGGTCAGGTCCATGGTCGTGCCGTTCAGGTGCTCCAGATCCGCGGCGCCACCGCGCTCCGACCCACGATGAGTGGACGCAACGCTTCCCACAGCGCGACGAAGTAGCGGAAAGCTCCTTCACTCGAGGCGCCGACGAAACGCCCGACCAGCACGCCGGGCAATCGGCTCACCACGCCGTCCCCGTCGCACGCGAGTGTGCGGCGCGCCACTTCGAGCATACGATCGTCGATGTTGCGAGTGAAGGCCACGAATGTGCCAAAGACCGGCTTTGCGTTCAAGCCCGCGCGCGATTGCAGAAGTCGCGACGACGCCTCGAGCCTCATGCGTTCGCTCCAAATCAGTGCACGTTCGCGGTAGACATCGGTGCGTTGCGCGAACCCACCGGATGCGAATCGCTCGCCGGCGGCCACGCGACCGAGGCAGACAATCTCCCATCCGATGAATGTCGCGTCGCCAGCCAGATCGACACGCGTGGCGAGCGACGCACGCGCGCCGTCGAAGACGATCGTGCCCTGGGGCAGCCATTCCACCACCGCGCCCGCCTTCGCATCGATGCGCATCGTTTGACTCGCGCCGCCGCGCGCGCACCGATACCACTTCGCCGCCCCCGGCGTGGTGAGCTGCGCATGGGCTCTCTGGTCGGCCGCGATCGCAAGGTCGAGCGCATCGCCGTTCGCGATGCCACCAGGCGGATGCACCACGATCGCCTGGCAAACAGCGGGGCCCTCGGGATAGAGCGCCTTCTGCACGACCAGCGGACCTTCGTGCCGACGCTCCGCGAGCCACGATCGTTCCCCGTCGTGGGCGAACCGCAGTGCGAGACGTGCGCGCCATGACGCGACGCGCGCGCCGGAGCGTTCGACGGCATCGGCGTCGGGCGGCATGCGCGGCAGTGTAGCGCAGCCCGCGCTCGCGCCGGACTACTCGAGCGGAACCTCGAAGAAGCTCGTCGCGACCAGGTCGAGCACCGGCTCCTCGCGCTGGTTGATCAGCAGCCAGCGCCAGCGGACGATACCGAGCGTCGGCTGGGTGTCGGAACGACGCTTGTCGAGAACTTCCACATGCAGCGTGAGCGCGTCACCTGGCCGCACCGGCATGAGCCATTTGAGATATTGCAGGCCGGGCGAGCCGAACGACTCCGAGCCGACGAGGAAATCGTCGACGGCAAGCCGCATTGCGATACAGCAGGTCTGCCATCCGCTTGCGATCAGGCCGCGCCAGCGCGATTGCTCGGCCCGGTGCGCGTCGGTGTGGAACCATTGCGGGTCGTGCTCGCGCGCGAAGGCGATGATCTCCTCCGCAGTCAACGACCGCGGTCCGGCGGTGAGCATCTGCCCTGGCTGGAAATCGGCGAACTTCACAGGTGGTGGACTGGGTCGGGCCGATCGGTGGCCCGCAGGTCGATGTTAAACCACGCGCGGGCCGTTGGGGCTTTCTCGCATCAATACGTCTCGATGTGCAGACGTCCCTCGTCGCGGAGAGTCGGCAGCAGCGCTTCCCAATTGAGATCGTTGGACCTGCAAACCCGGCTCAGCGCATCCAGCACGCCTGCCTCCATGCCCTTGAGGCCGCATACATAGACGTGCGTGCGCGGATCGCCGAGCAAGCCGGCGACGTCGGCCTCGCGCGCGACGATCAAATCCTGCACGTAGCACTTCGGTTGATCGGGCAGGCGCGAGAACGCGAGATTGACGTCGATGAAGTCGCGCGGAAGCTTCTGCAGCGGCCCGAAGTACGGCAACTCGCCGGGACGGCGCGCGCCGAAGAACAGCATCAGCCTGCCCTCGCCTGCCATGCCGTGCGACCGGCGACGACGCTCGGTCATGGCGCGCATCGGCGCCGATCCCGTGCCTGTGCACACCATCAACAGATTCGCCGCAGGATCGTCCGGCATGAGGAACGACTCGCCATACGGGCCGATGATCTGCACGTGATCGCCCTTGCGCAGGTCGCACAGGAAGTTGGAGCACACGCCATGCACGGCGTTGCCGGCGTGATCGGCGGTGACACGCTTCACGGTGAGCGAGCAGTTGTTGTATCCGGGGCGCTCGCCGTCGCGAGGGCTCGCAACCGAGTACAGGCGCACGTAATGCGGTTTTCCCGCGGCGTCGGTCCCCGGTGCGATGACGCCGATCGACTGGCCCTCGAGCACCGGAAACGCCTGCGTGCCGAAATCGAGCACGATGTGCCGGATGTCGCTTTGCGCCTCGTCGCTGGTCAGGCGGAAATTTCCGGTGACCGTTGCGGTCGCGGGTCGCGACGGGGTGTAGAGGTTCACCACCGGGGTGCTCGCCGAGCGCGGTGGTACGGCGTTGCGCAGCGCTGCGTGCGCCTCGTCGGTGAGCCGCACGACCTCTTCGGGGACGCCGTGATCGAATTCGCCGGCCGGCGCGCTGACGGCCGGCAGCGTGTCCCACGACAACTGTTGCTCGACGTCGTACGCGGCGTTCTTGGGCACCAGACGCCAGTTGTCGATCGCGCCGGTAGGACACGGCGCTATGCACGCCATGCATCCGTTGCAAACCTCCGGACGCACGACGTAGTTACGGCTGTCGTGCGTGATCGCGTCGATGGGACAGGTCTCCTCGCACGTGTTGCAGCGAATGCAGATCTCGGGATCGATCAGGTGCTGCTTGAGGAGATCCGATGCGACGACAGCGTTCATATCGGTACCGGCGCTCGAGCGAGGTCGGCTTCCACGTTGCTCAGTTGAAGCGGATGTATTCGAAGTCGGGTGGCTGCCGGTTGATGCCCATCGCCGGCGGCGCGATCCATCCCGCGAATTGGCCGGGCTCGACGACACGACCCATCAACGATGCGACGAAAGCGCGATCGCTCGCGGTGGGCAGCCACTGGTCGACGTGCGCATTCCACTCCGCTTCGGACACGATCCTGCCCTCCGGCGATACGCGCAGGCCGGCGAACGTGCCGATGCGGCGGTTGAACGCCTTGTGCGGATTGCGCAGCCTGAACCCGATGCCCTGCTTCTCGATCACCTTGTTCCAGCGTCCTACCCCGCCGTCGGAATCGCGAATGAAATCGTCGCGCAGGACTTCGTTGAGCGCGTTGAGCATCGGCACCTCGCGCAACGCGAGCGCGCCATCGGCGGCTTCAAGGATGCCGTACGACGCGTCCTTCAGCACGTGATCGTCACTGCGCTTGCCTTCCTCGAATCGACCTTTGAGCCCCGACCCGTAGAAGATCGCAGCGTTGGACGACTGGTCGGCACCGAACAGGTCGATCGTCACGCTGAAATGAAAATTGAGATACCGCTGGATCGTCGGCAGGTCGATCGCGCCGGCGGCGCGCACGCGGTCTGGATCCTCGGTCCTCAGCTCGCGCATCACTTCGCAGGTGCGCTGGATGGTTCGCGCTACGCCGGACTCGCCGACGAACATGTGATGCGCTTCCTCGGTCAGCATGAACTTCGTGGTCCGCGCGAGCGGGTCGAATCCCGACTCGGCAAGTGCGCTCAGTTGGAACTTGCCGTCACGGTCGGTGAAATAGGTGAACATGAAGAACGCGAGCCAGTCGGGCGTTCTCTCATTGAACGCGCCGAGAATGCGCGGGTTGTCGATGTCGCCGGAGCGACGTTGCAAAAGGGCTTCGGCCTCTTCGCGGCCGTCGCGTCCGAAGAAGCGGTGCAGCAGGTACACCATTGCCCAGAGGTGGCGTCCCTCCTCGACGTTCACCTGGAAGAGATTGCGCAAGTCGTAGAGCGACGGCGCGGTGAGGCCCAGATGGCGCTGCTGCTCCACCGACGCGGGCTCGGTATCGCCTTGCGTCACGATGATCCGACGAAGGTTGGCGCGATGCTCGCCGGGAACGTCCTGCCACGCGGGTTCCCCCTTGTGCTCGCCGAAACCCACGGTGCGATTGGCGTCACGCGGCGCGAGGAAGATGCCCCAGCGATAGTCGGGCATCTTCACGTAGTCGAAATGCGCCCAGCCCGACGGCTCGGCGCTCACCGCCGTGCGCAGATAGACGTCGTAGGCAGCCGAGCCGTCCGGGCCCATGTCGCGCCACCACTGCAGGTAATTGGGCTGCCAGTGCTCGAGTGCGCGCTGGAGCGTGCGATCCTCGCCGAGGTTGACGTTGTTGGGAATCTTCTGCGAGTAATCGATCATGAACGCGTCCCTCTGGAGTGCAGCAACACGGCTTCGGCGGCAAGGCGCTTGGGTGCCATGCTCGCCTCACCGTCGCAACGAACTGCAAGGCGTTCCTGGCTGTTGGTTGTCAGCGTGCCCATCGCGTGCCAGCTCGACGACGGCAGGCATCACATCGCAGCCCTGCAAGAACCAAGACGAGAAAACGGGTAACGCAGTCCTGGCGTCATACCCGCTTCCAGTCGAACTGCGGCTTTTGGCCGGTGCCGTACACGTGCAATGCGCCGTTATCGCCGACGGCGTTGGGACGCTGGAAGATCCAGTTCTGCCACGCGGACAGGCGACCGAAGATGCGCGTGTGCATGGTTTCGTGCGCGCCGAAGCGAAGATTGGCTTCCATGCCGCTGAGCGCATCGGGCGATAGGCTCGCGCGTTCCTCGATGGCCAACCGGATCTCGTCGGGCCAGTCGAGATCGTCGGGCGCCGCGGTGATCAGCCCTCGCCGCTCCGCGTCGGCCGGCGTGAGCGCCTTGCCGATCGTCGCCTGCGCGTCGTCGAGCACCTTGTCGTCGCCGTGGAAGCGCGTCGCGAGGCGCGAGCGCCCGTTCACCATCGGGTAGGCGCCGAAGTTCATGCTCGACAGCTCGATGCGCGGCTCGCGCTCGGCATCGCCGGGCAGCGCGAGCATGTAGGCGCGGTCGGCTGCGAGCGCCAGCTCGAACAACGTGCCGACGAAGCACGAGCCGGGCTCGATCAGCGCGAACAGCGTCCGTGACGACACCTCGAGTCGCGCGAGCGTCCGGCGCAGCATCCCGATGGTCTCGCGCACCAACCAATGATCGGCATTGCGCGCAAGGCCTTCGTCGGCGGTGAGCACGTGCATCGCTTCGCCGCGCGTCTTCAGGAGCCAGGTGCCGATGTCGAGCTCGTTGGTGCGCATGCACAGGATCGCATCGTCGAGCTCGCGCGCCACGGCAAGCGGCCACCAGGCCGCACCCTCGGTCATGATGTCGTCGATCGAGGTCGGTGGTGACTGCGCAGGAGATTGCACCGTGAAAGTCGCGACACGCCGGGCGCGATCGATGGCAACGTCGACGTAGGCGTAATGCAGTCCATGCGCATCGTCGCGACGTTCCAGCGTGGGCAACTCGATGCCTTGCGCATGGGCAACAGGCCCGACGCTCCCCGCGAGCTCACGTGCGCGTTCGTGCACGACCTGCGCGAACGACGCCGGCTTGACGATAT
>Ga0335070_10010325_pt1 | contig 10918 bp, 10 predicted proteins | sample Lox_Sample_13_FD_206722 | JGI IMG/M metagenome (GOLD analysis project Ga0335070, IMG submission 206722) | Soil microbial communities from Loxahatchee National Wildlife Refuge, Florida, United States - Lox_Sample_1.3 | ecosystem: Environmental > Terrestrial > Soil > Wetlands | place: USA... | reverse complement strand
TGATAGCGAACGATCTGGTAACGTATGGTGCTCATACGCTATCCCCTTCGCGGGTTGAAGCTCGAGACCCTGGCCATCTCGGCAAAAAGCTCCCGCTCCCTTTCTGTCAGCGTCTTGGGAACCACGATCTTCACCACGGCGAGAAGATCGCCCCGCCCGTCATCTCTTCTGGGCAGACCCTTGCCCCGGAGGCGCAGCTTCTGCCCGCTCTGAATGCCCGGTGGGATCTTAAGGTTCGCCGTGCCTTCCACCACCGGCACCTCCACGGTGGCCCCGAGTGCCGCCTCCCAGGGCGCCACCGGGACCTCCACCTGGAGGTCGTGACCCTCCACGCGAAAAAGCGGATGGGACTCGATGCTCACTTTGAGAAACAGGTCTCCTGAGGGGCCGCCGCCGATCCCGGGGCCGCCCTTGCCGGCCAGGCGAATCCGGCTGCCGTCGGTGACACCTGGGGGGATGCGCACCTCGTAGGTGTGACTTGTCGGTCGGAGCCGCCCGTGCTCGTCCACCTCCTGGCCCTGGAGAGTGATAGTCCTGGTCGCGCCGTAGTAGGAATCCTCCAACCGGACGGTGATCTCGGCCTCATGGTCCTGACCGGGCATGCTCCACGTTGCCTGGGCGCCGCGGCCGCCGGCACCGCCGCTTCGCCTTGTCCCCCGCCTGCCGCCGAAGAGCATCTCGAAGAAATCGCTGAATCCACCACCGAGGTCGAACTCTTCCGCTCCGGGCGCCCCGCCAAATTGGAAGCGTACATTTTCCCATTCCGGTGGCGGCCTGAACTCCTGCCCCGCCTTCCAGTTGGCGCCGAGCTGGTCATAGAGCTTGCGCTTCTCCGGGTCCTTCAGGACCTCGTAAGCCTCGTTCACCTGTTTGAACGTCTCCTCGGCGTCCCTGGCCTTGTTCACGTCGGGATGGTACTTGCGCGCCAGCTTGCGATAGGCCCGCCGTATATCATCCTGGGAGGCGGTGCGGTTCACCCCCAGAGTCTGGTAGTAGTCTTGGAACGTGACAGCCATGAACGATCACCCTCGTCACATCGGCCCCGCGGGCTTGCTCGCGGCGAGCACCACACCGAGGCCGACACTTCAATGGATTGAGCAAGAAGTTAAGACTCTTGCCCTCGTTTTCAAGGGGGATCGACTGGTAGTGAGGCAAACCTGTTTGAAAGAAGCAAACTCGCGGCGGGCGCGGTGCACGGGACCCATCATTCGACGGCGTTAATCCGGGGCCGGGTGACGGCGGTAGGCGGCGACAAGACCCCGCCGCTTACGGGCAGCGATCCGGCCCCTTGCCGTAGTCTCCCTCTTCGATTGTCTGGAGGAATCCGGCGCTGAAGGTGAGGGTCTGGATAAATCGCTGTGAGCCACAGTCGTAGTACCACTTCTCGACGATAAAGCCGTCGGTCTTAATGAGCTCCTTGTATGTCGGCTCACCGCATTTCTGCAGCACCTGCAGCTTGTTGTCACCGACGTTGACGAGGGTTGTGCCGCACCGGAATCCATAGGCGGCGCTGCTCAGGCCCAAAAGCGTGGCGAGGGTAAGGCCGAAGATGGTGCGCATGGTATGCTCCTGCGGTTTCGCGACGGGCAGCTCGTGGACACATTAGCCATTCGGGCACGCGATTCTGCCCGGGCCCATTATAGCAGATCTGCAGCGCTTCGTACCTACGCCGCGCCTTGTCGACTCTGGCATACGATTTCGGCGCTTTCTCTTCGCCCTTCCCTCTTGCGCTGCGGCGAGCGATGATTATTATTGTCCTACCGGTCAACTAGGAATGGGAGGAAAGAAGCATGGCTTACTCAGAAGTAGTGATGGACCACTTCAAGAACCCTCGTAATGTCGGGGAGATGAAGGATGCGGACGGCGTCGGCGAGGTGGGGAATCCCATCTGTGGCGACATGATGAGCATATACATCAAGGTGAAGGACGACCGCATCGACGACATCAGCTTCCTTACCTTCGGTTGTGGTGCCGCCATCGCCGTATCCAGCATGGTCACCGAGATGGCCAGGGGAAAGACACTGGAGGACGCGAAAAAGATCACCAATAAATCCGTCGCCCAGGCGCTCGCGGGTCTGCCGACCAACAAGCTCCACTGCAGCAACCTGGGAGCCGACGCCCTTCACGCTGCAATCCAGAATTACCTGGACCGAAAAGCAGGCAAGGCGGACAAGGAGACCAAGAGGAAAGACCCACACCAGCACACCCATGGCGACAAGTGCTACTGCCCTTATTGCGACGTCGAGGTGGAGGAGGCGTCGCCGGTCTGTGTGAACTGTGGTCGTGAGCTGGAAGCGACTCACTAGGGAGGCTTTGCCGTGAAGGTCATCAATCTCGACTACCTCGCCTCGAATCCCCTCTTGCCCCACGTCCAAGAGGCGATGATCGAGGCCATCAAGAAGAATTACGGGAATCCGTCAAGCCAGCATCAGATCGGCGACAAGGCGGCCACAGCCCTGGCGAAGGCGCGGGATCAGGTGGCTCGGTTGATCAATGCGCCGTCGGAGAAAGAGGTCGTCTTCACCTCCGGCGGGACCGAGTCCGTGAACCATGCGGTCAAGGGCGTCGCCTTTGCCAATGCCGACAAGGGCAAGCACATCGTAACCTCGAATATCGAGCACAACGCCGTGCTCCGGAGCCTGCGCGCCCTGAAGATGATGGACTACAAGGTAACCTCGGTCCCGGTGGACCCGTACGGTCGTGTCAACCCGGATGATGTGGCGAAGGCCATCAGGGATGACACCATTCTTGTGACCATCATGCACAGCAACAACGAGATCGGTACCATCCAACCTATAGCGGAGATCGCCAGGATAACCCGGGAGCGGAAGGTCATCTTTCACTGCGACGCCGTTGACTCGGTGGGCGTGGTTCCCGTTGACGTTCAGAACCTCGGGGTGGACCTCCTCAGCTTCGCGGCCAACCAGTTCTACGGCCCATCCGGGGTAGGCGGCCTCTACATCAGACGTGGTACGCGCATCTGGCCTCTTATCGACGGCGGGGTGCAGGAGAACAACAAGCGGGCCGGGACCGAAAATCTCATCGGCATCATCGGCATGGGGGTGGCGGCCGAGCTCGCCGTCCGTGACATGGACGCCCGGATCCTCTACGCCAAGGAGCTAAAGGAACGGTTGATTCGCGGTCTCCGGGCGCGGATCGACGATATCATCATCAACGGCCATCCAGAGCTCTCGCTCCCCAACCTGGTCTCCGTATCCATCCGGTACATCGAGGGCGAAGGTGTCGTCCTCATGCTGGACGAGGAAGGCATCGCCGTATCCACCAGGTCTGCCTGCGCCGCCGGCGCCCTTCAGGCCTCCCACGTGCTCCTTTCCATCGGCCGCGATTTTGCCGATGCCCAGGGCACCATGGTGCTCACCTTCGGAATTGCCACTACTGAAGAGGATATCGATCGGTTTATCGACGTGCTCGGGCGCGTGGTGCAGACGCTGAGAGGCATGTCGCCCCTTTATGCCAAGGCAAAACAGGCCGCAGCTTCATCGGTAAGGTTGGCGGCGGCAGAGGGCGGCATCAGGTAGCTAGTGTCGTTACCAGCTCGCAGTAGAGTTCTGCCGCGGCCTTCACCTGCTGAAACGAAACCGATTCGTCCGGGGCATGGGCCTTATCCAGACTGCCCGGGCCCAGGAGGAGGGGTTTGACGCCGGAGGCCCACAGAAGGTTGGCGTCGGAGTGGCTGCAGAAGGGCTCGGGCTCCCATGGCAGCGATTTCTTTTGGTAGAGATCGTGGAGCGCTTCAACAACGGGTGCCTTGTCCGGGAGCTCATATCCCGTGTGGATGTTGGTGAAACGGATGGTCGCCTCCAATTGGGGGTTCTCTTTCCGGGCGTGGCTCAGAATCCCCTCCAGGTCCTGGGTGATCTCGCCGATGGGGACCTTCGGCGGCAAGTGGATATCGATCCAGGCCTCACACCAGTCGGGCACCACGAAGCCGGCCCGTGTGCTGAGGAGATCACGAATGTTGTACACCGCCTCGGGACGCTCCTTCTCCAGATACCGTGATATGCGGAGGAGCAGGCTCAACATGCTCTGCACCGGGTTTTGCCTGCGGTTGGCGAGCGATGCATGGAGCCTCGGCCCCCGCGCCGTGAGCTGGATCTCCAGGTAGCCATAGTGGCTCAAGCACGGCCGAAGGTCTGTGGGTTCGGCAATGATCGCCCAGGGAAAATGAAACTCCCTGGCAAATCTCTCCGCCCCATCCCCATCCTCTTCTTCCCCAACGAGCAGGGCCAACGCCATGGGCAACCGTGAAGTCTTCTCCTGCCACGTGCTGAGGTAGGCCTCGACGAGAGCGGCGCACCCACCCTTCATGTCGGCGGCACCGAGGCCCTGGACGAGATCCCCCTGTTCCTCACAGCCATAGTGGTCGAAATCGTAGGCCACCACCGTGTCCAGGTGCCCGATGAGGGCAAGTTGGATCTCTTTCCCCGGGGGCACGACCACCAGGTTATAGCGACATTCATCCACCGGCTGCCTGATCACGGGGAGTCCGTGCCTCTTGAGATAGCCGTGGAGAAAGGCAAGGATCTCCTCTTCTTTTCCCGACGGGCTGTAGATATCGATGAGCCGGCGAAGCAGCCGGCGGAGTCGATTCGGTTGGATGCAGGAAGCTGCCTCAGTCATGGTTCCTGTTGACTCGCCGGAACTGCGGCCGGCCGTTCTTTTCCCTGATCTGACGCTGCTGGCTCGCCAGGTTGAGGGTCAGATAGATGTGCTCCTCGGGACTCCCGAACCCCATCCTGCGGAAAAAGTGAAGGGCGGGAAGGTTGTCCGCCTCTGTATCCACAAGGAGCATCCGCACGCCGTCCTCGAGCATGAGGTCACGGAACTGGTTGAAGAGCTTGACCGCCACACCGTGACGGTGCAGCGCGGGCTTCACGCCCAACCAGACGAGGTGCCCGTATTTCCACGCCGAGTGACTCTTTTCGATGGTCGTACCCAGGGCGAACCCGACGATCTCGTCGTCTACCTCCGCCACGAGACAGAACTCGGGGTCGGACTGGAACAGGGTGAGAACTTCGTATTCGTCCCACGTACGGTACAGATTGGGGACCTGCCGGGCGGTGAAGAGCTCCTCGCCCAGGTGGAAGACGGCAGCGAGGTCGTCGATGTCCATCTCGCGGATGGTCAGGTTCAGTTTCTTCCTCTTTTTATCGGCATCTTCTCCGATATCTATGCTATTCGATCCCATAACCTACTTCTGTTGAATTCCTCCCTGTACACTGTTCTCCCACCCTACTGACTCTCCCCGCCACGCGCGGGGAGCCTACCCATGAATTTCCTCTCCCCTGACGGGTTGCGGTGAGGGTGAGAATCGATTTGCAAGAATGAGACCCTTTGTATCCAATATGTATGTCCCTTGAGGCCGTTGGTCAAGGGCGTCCTGCAATCATCGCCTTTCGAGGGGATGAGCCCTCTTCATCCCGGGGGCCGGCCTGCGGCAGACAAGTTGGGCCACCGCCCGGCGGGGGTTCTCCTTGAGACCTTCGAACAAGTGCAGGATCTCCCAGTCGGCGAAGGCCTGCCGCAATTCCCCCGGGTGCAGGAGGTGGTCGGGATTTCGCGGACGGCCGAATACCGCCTGTTCCACGGTGAAGGTCTCGTACACGAGGAGGCCGCCCGGTCGGAGCGCCTTCCGGATGCAAGGGAAAAGGGGGCGATGGAGATAGCGAAATACCAGGATGGCACTATAGGTGTCTTCTTGTAGCGGATTGATTCCAGGTCGCTCCAGATCCACCTCCCAGAGGGAAACCCTGACCCCGCGCCTCCCGGCCAACTCCCCCGCCCGCCCAAGGGCATCGCGGGAGATGTCGCAGCAGGTGACGCCCAGCCCTCGCTCGGCAAGGAAGACCCCGTTCTGGCCGTCGCCGCAGGCGAGATCCAGCACCGGCCCCCGTGAGGCTTCTTCGAGAAGGAGCTCGAGGTGCGCAACCAGGAGCTCGGCCACCTCCATGGTCTCTGACTGGGAGTTCACAGACAAAACCTTGCGCTCCGAGATGGGTCTCTGTTAAAGTCGGCACTATAAGGGCGATCTTACCGCATGGCAAGTGATCCCTCCGGAACCGAGGCGGGCTACCCATGCATGAGTTGGGAGCGGCACATGCGCCGGGGATGAAGGCGGAGGGATCCAGCGGCGTCGCTAGACGTTATCCTCTGCCTGTCATGGGTGCTCTCCGAGGGGTTTCTGTTCCTGCTACATTCGGTTGAGAGTCGGGTCGCCCTCCGGGGGCTCGGTCTGGAACAACGGGAAGAAAGGAGAAGGAGGATGGCAAGAAAGTTCGGTATCCTTACGTGCGTTGTCGCCTTCCTGTTCGCTGCCTCGGCGCTGGCCGCGCCTCCAAAGCAGGGAGGGACTCTCGTGTACGGCCGCGGCGGCGACAGTGTGGGACTGGATCCGGCCTACGAGACCGACGGCAACTCGTTCATGGTCTGCGACAACGTCTACGAGGCCCTGGTGGCCTACAAAGACGAGTCCACCGATCTCGAACCCGGCCTGGCAGAGTCGTGGAAGATCTCGGCGGACGGCAAGACCTACACCTTCTACCTGAGAAAAGGCGTCAAGTTCCACGACGGCACGCCCTTCAACGCCAATGCGGTGGTCTTCTCCCTCGGCCGGATGATGAAGGAGCGGAAGGTCAAGTTCCATGGCAAGGGCTTCGAGATTCCCCCGCAGGAGCGGCCCCCGGAGTACTGGGTCTCCATGGAGATGGATAACACGGTGGACTCCATCGAGGCGACCGGCGATTACCAGGTGGTCTTCAAGCTGAAGAGGGTCGAGGCTCCCTTCCTGGCCAACCTGGGAATGGACTTTGCCGACATCATCAGCCCCACAGCCTTCCTGAAGAACCCCAAGGAGTTCGTCCGGAATCCCGTGGGGACCGGGCCGTTCAAGTTCGTCAAGTGGGTAAAGGACGACCAGATCGTCCTCGAGAAAAACAAGGAATACTGGGACAAGTCCGGCGGCCCGTATCTCGACAAAATAGTCTTCCGGGTCATTCCGGATAACTCGGTCCGTTTTCTCGAGGTCAAGGCGGGCAACATTCATATCTGCGAGTTTCCCAACGCCGCCGACATCCCCCTCGCCAAGAAAGATCCCAACCTGAAGGTCATCTCCCAGCCGGGCATGAACATCGGCTACCTCTCCTTTAACCACACCAAACCGCTCTGGCAGAACGTCCACATGCGGAAGGCGATCGTCTATGCCATCAACCGCAAGGCCATCGTGGATAACATCTACCAGGGCATGGGCCAGGTGGCCAAGAACCCCATCCCGCCCACCATGTGGGGCTACAACGACGCGGTCCAGGACTACCCCTACGACCTAGAGATGGCGAAGAAGGAGCTCGCTGCCGCCGGCTACCCCGACGGCAAGGGCCTTCCCGAGATCACCCTCTGGTCCATGCCTGTAACCCGCCCTTACAACCCTGAAGGGCTGAAGGTCGGCGTCGCCATGATCTCCGATCTCAAGAAGGTGGGAATCAGCGCGAGGATCGTGAGCTACGACTGGGGCACCTACCTCAAGCGTCAGCGGGAGCAGCCCGAGGACATGGATCTCTTCCAGCTCGGCTGGACCGGCGACAACGGGGATCCGGACAACTTCCTGGCCGTGCTCTTCGACGGTCTCGCCTCACCGGCCGTGAGAACCCAGTGGAAAAACGAGGAGTACCACAAGCTCATGCTGGCCGGAAAGCAGACCATCGACCAGGCCAAGCGGGCGGAGATCTACAAGAAAGCCCAGCAGCTCATCCACGATGAGGTGCCGGTGATCTCCGTCGCTCACTCGACGGTCTTCTCGCCTGAGCTCAAGAACGTCCAGAACTACAAGCTCCACCCCACGGCCTCCATTCGCATGAGGAACGTCTGGCTGGAGTAATCTCCACCGACCTAGAAGACGCAGAGGGGAGAGGGGGAAACCCTCTCCTCCTCGCTTGGTCTCTTGTCGGGCGCGTTGCGCCAGGCTATAACTTGCACGGTTTTGTTGATACGACCCAGACTGAGCGATTCTTGTTGGGTCACTTAAGCGAACACGCCACGAGCGACTCACACCGAGGACCGTAAGGGCCTGGTAGGTGGTCACCTTCACCCTTACCCTCTCCCATCCAGGGAGAGGGTACCTCATGGGACCACAAAGATTTCCCCCCTCCCTTGGCGGGGGGGTGAGGGGGAGAGGGATAAGAATCGTCCAGTCGAGGTGGACAGGAGATCTCTCGGTTCCAGCCTCAACTCTGTGTTTGCTCTCCACCCCGATTCGGCTGCAGAGTTCCCATGCTTGGTTACATCATCCGCCGTGCCCTCCTTCTCATCCCGACCCTCTTCGGGGTGACCCTCCTCGTCTTCTTCATGCTTCGCCTCACCCCCGGTGATCCGGCGGAACTGCTCCTCGGCGAGCGGGCCAGCCAGGAGGCCCTCGAGCAGATGCGAGAGTACCTGGGCCTGAAGAAGCCGCTCTACGTCCAGTACGGCATGTTCCTGGGCCGTCTCCTCGAAGGGGACCTCGGCGAGACCATCTGGACCAGACAGAAGGTCTGGGTCGAGGTGAAGCAGCGCTTCCCGGCGACCATCGAGCTCGCCGTCGCCGCCATGGTGATCAGCAGTTTTTTCGGGGTCATCTTCGGCATCATCTCGGCCACCAGGCAGTACTCTCTCTTCGACTACCTCAGCATGCTCGGCGCCCTCATCGGCGTCAGCATGCCCATCTTCTGGCTCGGCCTCGTGCTCATGCTCATTTTTTCGCTGCACCTCGGCCTCCTCCCCATGTCGGGCAGATTGAGCATCGGCGTGGACCTTGATCCCGTGACCAACTTTTTGATCCTGGATGCGCTGCTTGCCAGGAACTGGGCCGCCCTCCGGGACGCCCTCTGGCACCTCACGTTACCCGCCTTTACCTTGAGCACCATCCCCATGGCGATCGTCGCCAGAATGACCCGCTCCAGCATGCTCGAGGTACTCCGCCAGGATTACATCAAGACCGCGAGGGCCAAGGGGCTCGCCGAGCATGTGGTTGTCATCAAGCACGGGCTCAGAAATGCCCTGGTCCCTGTGGTCACGGTCGTCGGCCTCCAGTTCGGCATTCTCATGGCCGGGGCGATTCTCACCGAGACCATTTTCGCCTGGCCGGGCGTGGGAAAGTGGATGTACGACGCCGTCATGCAGCGGGACTACATGGTCATCCAGGGTGGCACCCTCCTCATCGCCACCGTGTTCGTCGTGGTCAATCTCGTCGTGGACGTTCTCTATGCGGTCATCAATCCGCGGATAAGTGTCCGTTAGGGGGCAGAGTGAGAGGCGACCCCGAATACCGCCACCCCTTCTTCGATCAGCTGGAGCAGCTCCACCGGAACAAGACCGCCGTGGTCGGCCTGATCATCATCACCATCTTCGTCCTTTCCGCTCTCCTCGCCCCGATCATCAGCCCCCACGACCCCGTTGACGGGTCGCTCTACGACCAGATCAAGCCGCCTTTCTGGTACGGCGATGGGACCGGCAAGCACATGCTGGGCACCGACGACCTGGGCCGGGACATCCTCTCGCGGATTATCTTCGGTGCCCGGGTATCCCTGGCCGTGGCGGTGGTGAGCGTCGGAATCGCTTTCGTCTGCGGTTCCCTTCTTGGAGCCTTTGCCGGCTACTTCAAGGGTGCCGTCGACAACCTCATCATGCGGGTCATGGACATCCTCCTCGCCTTTCCCCACATCCTCATGGCCATCGTGGTCGTGGCCTACCTCGGTCCGGGGCTGAGAAATGCCATGATCGCCATCGGCATCATCTACATCCCTCGTTACGCCCGTATCGTCCGCGCCTCGGTCCTGGAGGAGTCCGACAAAGACTACGTCACCGCCTCCCGCTCCATCGGGGCCCGTGACCTGAGGATCCTCTTCGTCTCCGTCTTCCCCAATTGCCTCGCTCCCCTCATCGTCCAGACCACACTCGGGTTCGCCTCAGCGATCCTGGACGCGGCCGCCCTGAGCTTCCTCGGGCTCGGCGCCCAGCCTCCCACCCCGGAGTGGGGAGCCATGATCGCCATGGGCCGCTCCCACATCCTCCGGGCCTGGTGGGTTATGACCTTCCCCGGCATTGCTATCCTGCTTGCGGTTCTCGGCTTCAACCTCTTCGGCGACGGCCTGAGGGACGCTCTTGACCCGCGGCTGAGGGATTGAGTCACATGGGCGAGCGTGAGTACCTCCTGGAGATCCGAAACCTTCGCACTCACTTCTTCGTGCGCGGCCGTGTGGCCAAGGCCGTTGACGACGTGGATCTCACCATCGAGGCCGGCGAGACCCTGGGGCTCGTGGGGGAGTCGGGCTGCGGCAAGAGCGTCACCGCCCACTCCATCATCGGTCTCGTTCCCCAGCCGCCGGGGAAGATCGTGGGCGGGCGGATCATCTTCGACGGCACCGATCTCCTGGAGCTTCCCGAAGCGAGGATGCGGAAGATCCGCGGCCACTGGATCTCCATGATCTTCCAGGAGCCCATGACCTCCCTCAACCCGGTGTATTCAGTGGGTGACCAGGTGGCGGAGGTGATCAGGTTGCATGAGGGCCTGTCTCGTCGAGAGGCCCGGAACCGGGTTATCGAGATGTTTCAGCTGGTGGGCATTCCGGCGGCGGCGGAGCGGCTCAACGACTATCCTCACCAGATGAGCGGCGGAATGCGGCAGCGGGTCATGATCGCCATGGCTCTCGCCTGCCACCCCAAGCTCATGATCGCCGATGAGCCGACCACCGCCCTCGATGTGACCATCCAGGCCCAGATCCTGGAGCTCATGAACAAGCTCAAAGAGGAGACGGGGGCCTCAATCCTTTTCATCACCCACAACCTGGGGGTGATCGCGGAGATGGCCCAGTACGTGGCGGTCATGTATGCCGGGAAGGTCATGGAATACACGGATGTGAAGACCCTC
>Ga0335070_10010321_pt1 | contig 10921 bp, 12 predicted proteins | sample Lox_Sample_13_FD_206722 | JGI IMG/M metagenome (GOLD analysis project Ga0335070, IMG submission 206722) | Soil microbial communities from Loxahatchee National Wildlife Refuge, Florida, United States - Lox_Sample_1.3 | ecosystem: Environmental > Terrestrial > Soil > Wetlands | place: USA... | reverse complement strand
TAATGGAGACCACGGCGTGGAGTTGATTTCGTGTGATAAACACTCCCCTCAACCTAATCACTTCCTCTTCGACCTTCGATGAATCAAGGGCTGCCTCAGTTGGTCTCACGCCAAAAATATTGCGATACTCACGAAGTGCTTCGACTGTAGGCCTCTTCACCTCCGGGAAAGTGTAGCCCTTCAGGCCCTCTTCCTGCCGTGCTCGCGGGGCGAACTGGCTCATGAAGAAATACAGTCTGATAGCAAATACTCCGATCAAGACTGCGTTGAGTATTACAATATACTTTCTGCTCACAACGTCAGCTCTCCCCCTTGTATCCATACGCAGACACGTCCACCTCGACACTCAGGGTGGCAGAGCTCTCGGAAGACGTTATCTTTAGAATGTCCACGGAAAAAAAATACTTTGCCGTTTCAATGGCCGCGAGGAACTTCATCAAATTTTCTGGCGTCGCCTCGCACGTGAGTTTAATGGGAGCCTGAACGATCTCTCCTGCTGACGCGGGGAGCCAATTTGTCCTGTTGATTTTTACCCCGTTTGTGGTGGAAAGGCGCTCCATTTCTTTTTGTAAGAAAAGCTGCAGGGACTGGGGATCGGAGAAATTTTTAACGAACAGCTGTGAAACCTCCCCAAAATTGGTCGTCGCCTGTTCGAAGAGGGATCCAATCGCTTTTTCCTGGCCAATCAGGGATCTTTTTTGACCCACAGAGGTCTGCAGTAGCTGGATGCGCTCTATCGTCCGGTCTTGCCATTCGGAAAGAGGCACGAACACAAACCTGATAAGGGCGAGCACGAGCACGACGATCAAGCTGATTTTGAGTCTTCTCGATACGTTCTTAGGCATGATGCTTGCTCTCTCACTCCCGGGCATACATAAAGGTCAATGTGAACATCTCCGTCTTGGCGTTCGTGTCTTGTGTGAGAGGGGATGTAAACTGAGCGTTCCTTATGCCTTTGGTTTGTGTCAACGCGGCAAGCAATTCGGACGCTTTGGGCGTAGTTCCCCTCAGTTCGACCATGTTTCCCGAAAGAGTGACCTGCGCGATCCTGGTCTTTTCGGGTACGATGTCGTTCAGCAAATTCAGGATGGGCAGTTTGTACGTGTAGCGATTGATCTGGTCCGCTAGCAATCGTTGCTTTGCGCCAAGGGAATCGATGGCGCCCTTCTTGTCTAGAACTCCGGCGAGACTTTGTGTCAATTGCGAGTTCTGTTGGCGGAGCCATTTCTCTGCGAAGTAGGGCGTAAAAGCCGCGATGGCCATGTAGGCAAGACAGAGTGCCGAGAGGATGATCATGGTTATCTTCAAGCGCTTGTCCTTAATAACCTGCTTGAGGGAATCTGGGTTGATAAAGGGCAGCAGGCTCGTAGGCGGGAGAGTGTGCAGTACCTGAAAGAGGAGGGGGAAGTAGTCTTTTTCGTGAAGCTCGACAGCTTGAGACTCCTTTGCCGCAAAGCCGATAATTCTGGTAAACTTCCAGAGATCTGCCCCGTCTTCTCGAGACGCCATACTCCTCACAAGACCGTCGCGCGTGATGTGAACGTAAACCGTGCCTCGGTCCCGCTCGATAGAGTAGAGTCTTGGCGCGCCCGGGTCGAGAAAGGCCAAGAGGGCCGTCTCCGGCACGACGATTAAGCAGCCAAGGTCTTGGAGCGACCTTGACGCGTCTTCGTCGAGAAGCCAAAGGTTAACAGTGGTCTCTTCGTTTGCGGTGGTCACTTTTCTCATGAGGAAGCGATTGGGCGTGAACGGCGATATTGAGGCGATATCGGTCTTGACGGCGAGATGAATGTCTTTGGTACTTTGAATGGGAAATGTTCGTGAGGTTTCGAAATAATGTCTCTTGCTGATGACTAGTGGCGTAAACGCAGATGCCGCGGGACTACTTGAGTCCTGCAGTCCAGAATCGGGGTGAACTGTATATAATCGATCGTCAAGATAAAGAAATTTGCGAAAAACGAATTTGGTAAAAAGTTCTTTTTGAAAGATCAACTTTTCCACTCCAGGATCGTAAGTGGTGCTGACTGTGTTTCGATTTTTGCGACACTAGCTTCGATCGTACTAACGGATGTTTGTTCTTGTGCCGTCAGAACAAACTTGATGTAGCCAGAAGCAAAGGTTACTAGGTCTTCTGTGGGTTGAACTCCCGTCAGCTGACTGAAGATTTGCCAGGTGAGTTCCCCCTTTCTTCTTAGTTCGAGTATCCGCTTGACAAGCGAATCGTTTTGTAGGAAAGCGCTGAGCGTTTGCTCGCTCATCGTCAAGTAGTTGATGAAACCGACGTTCCAGTATGCAATGTCCTGTCGAATTTTCTCGAAGGTTTCGGGATCAAAGCCTTTGACAAGCAGAAGCTCCTCGGAGACCTGAATGTAGAAATTTCGGGGAGCGTAGGAGTAGCCCGCCGCAGAATAATCCCATCGCTCAGCGCCGTTCAGCCTCTTCAAGTCATCCGCATCTTGCCAGTCGAGGAAGGAATCCATGAGAGCGTTGGTCTTCTCGGAGTCGTGGAGTACGTACTCGACTAGCTTCCTGAAGAAATTCGGCTGAAGCACGGGAGAGATCATCCCCGACAAATCCCTGAGCGTGAAGGAGACTCCCTGGGAAAGCCGTATGGGTTCGCCGTAGAGGTTCCAGCGTGTCGGGCCGCCGTCACTTAGGCGGACCTCCAGGTCCAGGGAGTTCAAGGGAGAGCTGCTAAAGTAATATAGCACTTCGCTAGTGGCTGAGTATGCCTTCAGATACGCGACATTTCGGTTTTGCAACTCAATTGCTGTGGCGAGCTTCTGCCGCACAGAGGAGACTATAGCCATGGTTATGAGGACGATGATCATGGACACCGCCATTACCATGGGAAGGGCATAACCCTTTTCGTTATTGGCGAGAAAGAAAGTTTTGTTGTCCATGGCGCAAGAGAGACCTCTAAGAAACAATATCCTTCAGCTCTGAGCCAGATAACATCCAGCGTAATATCTCCTAAAAGGTTTGCGGCCCAAAAAAGTCCGCCTTGAAAGGGTTATGGGCCCTAACGGGAAACAGGAGAATCAGGTCCCCCTGCTCACGAGCAATGGTAAGCTCGATGAGAGAGGGCAACGAGTTTCGGCCTTGTGCAGTAAAGGAGTTCCGCCACTCGATCGCGATCTCAGGCGCGATCTCAGACGAGCTCTGATCCGCCGTGGGGGTAACTGGGGCCTCAGCGAGGTATCGGAGGTTGACGGATCTCACTTTCGGGCAGATGGTCATATTGTGTGTGTACTTGGGCTCATCCCCCAAGTGCTTGACGTATGTGAGGTCGAGAGGCGCCTCCTCATAAACTAGGGACCGGAGTTCGTTGTCAGAGGAAGGGGATTGTTTTTGCAATCCGAGCCTGGCCGCCGCAGGGTAGCCGCGGTGAAAGACAGATGAGAGGGTCACAAATGCGACTGCATCTCCTGTGCCCTTGAAATAGGCACAATAGTTGCTGGCCCTCTCAGTGGAAGAGGCTAGCACATAGTAGTCATAAATGGATTCCAAGGCTGATCTCAAGAGAGCTTGACTCCGGTAGTCGTCGATCGCGTTCACGTCGGAGAATCTCCGCTCGCTCCAAACTCGCAGAAAAAGCGAGTAAGATAGTGTGGCAAGGTAGACAAGCATAGTCAGTATGAGCGTGGCTATTAGCACCTCGACCAAGGTAAACCCACGGCTGTCGCAAGTACTCATTCTACGAAGCCTGCTACTTAGTCCATGAAAATTCCCGGTATTCATACTGCGCTTCTTTCTCGACACCGTTCTTTTTAAAGCTTACCGCCAGTGCTACGGAATTGAGACTCACCGTGAAGGAACCTTGCGCCGGCTTGAAGGTGTTTTCATCGTAGGAATTGAGGATGTTCTTTGCAGAGGTGAGCTTGCGCGCTGTCCAAGTATAGTTTATAGAATCTCCATAAACGCCTTGCCCCTCTCCCTTTCGCTCGAGTATTTCAGCCTTCACTTTAACTAGGATGGCGGGAAGCGCAGTGGCAATCTCGGCTTCTGCCGTCATGCGGTCGACCGAGCTCACGGAACTCCTGTAGGCAAGTGTGCCGAAGCCAAGAGCAGAGAAGAGGATCATGGCGGAGATCAGGACCTCAACCAACGTGAATCCGTGTTCGAGAAAGAGCCGGACACGGGCGGATGCGGATCGCCCACTGACGGAGGTCGTTTGAAACTTATTTCCAGTAACAGCAGTCACGTACATTCCCCTGCAGGGAAGTCATTTTGCGCCAGTGCATGAAATCGTATGCCGCAAAAAAACAGGATCAGTGGAGCGGCAGTCCCGAGTCTCCCATAATGTCAGTCCGCCGCCGTCTTGACTTCGAAAGAGAGCGTTTTTTCGTGGCCATCTTTAGTGTACCTTACTTCCCCCACGTCAGCAAAACCGTTGGCGTTAAAGGTAATCCTCTGTTCAGGAAACGTTATGTGCTGGAAATCAATACTCGTATCTGTATCCTTTATCTTGAGTACATTGCCCGCAAGGACGACGCTGTAGGAGAGCTGGCGAAAAAAAGAGCGCATCTTTACGGCGTCGAGGATATCCGTCATTTTCTGTTCTTCTGCCGCAGCCTTGACCTCTTCGTAGGCGTTGATAAGACTGGGAGCTACAAGGGTGATCCCCAGGCCCGCAATGACGAGGACTATGAGCACCTCCACGAGGGTGAAGCCGTTGCTGCAACATTTTGAATGTTGGGTGCGACGCATGGGTAGATCCCGACGAAAACTCCACAAGTTGTTAGACGAGTGCCTCCGTCTGGCTTATAAGTGTCGCAGTGAGCCGCCGTCCAACGCGAGCTGGGTGAGTCGTGGCATTCAGAGGAACCCGGTGTTCTCGCACGAGAGCAGTTCTTGCGCTTGACGTGGGGAAATCTTTGGCGAAGAGAAAGGCGGAATAACTCTTGTCGTCCAGAAGCGGAGACATAACGGGCAATTAGTGTCTGCGCGCATCTCGTGGCAACCCTTCTCGCTAGAAGTTGATATCGCTGATCGTTACCATGCTCAGGAGCATTGCGACCACCACAGAACCCACGATCAAGCCCATGAGTATGATCAGGACGGGTTCGACCAGAGTTATGAGGCTCGTCACCCTATTCTCATAGGAAGCCCTCAAGCGTTCCTCCATTTCTGAAAACACACCAGAGAGATTTCCCGTTTGCTCGCCGATCTCTATGAGCCCCGTGAATGTGTCGGGTAGAAAGGCGGTTCTAGCTATCGCATCGCTGAGTCTATTCCCTTCTTTTACCTCCTTCTGGAGCATAAGCAGCTTCTTCCTCACATGAACGTTCCCAACCGATTTGACCGCATGATCAAGAGCTTCTGTAAGAAGAACACCACTTTTCAATAAGATTGCGAGTGCGGAAACGAAGCGAAGGTTCTCGAGCGAATAACACAGTTGCCGCAAGATAGGAACCTTAATGAGGATAAGGTCAACTAGTCTCTTGTAGCCGTATTTTTTCCTTGATCTTATTAGAAATATCGCAAGGCAGATGAGTAATGGAAAAATGAGAAACTGATATCTTGTGAAAACGTCGCTGAAGACAAGAAGTAGATTGGTGTAAAATGGTACAGTTTTCATGCCGGTAAATATTGTCGCAAATCTCGGAATGATAAAGTTGAGAATAAATACTATCGAAAAGAAGCAGACGAGCAAAATTATTGATGGATAAATCATCGCCTGGCGAGTTTTTGCGAGGACCTTCTGTCGGAAGCTCAGATTTGCTGCGAGATACTCGAACACGTCGGCGAGGCGCCCCGTAGCTTCCCCGATCCTGACGATACTGACATAGACGGGGTCAAAGAGGTCCGCGTTCTTCTCCAAACAGAGAGAGAGGGGAACGCCCCTTCTTATGTCCTCGTACACATCATCAAGGATGGTTCGAAGCTTGGTGTTCATCCCACCTTTTTGGATTGTTTTCAGGGCGCGATCGATCTTGATTCCGCTCCTGAGGAGAAGCGACAATTGAGAGGTCAAGAACTCTATGTCTGCGAGAGAGGGAGTACGTCGAAACTGCAGCAAAGCCCTCATCTTAGTGGTGCCGGCATCGAACGTGTCAATCTTAACAGGTATGAGGCCCTCGCCCTTCAGCTTGTGCGCTGCAGATTCCAGGCTTACAGCAGAAAGTTCACCTTGATGCTTGCTGCCGGCGCTGTCATAGGCGGTGTAGATATATTTCTCCATCAACCGGCCACCCTCAAGACCTCTTCAATGGTTGATGTGCCCCTCAGGACTTTCAAGAAGCCGTCCTCGGATAAGTCCCTGATCCGATTTTCCTTCATGTACCTTCTGGCATCTAAAGAAAACCTGCTGTCCTTGGGCATCGTCTTAATGTCAGCGGTGCATCTCAAGTATTCCATGATCCCAACCCGGCCCCTGTAGCCAGTGTGATTGCACGAAGGACAGCCAATGGTCTGGACCATCTTTAGCGCGGTGATCTTGTGTCTTTCAGCTAAGTCCTCGAGACCGTGCAGTCTGCTTAAAGCTGGATCTAGAGGAATCTGCTTCGCACAATCCGGACATGCTTTCCTGATGAGGCGCTGCGCAATTACGGAAATCAGTGCAGAATTGATGAGATATTCATCCACGCCAAGGTCGATTAGCCTGGTGTATGCCGTTGGGGCATCATTGGTATGAACCGTACTGAAAACCAGGTGGCCCGTGAGAGACGATTGCATGGCGACTCTCGCTGTTTCGCGGTCCCTTATTTCTCCTATCATTATGACGTCTGGGTCTTGGCGGAGTATGCTCCTTAACGCCGACAAAAAGTCGTAGCCGATCTCGGGACGAACCTGTATTTGGTTAATGCCGTCGAGATGGTATTCCACTGGGTCTTCTATGGTAATTATCTTCTTGTCCTCACTATTGATTTTGTTGAGGCAAGAATAGAGCGTAGTCGTCTTCCCGCTGCCCGTCGGACCAGTGAGGAGAATTACTCCAGCCGTTCTTGAAATATCTTCCTGCAAAGTCTTGATAAGATCTTGCTCCAAACCCAGGTAGTCTAGGTCATAGTTGATCGATTCTTTGATCAGGAAACGCAAGACCAAGCTTTCCCCTTCAGCCAATGGGAGGGTAGACACCCTGATGTCCAGATCCTTGGAGGCCATTTTCATTGAAATCTGGCCATCTTGAGGCTTTCGCCTCTCTGCGATATCCATCCCGGAAAGTATCTTAATTCTTGAAGAAACGGGAAGTTGCATATTCAAAGGGAGAAAATCGATGTCATGAAGCAGTCCATCGATCCGAAATCGCACTCGATACATATTCCTGTACGGCTCGAAATGCAGGTCTGACGCGCCGCGGCCCACAGCGCGGGCTATAAAGCCATTGACAAGATTGACGATGGGAGCCTCGGAAGCGAGCTCCCGAAGTTTGTCGATCTCGGCGTCCATGATATCCGAGACATTGAGAGAACCCGCTCCAGCGGTTTGCTGTGCAAGTTCGAACTCACTTTCCAACTCCCTGAATTGCGACTCGCTAACCAAATACATGTCCCAATCGAGGCTGAGGCCAGCGAGATAATGGTTTACCTCATAGTCGAGGGGATTGTTCGCTGCGAAAGAAACCTTGCCGCCGTGTTGTTTGATCGGGAGCCAACGCCTCGCCCGCAAGAAAGATACGTTGAGAGTTTGGCTCGAGAGCGGCTGCTTGAAATCGAGTATATCTCTATCAATATCATTGAATGTTGGAAGATTCAATTGTTCTGCTAAAGCTAGAATGAATGTATCTTCGGATATGATTCCCATATTAATCAATATAGCTCCAAGCATTCCTCCAAATTTTTCCTGAAATTGTAGGGCCCTTTCGATATCGACCGGTTCAACTCCATACTTCACAGTAAGTATTTCACCTAGGAGCATAGGATACTATTTCCAGCTTACGATATCTTCTGCATTACCAGTTCCACCAGGCTTGCCATCATCCCCATATGAGATTATGTCATAAGGACCGTGCTCACCGGGACACTTATAAACATAAGGATTATTCCAAGGGTCAAGAGGGATCTCTTTCGGGAGATACGGCCCCTGCCACTTGGGATCGGCGCAGTGGCGCAGTTCCTCCAGAGAGGAAGGAAATCTCCCCATGTCAAGGCGGAAGGTGTCCACAGCGGCCGACAATAATTCGATCTGCGCCTTCGCGGTTTTGATTCTGGCGGTATCGACCTTTGTAAACAGCTTGGGGGCGACAAGGGAAGCCAGGAGCCCTATGATGATGATGACGATGAGCATTTCGATCAGGGTGAAGCCCTGCTGGCAGGAGAATCTTCGCTCGTTCATTATGATCTCACAAGGGTGCGGGACAATCCCGCTGGAGACATCTGCAGGACGTCCGAGATGAGTTGTGAACCCGAACTGAAGCCAGTATCGGACTCTACGATTCCCAAAGCAGCGAGATCGTTGAGTGCTGTTCGATAACGTGAACCAGCGTAGCGACCTCGACATTTCGGGCGCAGCCCGTGACTTTTCAGCGCTACGCGCCATGTTGACACACCTTCTGAATCTTGAGCAGTCGGCGGCTCTAAACCGCACACGTTGTTGACTAGCGGCATAACCGGCGCGATGGAATCCGGGCGGCGTGCCCTGTCCCATCCGGAAATTCATCGGATTTCCGGAAAAGACGAGAGACTGGATGACCCAAAAACCGCCCCCTAGCTTTCAACGTAAGCCTGACCGCCAATATCGTACCCACGTCTGTTCAGCGCGCGACCCCTTGCCGGCAAACGTCTACAACGCTTTGCGGCGTTGCCTAACCGGTCATGTTGGAAAAGGCGGAATGCCACGACTAGGACCCACCTCGCATCGCCAGTACTCGTAACAGCAAAAGTCATGCCAGAAAGAATAAGATCTTCATAGGGTTAGCTGATCGTGAGCCGACCGAGCGTTTTTCTGGCTAATTTAGAGATTATAGGCTGGGTCGTCGGTTGTCAAGAGGGATACCGGCTTTGAAAAATGAGTCAACTGGTTGAATTAGTGAGAGTTTGCCGTTGCGTAGCATGCTCAGAACACTTGAACGCCAAGCCCGTGGCCCTGGCGTCAGTGGTCGGGCCCGGACGAGTGCAAAGCCCGGCTGCCCGCCCTAAAGGCGTTAGCATGTCGCAGAAGCCATCGCCTTCCGGATGGATGTTAGTGATTGAAGATGACTCGTTTCTTTCGATTCTTGGCAAATGAAGACAAAGAGAAACCCGCAGCACGCCAGACGGGAAGCAAAAAAGAAAAGGCCCGGGTATGACCCGGGCCAACTCACTTCGGTGGCGGAGAGAGAGGGATTCGAACCCTCGGTCCCGCTTTTTAGCGGGACAGTCGCTTAGCAGGCGACCGCCTTCAGCCTTCTCGGCCATCTCTCCAAGCGAGCTCTCAGCTGCCAGCTCTCGCTCGAACCCTGTCTTTCATTCCCTCAGGGGTTGCATTTCCACCCGGTGGGCCCGGGCTACAAGCTGTCTGCTGCCGGCTGCACGCTGATCCTGGCGGAGGGAGTAGGATTCGAACCCACGGTCCCGCTCACACGGGACAACGGTTTTCAAGACCGCCGCCTTAAACCACTCGGCCATCCCTCCCGCGCCTCCTAGCTACCATCTTCACCCGCAAAAGTCAACCTGAGGGGCCGCTCTTGCCCAGCGGCTCCGAGTCATTCCGGGCTCTTGCCATCCGACTAGTTGACCTGCCGAATTCTTTTACTTCTCCTCGCGATTCCATACGCTAGACAACTGATTCCAAGGAGAAGGGTAAGTGAGATGAGCCAGGTACGAGGATCTTTAAGATGGTCCGCAACTACGGTGCTGATAAAGCAACCTCCCCCGCCGCCACCTCCACCTGATGAGGAGGTCGTATTGCTCACTTGGACGATGCGATAGATTGCCCCTTGCGAATAATCGGCAACATAGATTTCGCCCGCCTCGTCCTCGCCAAAGGTGCTGATCGACAAGGACGTATCCAGAAGCTCCGCGGTCGTCCACCCGCCGCCGGCCTGTTCAGACGCACCCCAGATGCGTCCGCTGCAGAAGTCACCGTAAAAGTAAATCCCCGTCAGATCAGGATTCTGAGTGCCCCTGTACCGATAGCCTCCCGAGATGGAGCAGCCAATGGAATCGTTTGGTCCATGCTCGTACTCGAGAATCGGCAAGATGAGGCCGGTAGAGTCGCAGTTGGACGGGGGATTGAAGCAGTGATCCCCCTCCATGATATTCCAGCCGTAATTCTGGCCGCCGGGACTGCCGGCGGGCTGAAAGTCCACCTCCTCAAAGCTGTCCTGCCCAACGTCCCCAATGAATAGGTCGTGTGTGGATCGATCGAAACTGAAACGCCAGGGATTGCGCAGGCCATAGGCCCAGATCTCCGGCACCGCGCCTCCGGGAAAAGGGTTGGTTGGGGGGATCGCATACGGCGAGCCGCTATTGATGTCGATACGAAGGATCTTCCCCAAGAACGTGTCCAGACTCTGGCCATGATTCGAGGGATCTCCTCCCGAGCCGCCATCGCCCACTCCTATGTAGAGGTAGCCGTCGTCGGGACCGAACTGGAGCTGCCCGCCGTTGTGGTTTGCAAAAGTCGGGTGAAGGATCGTAAAGAGGATCTCAGAAGAGGTGGGATCGGCAACGTTGGGATCCGAAGACACGCGATAGCGGGCGATCACGATATTACCGTCGGTGTTCGTGTAGTCCACGAAGAAGAACCCGTTGTTTCCATAGTCCGGGTGGAAGGCGACGCTGAGAAGGCCCCTCTCCACGATGGTCGAGACAAGTTGTCTGATATCGAGGAAGGGTGTGGGCAGGATCCGAGTGCCGTCAAAGATCACAATCTGGCCGGCCTGAAGGGTGATGAACAATCTGCCGGAGCCGTCGCTCGCGTGGGTGATGGCAACGGGATTGACAAGGCCGCTGGCAACAGGCCGCAGGTCGATCTGGGGTGCAGCCTGTAAGGTACC
>Ga0335070_10010320_pt1 | contig 10922 bp, 10 predicted proteins | sample Lox_Sample_13_FD_206722 | JGI IMG/M metagenome (GOLD analysis project Ga0335070, IMG submission 206722) | Soil microbial communities from Loxahatchee National Wildlife Refuge, Florida, United States - Lox_Sample_1.3 | ecosystem: Environmental > Terrestrial > Soil > Wetlands | place: USA... | reverse complement strand
TCTTCCCGCCGGCGGTCATCATGCGCCCGGAGGTGTACAAGACGGTGGTGAAGTGGTGGAAGATCCTCGGCTACCCGTTCAACAACAAGAAGTACCTCGCAGAGCGGGAGAACGAACTGGAAATCGATTTGGCCGACATGAAGCTCTAGATAGGGGGACACGATGAATTACCTGGCCGTACTTTTGGATGCAAAGAGGCTTGCCGATATCAAAGGCACTGCGCTCGAGAAGAAGGTTACCGACATGTTCGGCGGCGCCATCAAGGCGCTCATCATGGATATGCCGGAGGAGCAAACGAAAAAGGTCCTCTCGGCCTTCCCGGCGGCCCGATTGGACGCCAGATTCTTCCTGGAAGAGGTTCCCATCGCCGTGAAGAGAGCCATCTTCGAGGAGATCAAGCGCTCCAAGTCCATCGAGCCCAAGGTCATCGACGCGGTGATGGCTAAAGCCGACCAGCTCAAGGAAGCGGTGAAGAAGGAGTCCGAGTACCTGCCGGTTCCAGAGATCGATTGAGATCTGATTGGAGGGAAACCAAGGAGAGAGATGCCGCGAGGCATCTCTCTCTTTTTTGGAGGTCCTCGCCCTGGTCAAATCCACCGAGGCTCTGCTCCCCACCTTCCCTCCTTGACCTCTCCACGGAGAGCGGGGATACTTAACCCGCATTATGCACGAGACGCCGTAGCGAGATCGTGGAGATGGTCGTGCCACTGGGCAACCACAGGGGCTCGGACCTGAGGCGTACTTGTCAGTACGTCGCAACGTGAGCTTGTCCTGAGCCTGTCGAAGGAACACTCGAGGACGCCCGGAAGGACGGCCACATCCGCGGTCGCAGCAGGTGGTTCGTGCACAATGCGGGTTAAGCGGCAACAGGAAATCACAAAACAATGGATCCCACGAGTTTCCATCTTCTCAGCCTCGGCTGTGCCAAGAACCGGGTGGACAGTGAGGTCATCCTCGGGGGATTGATCTCTGCGGGGTACCGCCCGGAGGACGATCCCCTCAAGGCGCAGCTCATCGTGGTGAATACATGCTCGTTCGTCGAAAACGCCGCCCAGGAGTCTATTGACACCATCCTGGAGCTCGCCCAAGCCAAGAAGAAAGGAGCGTGCCGGCTCCTCGTGGTAACCGGCTGTCTGCCTCAACGTTACGGGAGGAAGTTAGCCGACGCTATGCCGGAGGTGGATCTCTTCCTCGGGACCGGCACCTTTCACCGGCTCTCCTCGCTCCTCAGCCGCCGCCAACCGGGAGACCTCCAAGAGATTCATCTGGACCCGCCCCGTTTCCTTATGAACGCCGAGACGCCTAGGGTGCTCTCCGGCCCCTTCTACAGTGCCTACCTCAAGGTCGCCGAGGGCTGCAGCAATCGGTGTGCCTTTTGCACGATCCCCGCCATCCGTGGCCCATACCGGAGCCGTCCCCTCGGTGATCTCCTTCGAGAGGCCGACTGGCTCGCCTTGCAGGGCGTGCGGGAGCTCAACCTAGTGGCACAGGACACCACCGCCTACGGCGAGGACCTGGGCCCCACGCCGCGCCTTGCCGACCTTCTGGATACCCTAGCGGGAACCGGGCTCTTCTCCTGGATCCGCGTTCTCTACGCCTACCCCCAGCGCATTACGGGGAGGCTCCTCGAGGTGATCGGGACCCATCCCTCCATCTGCCCTTACCTGGACATCCCCTTCCAGCACGCCTCAGAGCGGGTGCTCAGGGCCATGGGCCGCTCAGGATCGCCGACTGAATTCCTCCGGCTGGTGCAGTGGCTCCGGGCACAGCTTCCGAACCTCACCCTGCGCACGACTCTTATGGTGGGATTCCCCGGCGAAACGGATGATGACTTCCAGGAGCTTTATGAATTTGTCGAAGAGGTCCGATTCCAGCGCCTGGGGATTTTCGCCTACTCGCCGGAGCAGGGAACAGCCGCGGCAAGGCTCGCAGATTCGGTACCGAAAAGGGTGAAAACCAGGCGTCTGAGAAAGCTCGCCGCTCTTCAGGAGAAGATCAGCCTCGCCTACCACCGGAGGCTCATCGGCACGACCCAGCCGGTGCTCGTTGAGGGACCAAGCCCGGAGACGGAGCTCCTCCTGGAGGGTCGTCTTGCCTCTCAGGCACCCGAGGTTGACGGCCGGGTTCTAATCAGCTCCGGCTGCGGACGTGTCGGCGAGATCATGCCGGTTCGCCTCGCCGAGGCCTACCCTCACGACCTGGTCGGGGAGATTGTGGAATCCGAATTGCTTTGACAATCCAGGCAAATTCGGCTATGAGAAAGCTTTCGACGAGTAGCCTGGACCCTGGCGCCATCGTGAGGAAGAGCCGTCTTGCCCCCGAGACTTCGAGCGACAACTCCACTCCACCATCCTGCCTCTATCCTGAGCCAGGTGGAAGACGATCTCAAACGGATCGAAGGGGAAATCGAAAAGAACCTCAGCTCCGGCGTCCCTCTCGTCGCCCATATCAGCCGTTACATCATCAGGAGCGGCGGCAAGCGGCTTCGCCCCCTGCTCATGGTGCTCGCCGCCCGGCTCACAGGCTATCAGGGAGAGAATCACTACCCGCTTTCCATCGTCTTCGAGTACCTCCACGCTGCCACCCTTCTCCATGACGACGTCGTTGACAGCGCGGAGCTGCGGCGCAACAAGCCGGCGGCCAACACCATCTGGGGTAACCCGGCAGCGGTGCTTGTGGGCGATTTCCTCCTCGCCACCTCCTTCGCCTTGGCAGTTTCGAGCGGCCATTTAAAAATCCTGAGCGTCCTCTCTGAGACAACCACCAGGATGGCCGAGGGGGAGATTCTCCAGCTCATCAATAGCCACAACCTGGAGATCTCGGAGCAGGAGTACATCGAGGTGATCACCCGCAAGACCGCCATTCTCATTGCGGCGGCCTGTCAGATCGGCGCCATCTTCGGCGGCGCGGACGGCGAGCGGGAAGAAGCCATGCGCTGCTTCGGCCTCAACCTGGGGATCTCCTTCCAGTTGAGAGACGACGTCCTGGATTATGCCGGCAGTGAGGAGGAAATCGGAAAGCCCATCGGTCAGGACCTCGGCGAAAGGAAGATCACCCTTCCCCTTATCTACACTCTTGCGACGAGCAACCCCGAGGATCGACAGCGCCTGGTCGATCTCGTCACCGCTGATGAGATCACCCGGGAGACCTTTACCGAGGTCAAAGGCTGCATCGAACACTACCAGGGCATCGAGTACACCTCACGTCTCGCCGAGCGCCATATCGCCTTTGCCAAGGAAGCACTGGCGACCTTCGCACCGTCAGCCACGTGGGAGATCCTCGCGGCGATTGCCGACTACGTGGTCACGCGGCGGGTCTGAGCACCCAACCGGGCGTCCCCTGCTCACCTTCCCATCCCCGGTCCAACGTTTCGTGCTGCGAGAATCGGCTTCCCAGGGCTCGAGCGGTGGCATGAAAGATGCAAACTTTCGTGGCACTGGGGGTGTCTCCTATGAGCGGAATGACGAGACGTCTTATCCTCCTCGCTGCCATCCTCGTCCTGTGTGCAGCCGGAGTCTTCGCCCTCTATTCCTTCTTCAGCCGCGAACGGATTCTCACCTGGGTTACCCCACCCCTTGAGGCCTTCCTCCAGCGGCAGGTAAAGATCAACGATGCCAGCCTGGCCCTGAGGGGCTTGCGTCTGGTGGGCCTCGAAGTTCGCGATACAGGAGCCCCGACGCCGGTCCTGACCAGCGAGCGGGTGGATCTCCACTGGAACCTCCTCGCCCTCATGAAGGCACGACTCGAGCTGGGGGCTCTCGTCTTCCACACGCCCGTGCTCACGGTGACGCGGGAGAGGGACGGGAAGTTCAGCATCGGCGATCTCTTCTCACGCTCCATTTCGCAAGAGAACGCAGGTGGCCGGACCAGCGGCGCGTCTCGTGTGCTCCCTCTCATCCCCAGCACGGTCAGTATGACGGACGGTCGGATCACCGTGCTCGACCGCACCCTATCCCCAGAAAAGACCGTCACCCTCGCCGAGGTGAGCTCAAGGATCTCCGGATTCGCCGGCACCGGACCCGTCTCCTTTCAGGGCGAAGGACAGATCAACACCGTGTCCACGGGATTCTTCCGAGTCGAGGGGACTTTCGATCCGGACAGAAAGGCGGTGAACGCCAAACTCGAGCTCAACAGGCTTGATCTCGACGGACTGGGTCCCTACCTCACCTTCAAGTCGACCTCACTAGACAAGGGTAGGATGGGCCTTTCAGCTACCTTCGAGTCCGAGGGGTTCGACAGCCTCATCACCCGGGGCAACATCCAGCTCGCCGATCTCCAGGTAAAGATCGGTGAGGAGAGCCTCCCGAGCATGAATTTGGAGGCCGCTTTCGACGTGAGCGGCACCCGCTCCCAGCAGCTCCTGGAGGTCTCGAAGCTTCAGCTTGTCATCAATGGACAGAGATGCGATGCCCGGGGGCGACTCAGTCATTGGCAGCAGCGCCCGTACGTGGAATTTTCTCTGAGCTCTCCTTCGCTGAAACTCGATCAACTTCTCGAACTCCTTCCGGACCTCGAGCCCTCAGCCCGAGCGGCAGAGAGTCCTTCCTCTACCCCCGGCGCCAGCACCGATGACTCTCCGCAGAAGTCACCCGCCTCGACAAGACTGGACCGGCTCAAGGGATTATTGCCCGGAGTTCGACCGGCTCCCCAGGACGTCAAGGGAGCCACAGACAAGCAACGGGAGCCCTCCGGCGAGCCTGTCTGGAACTGGCGGGCAGCTGTACCCTTCCTCTTGCAGGTGGATGCGGTGGGAAGCGTCGAACTCGAGTGGCTCTACTACAAGAAGTTTGTTGCCAACAATGTCGCTTGCCAGGTAAGGCTCCAGTCGGGCTCCTTTCAGCTGGAACCACTCCGGGCATCTCTCTGCGGCGGCCAGCTCGATGGCGCTCTCCAAGGCAAGCTGAGCGGGGCCGGCTGGCCCTTCCAGACCCGTTGGTCACTCAAGAACATCATGGTGGACGAAATCACTCGGGCTCTCATCCCCGGAATCGCCGGGCGATGCAACGGCAACCTGACCATGGCTTCGGTGGCGAGCGGTTCAGTCCAGGATCTTAAGAGCATCAAGTCCCGGAGCGACGTGCTCATGACGGAGGCGGAGTTCAGCGGCCATCCGGTGATTGACAAGGTGGCGGAGTTCTTCCGCGCCGAAGAGCTGAAGCGCTTTCAGTTTTCCCAGGTGAGTGCCGGGATACTCACGAACCAGGGCCTGATCACCGTGGCCGATCTCTACATGGAGGGTCCCGCCCTGCGGATGACGGGAGGCGGGAGTGTCGATCCCCGCCAAGGAGCCGTGGACCTCCGCCTCATCCTCCGCCTCCCGGTGCAGTACGCCGGAAAGGTTTCGGCACTTGGCCCGTATCTCTCGAAACTCACCGACAAGGAGGACTTCACCGAGGTGCCGCTCCAGCTCTCCGGAACGCTGGAGAAACCCGAATGCCGGGTGAATGAGCAGTGGCTGAAGCAACGGTTCAAGGAACCGGCTCCAAAGCAAGTGCAGGAACAGGAGCCCTCCCAACCCCCGCTGAGCGACGACGAGAGGAAGCAGCTCCAGGAAGGTTTGGAGAAACTGGTTCAGTAAACAAGGTCCGGCGCCCAGCGCCGGGTGTCCGGTCCGGCCACAAAAAAATCCCCGACAAACCCTCGCGCCGACCGACCCACTGCCGCCTGCTGTCCCTTCCAGTTGTTCTTGGAGTTCAACTGGCCTCGCGCTCTCGGGAGCGAGCGGTTTCGTAGGCGAAAGTGCTAGGGTCCCGTCGCGTCGCGCGGCTTATCGGGGTTATTTGTATTGTACCACGCCTCATTTTCTCTTGCCTAGAAAAATTTCATTTCCCACTGTGAACTTTCCCTTGAGCCAAATGCCCTGGATTTTCGGGGGGAAAAATGATAAAGACGACCGTGGAGTAGCCACTGAGGAGGAGGTAGCCATGTCGACACGGTTTGTGGACCACGGCGACAGTACCGTAGTGGACACCAAAACGGGACTTACGTGGCAGAGGGAACCGGCCCCGGAGCGAATGACCTGGCCGGAGGCGCAACGTTACATTCAGCAACTGAACGAGAACCGATTCGCGGGGTATGCTGATTGGCGCCTTCCCCAGAACGAGGAACTGACTTCGTTGCTCCTACCCGAGGAAAACAGCCGCCGACTTTACCTCGACCCCGTGTTCGGCCCTTACCGCTGTTTCTGGAGTGCAACGACCCGAGGCCACCACACTGCATGTTACGTGGACTTCTTCTACAAGGGCACCTACCGCTTTCCGGAAACCTACGCCAACCACTGGGTCCGTGCCGTGCGCGGCCAGATGGCCAGCGAGAAGAAGCGTGCCGCCTGATAAGAAAGGACACGGCGAGGCCGAGACACGAAGAAGCGGGGACGCGGCGGACGCTAGCAAGAGGGCATTCACCAGCCTACCCCTGCACCATCGCCGCGTTGGCTAGTTCGTTCGGGAGCGACGGATGTCGCGTTGCGGTGAGCTTCGACCGAATACCGGACGCAGGTCGGGAGCATGGGCTACGTTCACATTTACACCGGTAACGGCAAGGGCAAAACGACCGCCGCTATCGGACTCGCGGTGAGGGCTCTCGGTGCCGGCTGGCGCGTGTTCTTCGGCCAGTTCCTGAAGACAGGGCGCTACAGCGAGCACACCATCTTGAGCAGGTTCCCTGGGCAGCTCACGGTGAAGACCTACGGCCGTGACGTCTTCATCCGCGGAGAGCCTGAGGATGAGGACCGACGGCTGGCTCAGGAGGGGATCGCGGAACTGGCGAAGATCGTCGCTTCCGGTGACCACCACCTCGTTGTCCTCGATGAGGCGAACGTGGCCGCGCACCTCAGCCTGATTACCGTGGAGCAGATCCTCGAGCTGATCGAGAAGAGGGCGGAGGGAGTCGAGATGGTCATCACCGGCCGCCACGCTGATCCTCGGCTCCTCGCCCGGGCCGATCTGGTGACCGAGATGCGGGAGGTGAAGCACTACTACCACCGAGGTGTCCGCGCTCGCACGGGAGTGGAAGCATGAGACCGGGGACGACCGTCACTCCCGCCTCGAGGCGGAAACCGCCCTTCCGGCTGGGGACCACCTCCTACATCTACCCGGCAGAAATCCTTCCCAACGTGAGGTCGCTGCAAGCCACCATCGAGGATATCGAGATCGTCCTCTTCGAATCCGACGAGGTTTCGAACTACCCGACTCGGCAGGAGATCGAAGAGCTTGCCGCCATCAGCCAGGAAACCGGGCTCTCCTACACCGTCCACCTCCCTCTGGATGTCCTTCTGGGAGATCCGGATCCCCACATCCGCCAGAGGTCGGTGGATATATGCCTACGAGCCATTGACGCTACGGCGGGCCTTCGGCCCCACGGCTACATCGTTCATTTCCAGGGCTGCCCGACTGACGACCACCGTCAATGGCTGAACGAGAACTGGCTCACCCGTCTCGACCATTCTCTCGGTCGGCTTCTCGAGCATCTCGCCGCTCCTCGACTTCTCTGTGCCGAGACCCTCTCCTATCCCTTCCATTTGGTGGAGGAGCTTGTCGCGCAGCGGGATCTCGCCATCTGTCTAGACGTGGGTCACATCATCCTCTACGACCAACCTCTGGAGCTCTACCTGCACCGGTATCTCTCTCGGACTCGGGTCATCCATCTCCACGGCAACTCGGGCGGGCGCGACCATCTGGACCTCGGCCGCCTGCCAGCGGCCAAGCTTGACCTTCTGTTCACCTCCCTCGCCACCCTGCCGAAGGCCGAGGATCTCGTCGTCACCCTCGAGATCTTCAGTGAGAAGGATCTGGAGATTTCCCGGGCCGTCGTGGAGAAGTATTTCCCATGAAACGTATCGTCCTCGTCACCGGAGGGAGCAGGAGCGGGAAGAGCAGCTATGCGCTGGAGCTCGCCGGCCGCTCGCGACGAAAGGCCTTCATCGCCACCGCCGAAGCCCTGGATCGAGAGATGAGGGCGCGGATCAACGAGCATCGCCGTGCCCGGGGCCCATCTTACCACACCGTGGAGGAACCCACGGATCTGGCCGCGGCCCTCAAGGCTATTCCGCCCGGAGTGGAGGTTGCCGTTATCGACTGCATCACCGTCTGGCTGGGCAATCTCTTTTATCACCAACGCGTCAAGGATGGGACCGCCCCCGAGATTGAGGCCTTCCTGACGAGCCTCCAGGCGCCCCCCTGCGACCTCATCGTCGTGCCCAACGAGCTCGGCATGGGAATCATTCCTGCTGATGCGGAAACGCGGCGATTTCGAGACGTGGCCGGCCGGGTCAATCAACATCTGGCCCGCCTGGCCCAAGAGGTGATTCTCACCGTCTGCGGGATTCCCTTACAACTAAAGTGCCTAAAGTGAGCTAAAGTGCCTAGCAGGTTGCTGAAAAACGTTCCTTTGCCTTCGAAAAACACTGCCTCCGGAGACAGGGTGATCTGTGAGACAAAGCGCATGTGGAGCCACCTCTTGCTCCGAGGCCGGTGGGAAGGCTTCCCGAACTTTCCGCCTTGTCTTCGCCCCTGGGCCTGGCCTCGCCGTACACTATCAATGCCGCGACTATGCAGATTTGTCGAACAGATTACCCTGTCTCGGGAGACCCCTCGGTCAAGGGGTGTTCAGCAGCCTGCTAGAGTGCCTCAAGTGCATGCTGAATATGCCACGGCTGTGAGAGAGACTCGCAGCGTCGTGGCCGAGGAGAGTGTTGAATGAGTCAATTACATTCGATTCTTGATGCGGTCAGACCGGTAGACCGGAGTCTGGAGCCGGAGATTCGCGCCCATCTGGATCACCTCACCAAGCCGCCTGGCAGCCTGGGCGTCCTGGAGGATGTGGTGACCCGCTACTGTCTCGTCACCCGAACCACGAGACCCCGGTTGCCGAAAAAGCGTATTATCACCTTCGCCGGTGACCACGGGGTCACGGCGGAAGGAGTGTCCGCCTACCCGAGCGAGGTCACTCCCCAGATGGTCCGGAACATGCTCGCCGGCGGTGCTGCGGTAAACGTCCTCGCGCGGCACGTAGGTGCTGAGGTGCAGGTGGTCGACATCGGCGTGGCCGATCCACTCGACGGTGCGTCTGGGCTCGTGCAGCGCAAGGTGAGAGCCGGTACGGCCAATCTCAGTCGCGGCCCGGCCATGACTGAAGAAGAGGCCATCGAGGCGATCCAGGTGGGAGCGGAGCTCGCCCATGCCGCCGCTGACGCAGGAATTACCTTGCTCGGCACCGGAGAGATGGGGATCGGGAATACCACGCCCTCCTCGGCCCTGTTTGCCGCGCTTATCCCCTGTCCGGTGGCAGAGGTGACCGGGCGCGGCACCGGGATCAGCGATCACGCCCTGCAGCTCAAGATCAGGACGATCGAGCGGGGTCTGGAGGTGAACGCTCATCATCTCACCGACCCCCTTAGGACGCTCGCCGCCCTCGGCGGTATGGAGATTGCCGGAATTTCCGGACTGCTTCTCGGCGCCGCTGCCCGCGGCCTCCCGGTCGTGGTGGATGGGTTCATCTCGTCTGCCGGGGCCCTCGTAGCCATGCGTCTTAACGAGAAGGTGGCAGACTATCTTTTCTTCAGCCACTGCTCCGCCGAGGCCGGGCACCGGACTTTTTTCCGGAGTTTGGGTATCCACCCCATGCTGGACCTCAATATGCGTCTCGGCGAGGGAACAGGGGCGGCTCTGGCCATGGTCCTCATCGAGGCGTCGGTGAAGATCTATAACGAGATGGCCACCTTCGGCTCGGCAGGGGTGAGCCAGCAGAGATGAGCCGCCGGAGGGGCGCAGACACGGAGACGCGGCGAAGGGTAGGACGCGGATTGGCCAGCGTACCCCTTTGCCTCGCCGTGTCGCCCCGTCGCCGTGGCACTGGGTTTCGGCGTCACATCATAGAATCTGAATTCTGAGCGGAGCTCTTAACACTATGCCGAGAGGCCTCACAACTGCGTTCCGCACCCTGACCATCCTCCCCCTCCCGGGGCGTGACGCCTCGGAGCCTGCCGCCTCTCTCCCCTTCTTTCCCGTGGTCGGCGGCGTGCTCGGCCTCATGCTCTGGGCTGTCAGCTTGAGCAACGGGTTGTTTCCCGACGGCGGCTGGCCCGCCGGCGTCGCCGCCCTCATGCTCATCGCGGGCTCCCTGCTCACCAGGGGTCTTCACCTCGACGGACTCGCCGACTTTATCGACGCCGTGGGAGGAGCCTGGGACCGTGAGCGCCGACTGGCAATCATGAAAGACACCCACCTTGGGGCCTTCGGGGCCATCGCCCTCGTCCTCCTCCTTCTGGCCAAGTGGATCGCCTTGACCAGGTTGGTGACCTCGGGCACCGCGGTCTGGGTCATTCTCGTTCTCGCCGCGTCGCGGACCATGCAGGTGGATCTCGCCGTCCGGCTACCGTACGCGCGTCCCGAAAAGGGAACCGGCCACCCCTATGTGACCGGCGCCGCAATGTGGCACCTGGTCGTCGCCATGAGCGCTGCCGTTGGGATCGCACTCGGCGGGTATGGTCCATTGGGACTGGGAGTTCTCGGCGTCGGAGTCGGCGTCACCCGGGTCTTCGGGGCCTGGTGCCGCTCTCGTCTGGGAGGGATTACCGGCGACCTCCTTGGCGCCGGTAACGAACTGGTGGAACTCTGCCTGCTTTTCCTGCTTGCGGCCCCTGGTCCTCGCCTGCTCGCTTACAGTGGGTGGGCCTGGCTTGCCTCCTGAGAACCATTTGACCTGTTCCGTTGGTTGGAATGGTGCCATTCGTTTCATCGATTCGATCCGACCGGCTGAACAAACCAATCCCACCAATGGAACCAACCAAACCAACCAGACCACGCGATTAGTGATACCCCGCCTCCGCGGTGGCCTTCCCCCGGAATACCCAGTAGCTGTATACGGTGTACGCCAGGACCGCGGGCAGCACCACGCACACGCCCCAGAGGGTGAAGATGAGG
>Ga0335070_10010319_pt1 | contig 10923 bp, 6 predicted proteins | sample Lox_Sample_13_FD_206722 | JGI IMG/M metagenome (GOLD analysis project Ga0335070, IMG submission 206722) | Soil microbial communities from Loxahatchee National Wildlife Refuge, Florida, United States - Lox_Sample_1.3 | ecosystem: Environmental > Terrestrial > Soil > Wetlands | place: USA: Florida... | reverse complement strand
CAAAATGCTGGATGTCCTTGAAAAAAATCTTAAGGCAAAAAATGAATATTCCGAATTCATAACATTAATTAATAAAAATCCAACCTTAAAAGAAGCAGCAGACGCTGCCCTGAAGAAAATTATAAAAACTGGTAAATTTACTATCGGGGCCCTGTATTGCCTTATCAATGATAAAATCAGCCTGACTTCATCATTTGGTCTGCCGGACGGGTATTCTTTAACCGAAGAAATCAATTTTTTCAATACACTGCTGAAAGATCGCGAATTAATAGAAATAAATTTTGATAAAAATTTTCCGACTATTTCCACCGGTATAATAAAACTGGAAATAAAATACCTGTTGATACAGCCAATAGTTTATAACAATAAAATAATCGCTATTCTTGAACTTGGGTCAATAGATCCTCCTCCCGAAGAAGCAAAGGAATATCTGGCAAAAATCCAGGAGCAGCTTGCTATTGGAATAACCAATGCAGTTGCATTTGTTCAAATGGAAAACCTGGTCTCAGAGTTAAAAAAACTTAATGAGGAATATCAAAAACAGAATGTCCAAATTATACATCAGAATGAGAGACTATTAAAACTGCATAATGAATTAAAGGACAAAGCCGGGGAACTGGAAATTGAGAAGCAAAAGGCTGAAGAATCCACAAAATTAAAATCTCAATTTCTTGCATCCATGTCTCACGAGCTTCGAACACCAATGAATTCAATCCTTGGGCTGACAGAATTAATGCTGGAAGATTCTAGTTTAAAAGGAAAAAACAAAGAAAGGTTGCAGGTTGTCAACAATAGCGGAAAGAGGCTGATGAATCTGATTAATGATATTCTGGATCTTTCCAAAATTGAAGCGAGCAAAGTAGATCTTAAAGAAGAAGATTTTCTCATAGATGATTTACTTAATGAGGTGCAGGAATCCTTTACTCCTCTAGTTAAGAATAAAAATATTGATTTTGAAATAATCAGAAATTTTGAAACGAAGATACTAATTCATACCGATAGGGGTAAAGTAATGCAGGTTTTAGTCAACTTGCTGGGGAATGCCATTAAATTTACGGAAAAAGGTTTTATTAAATTGATTGTAGATAGTGAAAAAAATTCAGCAGATCAGAAATTATCCCTCAAAACCTCCGGTGATTTATTAAAGTTTGAAGTAATAGATTCAGGGATAGGTATTTCAAAAGAACATCAAAAAATAATTTTTGAGGAATTTAGGCAGGTAGATGGAACCAATACAAAAAGATATAACGGAACCGGATTAGGTCTGGCAATATGCAAACGAATTTCCGAACTTCTTAAGGGTACATTGTCGGTTGAAAGCGAATACGGCAAGGGATCAAAATTCATGTTCAGAATTCCTTTTAAATCGGTTCAAATTAAAGATCCTAAAACAAAACTTGCTGTAAATGCATCTGCATTGAGGAAAAATATAAAAAATCCTATTCTCATAATTGATGATGATAAAGAAGTGCGCTTCACAATAGGTCAATATTTAAATTCAAGAGGCTACGAAGTAATTTATGCGGAAGATGGTGAAACAGGTATAAAGGAAGCAATTGAAAAGCAGCCGTTTGCAATTACTCTAGACGTAATGCTTCCCAAGAAGGACGGCTGGATGGTTCTAAAGGAGTTGAAGGAAAATTCTTTAACGAAAGATATTCCCGTAATTTTAATTTCGATTATTGGTGATAAAAAAGTCGGTTACGGATTAGGTGCATTTGAATATTTTGTAAAGCCTATCTCGCATGAGCAGCTTTATTCTGCATTCGAGAAGCTTGAAAATATTGCCAAAAAAAGAATTGAAAAGATAGTAATTGTTGATGATGATGAGCTTGAATTTAAAAAATTTGAGGTTGCCTTTAAAGAAACACAAGTGAAATTTTATTATATAAAAGAGAGCGGGATCGCATTAAATAAAATATCCGAAATTCAGCCTGATTTAATTATTGTTGATCTATTGATGCCAAATATTGACGGCATAACTCTTTCTCATATGATTAAATCTCAAACAGAGACAAAAAATATACCCATAATAATAAGTACTGCAAAAGATTTATCTTCAGAAGAGAAAGAAGCTTTAAATAATATTGTAGAAGAAATTGCGGTAAAATCTAAAGGCCATCCCATTGATGTTTTGAAAATCGTCCGTGACAGGATTAAACTAATGGAAGAAACTACAGAAAATGATTCTCCGCAGAATGGAATACAGTTTGATAGTGAGGAGGTTATGGAAAATAGAGAAGAATTAAATAAGGAAAGTAAGGGATCAGAAGAAGAACTTCCATTAAAAGGAGAGGAAAAGCCGGCTGTGGTTCTTGGTGAGGTTTTAATTGTAGACGATGACGCAGATACATTATTTACTTTAAATGAAATGGTTCAGGCTTGCAATTGCAGGACAGTTTTGGCAAAGAACGGAATTGAATGCATTCAATTATTGGAAAATTCAATTCCGGATCTAATTCTTCTTGATATAATGATGCCTGTAATGGACGGATTTCAAACCATAAAAAAAATAAAAGAATCTGCCAGCTGGATGCAAATTCCGATATTTGCTGTAACCGCTAAAGCAATGCTGGAAGATAAAAAAATTATACTTAGACACGGATTTGATGATTATATATCAAAACCAGTAAACGCCGGCGTGCTTGCATTTAAGATAGAAAAATTGTTTGCTAAAACTAAACCTATTGTGAAATGAAAAAAATTCTTGTTATAGATGACCTTCCGGAAAACGTTTTCATGCTGCAAGACCGCCTTGAGAATGAAGGCTATGAAGTGATTACCGCTTATGACGGGAAATCGGGGATTGATAAAGCTCTTAATGATTTGCCCGATTTGGTTCTTCTTGATGTAATGATGCCCGGAATCAGCGGACTTGAGGTATGTAATACATTGGTTTCAAATCCTACAACCTCCAACATCCCTATAATTCTTGTAACTGCCAAAGCCGGAGCGGAAGATACAAAAGAAGGTTTGGAAGCAGGGGCTTATGACTATATTAAAAAGCCTTTTAATAGAATAGAACTTCTCGCAAGAGTTAACTCAGCCCTAAAATTATCGGAGGCAACCAAACGGCTTGTCGATTCGGAAAAGAGAAATACTTTTGCTGCAACTGTGGTGACTGCTAATCATAAAATTAAGCAGCCTTTAACATTAATGAGTCTTTCCCTGGCGGCAATAAAAAGAGAACTGAACAAGGATGAAGTATCAAAGGAAAATATTCAAAAACGTCTAAGCTATATTGAATCTGGAATTATGGAAATAAATGATGTCCTGAATCAGCTCAACTCTATTAAAAAACCGATCTTCTCGGAGTATATTAAAAATATTAAGATGATTGAGGTAGATAAAAAAGAAAATAAATCAGATTAATTTTTGAATTGTATTGAGCATGGTATCGAATTCATACGGTTTTGTCAATACACTGCTCACGCCTTCCGTATCAGAACTTAATTTTTCTTCAACAGACAAACTCCCGGTGGAAAGTATAATTGGCATTTTAAAATCCAATTCTTTAATTCTACGGATACATTCCAAACCATTCATTTCAGGCATATTGTAATCAATAATTATTAAATCAACTTTTAATTCCTCGGTAAGTACAGTCAAAACCTCTTTACCGCTGGCAACTCTAATAACATTGTAACCTTGCGATTCTAAAAGCTCTGCGAGCAAATCCCGCAGCATCATTTCGTCATCCGCCAAAAGAATAATTTTTTCAGAAACAAGAGGAGCGGTCTTATCGGCAGATTTTAAGGGTTCATAAGAAGGAAGATAAATATTAAACTCTGTGCCTTTATTCACTTTACTAGATACTTCAATATGCCCGTCATGAGCTTTTATTATACTATGCGTAACATATAAGCCTAGTCCCGATCCTGTCTCCTTTTCCTTTGTTGAAAAATAAGGTTCAAATATTTTTTGAATGTTTTCTTCAGATATTCCCGATCCGCTGTCTTTTACTGAAAATAAAACATAATTGTTTTTACTTAGATGCGGATAGTTAATTAAATTATTTTCATTAACTTCAATATTTTTAGCCGATAGAACAATTTTGCCTTCCTTTTCTATTGCTTCCTTGGCATTTACACATAGGTTTAAAAGCACCTGATATATTTCAGTACTATTTCCAAGTAAATTGTGCAAACATTCTTCAGAACTAAGCTCGAATCTAATTGTCCTTGGAAAAGTTTGAACTACCACTTTGCTGATTTCATTCAATAAAATGTTGGGCTTTATAATTTCCTTCCGTTTTTGAGTAGGTTTTCCGAACGTCAGCAACCCTTTTGTTAGATCTTTGGCTCTGATTGAGCAATTTTCAATGTTATCAATTAAGCGGGCAGTATTTTCATTCTCTTGAACTCTTTTCTTCAGCAGGTTAAGACTGCCAAATATACTGGAAAGAAGATTATTAAAGTCATGCGCCATACCGCTTGTTAATTTTCCAATAGTTTCCAATTTCTGAGCCTGTTGAAGTCTTTGCTCTAGAAAGCCGCTCAATTCTTTATTGTATGAGCTATTAATTGCGAGTGCTAAAAGATCTGCGAATTTTTCGAGATAATTAACATCAAGTGAGGAAAAAAGCCCTTTCCCCTTACCTGCAATTATTACCGCTAAAAGTTTTTCATTATAAAAACAAGGCGAGGCTAATAAAGATTGGCTTTGAAGTGCTCTAGTCAGATTGTATGCAATATTCTCGGGTTCATTTACTGCCATAAGAGTATGCTTGTTTACCTCAAACCATTTCTTTAAAAATGAAAAGCTGCCTTTAATCTCTTTCTCGGCTTCTTTTTTATTCTTTAGATGCTGGTACTGATCGAAATAAATAAATTCAATTTTTTTATCATCCTTAAATAGGATGGTAATTCCGAAATTTCCCCTGCAGACTGCAACGGATCTTTTAAGAATTTCTTCCGATACGATGTTTACCGAGTTTTCTGAAGTTAATAAGGAAAGGACTTCTTTGAGTACATTTTGAAAAGAAAGGTCTCTATTTAACAATTCAGCATCAAGCTGATTAGTTATTTTTTCTGTTTCCTTAGATATTTTTAATATATATCCAACTATTTTGCCGCCCTCTTTGCGGGGTACTATTTCAAGCTTTCTATTATCTAGCGAAATCCGGTTTTCAGTTTTTTTTCTCTTTTTATCGCCTGAATCGAGGTTTTGCCAAGTAGAATCGGGAAACAAATTCTGAAATTTCTTTCCCTTTATTGTTTTTAGTCCAACATTTTCCTTAAAGCTTTTATTATACCATATTATTTTTTTGTTTAGGTCTGCAACGGCAAAACCATTATCGGATTCAAAGAAATCTTTTAGAGCGAATTTAGTAACAACTTTAGAGAGCATTCATTATTCTTGTTTAATTTCATATTTCTTAATCTTAGTGTAAAGTGTTTTCGGGCTTATGCCTAAAATACTTGCCGTTCGGGTTCTATCCCATCTATTATGCCTAAGGACTTTTGCAATGTGCCTTTTTTCCATTTCCTCGATACTTAGAATTTCTTCCGATTTACCATTATCTTCATCAACTGCTGTAAGTTTTCTGGAAGTGGAAGCCGGCAAATTCAGATCTTCGACATTTATATATTCACCCTCAGCAAAAATTATCGCACGTTCAATTATATGTTCCAGCTCTCTTACATTTCCCGGGAAGTCGTATGTAATTAAGGCAGCTTCTGTTTTAGGGCTTAATTTTTTAGGAGCTCTAACTGAAGATTTGGAAGTTAGGAAATGGTTTGCCAGCAGAAGAATATCTTCCTTTCTTTCTCTTAAAGGCGGTATAGTTAACGTTATAACATTTAAACGGAAGAGAAGATCCCGTCTGAAATTTTTACTGTCCGCTTCTTCCAGCAGGTTTCTGTTAGTTGCTCCGAGCACACGGACATTTGATGTTAAATTTGTTACTCCGCCGATTCTGCGGTACTCTCCGTTTTCCAGGAAACGGAGTAATTTGGGCTGCAGGGAAAGAGATAGTTCCCCAATTTCATCTAGAAAAAGGGAACCGCCGTGAGCAATTTCGACTAATCCCTGCTTGGTAGATTTTGCATCAGTAAATGCACCTCTTTCATGTCCGAATAATTCACTTTCTATCAATTGATCCGGGAGTGAAGCACAATTAACAACTACAAAAGGTTTTTCCGATCTAGCTGAACGTTTATGAATATACTCGGCGAATAATTCCTTCCCGGTTCCGGTTTCACCTTCAATTAAAATATTTGAATCTGATAATGCCGCCTTATTAGCTAAATGAAGGGCTTTGTGAAGTTCCGAACTGCTGCCTAATATTTTGCTTGGATGCTTTTTGTTCAGTTGATCGGCAAGGATCGTACTTTTTACAAATAATTCCTTATGCTCAATTGCCTTATTGATATCCAGGAGGAGTTCATCAAAATCGTATGGTTTGGTTATATAGTGATAGGCACCCAGCTTGATGCATTCGATTGCTTTTTTAATTTCAGATTTTGCGGTAAGTACAATTACCTGAATTGAAGTACAATAATCATTAACAAATTTCAGCACTTCTTCACCCGGTACATTCTGCATCTCAAGATCAAGCAAAAGAACATCATATGAGGGTTTTCTTTTTATTGCTTCAATTGCATAACTGCCGTCATAAACGGTATCCACTGAAAATCCTTCCTCAAGAAGCTGCTCTTTTAATAAATAACATAAAGTTTCATCATCGTCGCAGACTAAGATCTTTGAATTTTTACTACTCATATTTTATTTATATTTAGATTAAAAATAACTTGTTTACTTGGATAAAAAAGTTCAATTTTTTATATTTCGGGCTCTTAAAAAAGGGCGCGTAGCTCAGTGGTAGAGCATCTGCCTTTTAAGCAGAGGGTCGGTGGTTCGATACCACCCGCGCTCACTATACAACCCCTGTTTTAACTTCTATTCCTCATTACTAAAATTTCTTTTCTAAATTTAGTTATAATATACAATTAATAAAATTATCTAAATAATGGTTTTATTCTTTTACCATGAATCTGCTACCGGAGATTACGGCAAAATTGTTGTTTTTACCATAAATTTAATCTGGTTTTAAATTTTTCTTAAAATATGATGAGATTTTTACTTTAATGGGAGAAATTGTTTTTTGGACATTGTTAAGGATTGCACTGCTCATTCCTGTTCTTTGGATCCTGAGAGGATATATCGATTTCGGATTTTGGTGGATTATCTCCGCTGCGGGGATTTATGCTATTATAATCCATCCAACTATTGTTCACTATAGACTCTTTGAAGAGCAGAACAAAGAAGTAATTGAATCTTCCCTATGCTCAACATGCAGAAACTTTGATAAAACTGCCGTTCTTTGCCTCAAGCATGACCGGCACCCCACTATAGATTTTATACCATGCGAGGGCCTGCATTGGGAACCCATAGCAAAAGATAAATTGGATGAAGAAAATTTTTTTGAAAACGAAGATTAGTTCTTCAGCTCATGTAGGAAGAAAAAAACAATCGCAAATTTTTTCTACAGATTCTCCACTGCATCAATTCCTTCCGGCATCGGCAAGTAGAATCTTACTTTTTGAATCTCGCCGTTTCTTTTAATCAGCTTTTCTACTTTCTTTTTTATTAAAACACTATGTTCAATATTGATGTCATTTTCGATTATTGAACCGAAAATGTAGCTTGTACCTTTAATCAAGACATTTTTTCCCATTTTAAGCGGATACTCATCGCTTCCGGTCATATTAACACTTGATTCAATCCTGCAGTTATCGCCGATGACAATATTCCCTTTAATAATATCGCCCCAAAGAATTTCTACATTATTTCCTATAAACATCTCCTGGTGGTCAAAACAGGAAAGATGAACATTTTGCCAGATTACTACATTCTGACCGAATCGAACATTTGAAGTAACAAAGGCATTTTTTTTGAATTCCAGGTTATAATTTAGTTTAACTCCTTTCCCGATGTAGACTCCTTTTCCCACTGTAATATCGAGCGGAACATTTTTCTTATCCATTTCAATTATTTCGTCTACTACGGATTCATGTATGAAAAAATCATCGGGATCTTTTATATCGATAATGTCTTTAAGCTTGTCATAAACCTTGCTTCGCGCGACGTCCTCCATCTCTTTAAGCACGGATTTGTTGTTAAAGCCCATTACGACATACTGTTCAACCGGGCTTATTGCCATTACTGTGTACTTGTTTTTATTGAACAAGCTTATCAGATCGGTAATATAAATTTCATTCTGGACATTTTCATTCGACAACTGATTAACAAGCTTTACCAGCTTACTATATTTGAATGCATAAACACCTGAATTGAATTCCGGATTATCAATTAGATCTTTCCTTGAAAAAGAATATATCCTCCCGTTAAACTGTACCCTGTAAGGTTTATCCTCCGACAGAGAAAGAATATCTTTATGTTCCATAATCTCAATTACTTTTCCGTTATCCAACCCGGAAGATTTTCCTTTTTCATCTTTATCCTTAACCCGGATTATTCTCCCATAGGAATTGTCTTTGGGATTTCCCTCGAACCGCCCGGTCAGCACCATCATATCGGAACCGCTTTTCATAAATTCTTCACGGAAAAATTTCATCGTTTGTTTATCCATTAGCCCCATATCTCCGGGGAGGACATAGACAATCCCGTCGGAAATCTTGTTTTCTATTCTGGTCAAAGCCACCTGTACCGCATGCCCGGTTCCGTTTTGAAATTCCTGATAGGCGAAAATATTCGATTCCCGTTTACCAATCAGTTCAATTACATCTTTAGCTTTTATTCCGACGACAATAATTATATTTAATTCTTTTATTCCTTCTTTACATGCATTATAAACCCTTTCAACGGTGGGAACTTCCCATATTTTATGCAGCATTTTTGATCTCTGAGACTTTATTCTTTTTCCATGTCCTGCAGCCAGAATAATTGCTGTTTCATTTATATTGGCGTTGAACGGGGAAGAAAACTTCTCAGCCAATTCATATACATGATTTATTTCCTTCACTTCCACTTGTAAACTCCCATTTTTAATTTAGAAAAATTTAATTCTTTAACAATTCCTTCTTTATAAAAAACGGCCGACTGGAGTGCCAATAAGAAGGCAAACACTAAGGATAAAATAGGTGAATTGATAAATATGGAAAATAACGCAGAGAAACTAACTGCAGCAATGGATACGACTATTCCCATAATTAATTCGAAGGAATGGGGAATAACCGGTTTCTTCAATAAATATTTAATTCCGGTATAAAGAGGGAAAAAAATTAAAAGACACAGGGAGGAGAATCCAAAAAATCCGCTTTCAAAATAAAGTTGGATAAAATCATTATGCCAGCTGTTGATTCTCGGATCGCTTAGTTCACTTATATAAGGAAAAATCAGGTGAAAGCTTCTTGGCCCGTAACCAAATAAAGGATTTTTAAATTTTAAAAAAACCTCTTCAGCTCCTTTTAAAATTATATCCCTGTCGGATAGAATTGAGGGATTGCTTACCCTGTATCCGAATAATCCGAAGCTGTTATTATAAAACGAAACTGAGCATAAAAAAATTGATAGTAGGGTTACGGTTATGAATTCCTTTAAATTAATTTTTTTAAGAATTATACCTGCCAAAAAAACTAAAATAGCTATAGCAATATTTACCCTGCCGAGAGAGGTAATGATCCCTGATAAGATGAATGAAATTCCTATTGATCTTATCAGCCAATTTAAATCGATGTTTTGAAGAGTGATACCGAAGATTAAAATAGGCAGGGCGGCTAAAAGATAAGTAGAGAAAGCCATATATCCGGAACTGAATGAGCTTGCCCTGTAATCAAAATCTAAATTGAATTTAATAATACCGATAACCGCAACAACAACCGAGGCAGCAGAAAATCCATATACTATTTTATCGGTGAAATTATCCGGGAAAAATTTTAAATAAAAACCGATCGAAAAGAAAGCTAGATAAAAAAGAGCTTCTTTATATAAGGATTGAATGCTTTCTTCCGGATAATCTGAAAAAATTATCGATATTAATCTTACTGCTCCATAAATAAGGATTAGCAAAGTGAAAATATCAAAGGCTTTCTGCTTTTCTCCCGACTTTTCGAAGAGCCAAAGGACTGCAAGAAGAACTCCAAATAATTGAACTAGAAACAAGGATATTAAAAAACTGCACGTAAGGCAGATTAAAATAAAAAAAGGGAGTCTTGAATTGAATCTGCTTCTAATCATTATTTATTTTTGGATCAGTCTCTAAACTGCATTTCATAAAATTTTTTGTAGAGTCCGTTTGAAATTTCTATAAGCTCATCATGCTTGCCGGCTTGTATAATATTTCCTTTATCGAGGACAAGTATTCTTGTAGCATTTCTTATAGTACTCAGCCTGTGGGCAATTACAATAGTTGTCCTATTTTCCATCATTCTTTCAATTGCTTCCTGAACAAGAATTTCAGATTCATTATCCAGCGCACTTGTAGCCTCATCAAATATCATAATAGACGGATTTTTTAAAATAGCTCTGGCGATTGATAATCTTTGCCGCTGCCCTCCCGAAAGTTTGATGCCTCTTTCACCGATAACAGTATCGTATCCGTCCGGCATTTCTTCTATAAAGCTGTGGGCATTAGCTGCTTTCGCGGATTCAACGATTTTATCGAGCGGGTATTCATTTAACCCGTATGCTATGTTGTTGCGGACAGATTCATTAAATAGAAATGTCTCCTGAGTTACAATCCCCATAAGAGATCTAAGACTTCCGAGTGAAATATTTTTAATATCAATACCATCCAGCAGTATTCTTCCACGATCAGGATCGTAAAACCTTGGAATGAGATCAACTAAAGTAGATTTGCCGCCGCCGCTTGGACCGACTAGAGCCAGTACTTCTCCCTTTTTCACTGCAAACCTGATATTTTTAAGCACCGGTTCTTCGGAATCCTCATATGAGAAAGAT
>Ga0335070_10010318_pt1 | contig 10923 bp, 13 predicted proteins | sample Lox_Sample_13_FD_206722 | JGI IMG/M metagenome (GOLD analysis project Ga0335070, IMG submission 206722) | Soil microbial communities from Loxahatchee National Wildlife Refuge, Florida, United States - Lox_Sample_1.3 | ecosystem: Environmental > Terrestrial > Soil > Wetlands | place: USA... | reverse complement strand
ACTGGATAAGGGCGTGCGGAGCATCCTGCTGCCTCGACTCGCTTCCGGTCTCGGTATCGGCGCAACGACGCCTCGGCCCATCGGGGCGGACGCCGATTCTTCAGGCGGCTTCTTCCGCCGGAGGGCGCTCGCGCAGGACGATCGTGACCACGGCGTGCCCGTTCCAGCCCTCGCCGAAGCGGTAGCGGTCGCCGAGCGCCCGCTCGATCAGCGTCTCCAGGTAATCGTCTCCGAGATAGGTGCCGCGCCGGAACGGGCGAATGTGGATCTTCCCCGTGTAGCGGATCTCCGCCACCGGCTCGTCCCCGGAGAGGGGCACTAGGCGGCCGCCTTCATCACGGGTTCGCGCCTACCGGGGACGATGGGCTTCGCGCCCGGGCCGACGGCGAACACGGGGCAGGGGGCGATGTGGAGCAGCCGGCGGGTCGTGTTGCCCGTCAACAGTCCGGTGATCGCCGCGTGACCGCGTGTGCCGACGACGAGCACGTCGGCGCCGAGCTCGGTGGCCGTCTCCGCGATCCTTCGAGCCGGGCCGACGCCCATGACGGTTACGAGCGTGAGCTCCACCGCGATTCCCTCTTCACGCGCCTGCGCGACCTGGGTGCGGATCTTCCTCTGGAGGTCCTGCTCGTCCGCGCGCAACGGGTAGCCGGCGGCCCGCCCGACGAGGAGCTCGTTGCAGTGCACGGCGAGCAGCACACCGTCGACGGGGACGAGCGCCTTCGCGAACGGCAGCGCCATGTCCGCAGCGGCGAGGCCGTCTGTCGCCCACATGACTCTCCTGAACATGTCCGGGATCTCCTTTCCCCGCCCTCTATGTATCCGCGCGGACGCCTGCTCCCATCGGGGTTTCGCGCAGAGCCGAGCGGCTCCGCCGGGCTGTCTGGAAGGTCAGCCCGAGTGAACGCTCTCGGCCCACGCCTGCAGGCGGTCCGAGAACTCCGGCGTGCCGGGGCCGACCTCGACGACGGCGTCGGCCGGGACGTTCGCCCGCCGGGCGGCGGCCACGATCGCCTCCGCCGTCGGCGCCTCGTAGAGGCAGTAGCTGCGCCGCCGGTCCGCGCTCAGGAAGGAGAAGAGCCAGCGGACTCCTTCGTCCGCGTTGACCTCCTCGATCAGCCTGACGTCGTCGCTCGTGAGGTCGAGCTGCTCGGCGAACGTGCGCTCGATCATGTACAGCGGCATGGCGGGATCCTAGCGGGCGAGCCGGTGCCGGTGGGCATAGGACGCCGCCTCGGTGCGGTTGGCGCAGCCGGTCTTGCGGAGGATGCTGCGGACGTGGTTGGCGGCGGTGTGCTCGCTGATCGTGAGCGTTCTGCCGATCTCGCGGTTGCTGAGGCCTTGCGCGACGAGACCGAGGATCTGCACCTCGCGCGGAGACAGCCCGTCCGGCAGGCCGAATCCCGGGGCGGAGGTGCCGAGCGCCTCGATCCGGCCGAGCAGCGCCGGCATGCCGATGCGCCCGGCCAGTGACGCGGCCTCGCCGAGCAGCGCCCCGGCCCGGTCGCGGTCGCCGCGCCGCCGCTGGAGCAGGAAGCGTCCGTACTCGTAGGCCGTGTGGGCGAGCCACGTCGCGGCCCCCATGCGCCGGTTGAGCTCGAGGGCGGCCTCGAAATGCTCGACCGCTCGCTCCGTCTCGCCGAGGGTCGCCGCCAGCATGCCCAGGTACCGGTCCGCCGCCCCGTAGCACGAGACGAGGTGGCCGATCATCACGTTCGCGCCGCCGTGGGGCTCGAGCTCGCGGTAGACCAGGGCCGCCGTGGCCTCGTCGCCGAGTGCGGCGGCGGCGTCCGTCAGGTACGTGAGCGCGGTGAGCCAGAGCGACTCGCGGTAGGCGTCGAGCCCGTCGGCGGCCAGCCGGGCCAGCTCCCGCCTCGCCTCTGCCTCCATCCCGAGCTCGGCGAGCAGGGCGACGAGCCCCGGCCGCCACGGCCCCTCGCGTCCGCCCTCGCCGGCCAGGATCCTGATCACCGGAGCGAGCTCCGCCAGCCGTCCCTGCTCGCGGCGGATGCTGAACATCTGGATTCCGTACACCCCCGAGGCGTCGCGTCCCGTCAGCAGGCGGCTCCATTCGTGGGAGCGCACCGCCAGCCGCTCGGCCTCCTCCAGGCGCCCGTCGCAGAGCGCGAGGGCCGAGCCGTAGTGCTCGGCGACGTGGAGCATGAAGGGCTGAGCGGTCTGCTCCGCGGTCTCCCGCAGCGCGGCGACCTCGCGCCTGGCGGACTCCAGGTCGCAGAGGGCGACGAAGGTCGGGGTGCGCCAGGCCATCGCCTCGGCCCGGATCTCGGTGTTGCCGAGCTCCTCGCCGAGGTCCCTGGCCTCGGTCACCATGCCGAGGATCTCCTCGAGGGAGCTCGCTCCCAGCGACCAGTAGGAGCGCATCAGGACCGTGGCGAGCCCGACCCGATCCTGGAGCTGCCGCGCCATGGCGACTGCGCTCGTCCGGACGATCGCGCCGCGCGTGGAGTCACCCTGGAAGTCGAGCGCGCGCGCGAGGCCGGCCAGCAGCCCGACCCGCAGCTCCGAGTTGTCGTCGCCGAGCGCCGCCGCCGCCTCCTCGAGCAGCTCGGCGGCGCCCTGATCCGCCATCCCCGGCCGCCAGCAGGCGTCCTCGAAGCCGATCGCGGCCCGCGCGAGCAGCCGCGCGTCCGCCAGCTGGCGGGCGATCTCCGCCGCGGTCCTGAACGCCTCCAGCGCAGCGACCGCCTTCCCGCTGCGGTGGCTGGCGTCGCCGAGCTCGAGGAAGACGTCGGCCCGCTCCGGCAGGCTGTCGATCCCGAGCTCGAGCGCGGTTCGCAGCCGCGTCGCCGCCTCGTCGAAGGCGAGCGCCGCGGAGGCCGCCCGCGCTGCGAGGACGTTGTACTCGACGCCGCGCCCGGCCCCGCCGAAGGGGGCCGCGGCGGCGAAGTGGTGTGCGAGGTCGGCGAGTGCCCGGCCCGAGCGACCCGCCGCGCCTTCGAGGGCCTCGCCGACGCGTAGATGGAGCTCGGCCCGCCGCATCCCGGACAGCCGGTCGTAGAGCGCCCGCCGCACGAGCTCGTGGGTGAAGCGGTACGCGAGCCCGGGCGGCGCGGGAAGCTCCTCGAGCATGCCGCTGCGGACGGCCTCGTCGAGAGCGGCGAGGAGCTCGGGCTCCCGGAGCGCCGCTGCGCGGCGGACGAGGTCGAGCTCGAACTCCGATCCGGCCACGGCCGCGAGCTCGAGGAGGTCGGTCGTCGCCGGCTCGAGGCGCGAGAGCCGCTGGCTCACGACCTCGCGGACGCTCTCGGGGCTGCCGATCTCCACGGGCGGCCGCGCGAGCCGGATCACGCCGCCGTCGAGCGCGACGGCTCCCGTCTCGACGAACGTGCGCCAGAGCTCGCAGAGGAGGAAGGGGTTGCCCTTCGTGAGGTCGTGGATCGCCTCGGCGAGCCCGCGCAGCTCGCGGCCGAGATCACCTCCCGCGGCGCTGCGGACGAACTCGGCAACCTCGTCACCGGAGAGTCCGGCGAGCCGCAACCGGACGACGTCGTCGGAGCGGCGGAGGTCGGCGAGCGTCTCCGCGAGCGCCTCCGGCACGTCGGCCTCGGTGTCGCGGAAGGTGGCGAGCAGGAGCACGCGCGCGTGTCCGGCGGCACGCGTCAGGTGGCGCAGGAGGAGGAGCGTCGGGGCGTCGGCCCAGTGTCCGTCCTCGAGCACGAGCAGCGCCGGCCGGCGGCGGGTGACGCCGACGACGAGGTCGGTCACGGCCGTGTGCAGGCGGTGACGCTCGGTGTCCGGATCGGCCTTGACCGGAGGCGGGAGGTCGCCGACCCGGCTGTGCAGATCGGGGAGCAGGCGTGTGAGCTCGCCGCCCCCCGTGCCGAGCGCCGTCCGCAGCTCGGACGGCTCGGTCGTCCGCGCCAGGTGGTCGAGCGCCTCCACGAACGGCCCGTACGGCGTGTGCACGACGGCGTCGCATGCGCCGTAGAGGACGAGGGCCCCGTCCTCCGCCGCCTCGCCGGCGAACTCCCGGACGAGGCGACTCTTGCCCGAGCCCGGCTCGCCGCCGAGCAGCACGACGCGGCGGCCCTCGCCCTCCGCCCTCGGCATGAGCGTGCGGAGCGTCTCCAGCTCAGCCGTGCGCCCGACGAACGGGAACGTCGAGGTGAGGCGGAGCGGGCCGGGAAGGTCGGGCATGCCTGTCCGCACGAGACGATAGTCAGATCTGATCACCCGTGCCGCTCCGGGGCCGGGGCCGCGCGGCTGAGAAGTGGGTCAGCCCGCGTCATGACGCGCGCGCGCCTGCTTCGTAGGCTCGAGCCGAACATCAGGAAGCCAAGCGGAGGAGGACAACGTGAGCAGCGTCACGACACCAGCACACGCAGCCCGTCAGGAGCTCACCGGCTTCGGGGGACGGCTGATCGGGCCCGATGACGCCGACTACGAGGAGGCGCGCAAGCTCTACAACGCGATGATCGACAAGCGGCCGGCGCTGATCGCGCAGTGCGCGAGCGTCGAGGACGTCGCCTCGGTGATCGGGTTCGCCCGCGGCCACGGCCTGCCGCTCGCCATTCGCGGGGGCGGCCACAACGGCGGCGGCCTCGGCAGCGTCGACGACGGCGTGGTCGCCGATCTCTCGCTCCTCCGCTCGATCACGGTCGACCCGCAGGCGCGGACCGTGCGCGTCGGCGGCGGCTGCACGTGGGGCGAGGTCGACGCGGCGACCCACGAGCACGGGCTCGCCGTGCCCTGCGGGGTGATCTCGACCACCGGCGTCGGCGGCCTCACCCTCGGCGGGGGCATCGGCCACCTGACCCGCTCCTGCGGGCTGACGATCGACAACCTGCTCGCGGCCGAGGTGGTGCTCGCCGACGGGCAGCGCGTCAGCGCGAGCGCCGACCGCGAGCCGGAGCTCTTCTGGGCGCTGCGCGGCGGCGGCGGCAACTTCGGCGTCGTCACCGAGTTCACCTTCCGGGCCCATCCGGTCTCCGACGTCGTCGGCGGCCCGACCTTCTGGCCGATCGAGCAGACCGACGAGCTGCTCGCCGCCTACCGCGAGTTCCTGCCGACGCTGTCCACCAACGCGACCGGCTTCTTCTGCTTCCATACCGTGCCGCCGGGGCCGCCGTTCCCGGAGGAGATCCACCTGCGCAAGGTGTGCGGCATCGTCTGGTGCGTCGTCGGCTCGGACGAGGAGGCCGAGCGGGCGATGGCGCCGATGCTCGAGGTTGCGCCGCCGCTCATGCACGGCGTCGGGCGGATGCCGCTGCCGGCGCTGAACAGCGCCTTCGACGGGCTCTACGTACCCGGCGACCAGTGGTACTGGCGCGCCGACTTCGTGGACGAGATCCCCGACGAGTCGGTCGCACGCAACCGCGAGTGGAACGAGAAGATGCCGACCTGGAAGTCGGGCTCGCACATCTATCCGGTCGACGGCGCCGCCCACGAGATCGGCTCGGACGACACCGCGTGGGCGTACCGCGACACCCGCTGGTCGCAGGTGATCTTCGGCGTCGATCCGGATCCGGCAAGCGCTCCCGCGCTCCGCGACTGGGCGGTCGGCTACTGGGAGGCGGTGCACCCGTACTCCGCCGGCGGCGCCTACGTCAACTTCATGATGGACGAGGGCCACGCCCGGGTGCAGGCCACCTACCGCGGCAACTACGACCGCCTCGCCCGCGCGAAGGCGACCTACGACCCGGACAACGTCTTCCGCGTCAACCAGAACATCGAGCCGAAGGCGTAGGGCTTCCGCGAGAGGAGGGCGGCCCGCAGGGCCGCGCTCCTCTCGCGCTCGCGCCCACTTTCCCCCTCACTTGAGGAGGCGTGCAGCGGTCGCGAATTTCTCCCGCAAGTCCGCGAGGCGAGCTTTCCGAACCTCGCGGCTGCCGATGAAGGCTTGACGTGACGTGTGGTAGGTCGGCAGGACGTGATACCGCCCGGCGAGCGCTGGATCGGTTGCACGGAACTTCCGCCATGACGCTTGCGCGTCGCGGCCGTTGAGCATGACGACGCGAACGCGCGGCAGGAGCGCCAGAAGCTGCCGCAGGGGGTCGATTCCAGCCGCAAGCTCGGCGGCGTTCGGCTTCCGGTTGATGTACCAGGGGTACGCGTTCCACGGGATCATCCAATCCGGCGCGATCCCGGCTTCGGCCAACAGCGTCGCGAACAGCTCCGCCGCCGCGTCGTCGTTCTCAAGGCACAGGAACCCGCTGCCGTCCTTTTCCGCGTTCGTCATCGGGCCCGGGTCGCGCAGGACGCTCAACAGCTCGGCGTGGATGCCGCCGTACAGCGGCGCGACGTAGGGCACCCAGCCGCGCCCCTTCTCGCGCAGCTCGTCGACGAGGGAGTTGATCGGAGCAATGTGCGGGAGCCGAAGGCCCGCCTCCTGCGATCGGCGAAATTCGGCGTCCCTCATCCTCCGGTACGGCACTGGCGGAGACTAGTGCGATTTCAAGGCGAGAAGGAGCGGCGGGGGAGGGATTCGAACCCTCGGGGGCGTGAGCCCACAACGGTTTTCAAGACCGTCCCGTTCGACCGCTCCGGCACCCCGCCGCACGGCCACGGTAGACGATGCCGCGGCTACGTCTCGCGCTGCTTGCGCAGGTCGAGCTCCGCCTGAGCCTTCTCAGCCAGCGCCTGGAGTCGGTTTGCGTTCGCGATCGCTTGCGCGCGCTCCGCGTCTCGCTCAGCTTTCGTCATCTTCTTCGCCATTCTCGCCCTTCAGGAGAATCTCGATCGCAACGAGTGTCCGCGAGATGTCGTTCACGGTGAAGAGTAGGGCAATCGCCTTGTCGCGCGAGATCACGGGCTCGTCCACCCGAGAAGCCTCGCGCCATCCCGCTCGACACGCAAGACGCCTGTCCGGACACGTCAGCGGCTGACGGCGGCGGGCGCCCCGTACGGGCGCAGCACGTCCGGGACGTCGCCCTGGAAGTTCTCGAGGATCGCGAGCACCGTGCGGTCGGTCGTCGCCGTCCCGTTCAGCGTGTGCACGGGCTCGAGGCTCTTGCCGGCGCGGTAGCGGATGCCGAGCCGCCGCGCCTGGAAGTCCGTCGTGTTCGAGGTCGACGTCAGCTCCCGATAGCGCTGCTGGAACGGGAACCAGCCCTCGCAGTCGTACTTCTTCGCCGCGGGCGCGCCGAGGTCGCCCGCGGCGACGTTGACGACGCGGTACGGGATGCGCAGGGCCTGGAGGATCTCCTCCTCGATCGCGAGCAGCCGCTCGTGCTCGCCGGCCGACGTCGACGGATCGCAGAACGTGAACAGCTCGACCTTGTTGAACTGGTGGAGGCGGAACATGCCGCGCGTGTCCTTGCCTGCGGCGCCCGCCTCGCGGCGGAAGTTCGTCGAGAACGCCGTGTAGCGGAGCGGCAGCTCGCCGGCGTCGAGCACCTCGCCCATGTGCAGGCCGGCGAGCGCGACCTCCGACGTGCCGGTGAGGTAGAGCTCGTCGCTCTCGATCGCGTAGATGTTCGAGCGGTCGGTCGGGAAGAAGCCGGTTCCGTACATCGCCTCCTCGCGGACGAGCACCGGAGGCAGCATCGGCACGTGCCCGTGTGCCGCAGCGCGGTCGAGCGCGAACCGATAGAGCGCGAACGCGAGCAGGGCGGTGTCGCCGAGCAGGTAGCCGAAGCGTGAGCCGGAGAGCCGAGCGGCGCGCTCCATGTCGAAGCGGCCGATCTCCGTGTGCTCCTTCGGCTCCGCGAGCTGCGGCGGCTCGCCGACACGGCGGATCTCGACCGCGTCCTCGTCGGTGAGCCCGTCCGGCGCCGAGTCGTCCGGCGGGTTCGGCAGCTCGGCCAGCGCTGTGTCGCGCGCCGCCTCCGCCTCCGCGAGCTCCTGCTCGGCCCGCTGGAGCTCCTCCTTCACCGCGCGCAGCTCCTCGAGCTGCTCCGGCGTCGGCTTGCCCTTCAGCTTCGTGCGCCCGCGCAGCTCGTCGACGCGGGGAACGAGCAGCCGCCAGCGCTCGTCCGCGGCCAGCCAGGCGTCGAAGGCCTCGGCCGCGCCCTTGCGCGCGAGCCGTCGCCGGAACCCGTCCGGGTCGCTGCGGGCGGCGTGCGCGTCGATCATGGCAGGGAGTCTAGGAGGTCGAATCGGGATGATGCTCGGCACAGCCGTCATTCCGATTCGACCTCCAAGTACGCCTCGAGCAGGGCGGCGACTCCTTCGTCGTCGACGGAGGGGACGACGAGATCGGCGCGCGCGAGGATGTCCGGGCGGGCGTTGGCGACCGCGACGCCGAAGCCGGCCCAGTCGAGCAGCTCGCGGTCGTTCTCGCCGTCGCCGCAGGCGACCGTCTGCGCCGGCGTGAAGCCGAGACGGTCGGCGACGAACTGGAGCCCCGCGCCCTTGCTCACGTCCGGGTGCGCGAACTCGAGGAAGTGCGGCAGCGACTTCGAGACGTAGAGCCGGCCGCGGAAGTGTGGCTTCAGCTCCGCCTCGAGCTCGTCGAGCGCGGCCGGGTCGCCGACGGCGACGAGCTTCGTCGGGTCGGCGTGCAGCCACTCACGCAGCGGTCCGACCGGGTGGATGTCGATGTCCTGGAAGTCGGCGTACGCGCGTGCCTCCGGCGTCACCTCGGCGACGTAGAGCAGGTCGTCCACGTAGCAGTTGACGTGGAAGCCGCGAGCGACGACCGCGTCTATCGCCTCGAGCGCCACCGCGCGCGGGATCGGAACGTGCCGCAGGAACTCTCCGCTCCGCGGGTCGGCGACGACGGCGCCCTGGTAGCAGATCACCGGATCGTCGAGCCCCGCCTCGAGCACGTACGGACGCACCGACCGGAACATGCGCCCCGTGACGACGATCACGTGCACCCCTGCGGCGCGCGTCGCTGTGATCGCCGCCGCGGTGCGCGGGCGCAGCAGCGCATCCTCCGCCACGAGGGTGCGGTCGAGGTCGCACGCGAACGCGGCGATCCTGGCGGGGAAGGTCGGCGGGAGCTCTACGGGGTGCCGCCGGTCGACTTCACCACGTAGGCGGCGACGTCGGCGATCTGCTGCGCGGTGAGCTTGTCCTTGAACGACGGCATGACGTTCTTGCCGAGGGTGACGCGGGCGGTCACCACCCGGTAGTCCGGCTTCGCCTGGTCGAGGTTCGGCCCGACCGTGCCCGTCGCGTGTGCGGCGGCGAGCGTGTGGCAGCCGACGCAGCCCGCGCTCTGGAAGATCTTCGCGCCGGCCGTCGCATCGCCCTTGAGCTTGAAGGCGGGCGTCAGCGGCGCCGGCGCCGCCTTCGGCAGCGAGCCGACGACGGTGACGGGCGTCGGCGACACGACGCCCTCGGCGCCGCAGCCGGCGAGCACGCCCAGGGCGGCGATTCCGAGGCCGAGAAGGACTGCGCGGCGCATCGGGGCGAGACTCTACTCGACGGCCGCGGCCCCGGCAGCCGACAACACGCACGCAACATGCCTGGGGCTACCATGGAGCCATGAAGCGCAGAAACTTCGGGCGGGACCGCGGGCTTACCCTGCGGATGCTCGCCACCGGCGGCCTGCTCGGGCTCCTCTACGTCGGTTTCGCCGTCGTGCTGTTCTCGGTGCTGAAGGTCGGGCTCGCCCCGATGCTCGTGATCGTGATCGGCCTGGCGGTCGTCCAGTACTGGACGTCCGACAAGCTCGCCCTGGCCGCCTCCGGCGCAAAGATCGTCACTCAGGAACAGGCGCCCGAGCTGCACGCGATGGTCGAGCGGCTCTGCGCCATGGCCGACCTCCCGAAGCCCCGGATCGCAGTGGTCGACAGCGACGTGCCGAACGCGTTCGCGACCGGGCGGAACCCGAAGCACGCCGTTGTCGCCGTGACGACCGGCCTCTGGCGCCGCCTCGAGCCGCAGGAGATCGAGGGCGTGCTCGCGCACGAGCTCTCACACGTGGCCAACCGCGACGTGCTGATCATGACGGTGGCGAGCTTCTTCGCGATGCTCGCCGCGCTCATCACCCGCTTCGGCTTCTACTTCGGCATGTTCGGCGGCTTCGGCGGCGGCAACCGCAACAACAACAACAACCAGGGCGGCGTGCCGATCTGGCTGATCATCTTCGCCGTCTCCGTCGTCACGTACGCGATCAGCTACGTCCTCATCCGCACGCTCTCGCGCTACCGCGAGTACGCGGCCGACCGCGGTTCGGCGCTCATGACCGGCGCGCCCGAGCACCTGATGAGCGCGCTCCAGAAGATCGCGAGCGGCATCACGACGATCCCGCAGCGCGACCTGCGCGAGGTCGCCGGGATGAACGCCTTCTTCATCGTGCCGACGAACTGGCGCCAGCAGATGGGCGAGCTGTTCATGGATCACCCGCCGCTGGAGAAGCGCCTCGCCGCCCTCGCCGCGATCGCGCGCGAGATGGGCCGCCCGGTCTCCTAGGCGTGGGCCTCACCGACGTCCTCTTCGGCCGCAAGAAGCTGAAGGAGCCGGCGGGCGACCGGCTGTTCGCGCTCACGACCGCGGCGGTCACGCTCGACACCGGCTGCGGGCTGAAGCCCGCGGGGAAAGGCGCGGTCGTCTTCAAGCCGCTCTCCGCCGGCGAGTTCTCCCAGGTCGACGCGGACGTCGCGGAGCTGCTCAACTCGGTCGCGAAGGACTCCGGTTCGACGCTCAGCCGCTCGAAGGACTCGTTCGGCTTCGAGTGGGTCGTGGTCGAGGACCCCGACCTCGAGGACCAGGTGACTGCGGTGCACGCCGTCGCCGAGGAGTTCCGGGCGCGCGGCTTCGGCGCGCAGCTGCTCGCAGCCGCCTTCCGCTTCTCCGGCGGCGAGCACCCCGTCTATTGGATCTACGGCTTCAAGCGCGGCGCCTTCTGGCCGTTCGTGCCGACCGGGCAGAAGCAGGAGCGCGACAACGCGCGCGAGCTCGAGCTGAAGGCGAAGCTCGAGCCGGAGCTGCCGATCGAGCCCGACCTGAGCCGCTGGCTCGGGCTGTTTGACGCGCCGATCTAGCGTCGGGTCGGAACCTTCGGTTCCGACC
>Ga0335070_10010317_pt1 | contig 10923 bp, 11 predicted proteins | sample Lox_Sample_13_FD_206722 | JGI IMG/M metagenome (GOLD analysis project Ga0335070, IMG submission 206722) | Soil microbial communities from Loxahatchee National Wildlife Refuge, Florida, United States - Lox_Sample_1.3 | ecosystem: Environmental > Terrestrial > Soil > Wetlands | place: USA... | reverse complement strand
TCAGCAGATCGACGGCGCGGGCGTAGTCGGGCTTTTGCGTGCCCTGCATGATGCCCGGCATTTCCTTGAACTGGCGCCGCACTTCTTCGACGACCGCGCCGGCCGCACGGCCCACGGCGGTCATGGCAATGCCGCCGAACAGGTAAGGCAGCAAGCCGCCGATCAGAAGTCCGACGACCACCCAGGGGTCGGCGAGGCTGAACACCGGCTCGGTGATGCCTTCGAAGAAGGATCCCGCCGTGGCGCTCGCGATGAAGTGGTGCAAGTCCTCGGTGTAGGCCGCGAACAGAACCAGCGCGCCGAGACCGGCGGAGCCGATCGCGTAGCCCTTGGTGACCGCCTTGGTCGTGTTGCCGACTGCGTCGAGCGCGTCCGTCGTCTTGCGGACGTCGCCCTCGAGACCGGACATTTCCGCAATGCCGCCGGCATTGTCGGTGACCGGGCCGAACGCGTCGAGTGCCACGATCATGCCGGCGAGCGACAGCATCGTCGACACGGCGATGGCGATTCCGAACAGGCCCGCGAGCTTGTAGGCGAGGACGATGCCGACGCAGATCACGATCGCGGGCATCGCCGTCGATTCCATCGACACAGCGAGGCCTTGAATGACGTTCGTGCCATGGCCGGTCACGGAAGACTGGGCGATGACCTTCACGGGCCTGTATTCCGTGCCCGTGTAGTACTCCGTGATCCAGATGAGCGCGCCGGTGACGCCGAGGCCCACAACGCCGCATTCGAACAGGCTCCAGCCGGTGAAGCTGAGTCCGTTGGAGGTGGTCAAAGTGGCGCCGATGCCGCCCGGCAGCAGCGTGTTCATGAGCGGCCACAAACCGGCCAGCGACAAGACGCCGGTCGCGATGACGCCCTTGTAGAGCGCGCCCATGATGTTCTTGCTCGCGCCGAGGCGGACAAAGAATGTGCCGATGATCGAGGTCACGATGCACATGCCCGCGATGCCAAGAGGCAGCGACATCAGCGCCGACTTGGCGTCGCCGCTGAAGTAGATCGCGGCCAGCACCATGGTGGCGACGGTCGTCACCGCATAGGTTTCAAAGAGGTCCGCAGCCATGCCTGCACAGTCGCCGACATTGTCGCCGACATTGTCCGCGATCGTAGCCGGATTACGCGGATCATCTTCGGGAATTCCCGCTTCGACCTTGCCGACCATGTCGCCGCCCACATCCGCGCCCTTGGTGAAGATGCCGCCGCCGAGACGGGCGAAGATCGAAATCAGAGAGGCGCCGAAGCCGAGCGCGACGAGCGCGTTGTCGATAAGGCGTCCCTGCGCCTCGTCGTTGATGTCGAGGCCCAGGCCCTTTGTGAGGAAACCGTAATAGCCCGCGACCGCGATCAGGCCGAGACCGGCGACCAGCATGCCGGTGACCGCACCCGAGCGGAACGCGACCGAGAGGCCCTGCGCCAGGCCCTGGCGCGAGGCTTCCGACGTGCGCACGTTGGCGCGGACCGACACGTTCATGCCGACATAGCCGGCTGCACCCGAGAGGGATGCGCCGATGACGAAACCGACCGCCGACTGCCAGCCGAGGAAGTAGAGCGCCAGCAGGAAGACGACGACCCCGGCGATGGCGATGGTCGTGTATTGGCGGTTGAGATAGGCGGCTGCACCTTCCTGGATGGCCGCTGCGATTTCCTGCATGCGCGCGTTGCCGGCGCTCATGCCGAGGACGGAACGGATGGTCCAAGCGCCATACACCAGCGCGAGCACGCCCGCCGCCAAAACGAGTTCGAGTTCCAGACCCATGGTAGATCCCTCTTTTTTTGAATACCCCGGACGGCGCGAATGGACCGCCGATCCCCATGGCCGGCCGGAAGGACCTACCGCTTCAAGGGCGGCGCACATATGCCAAAAGAGGGGCGCCTAGGCAACATTTCCGCAATGTCGCAGGCCAGCCGGGGCGGGACTAGCTGGGCGGGGCGGTCAGCGCCTGGTTGGGATGCAATTCGGATATCTGGACCTGAATGATGACGACGGTGGAGATTTTGGCCGTCCCGACGATCCGCTTCACGTCGGCGGTCAGCCGCGCGACCAGAGCGGCATTATCGACCGTTTTCGGGTCGTTCGCCTTGCCGATCGGCGATCCGTTTACGTCCCTGACGAACGCGTCCTGAATGAACGGGATTTTGTTCCGGACCTCGAGCGAGGAATCGCGCGAAGTCGTAACGACTTTCGACGAGATGTAGGCGTATCCGGCGAGCTTGCCGTCGACGCACATCGGTGCGATCAGGAAGGGCATTTCGACGTTCGTTCCCGGGTCGCCGGCCTTTTCGCCAGCCAAAGCCGTTTCGCTTGTAAAGGCGAGCAGGACGGCACAAAGGACTAGGATCGCGCGCATGCACAAAACCTCGCAAATCCGGGCTAACAGAGCGTTTACGCTCTAGAAATGCGTGTATCCGGCCTTTTTGACGGTGATCGGCCTGCCCTGTTCGTCGAGCAGGGCGACACCCCTGCCCTTCATGACCCAGCCGATTTCGGTGACAGGGACGCCCGCGGCCTTGGCCGCGCCCATCACCTTGGCGCGCCTGGAGCGCGGTGCGGTAAAGGCGATTTCATAGTCGTCGCCGGCGGTGGCGGCACGGAGCACGGCCCTCTCGCCGGATCCCCAGACCTGTCGTAAGGCCCCGGAGAGCGGAATGTGGGCGGCGCGGAGGGCTATGTGCACCCTGGAGACATCCGCGATGTGGCCCAAGTCGGCCAGCAGGCCATCCGAGACATCGAGCGCCGCACTTGCGAGGCCCCGCAGCCGCCGCCCCAGCGCCAGCCGCGGCTCAGGCACGCGATAGCGAGAGATCAGCGCTGGCCGCGAGCTCTTCTTGGTCAGCGCCTCAAGCCCTCCGCCGCTGTCACCGACCGTTCCCGAGACGAAGACGAGATCGCCCGGTCGGGCTCCGGAACGCAGGATGACGGCGCCGGAAGGGACATATCCGAAGGCCGCGATCGAGATCGTCAGCGGTCCGGGCGTCGCGGACATGTCGCCGCCCAGCAATGCAAGTTTGAATCTGCGCTGATCGTCGGCAAGGCCGCGCGCGAACTTCCGCAGCCACTCGACGCGGACGTTTCTGCGCAGCGCGAGCGTCAGGAGATAGCCGACCGGCTCGGCGCCTTTTGCGGCCAGATCGGAGAGGTTCACGCGCAAGGCTTTCTTACCGATCGTGGCGGGCGGATCGTCCGGAAAGAAATCGATGCCCTCGACGATGGTATCCGTCTTGAGCACGAGGTCCCGACCAGCGCGCGGCGGCATCACCGCGACATCGTCCTTCAATCCCAGCGCGAATTTGGACGTCGCCAGAGGTGCGAAGATTTCTTCTATGAGCTGGAATTCGGTGTAGGCCATGGTGCGCTCGATATCCTGCCACCTATTGGCACGACAAACCCGCGATTTGGCAATGTACCTATGACTTTCTGGTGCTCGATCCAGGACCCGGAATGTCCCTAGAACTGCAATTCGTCCTCCGGCGGCGTTTCGCCGAATTCCGGTGCGCGTTTGCGATGGGCGAGTTTGTCGAGCACCGCGTTGACGAATCCCGGCTCGTCGCCGCTGAAGAAAGCGTGGCTGATGTCGAGATACTCGTCGATCACGACCTTGGCGGGGACGTCGCGCCGCGCGATGAGCTCGAACGCGCCGGCGCGAAGGATCGCGCGCAGGATGGAATCGACGCGCTCCAGCCGCCAATCGGATGCCAGACACTTGGCGATCGACCGGTCGATCTCGACCTGATGCTGCGGTACGCCGCCTACGATCGCCGCGAAGAATTCCGCATCGCCGGGACCTGCAGCGCGCATCTCAGGCTCATGTTCGAAGCGATGCTCGATGAACTCGCTCGTGACCGCTTCGGCATCGACGCCGGTCAGTTCCATCTGGTAGATGGCCTGCACCGCGGCCAGACGCGAGGCACGGCGACCTTCATAGGAAGCGTCCGCGGCGCTCATCGGTGAACGCCGAGACGATTTCGGATGTTGATCAGCGACAGGCACGCGCGCGCGGCATCGCCGCCCTTGTCGCCGTCATCGACCGCCGCGCGAACGAGAGCCTGCTTTTCGCTTTCGACCGTCAGAATGCCATTGCCGATGCACAGACCGTTGTTGATGCCGAGATCCAGCAGCCCACGCGCGGATTCGCTCGCGACGATCTCGAAATGATAGGTCTCGCCGCGGATGACGCAGCCGAGCGCGACGAAGCCGTCGAACGATTTGCCGCCATGTTCGCCGCTCCGGGCCGCAAGCGCGATCGCAGTCGGGATTTCGAGCGCACCTGGGACGGACAACCTTTCAAAATGCGCGCCGGCCTTTTCGATCGCAGCCGTCGCCCCGTCCAGCAGCATGTCGGAAATGTGGGCGTAGAAACGCGCCTCGACGATCAGGATGCTGCTGGTCATCTTTCAACCCTTTGTCTTGCCGCGGATGGCGTGCGTACCGACGATGTTGAGGTCGTAACCCTCGAGGGCGACGATCTTCTTCTCGGGCGTGTCAGTGAGAAGGATCATGTCCTTGACGCCGAGATCGAGCAGAATTTGCGCGCCGACGCCATATTCCTTGACGCGGCGGCGGTCGATGTCTTCTGCCACCTTTCGGGTCACCACGTCGGACACGAAGGTTGGCCTCGTCGTGCGTAAGAGGACGACGACGCCGCGCCCTTCCTTGGCAATGATGCGCATCGATTCTCCAAGCACGTCGCGCTCGTATGGCTTCCACTCGAGCATGTCGCTGAAGATGTTCACCGCGTGCATGCGCACCAGCACCGGCTCCGCAGTCGAGATGTCTCCCTTCACCAGAGCGATATGCTCCGCATACTCCAGCTCGTTCACGTAGACGAACATGGTCCAAGACCCGCCATTGTGGCTCTCGAACGGGCCCTCGACCATGCGTTTGACGAAATGGTCGTACTTGCGCCGGTAGGCGATGAGGTCGGCGATGGTTCCGATTTTCAGTCCGTGAAGCTGGGCGAACGGGACCAGATCCGGCATGCGCGCCATGGTGCCGTCGTCGTTCATGATCTCGCAGATGACGCCGGCGGGGTTGAGCCCGGCGAGGCGCGCGATGTCGACGGCCGCTTCCGTATGCCCGGCCCGCACGAGCGTTCCGCCGTGGCGCGCGACGAGCGGGAAGACGTGACCCGGCGAAACGATGTCGCCCGGTCCCTTGGTCGGATCGATCGCCACCGAAATCGTGTGGGCGCGGTCGTGCGCGGAAATGCCGGTCGAGATTCCTTCCTTGGCTTCGATCGAAATCGTGAAGGCTGTCTGATTGGGCGTCCGGTTGACCTGCGTCATCATCGGGATGTTGAGCGCGTTGGCGCGCTCTTGCGTCAGCGCCAGGCAGATCAATCCGCGGCCGTTCTTGGCCATGAAATTGACAGCCTGCGGCGTGCACATCTGCGCCGGAATGACGAGATCGCCTTCGTTCTCGCGATCGTCCGCGTCCATCAGGATGAACATGCGTCCGTTGCGGGCGTCCTCGATGACGTCTTCGATCTTTGAAATGTAGTCGTGATAGACCGAGACGTTCATTTTCCGACGATCCTCGCCACGTATCGCGCCAGGAGGTCGATCTCGAGATTCACCTTGGAGCCCGGCTTCAGCCGGCCGAAGGTCGTGACCTTGGCGGTATGGGGAATGATGTTGACGCCGAAGCGATTGCCCTCGACCTCGTTGACCGTCAGCGACACGCCATCGAGCGCGACGGAACCCTTCGATGCGATGAAGCGCGCCAGCGCAACGGGCGCCTCGAATGTGACGCGCGTGGACTCGCCTTCCGGAGCCAGCAGCTTCACCTCCGCGACACCGTCGACGTGACCGCTCACGATATGGCCGCCGAACTCGTCGCCGACGCGCATCGGCCGTTCCAGGTTGACGGGATCGCCGACCTTCCAGGTCCCGATCGTGGTCTTGGAAAGCGTTTCACCTGAGGCCGTGACGGCGAACCAGCTATCCTTCCCCGTGCCCTTGTCGACGACGGTCATGCAAACGCCGGAACAGGCGATCGAGGCGCCCATGTCGACGGCCGACAGGTCGTAATTGGTCGAGATCACGATGTGTGTATCGCCGCGCTTCTCGATATGGCGGACCCGGCCGACGTCAGTGACGATTCCTGTGAACATGCGTACCTTTTAGGCCCTGGCCACGAAGCTTTCCAGAAGGTCGGCCCCGAGCGTCCGCGACGAGGCGCGATGAAAGCGCGGCGCTTCGTCCAGTGTCAAAGCGGCCAACGCGTCGACGGCGCTATGCCCTGCGGCGCCAAGGGCTATCGGAGCGGTGAATATTTCCAGCCGATCCGCCAGGCGGCGGTCCAAAAACGCTGCATGAACCGACGCGCCGCCCTCCACCAGCAGTCGCGTAATCTTCCGATTTGCCAGCTCCGTCAGCAATGCGGAGAGGTCCGGCCTGCCACGCGCGTCGCGCGCGACCTGCACGATTTCGACGCCGGCGGCACGGAGGTGATCGCCGCCTTCGGCCGTCGTGAAGACGAGCGTCGGAACCTGTTTCGCCGACGTCGCAAGGTTGCTCCCCGCGCCGAGGCGCAAGCGCGTGTCGAGCACGACGCGAAGCGGCGAATGCGCATCGAGCCCCGGCAAGCGGCAGGTGAGTTCCGGGTCGTCCGCGATCGCGGTGTTTATGCCCACGAGGATGGCGTCGTTCTGAGCGCGCAAGAGATGCCCGTAGCGGCGCGCCTCCTCGCCGGTGATCCATTTGCTGGCGCCGGAAGCGGTGGCCGTCTTGCCATCGAGACTCTGGGCGATCTTCAGCGTCACGAACGGACGCGACGATGCCAGCCGCATAAAGAAGCCTTCATGACTTTCGCGCGCTTCGCGTTCGAGGATACCTGTGACGACGTCGATGCCCGCCGCGCGAAGCTTGGCGATTCCCGCTCCGTTCGTGCGCACGTCCGGATCCAGAACGGCGATCACGACGCGCGCGATGCCCGCGCCGGCGAGCGACTCCGCGCATGACGGCGTCTGGGTCACCTGGGCGCAGGGCTCGAGCGTGACGTAGGCGGTCGCGCCGCGCGCCGCAGCGCCGGCCTGCGCCAGCGCTTCGGCTTCAGCATGCGGGCGTCCACCGTCGGCCGTGCGCGCGCGGCCCAAGACGCGACCGTCAGGCGCAACGATCACGCATCCGACCGACGGATTTGCACCGGTGCGTCCCAGCCCGCGCCGTCCGAGCGCGATCGCGTGCCGCATGTGTGAAAGATCGTTCAAGGGCGAACGCGGCTAGTCCTTTTCGCCGCCCTCCAGCTCGCCGATGAGCGCTTCGAAGTCCTTCGTCTCACGGAAATTCTTGTAGACCGAGGCGAAACGCACATACGCCACCTTGTCGAGGCTCGACAGGGCCTGCATGACGAGCTCGCCGATGACCTGCGACGGGATTTCGTTTTCGCCCATGCTTTCCAGGCGCCGCACGATGCCCGTGATCATGCGGTCGATGCGTTCGCGTTCGACCGGCCGCTTACGCAGCGCATGGGTGATCGAGCGTTCGAGCTTTTCCCGCTCGAACGGTTCGCGGCGATTGTTCTTCTTGACGACGATGAGTTCGCGAAGCTGCACCCGCTCGAACGTCGTGAAGCGCCCGCCGCACTCCGGACAGTGACGCCTGCGCCGGATCGCGGAATTGTCTTCGCTCGGACGGCTGTCCTTAACCTGGGTGTCGTCATGTCCGCAAAATGGGCAACGCATGGCGGGTTGTTCTTTCGTCTATGGGTAGATTGGAAAACGCTTGCACAATTCTGCGACGCGCGCGGCCACGCCGGCTTCGACCGTCGGATCGCCCGCCTCGCCGTTCTTCGACACCGCATCGACGACTTCGACGATCAGCTTGGCGATTTCCCTGAATTCGGCCGGGCCGAAACCGCGGGTGGTGCCGGCGGGCGTGCCGAGGCGAATGCCGGACGTTATCGCGGGCTTCTCGGTGTCGAACGGGACGGAATTCTTGTTCGTCGTGATGGCGGCCCGATCGAGCGCTTTTTCCGTCGGCCGTCCCGTCGCCTTCTTCGGTCGCAGGTCGACCAGCATGAGATGCGTGTCCGTTCCCCCCGAGACGATATCCAGGCCGTCGTTCTTCAAGGTTTCGGCGAGGACTTTGGCGTTCTCGACCACGGCCTTGGCGTAGAGTTTGAATTCCGGACGCAGCGCCTCTCCGAAGGCGACGGCCTTCGCCGCGATGACGTGCATCAGGGGGCCGCCCTGAAGACCCGGGAACACCGCCGAGTTGATCCGCTTTCCGAGGTCGGCGTCGCGCGAGAGGATCATGCCGCCGCGCGGTCCGCGCAGCGTCTTGTGCGTCGTCGTCGTCACGACATGCGCATGATCGAGCGGGCTTGGGTGGACGCCGCCTGCGACCAGGCCGGCGAAGTGCGCCATGTCGACCATGAAATAAGCGCCTACAGAGTCCGCGATCGCACGAAAACGCGCGAAGTCGATGACGCGCGAATAAGCCGAGCCGCCCGCAATGATGATCTTGGGCCTGTGTTGCCTTGCGAGCGCTTCCACCTCATCCATGTCGATGCGCTGATCTTGCCGCCGCACGGTGTACGAGATTGGCTTGAACCATTTTCCCGACTGGTTTGCAGGCGAGCCGTGCGTGAGATGACCGCCGGCTGCGAGGTCGAGCCCCATGAACGTGTCGCCGGGCTGCATCAGGGCGAAGAAGACGGCCTGATTGGCTTGTGCACCGGAGTGGGGTTGAACGTTGGCGAACGAACAATTGAAAAGCCGGCAGGCGCGTTCGACGGCCAGTTCTTCGGCCACGTCGACATACTCGCAGCCGCCGTAATAACGGCGTCCGGGATAGCCTTCCGCGTACTTGTTGGTGAGGACCGATCCTTGGGCTTCGAGGACGGCTTTACTGACGATGTTCTCGGAAGCGATGAGCTCGATCTTGTCGCGTTGCCGACGAAGCTCGTCGCCTATCGCACGGGCAACTTCGGGATCGCTGTCGGCCAGACCGCGCGTAAAAAAATCGACATTCCGCGTTCCAGCCGCGCTCGCCAACGCCACCATTCCCAAACCCCGCATTTCGAAACTGTTGCCGGACCGTACGGCCGGCCAAGTCGATACCCCTACCCCTTTACCAAATCTAGCACCAGACCACCCTCTCCATCCCACCTGTGCGCATTCTAGCGGGCACAGCGGGCGTTTCCGGACATAGAGCGACCGCGCGCCCGGACGCCCAAATATTCACCAATTGATGATCTGGCGAAACTGCATAAGACTTCGGCAAGGCAAGTGATTCAGACGGTCTCGACAGAAGAACCGACACGGGCCAAAGCACAACCCTAGATATGTTCGATCTTTTCCGACATCGGCATCTTGATTTCGCTTCACTCGCACGCAATACCAACAGCAACTTGATCTTCCATTTCAACCCATGAGTAGAGGGTGTGTTCGATGAGTAATCACGGCCATGCAGCCGAAGTATCCGGTGACCTTCTCAAGCTGGTCAGCGAAATAGTCGCCTCGTACGTCAGCAACAACCCGGTTCCCATGAGTGACCTGCCGGCCATGATCCGCAGCGTCCATGCAACGCTCGGCAGCCTGACCGGCGCAACCGCGATCGATGCGGTGACCACGCAGAAGCCCGCGGTTCCGGTCAAAAAGTCGATCACTCCGGAATATCTGGTGTGCCTCGAAGACGGCAAGAAGCTGAAGATGCTGAAGCGCTACCTGCGCTCGCGCTACGGCCTGTCTCCGGATCAATACCGCACGAAGTGGGGATTGCCGGCGGATTATCCGATGGTGGCATCGAACTACGCTGCGCAACGGTCCGAGTTCGCCAAGAAGATCGGACTCGGCCGCACCGCTCCCGCGAAGGGACGTCGCCGGGGCTAGGCGCTCAGCCTTTGTCGCGGTCTCTGTTCAGCATATAGGCCAGCTTGCGGACGGCGGCGTCGGCGAGAGCGCCGCGCGCCGCACCCGTGGGCCCCATGACGCTCGCTTCGGTCCCGGATTTGGAGTCGATCGCCGTCACCTTCACGAAGCCGCCCTGAACGACGAATTCGACGTAGATATCGCCGTCACCCGGCTTTCCGGGCGACGTCATCAGGCCGCGCGTTGCAGCTTGTGCGCGGTCCAGACCTGATCCAGCGCCTGGACGAGCGCGCCCATCATCTCGTCCGTGTGCATGGGAGATGGCGTGAAGCGAAGCCTCTCCTTGCCCCGCGGTACGGTCGGGAAATTGATCGGCTGAACGTAGATCGCGTGATCGCGCAACAGCGCATCGGAAACGGACTTGCAGAGCGCCGCGTCGCCGACGAATACCGGCACGATGTGGCTCGGCGACTCCATCACCGGCAAGCCGGCTTGAGCAAACAGCCGTTTCAGCCGCGCCGCGCGTTCGTGCAGGCGCGAGCGCTCGACGTCGCTTGTCTTGAGATGCCGGATGCTGGCGAGAACGCCCGCGGCGATAGCCGGCGCGAGCGACGTCGTGAATATGAAGCCCGGAGCGAAGGAGCGGATGCAGTCAACCAACTCCGTGGACGCGGCGATGTAACCGCCCATGACCCCGAAGGCTTTCGCCAGCGTACCTTCGATGATGTCGATCCGGTCCATCACGCCGTCGCGCGCCGCAACACCGGCGCCGCGCGGCCCGTACAGGCCGACGCCATGAACCTCGTCGAGGAAAGTCAGGGCCCCATATTTCTTCGCCAGGTCGCACAGGCCTTCAAGCCGTCCGAAGTCGCCGTCCATCGAATAGACGGACTCGAAAGCAATGAGCTTCGGCGCCTCGGGATCGGCCGCTTTCAGGAGTTCCTCGAGATGGGCCAGATCGTTGTGGCGGAAAAGATGCTTCTCCATGCCGCTGTGCTTGATGCCTTCGATCATCGAGGCGTGGTTCAGTTCATCGGAGAAGATGATGAGGCCGGGCAGCAGCTTTCCCAGCGTCGCGAGCGTGGCGTCGTTCGAGATATAGCCC
>Ga0335070_10010315_pt1 | contig 10924 bp, 11 predicted proteins | sample Lox_Sample_13_FD_206722 | JGI IMG/M metagenome (GOLD analysis project Ga0335070, IMG submission 206722) | Soil microbial communities from Loxahatchee National Wildlife Refuge, Florida, United States - Lox_Sample_1.3 | ecosystem: Environmental > Terrestrial > Soil > Wetlands | place: USA... | reverse complement strand
TGAGGAGCTGTTCCGCCAAGTTATTGTCATCATGACGCACTCAAAAGATGATCATAAACTAACAAAGTAGTACTAGAACGGGCAAGGATTTCTGACACCCGCTGGGAAGCCCTTGTGGGGCATTCTCTCAATGGGATGGACAAGTATTATATCAGGCTGAAGGATGACGACTTGAGACAGGCGATGGACCAGCGCACCGCCTGGATTGATGCCCAAACCGCAAGTGTTACCGAAACCGTTCCCCAAGAAGCAGTAAGGGGCTAGGCCATGCGACCTAACCCCTCCATTTTCTTGGTCGGGACGACTGGATTTGAACCAGCGACTTCTGCGTCCCGAACGCAGCGCTCTACCAGACTGAGCCACGTCCCGAATACATGCTACCTATAGCAAAAGGCTCCTTTGTTGTCCAGGAAATTCCCCGCCGCGAGATCGGGCGGTGCGAGATGATCGCCCTACATTGATCCACTGGCTCCCGCGTAGGCCAGTCGATCCCAGGGAGTTTACCTTTCTTCCAGAGGAGGCCGGTGGCGGCCTCTCCCCGCCGCAGGACGCCTTATCATGCGCAGGGGACCCGAGATATCCCAGGCACCGGGCTGTTGGCCCCTCTTTGCAGCCGCACCTGACGTGTCACCGTGACGGGGCGTAGTTCATCACCAGGACCTTGGAACTCTCCTGGAAAATGACCTGCATCTTCTTCGGGCCCAGGATGGCGGCCACGATCCCCACGCCGAACTGTGGATGGAGGATCAGCTCACCGGGCGAATAATCGCCCCTCATGACGTAGGGCTTGGCGGCCGAGGCGTCGACCGTGGCAAGCTTGGCCCTGAAGTCCTCCTCAGAGCCGTCGACGGCTCTGGCGGAGGAGGGACCCCGACGCGCGCCGCCCTCCTCGGTGGGCTCAAGATCTTCCTCCAGTTCCAGCTCTTCCTCTGGGAATTCTTCCTCCTCGTCGAGGAAAAGCTCCTCTTCCTGTTCCTCATCCAGAGCATCGTCATCGCGGGGAACCGGCATTCGCACACCTCCATCCTTACATCCCGGCACAAGCGCAGAGCTCCGGCAAGGGACCCTGGACCCTTGCACTCATGTCTCTGCAAAAAACGGGTGTAACATAATGTATCTTGTCATACGCTGCAACCAAAAATTCAACAGCCCACCGAACCCGAAGTGCATGGGCAGCAGCCACCTCCTGTGGCCTTGAGCCCGGGAAAGGGCTGCGAGCGCCCGTGGCGTCGGCAAGTTCCCCCTTCAGCCGCTCGGAGAACTTTCCAGGCTCACCGCCTTGTGGTAAAAGAGAAAACTCATCGCTCCGGGAAGGGTTTCGGGGGTGGCAAGAGGTTGGTGGCACGGACGGGCAGCCCTTTAGCGCACGGCCCGGGGGGTTACAGCACGGCAGGGGGGGCGATCTCGCCCGCATTTGGTCTAGCCTTCGGGAGAGAGTTGGGGGGCCGTCAGGGACGCTTCATGGCGGATATTCTAATCACCATCGTTCCCATATTCATGGTTATCCTTGTGGGCCTGGCGCTTCGGCCCTTCGGACTCATGGAGGAGGGGTTCGTCAGGCCGGCGAACCAGCTCGTGTACTATGTCGCCATCCCAGCCATGCTCTTCCGGGAGGTGAGCGAGGCCGCTCTAGCCGACTATTTCAGCGTGTCGGTGGTAGGGGCCGCCGTGCTCCCTCCCGTTGTCTTCTTCTTCGCCGGTCTCGCTCTGACCCGCATTGCGGCCTTCCCACGGCGGCAGGTCGGAACCCTTTTGCAATGCAGCTTTCATGGTAACCTGGGTTACATCGGGCTCGCGGTGAGCTACTATTTCCTTGGGTCCGAGGGGTTCACCAAGGCCAGCATCCTTGCCGGGTTTCTCATGTTGATTCAGAATCTTCTCTCGGTGGTGGCCTTGAGCCGATCCCATGAGCCCCAAGGGGAGAGGCTACCCACGGGACGCTTGATCCGAAGGGTGGTCCTCAACCCGCTCATTCTTGCCGCCGCTGCCGGCATCCTTTTTTCCCTCGCTCGATGGCCCCTGCCCACCATTGTCGATCGAAGCCTGAAAATCTTGAGCGATATGGCCCTGCCCTTGGCCCTCCTCGTGATTGGGACTTCCCTCTCCTTCGGTCAGTTCCGTCGGCACCTCCCCCAGGTTATCGCCATCACCCTGTCGAAACTGATTCTGCTTCCCGCTACCGGTCTGGCTCTGTTCCATCTTTTCAGGCTCTCGAAGGGGGATTCCCTGCCGGCCCTCATTCTTCTTGCCTCCCCCACGGCGACGGTGTCGTATGTTATGTCGAGAGAGATGGCCGGTGACCCCGATCTGGCTACGGCAGCCATCTCGGTGACCACCCTGGTCTCGGGTGTTACCTATACCTTCTGGCTTGGGCTCTATGGATAGGGACGAATCGGGGTTGGCGGGTAAGCCTGGAAGGCAGGGAAGTCTGCTCGGGCACGTTGATAGTGCCTCCGGAACGGGCTATCTCCTGGGGCCGGCCGGATGGAGGTGGAGACTTCTCCTGCGGGAAATGCGATGGTTCCCTTGACTCTCCGGAAGACCCGGGGAACCATTAAGGACGGGAGGTTGTCAGGCTGAGTTAGGAGGAAACGACGAGAAGGGGGGAAAAGACGCCTGCGGATGGAGGAGAACGCTATGAGTACCCTGGATAGGAGAGATGCGGCTGCCTACGGTGACGGGGTAAGTGATCGGCTGGAGCCGCTCGAGAGTCTCGACCTCAAGGAGACCGAAGACTTCGATCACCTCTTGCGACAGATGGCCCGGACCGCCTTCACCGGGAGAAACCTCGGGGAGGCCGCCGAAGTTCTGGCGACCATGGTCTCCGATCCGGACTGCCGGGTGGTCGGAACCTTTTCCGGCGCCATGACCGTCGCCAAGATGGGGCTCATCATCTGCGATATGATCGACTGGGGCTGGCTGGACATCATCATTTCGACCGGTGCTCTCATGGCCCACGGGTTTGTCGAGGCGGCGGGCATGATTCATTTCAAGCATGCGGCCCACTTCAGCGATGCCGCCCTCTACCACCGGGGCTACAACCGCATCTACGACACTCTAGAGCTGGAACGGAACCTCGACCGCACCGAGGAGATCGTCGCCGAGGTCCTCGATGCCATGGATCTCTCTCGGCCCGTCAGCTCGGAGGTCTTCTGTCACGAGCTGGGGCGATGGCTCGCCGAGCACACCGACCGGCCGGGAGTCTTGCGGAACGCCTACCTCAAGGGAGTGCTGGTCTACGTGCCCGCCTTCACCGACTCGGAACTGGGGCTGGACGTGGCAAGCTGGATGGTGCGGAACACCCTCGTCACAGAACCGGACATCAGCCTCGGCGATGCCCTCACCCGGGTGAGCATGCACTTCAACCCCTTCCTCGACCTCGGCTCTTACACCAGGAGGGTGGCCGAGGCAAGCCGCCTGGGCATCTTTACCGTCGGCGGCGGGGTGCCGCGGAACTGGGCGCAGCAGGTAAGCCCCTACCTGGAGATTCTTCAGAACCGCTGCCAGCGCTCGTTCCCCCTCCGGAAGTTCACGTACGGGGTTCGCCTTTGCCCCGAGCCCGCCCACTGGGGAGGGTTGAGCGGATGTACCTACTCAGAGGGAGTGTCGTGGGGGAAATTCGTGGCACCTCAGGACGGCGGGAGGTTTGCCGAGGTGCTGTGCGACGCGACCGTTGCCTGGCCGCTCCTCGTCAAAGGCGTGAAGCAGAGGCTGGATAAAGAGGGGAAGGGTAAGACCTAAGGCGAAGATGGGAGTGATTGCGCGGGTCGCCTGAATCTCGCCGTTCTTCTCTCCTTGTGCGAGGCCGCGGGAAGAACATTCCTCTCGTGGCTCTCTTCTCCTTTGCCATTCCCACCGTTCGCCTCCAGGACGGAGACCAGTACCACAATCAAGAAGGCCTGACTGAGAAGGAGGAAGGCCATGAAGGGAGGGGCATAGCGAAGGAGGAGTGCATTCAGACCCAGGCAGACGGCCAGCACGTAAATGAAGAGAACGCTCTGGGTGGGTCCGCCGAGGACCCGGGCCATGCGGTGGTGGAGATGGTCATGGCCCACGTACTCGATCCACTGGCGGAAGGTCCGGGTCTTGCCTCTCACCACCCTGAATATGGTGATGTAGGTCATATCGAAGATGAAGATCCAGAAGATGAGCAGGGGCGAGAAGATCGAGACCACCGGATTCAGATCGGCCCAGTCGCTGTAAATTGCGAGCGAGGCGAGGACGAAGCCGATGACGGTGCTCCCGGCGTCGCCGAGAAAGATGCGCCCTCGCTTCCAGGGGCGGAAGTTGTGGGGGAGGAAGCCGAGGCAGGCCCCCACCATGGCGACCGCCGCCCAGCCGACGAAAGGACTGCGCATCTGCATGGCCACGACCGCCAGGAAAAAGGCGACAATGGCGCCGAGCCCGGCGGCGAGCCCGTCCATCCCGTCGAAGAAATTCATCGCGTTGGTAATGCCCACGATCCAGATGACGGAGAGGCATCTGTTGACGATACCCGCGAGGGGCAGGGTCTCCGGAAGGAGATTGAGGCACACGCCATAAAAGGTGAGACCGAAGGCAAGAACGAGCTGGACAACCAGTTTCCAGTGGGCTTTCAAGTTTCGGGAGTCATCGGCCACTCCCACCATGAACAGAACTAACGCGGAAACCAAGATGGCGATGAACTGCTCACTGTAGATGCCGTTCACGACGAGGGGCAGGGTGAAACCCAGAAACACCGAGGCTCCGCCGAGAAGCGGGGTGGGCTCCCGGTGGATCTTGTGCCCGCCGGGATGATCGACTAGCTCCCAACGCAAGGCGAGCTTCCGGCAAAACGGTGTGGCCAGGGTGGTCAGACTGAAGGAGAGGGCGAGGATATAGAACCAGCGACCGCTGGCACGGACGAACAGTTCACGGATCGGGTCCAAGAGCATGAGTAGCGGCAGCAGCACGGCGACGAGGTAGTACCAGCGAGGGACACGATGCGAGGCGCCGCTCATAGACCGATCTCCTCCATCGCCTCTTGGAATGCCCAACACACCTCGAGGACCTCTTCTGGGACAAGGGACGGGTGGAGAGGAAGGGAGAGGTGACTGTTCCATGCCGCGTCAGCGCCCGGATATCCCTCTTGCCCCAGGTAGTGGTGAAGGGGCCGATACACCGGCCGGGCCGCCTCCACGCCCCGATCGGAGAGCCTCTGGATCAGGACGCCGGGGTTCTGCGGCACGGAAATGACATAGCGGTAGTAGATCCTGCCCTGAGCGTGGGGAGGGAGGATGCACCGTGATGAGGCGAGGCGGGCCGTGTACATTTCCGCAAGCGCTTCCCGCCTTGCCAGGAACCTCCCGAGCTTCCCCAGCTGCACTCGACCCATGGCTGCCTGGATGTCGGTCATCTTGTAATTGAACCGCACCGTCAAGGTATCTTTCTTGTCATACTCCCTTAGGTCTCTCGCCCGCTCGAGGAGGGACTGGTCCTCACTGAGGAGCATCCCCCCTTCCCCTGTCGTTATGAGTTTGCTAGCGTAAAAAGAGCATACCGCGAGATCCCCGAAGGTCCCGACCTTTCCTTCCTGCTGCCAGGCCCCCAGGGCCTGGGCGCAGTCCTCGATCACCGGAAGGCCCGACGCCAAGGACTCTTTCATTGCAGCAGGCATGCCAAAGAGGTGGACGACGATAATCGCTCTCGATCTGCGGGTCATCTGCTTCTTCAAATCCAGGGGGTCCATGTTCCCCGTGACCGGATCCACATCGACGAGCACCGGGACGGCTCCCGCGTGAGAGACGGCGAGGAGCGGCGCCGTACAGACGTAAGCGGGGAGCAGCACCTCGTCCCCCGGGCCGACCCCGAGGGAGAGAAGCGCCAGGTGGAGAGCGGCGGTCCCCGAGGAGGTGGCCACGCCAGGAGGAAGGGTCAAGAACCGCCCGACCTCCTCCTCAAAGGCCGCCACCTGGGGGCCCTGGGCCAGATGTCCAGAGGCGAGGACCCCCCGGAGGGCATGGTGCTCCTCCTCATCGAGAGCAGGGCGGGAGTGACGAATCAGGGCGGGCCCTGTCGAAGGCCGGGGATACGTGTCCTCGGGCGAGCGGTTGGCGATGCTTATGGTAGGTGGAGAGGACATGGACTCAGATGTTGATGAAGAGCCTGAGAGGCGTGAATGCCTCGGCGTACTTCACCCGCCCCTGGATGCCCCGGAACACGGCGTTGGCGCGGGCGAGTTCCACGATGGAGAGATCCTCGATGTTGGTCTTCATGACCTGGGAGGCGTGGGCCTCAAGGGCCTGGACCTTCTCATCCAGGGTGTCGGAGATGTCGACGAAGATCTGGGGGTTGAAATTCTGGGTGGTGGGAACCTCGAAAAAGAGCACGTTTCGCACGTAACGGGTGGCGGACTGGGTGGCCTGGGTGAGAATCCGGTGGTCCTGGTGGGTGTCGTCGCCATAGTTGACAAAGATGAGATCCGGCTCGACCTCCCGGATCGCATCCTCGATCCGTTCGATCAGGGCCTTTCCAAGGGGAATCCGGGTGTCCCGGTAGCCACCCCAAAAGATCTTCTCCACCCGCATCAGCTTCGCCGCGGCGCTCTGTTCGTGGCGCCGAGCGTGGCCGTTCCCGCCTTGCTCTCCCCGGGTAAGGATCATGAGAAATATGCGGTGCTTTCGCTCGGCGTACTTTACCAGCGTGCCGGCGCAGCCGTACTCCACATCATCCGGGTGGGCGCCGATCGCCAGGATGTTCATGCGCTTGATCATCTATGCCGCCTCTCTCAGGATGACCAGACTGTCCGGGCCGCAGTTGAAGAGGAGGTCCAGGGCGGACAGATTGGGCTCAAAGGGACCGTAGGGCTGAGGATAGATGGGGTGATTGAAGTGCTGGAAGATCACCTGGATCTCCCGAGCGCGAAACACGTCGAGGTCCATATACTGAGCGCCATCTCTCCCGCTTAGATAGACATCGCCCCCCAGAATCCTGCAGATGTCGGCGAGCCGGTCGGTCGGTTGGTCGTTGTCAACCGGGAGGGAGGACGCCAGGACGAGGTCGCACTCGATCTGAAGGAGTTTCATGAGCAACCGGATGGAAGCCACATTCGCCTCCACCAGGTGCGTGAACGGCTGCAGGTAGAACTCCTCGAACTCATCGATATAGGTCCGGAAGAAGAGCGTCCTGCGGTAATGAGTCTTCAGGGCCTGGAGGTGCTTCCGCTGCCAGTCCACCGTCTGATTGACACTGACCTCGTTGATCCTCTGGGGATAATGATAGGTGACGGGAACGGTAAGCCACTGCCAGCCCTGGGCGGTCTTGATGCGGTTCCGGTTCTGGAACTCGTTTTTCTTGTACTGGACCGTATCCAAGAGGCAAAAGATCTGACAGCGGCGGAGCTTGTCGAAGTAGCCCAGCCAGGGCAGATAGTGTGGTTGATGGATGGCTACGACCTTCATGTCGTCGAGCAAGGTGTTGTTACAGAGAGAACCAGCGATTTCGCCAACCTATCGGGGCTATGGGGTTGCAAGAATCGCGCCGATGGGTCGGCCGGATGACAGCCTGTCCTGGAGCAGGCCATAGAGGTCGCTGATCTGATTCACCATGGTTTCCGCGCTGTACTGGCCGCAAATTCCCTTACCCCGTGCCGCCATCCGGCGTCGTCCCTGCTCATCTCCCAGGAGCTTGGCGATTGCCCGCTTCAAGGCCCCGCAGTCCGCCGGTGGCACCAGGATGCCGTTTTCGCCGTCCCAGATGAGGTCGGGAACGCCTCCGATGCGACTGGCAATGATGGGCACCCCTGTAGCCATGGCCTCTACCAGAACTCTCCCCATCCCTTCATTCAGGGAGGGGAGAACGAGGAGATCCAGGCAGGGAAGGATCTCTTCCACATCGGGACGCCAGCCCAGAAAGAGAACCCTGCCGTTCAAACCAAGCGAGTCGGTGAGACTTCGGAGCTTAGCCTCATCATCTCCCTTGCCGACCAAGACCAGAAAGCTCTCGGGGTGCCTCGCGAGAATGTCCGGCATCGCTCGCACGAGGAAGGATACCCCTTTGATGGGGAGAAGCCAGCCCACGAACCCGACTGCGAGAGCCGCAGACGGTAGGCCCAACTCTCGCCGCTTGCTGGGACGATCGACCCTGGCGCCGAGAAAACGACTGAGGTCGATGCCGCTCGGAATCACCGAGATCTTGTGCGGCGGCATCACCCCGAGATCGACGTAGTCCTCGGCCTCGCCGGGAGTCAGGGCGATGAGATGGTTGGTCATACCGCCGAGCATTCTCTCTACCAGGAGAAAGATGCGGGACAGTCCGGCGCCGAAGTGCCCGTAGAAGACATGGCCGTGGGGGGTGTGGACGATAAGGGGAATCCGCGCCAGCCAGGCCGCGAGGCGGCCGAGGAGGCCGGCCTTGGAGGTGTGGGTGTGGACGATGTCCGGCTTCAGGGCAAAGATGTAGCGGCAGATGGAGACAAAGGCCCTGAGGTCGTTCGTGGGAGAAATCCTCCTCACGAGCGTCGGGATGGTAATCACCCTGACGCCCTGCCGGCAAAGGGCGGCCAGGTCCCGTTCCAAACGCTCGATCTCCTCCCGGGTCATGTTGGACTCTTCCGTTGAACCCTTGACGAGGGTCACCGAATACAGCCCCGAGTCCAGCCCGAGGCAGGTGAGGAGTGTGTTCTGGGCGGAGCCGCCCATATCCAGACGGGTGATGATGTGAAGAACTCTTATCTTTGGAGCCACAGCGATGAACCGATTGAGGTCGGTGCCTCCGGTTTGATGGGGCGGGAGGATCGCACCCCTCATCCCGATCGAGCAGTTGTCAGCCGGTATTGGTCTGCAGGAGGTAGGTCGTCCGATCTACCAGAGGGTCTCCACGTTGGGGTAATCGAGCATCCTTCGATCGGAGGTAACGAGAGGAATCCCCAGGATTCTTGAGGTGGCTACGATAAGCTGATCTGCCGGATCCTGGTGAAAGCCCTGAAGACGGGTACCCTCCACAGCAATCTCCGGCGTAAGGTCGGCGAGGGTGATCTCGAATTCAGAGAGGGACCGGTGAATCCACGTGAGCGTGGGAATGGAAAAGGAGATTCTTCCCTTCTCCACGAGCTTCGCAAGCTCCCAGCACGAGATAACCGACACCCATCTGCGCCGCGCCTGGCGAAGTGCTTTCTTTGCCTTGGCGGACAGGGACCTGTCCCTTTCGACACTCACCCAGATCCAGACGTGCGTGTCCAGAAGGAGGTCGTTCACTTGACAATCTCCCAGTCATCCACAGCCACCGGGGTGACGATGTCGCCGAGGAACGTCACCGTCTCTTTCAACGGTGCTTGTGCTCCGCGGACGGTCTCCAGCGGCATCACTTCAGCGATTGGTTTTCCCCGCTTGGTGATGATGATTCGCTTCTTGTTCCGCTTGACCTCCTCCAGGACCGCGAGGCAGGTGGCCTTAAACTTAGATACAGAAAGAGTTTCCACCGCACCCCTCCAGAAACTATATGGTCAAAAGAATATAGTCAGTTTAGTTGAACCTTGTCCTCTTGTCAATTGTGGCGACCCCAGGGAGTTCCGCTCCCGCAGATGCGTCAGGATCCACCCTCCCGTAGGGTTCGAACTCCCTTAGCCAGCCAGGAGCTTGAGAGCTTTCCAGGCACCGGGATACCATTTGGCGAAGTAGGGCTCCAGCTTCTGGAGCGTGGCGGGCGCCAGAGGCTTTCTTTGAACTCCATGGGCAAATTTTCTCAAGCCGTCCTTCGCGCCTGCGAGAAAGGAAGGGAGCTCGGTCGTGCGGCCCTGCCTCAAACGGTATGCCACGCCCTCTGCCACCATGATCGCGGAGAAGGCGACACCGTGGGCCGGTCTGAACATCGCCGCTGCAAACCAGAGCATATTTCTCGTCGCGTAGTATGCCCGGCGCGCTTGCGATCGGTGCGCCGGGGCGACACGATGGAATGCCTGGAGCTCCGGGAAGTGCCTGCAGGAATACCCTAGGTCGAGGATGCGGGCGGCGAGATAGAGCTCGTTCAGGTAGAGGAAGTAGCCGGGGTCGAAATACCCGGCCCTCCGCACTGCATCCAGGCGGAACCCCGCCCCGCACCCGACGAAGGTAGGAGCAGAACCATCCGCATGGAGGTCCCCAGGACCGGGCCAGTCTACCGTCTTCGCAACGGGATTTCTGATGGTGAAGGCGGCGATACCTAAACCCGAGTCGGCCTCGAAGCGTTCAACCATCCTTGTCACCGTCTCGCCACCAACATGGGAGTCATCGTCGAGGAGGATGACGTACTTGCCATGGGCGGCGCGCATCCCCGTGTTGAGCCCGGCGATGCCGGTATTTTCAGCCAGGGATATGAGCCTTACACGAGGAAAGTCCCGGGCGACCATCTCCGAAGAACCGTCCGTGGAAGCATTGTCCACCACGATTGTCTCTAGAGCAGGATAGGTGCAAGATTCCAGGTGTCTCAGCGTCAGATGGAGCTCATCCCGTCTCATCCAGCTCAGGACGACCGCTGAAACCAGGGATGGGTGTGATCTGCCGTCCATCAAGGAACCTGGAAGACACTCTCCTCCCTGTTGAAGAGGATACGCTCCACGGCCTCGGATCCCTGCATGAAGGAGTGGTCCATATTGCCGACCTCGTATCTGAAGGCGCCGAACCTTCCCCGCGACAGTATCCCCAAGGGCTCGAGAAAGTGAAACACGGCCCTGAGCCGCCGGTCCCGGTCGGTAGTAGGAACGGGATAGGCATACTTGAGGAGCCTCTTCGAGACGGAAAGGATCTCACTGAGGTCTCCCCTGGAAAGTATGTCTGCAGCGCAGAGACCCTCGATGACTCGTTCCTCGAGGTTATCCTCCGGAGGCGGGCCGAGGGACGAAAAGGAGGTTTCGCACATGAGGGAGAGATAAGGTCCTCCCTTGTTGGGGACCAGGGCAGGAGAGTAATTGGATAGATAGGTCAGGCGATAA
>Ga0335070_10010314_pt1 | contig 10924 bp, 12 predicted proteins | sample Lox_Sample_13_FD_206722 | JGI IMG/M metagenome (GOLD analysis project Ga0335070, IMG submission 206722) | Soil microbial communities from Loxahatchee National Wildlife Refuge, Florida, United States - Lox_Sample_1.3 | ecosystem: Environmental > Terrestrial > Soil > Wetlands | place: USA... | reverse complement strand
GCGGCAAAGCCGCCCAAGACCTCAACTTAAAAAAATATTGAGATTATCTTTTCTCGCAAGGTTAGAACGGTTACAATTACTGCCGATCAAAATGCTACGTTCATTTTTTGTCTCCTTATCGAGAGTGTCCTGGGCGCAACGAACTATAACCAGTTGGGGCGTTGCCAGGCGGGCGTCGGCCCGATTTGTGGCGGGTGAGACTGTTGCGGACGCGATTCAAGCTGTGAGAGCCTTGAATTCGCAGGGGGTACGCGCCAGCCTGGACCACCTGGGAGAAAATACACTCAATCCAGCCGATGCTCAGGCGGCAACGGCTGAAATCCTGGCGGTCCTGGATGAAATTGAAAATGCCGGTGTCCAATCGAACGTATCGCTGAAGCTGAGTCAGATCGGCTTGAACCTCGGCGAAGAGACCTGTCACGCCAACCTTTTGCAGATCCTCGAAAAAGCTCGTTCGCTCGGCATATTCATCCGGGTCGACATGGAAGAATCGACCATGACGGCGAAGACCATCGGCATGGTCTTCCGGATGGCGCAGAATGGATTTTCCAACGTGGGCATTGTCATCCAGGCCTATTTACGCCGCAGCGAGCGAGATATCCAGGAACTGCTGTCATTGCCGGTCCGGGTCCGGCTGTGCAAAGGCGCTTACCAGGAGCCGCCCGAGGTCGCTTTCCCGAGCAAGTCCGAAGTAGACGCCAATTATGACAAACTGGCGCGCTTATTGATAGTTGGGGCATCGGCCCAGCATACGCCGCCAGCCAGTGACGATGGGCGCACACCGCCCTTTCCGGCGATTGCTACGCACGATCCGAGGCGGATCCAGTTTGCGCTTCAGACGATTGAGGAGCTCAAGCTGCCAAAAAACGCAGTTGAATTCCAGATGTTGTATGGCATCCGGCGGGATTTGCAGCAGAAACTGGTAGGTTTGGGATTCCCTGTGCGGGTGTATGTTCCGTATGGAACCCATTGGTTTCCGTATTTCATGCGCCGTTTGGGCGAACGCCCGGCGAATATCTGGTTTTTTGCTTCGAATTATTTCCGCAATTAAAAAAACCAGCTCAAAATGCCCGATAGCTCACCCCTTGCTCCTCTAGCCCTGGTAACCGGTGCAGCGCGCCGGCTGGGCGACGCCATTGCCCTGGGGTTCTCCCGGCAGGGGTACGCCACTGGCCTGCATTACCATAGCTCTGAGGTTGATGCTCACCGCACCGCCACCGAAATTCAAGCCGGCGGAGCCAGGGTCAGCCTTTTCCAGGCAGACCTGACGAAGCCGGAAGAAATCAAGCGCATGTTTGAGTTTGTAGCTCAGGAGACAAATCCATTGCGCTTGATGCAGCAGGCTGGAGGTGTTATCATAAATATCAGCGATTCCGGCGCCCGGAAAAACTGGATGAGCCTGCCAGCCTAAGCTGTCTGGTGGATCGCTTGCCAGCTCGTAGGGCGAGCGATCCGGCCAGCATCGTCGATGCTGTTCTTTTTTGATCGACAAAATGGATATCACCGGGCAGGTCATTGTAGTGGATAGTGGGTTTCAATTGATATGAACAAGTCCCCTTCAACTTTTTCGATCATGCTGCGGTTTGCGCGCCCGGCGATGCTCGCCGCTGGAGCGGGCTTTTACCTGCTGGGCGCAGGTATGGCGCGCTACCTGGGCCATCCCATCCAATGGGGCCGTTTCTGGACCGGCCTGGCAGCCGTTTTGTTGATCCAATTGACCAGCTATTTTTTGAAGGCCTATTACGACCTGGTCGACGCTACCAGCCCGCTCCGGCGCATGCAAAAGGAGGAAGACGACGTAGATCAGAAAGCTGAAAGTAAGCTGCCACAGCAAGGTGTTTTGATGGTCGGCACGACCTCAATGACTGCCGGGGCAGTGATCACCGTACTTTTGTTCACGATGGGCACTATAAACCTGACCTTTTTCTTTTTCCTCGGGATTGCTTTCCTGTTATATTTCTTCTACGCTGTCCCTCCGTTGCGGCTGGTCTACACCGGATACGGCGAGCTGGTCGAATCGATCGTGCTTGCCAATTTATTCCCGGCCCTGGCTTTCATTTTGCAGACAGGCGAACTGCACCGCTACATCGCTATGCTGACTTTCCCGCTCCTGGCGCTATTTTTGGCCGCCCGTCTGGCGCTTTCATTAGAAAATTATGCGCGCAATTTGAAATATGGATACAAAAACATGATGGTCGTTCTAGGCTGGCAGCGCGGTATGAGGCTGCATAACATTTTGATTCCGACCGGTTATTTGCTGATCGTCCTGGCTTTTACGCTCGGCCTGCCCTGGTCTTTAACCTGGCCGGCGCTTTTGACCGTTCCGGTCGGAATATTTGAAATCATCCAGATCAACCAGATATCTAACGGCGCGCCGCCCAACTGGCGGCTGCTCAATTTGACTGCCGTGGCGCTGATAGGAATGGCAGTTTACCTCATGAACCTGGCGCTTTGGACGGGTTGAGAATATGCCTGAGTTTCTGGAGTTAATGCCCCCTGGCGACGCATTGAGCCTGCTGTTAAGCCATCTCCCGGATCGTCCCTCGAAAACAGAGCAGGTGCGAACGAGCGATGCATTGGGTCGCGTGACCGGCAGACCAGTCGTTTCGCCCGAACAACTGCCGGCATTTAATCGTAGCACAGTCGATGGCTATGCTGTGCGTGCCAGCGACACTTATGGCGCGAGCGATTCTCTGCCAATGTACCTGTCGCTTGTTGCTGAAGTGCCGGTGGGACGCGCTCCGGATTTCAAACTCCAGCCAGCCCAGGCTGCTTTAATTTTCACGGGGGGCATGCTGCCTGACGGCGCTGATGCGGTCGTTATGTTGGAAACGGCCCAGGCGGCTCGACCCGGCGAATTGGAAATACTAAAAGCCGTGGCAAGTGGTGAAAATATCCTGAAGGCTGGGGAGGATGTCAAACAGGGAGAGGAAATCCTTCCAGCCGGAACAATGCTTCGTCCGGCTGAAATCGGCGGGTTGATGGCGCTGGGCATCCTCGAAATTGAAGTCATACCTCGTCCGGTAGTAGGAATCATATCAAGCGGCGACGAGGTGATCCCGCCCGAACAAAGGCCGCAGCCAGGCCAGGTGAGGGATATCAATAGTTATACCCTGGGCGCGCTCGTCCACCAGCACGGAGCGATCCCGCGCCTGTTTGGAATAATGGCCGACCAGGCGCAGGCATTACGCTCCTCGCTCCGCCAGGCGCTGGATGTCTGCGACATGGTGGTCATTACAGCCGGCTCTTCGGCCAGCAGCCGCGATTTGACGGCTGCAGTGATCCAGGAAATGGGCGCACCTGGCGTGTTGGCACACGGCGTCAATGTAAAACCCGGAAAGCCGACGATCCTGGCGATTTGCGACGGCAGACCAGTGATCGGCTTGCCCGGAAATCCGGTCAGCGCCCTGGTCGTTGCCGGAATTTTCGTCGTCCCCTTGATCGAGCGGCAGCTCGGCCTGCCGGCTTTGCGTCTCCGGCCCCAGGTTCCGGCTCGCCTGGCGATCAACCTGGCGTCGCAAGCGGGGCGCGAGGATTGGGTGCCGGTCAGGCTCGTGACCACGCCGTCCGGCTACAGCGCCGAGCCGGTCTTTTTCAAAAGCAACTTGATTTTTTCCCTTTCCCGCGCCGACGGCTTGATTCACATTCCACCGGCCGCGAACGGACTGGCGGCCGGCGAGACGGTGCTCGTCGAATTAATCTGACCCGGGGATTGATTTTATGTCTGTTTACCTTCACGATATCCCGCTTCCAGACGCTCAATCCAGGTTCGAGCAGGCGCTGAAGGAGGCCGGTCTGGGCGGCATCCTGGCAGTTGAAACCATTGCTCTCGACGAGCAGGCCGTGGGCCGAGTGCTGGCGAAGCCGATCTGGGCTCTGCTTTCCTCTCCGAATTACCACGCCTCCGCCATGGATGGGTATGCTCTGCGCGCGGCGGATATCGCCTGGGCCATGCCGACTCAGCCAGTGTTCCTTGAAGTCGGGAGGCAGGCGGTTTATGTGGATACCGGCGATCCCTTGCCGGACTGGGCAAACGCCGTCATCCCGATCGAACAGGTTGAAAGCCTGGAAGAGACGGGCGAACCGGCCGGCGACCCGCGCCATGGTGCCCACATCCGGCTGCGAACGGCCTTGCCCCCCTGGAGTCACGTGCGCCCAATGGGCGAGGACATCGTGGCGACCCAGCTCGTCTTACCGGCCGGCCAGGTGCTGCGACCGGTGGACCTGGGCGCGATCGCGGCCAGCGGGCATGCCGCGATTGAGGTAAGCTGCCGGCCGCGTGTGGCCGTTATACCGACCGGCGCAGAGCTGGTGCCCCCCGGGCGTGAAGTGAACGCCGGTGACATCATCGAATACAATTCGATTGTCCTGGCAGGGCAAATTTTACAATGGGGCGGGCTTCCGGAGCGCTATCCGATCACAGCCGATGATTTTGCTCAGATCAAGCAAATTGTCCAGCGCGCCGCCGATGAAAACGACCTGGTTCTGCTCAATGCGGGAAGCTCGGCCGGCTCGGAAGATTTTTCGGCCCGCGCCGTTCAAGAACTGGGACAGCTACTGGTGCATGGGGTGGCGGTGCGCCCCGGTCACCCGGTCATCCTGGGGATGGTCCGCCGAACTCAATCCAATAAAATAGTCCCGATCATCGGCGTGCCGGGTTACCCGGTCTCGGCGGCCTTGACCGGCGAAATATTTGTCGAGCCGCTGCTTGCCCGTTGGCTGGGGAGGACGCCGCAAGAGCCCGAAGAAGTGACGGCTTTGCTCTCCCGTAAAGTGACTTCTCCGCCTGGAGACGATGATTACTTGCGGGTTGTGGCTGGCAAAGTCGGAGATCGGCTGCTGGCTGCTCCACTTACCCGCGGAGCCGGCGTGATTACGTCGCTCGTAAGGGCGGATGGCATCGCCATCCTGCCGCGCGGGGTGCAGGGGGTTGAGGCCGGCGCGGAAGTGCGTGTCCGCCTATACCGGCCTTTAAAAGACCTTGAACGAACAATTTTCGCCATCGGCTCGCACGATATGACCCTGGATTTGTTAGCGCAATACCTGGCAGAACGCGGCCGGCGGCTGGTCTCTGCCAACGTGGGCAGCCAGGGCGGTTTGGTCGCCCTGCGCCGAAAAGAGGCTCATCTGGCTGGCTCGCACCTGCTGGATCCGCAAACCGGAGAATATAACACCAGGTACATCCGGCAGTATTTGCCGGAGACGCCGGTCCGTCTGGTCACCTGGGTAGGGCGCGAACAGGGGCTGCTGGTGCAGCGCCACAATCCGAAGGGCATTCATTCGCTGGTGGACCTGGGGCGGGATGGAGTGGTTTTCATCAACCGCCAGCGTGGGGCCGGCACGCGCGTCCTTCTTGATTACCATCTTCAACAGCTCGGCATCTTGCCCGAAAAAATAGCCGGGTACGACCAGGAGGAATACACTCACCTGGCCGTAGCTGCAGCGGTCGCTTCTGGCCGGGCCGACTGTGGTTTAGGGGTGACGGCAGCCGCCCAGGCCCTGGGCCTGGACTTCGTGCCGTTGTTTCACGAGCGGTACGACCTGGTAATCCCGTGCGAATATGTACAGAGTGATTTACTTGCGCCACTTTTCGATATAATGGGAACGGAAGAATTCCGACAGGCTGTCATGGCGCTGCCGGGATACGATGTCAGTGAAATGGGTAAAGTGGTACTAGAATGTGGATGAAAGGTGAGACATGATAATATCAGCCGATACTCAGGCGCCAGATTTTAGCTTGCCGGATGAAACGGGCGTTCAGCGCAGGCTGTCTGATTATTTGGGTAGGCCTGTCGTTCTATATTTTTATCCAAAGGATGATACTCCAGGCTGCACGACCGAAGCCTGTGAGTTTCGCGATGCTTATAAGGATTATACCGATGCGGGGGTCGAAATCCTGGGTGTCAGCCCGGATAATTCCAAATCGCACGCAAAATTCAAAACGAAATACAGCCTCCCATTCACTTTGTTAGCCGATGAAGGTCACAAAATATGCGACCTTTTCGGTGTGTGGGGGCGCAAGAAATTCATGGGTCGAGAGTACGACGGCGTTTTTCGAACGACATTTTTAATCGGTCCGGACGGCAAGATCTTAAAGGTTTTTAAAGGGGTCAAACCAGCCGGGCATAGCGCCGAAGTGTTGGCGGCTCTAAAATAAATTTTTTTCGATTCTGCCTAGCGTGCGCTCGGCGCAGATTCTCTGACCAGTTTGGTGTAATTCACCATGTTGCTGGCTGACCTCACCAGGGAACTGAGCGTGATACTGCGCAAGTATTCGACTACTTTGTCTTGCAGCATATCCCAGGTCATCTGGGTTGTGCAGCCATCTTCATGAATGCAATCGTCGTCGCAATCTGGGCAGGGATGGAGGGAAACGTTTCCTTCGAGGATTTCGACAATCTGCAGCAAGGTGATTGATTCGGGCATGCGGTTCAAACGGATTCCGCCATGAGGACCCGGCGAAGCCTTAATCAGGCCGGCCTGCATGAGCATGTGTCCGATTTGATGTAGAAAAGGCAGAGGTATCTTCAATCGATCTGCCAGCGCAGCGGTTGATTGAGGATGGTTATCCGGCTGGCTCGCCAGAGCGATCATCAATTGTAATCCGTAATCTAAACGGCGGCTAATACGAAACATAGAGCACCTCTAAGTGGTTGTCTAAATCTTCAGTTTACCTTTGTCTGTCAACTGAAGTGGGTAATATTTTACAGTCATACTAACGATATTGTACGTCATATTTTACTACTATAATAGATAAATATTGTCAGGAAAAGTGACAAATATCCGTATTTTTTTGATCAAATGTCTAAATGTTTACTATTCAGATAAAAATACGCAAAACACTTCACATTGGTTTCAAAAAGTACTATAATCTTTTGTGAAAATATCAACAATTCATCAGGAGGAATGAATATGAATAAAGACTTTCTGAAATTGCTTGCAGCTCTTGTATTAGCCACCATCGTATTGGCTGCCTGTGGTGGAGCGCCTGCTACTCCTGCGGCGACGCCGTTGCCAACCCCGCCAGCCCCTTATGCAGGCATGACGAACCCGCTTAAAGGGAATACAGATGCTGTTTCTGCTGGGAAGGATCTTTTCACAGCCCAGTGCGTCTCCTGTCACGGCGACGATGCTAAGGGTGATGGCCCTGCGGCGTCTGCGTTGAATCCCAAGCCTGCTAACCTGGTAGAAGTTGTTCCGAACGCCAGCGACGCCTTTTTATACTGGCGTATTGCAGAAGGCGGCGGTTTTGCCCCATTCAATTCAGCCATGCCGGCCCACAAGGATACCCTTTCCCAACAGCAAATTTGGCAGTTGGTCACCTATCTGCAATCCTTGAAATAAGTGACCGCCCATTCTGGCAGAGTGTTCTATTTCGGAAGCAACGCTTCCGAAATAGAACACTCAAAAAATATTTTCAGATTCGTCCTGATTATTCTCCATAAATTCAGGTACAATTGATTTGGATTATTGGGACCAATTATCAGTTTCGTAGCCTGATCGATTTGGATTTGTCGCCTGTTTTTTCGTTGGAGAGTTTCACATGAGTCACACCCGGGTTTCCATCGTTGTTGCGGATGATCACGTTTTGTTCAGGCGGGGGTTGGTCAGTCTTTTGACCGAAATGCCTGAGTTCGACGTGGTGGGCGAAGCCGGAAATGGAATCGAAGCGATTGAAATTGTCCAAAAAACCCAGCCGGAGATTGTGCTGATGGATGTGAATATGCCATTGATGGATGGCATTGCAGCCTTACAAGAACTGCGTGCTGCTAATTCCCCTGCCAAAATCTTGATGTTGACGATCTCAAAGGAAAACGATGATTTATTAGGGGCCATTCACGCCGGCGCCGATGGGTACTTGCTTAAAAATACAGATCCGGATGAGCTAAGGCGCGCCATCTTGCGCGTGACCCAGGGTGAAGGCGTCCTATCGCCGGAGGTCACTTCCACGGTGATGCGGATTGTGGCTCGCCATCCCAGCAACGAAGCTCAAAATGTACTCAGCGATCGCGAGCTCGAGGTATTAACCTGCCTGGCGGATGGACTGACCACGATTCAAATTGCTAATCAGTTGTTTATTTCTGAGAACACGGTAAAGACTCACATTCGCCATATCCTCGAAAAATTAGACGCCTCCAACCGAACTGAAGCTGTCAGTAAAGCTATCCAATTTGGCCTGATACAAAAACGCGAACAATAGGGTTCGCTATAAAGTCTGGTTCTCCCTGTTCTTCAATCAATCCAGCTTCGAAAGGATGATTTGTTAATCATCCTTCTGTTTTCATAATTTAACCCGCTTTTAACGAAAAAGTTGGTTAGTATTTAATGAACCTTCAAATATTACACATAAAGTAAATGCTCAGCCTGAAGGAAATTTGGAGTTATTTTTTTGTTGATTTGCGGTGCGAAGCACCCCAAATCAACAAAAAAATAACTCCAAATCTCACTGCCTGAGTAGTTACGAAATAATGAAACCAGGTTTTACGTTCGTTTTTCATTTTTTATTCGGAGTGTAGGATGATAAACGGGGAAGATGCGAATATCCCTCGTAAAGTCATTATTGCATCTGCAAACCTCCTCTTTGCACGTGGGTTGGAGAAAATATTGCGCCAGCAAGAAAATGCGCAATTGGTTGAGATTCTAAATACTCGCACCATGCCCGAAACGATCGAAGAAGTAGACCACTGGAAACCGGACATCGTGATTGTGGATTACGATGACCAGGCGATCAACCGGGATGAGTTCCTGCGCTATTTTGTCAGTGGGAATCGCCCAATGCAGGTGATGTTGGTGTCCCTGGCAGCCAACGGCTCCATCATTGTATACGACCGCCGGACCTTGAATCCGGACCAGTTTGAAGGCTGGTTGAATCTTTCAAATCCTACGATAGAATAAATTGATGATGAAAGCTTTCGTTTCAGGCCGCCGGTTATGGCTGACATTGGGTGTCCTGCTGGCGGTCGCCGTGATGATCCGGTTAGGGTTCTGGCAATTGGATCGCCTGGCTCAACGGCGGGCTGCCAACGCCCAAATGCGTGAGCAATTGTCTGCCCCTGCGCTCGACTTGAACGCAGATATCCCGTTTGACCAGTTGACAGAAATGGAGTACCGCTCCGTTACTGTAACTGGTACATTTGATTTTACTCAGCAAGTGGCTCTCAAGAACCAGGTGAATGGCGACCGGATCGGTTTCGATCTCTTGACCCCATTGAAAATTTCCGGAAGCGATCGCAGTGTGCTGGTTGAGCGCGGCTGGATACCGTATGAAGACGCGCAACCTTCCCAATGGCAAAAATATGCTGAGTCGGGAACGGTGACCGTGAAAGGGATCATCCACCTCTCGCAGAGTCAGCCTGGTTTCGGTGGCGTAACCGATCCGACGCTTGCACCAGGCCAGTCCCGCCTGGAAACCTGGGCCTACGTTAACCTGGATCGCATCCGCCTTCAAATGAACTTTGATCTGCTGCCGATTTACATCCAGCAGGCGCCGGACCCTTCCTGGACAGGCTTACCAGCGCGCAGCACATTTACCCCGGACCTTTCAGAAGGTCCACACCTGAGTTACGCCATTCAATGGTTTATTTTCTCGGCCGTCCTGAGCATTGGCTACCCGATCCTGGTATGGCGCAGGTTGAAAAAAACTAACTAGAATGAAGCCTTTTTGGAGATCACTGCAGGCGCAGTAATACTTTGCCCTTGTCCCACAACTGCTCGAGCCGGTAATAATCGCGTTGGTCCGTGGATAACAGGTGCACGACGATATCGTCCAGGTCAATTACCAGCCAGCCACTGCTTGCCTGGCCTTCCGCTTTTCTTTTAATATCCAGGGTTTCGTGAGCTTTTTCAATGACGGCATCCGCCAGGCTGTCGAGCATGCGATCGCTGGTGCCGCTGCAAATAATAAAATAATCGGTAAAAGACGCTATTTCATGAATATCGAGCAGGACGATGTCTTCCCCTTTCTTATCTTCTAGAGCATCGATGATCTGTCTAGCTGCTTCCAGTGTATTCAGGTATCACCTCCAATCGATTGATGAACGGCTCAACTGCAATCCAGGTATATTTTAAGTCTTTCGTTTTTCTCACCCGGATGATAAATTGGCTTTATATAAGGCTGTGTAAATCGATCCTGTTGGACGCAAATCGCTCCTGAACAGGGTAACCGCCTCGACCCGGCTTGCTCCAAGATCTCCGACCGTAGTCCGGGCGATCAGGCTGGCCAGTGTGATAACTTCTTCCCGTGAGGCATGCTGTGAAACCCGCCCCAGCGTCAGATGGGGAGAAAAAGGTCTGCCTTCTACCGGGTAGCCCAGCGTGGACAGAGCTGAATCGATGCCTTTTTGCAGGGCCGCCAGGTCGGGTGGAGCTTGCACGCCGATCCAGATGACGCGCGGCTGGCGGGAATTCGGAAAGGCGCCTAACGTTCCTATATGAATTTCAAAGGGTAAGTACTGCCGGCATTCTTTTTTGATGCTATCCTGCAATTTTGCCACTCCAGAAAGCTCTATATCACCTAAAAACTTAAACGTCAGGTGAATATTCTGGGGTGGCACCCACCTGACGACATTCGTAGCTGGGCTTAACTGTTTGATCACCCGTCCCATTGCGGACTGAATAGGCGTGGTTAGCTCCACTGCGATGAACGACCGGATCATCTCCATGATTTGGGAATCAGTATACAGAGACTTAAACAAGCTGTCAATAAAAAACCTTTCTCTCATCTGTGCATTTTTCCTGGGAAAAAAGCATGGGCATCCCCTGATTTTTCCGGAATTAACAGATCATCCTACACAGCATCATAGAATTGTGGTATAAAAAAATTACCCTGCTGTGTACGTGATGCCGCAAGACCGGTTTTGAGCCAACAAATGTTTTACCGGGTTTCATATCCGAACAGTGACGCGATAGGCCTTGGCCAAGGCGG
>Ga0335070_10010313_pt1 | contig 10924 bp, 12 predicted proteins | sample Lox_Sample_13_FD_206722 | JGI IMG/M metagenome (GOLD analysis project Ga0335070, IMG submission 206722) | Soil microbial communities from Loxahatchee National Wildlife Refuge, Florida, United States - Lox_Sample_1.3 | ecosystem: Environmental > Terrestrial > Soil > Wetlands | place: USA... | reverse complement strand
GGGGCAGCGGGTCAGCGCCGTCATGCCCGCATGGGCGGCGAGGTAGACGTACTTGCTCCAGAGCGTGCGCAGAACGTCCTGCGACAGCTCGCAGGGAATCTTCGCGCGCTCGCACGCGGCGAGAAAGGCCCGTGCCCGCGGCGACTCGCGCCCGTCCATCTCGCCGAACTGTATCCGGCCGAGCAGCGTGTGGTGGATCACGCCGGGAGACGCGATGGTGGCGAAGACCATGGCGACGCCGCCGAGCACCCGGCCCTTGCCGACGATGGCCTCGAGCCTGTCCTCGTTGTCCACGCCGTTCTGGATGGACAGTACGCCGGTGCCGGGGCCGAGGACGGGCAGGATGGCCCGGGCGGCCGATTCCGTATCGAAGGACTTGACGCAGAAGAGCACGAGATCGGCGGGCGCGAGGCCGTCGAGCCGCTCCACGGCCGGGGCCTTCACCACCCACTCGCCTTCCGGCGCCGACACCACGCGAAGCCCGTGCGCGCGGATCGCCTCCAGATGCGCGCCCCGCGCGACGAACGTGACGTCCTCCCCTGCCCGCGCCAGCTTCGCGCCAAAGAACCCACCGGTGCCGCCCGATCCCATCACGACGATGCGCATGGCTCTCCTCTGGATGTCGTGGTCGCCCGTCCCCGTCCGAGCGTCACACGGCTGTCAAGGTGTCCGTATGCTAGGCTCGGCAGGACATGGATGGCCATCTCGAGGTCGCCGTCGACGCCGCCCGGCGCGCCGGCGCTCTCCTCCTCGACCGGGCGGGCGCGCTCCGTGAGATCCGCTACAAGGGCAGCCCGACCAATCTCGTGACGGAGATGGATCGCCAGGCCGAAGCGCTCTGCGTCGATCACATCCGGCGCGCCTTCCCCGATCACGCGATCCTCGCGGAGGAGGGCGGGGCGCGACCCGGCTCGGAAAGCCACCGCTGGATCATAGATCCGCTCGACGGCACGACCAACTACGCGCACGGGATGCCGCACTTCGCGGTGTCCATCGCGCTCGAGGTGGAGGGTCGCGTGGCCCTCGGCGTGATCTTCGATCCCAGCCGCGACGAGTGCTTCACGGCCGTCCGTGGCGACGGCGCCTTCCTCAACGGCCGCGCGCTGCGCGTGTCGGAGACGCCCACGCTGGACGAAAGCCTCCTGTCGACCGGCTACCCGTACGAGATCCGCCGGGTCCACGCCAACAACCTGGCCGAGCACGCGGCCTTCATGCTGCGCTGCCGCAGCGTGCGCGAGATGGGGTCGGCGGCCATCAACCTGGCTCTCGTGGCGGCCGGACGGCTCGACGCCTTCTGGGAGCTCGCGCTGGGCCCGTGGGACGTGGCCGCCGGCTGTCTCCTCGTCGAGGAGGCCGGAGGCCGCGTGACGGATCCGGCAGGCCGGCCGGTGAGCCTCGCGGCGCCGTCGGTCGTGGCGTCCAACGGCCGGATCCACGACGAGATGCTCAGGACGCTGCGGCAGGTCCGCGCTCAGCTCCCGAGCGCGTAGGCGCGGCCGCCCACCCTGATCGTGGCCGCGGCGCCGTCCGCGCCGGCCTCGACATGCTGCAGGAGCTGCCAAGCCGCCGCGCGGCTGAAGCGGGCGTCGAACCTCCCGCCCTTGACGCGGCAATAGGGCGCCTCGCCGGCGCCGAGCCGGAGCGAAGCGGCATCGAGAGGCTCCCGGGTGAGATCGTTCAGGGTCAGCGTGAATCCGTCTCCCTCGGGCTCGAGCCGCACCACCGCGAACGGCGCATCCGCCACCTCGACGGGCACACGCGCCGGGCCGATCTGGATGAAGTGGCCCATCGCGTCCACTTGGAGCGCGGCCCGGAGGCTCGCGAGAATGCCCTCGTGCGTAACCTCCTCGTCCTCGTGGAACCAGCCGCCGTCGCGGTCGATGCGCAGGCGCGGCAGCTTCCACGTGGACGGATCGCTCGTGGTCATGCCGAGTCGCCCCTCTTCATGCGAATGCCGCCGCGCAGTAGGTCACGGCGCCCTCGGGATCCGGCCACTGCGTATAGCGGAGCAGCTCGCCTTGGCTTCCCGGCAGCGCGCGGAGGAAGGCGTAGATGGGCGACAGGCCGCAGATCCGGCGGCTGTCTCCATCGGCCGCCACGGAGGCGAAGAACGCCGCCGGCTCGCCGGCCATCACCGGCGCGAGCATCTTCCGGTCCTCCTGGCCCACCTGATCGAGGAAGGCCGCCGTGTTCGGCTCCGCGTCCCCGAAGCGCGGGCCGACGTGCGCGAGATCCACGCCGGCCACGAGGCACACGCGGCGCGAGGAGGCGGCGATGGTCTCGCCGAGCGCGTCGAGGAAGCGCGGCACCCGCGGGTCGGCTTCGGCCTCGCCGCCCGTCCACACCACCTCGTGGAGAAACGACGCCAGGATCGGCAGGGCCGTGAAGGCACGGTCGCCCAGCACGCGGCGGAGCATGACGGTCTGGAACTCGATGGAGTGCTCGCGGCGATGCGCGGTCTCCGAGGCGAGCAGATCGTGGCCGAAGCGCCGCTGGAGCGCCTCGAAGAAGTCCCGGTCCGCCGGGACATCGCCCAGCGGCGTGGCAAACGGCTTGAGGGTTGCCGCGAACGGATCCGGCATCCCCGCGTGGCAGGTGCCCAGGATGACGAAGAGATCGGCATCCGACCGCTCGAGGAGGGCGCGATAGGCCCACGCATAGGTGGGCCCGCCACGGTGGAAGTCGATGTGCGGCGCCATGAGGCCGCGCAGATTTCTCGGCCCGTGCCGCGGTGCCGGCAGCCCCGGCCCCTCCCGGTGGACGAAGAAGCCGTCGATCTGGCTCTTGAGCGCATCCGGGGTGCCCTCGTACGCGCCGCCCGCGTGAGCCGCCGGCCGTGTCGGGCTCGCGAGCCACGCATCCTCCATCTGCCGCCGCCGGGCGAGGAACCCTGGGCTGTCGAGGAAGCCGGCCTCGTCGAGCCGCTCGGCGAAGCGTGCGATCTCCTCCGGGCCGGGGACGGCCGCGCCGTGGCGCGCGCTGATCACCTGGTGGATCTCGGCCACGGTGCGTAAGCCGTCGAAGAGCGAGACGATGTCGAGCGCGGGAATCGGGAGCAGGATCACCTGGTCCGTGAATCCTGCCGGGTCCCGGAGGCCGATGAGCCGCTCTCCGTCCTGCTGGACCGGGAACGCTTCGAGCGACCGAAGGCGAGGACGATCCCCGCTGGTCACGCGGGGGCCTACGGTTCGAGGTACTTCAGAGAGGCTGCCGCGTAAATTCTCGCCGCGTCGACGATCTCGTTGGCCTCGACGTACTCGTCAACCTGGTGGGGAATCAGCCGGTTGCCCGGGCCGCACGTCACGATGGGGATGCCGAGCTCCATCCTCAGGATCGTCCCATCGGTCGACCCGGGCACGCCACCGTACCGGGGCGGCTTCCCGGTGGCCTTCCGCACGGCGTGCATCATGGCCTTCACGAGAGGCTCCGACTTGTCCACCTTGGTGGCGAGCCGGAGGGCATTGACCGGCTCCCACTCCACCTTCACGCCCGGCAGCCCCGCTTCCGTCTCGCGGCAGAGCGCTTCCATCTCCGCCTGGATCCCCTCGGAGGTGATGCCCGGCGTGAGCCGCACGTCGAGCGTCATCTCGGCCATCGCGGGAATGACGTTGGACTGCGGCGCCCCGATGCCTCGCGGCGGCCCCTGGACGATGGTGGGCGTCACCGTCGGCGGCTTGAGATAGCGGCTTCGCTCGCACTGCTTGCGGAGCCGCTTCTCGAGGCCTGCCGTCTGGCGCAGGATGGCGCCGAGCGCGGTGATCGGATTGACGCCGGCTTCCGGCATGGCGCCGTGGGCCATCCGGCCGCGCGCGCGGACGCGCGCCCACACGACGCCGCGCTGCTCGAGGCAGAGCTCGTTCTCCTCGGGCTCGCAGATGATGGCCGCATCGAGCTCGCGCCCCGCCGGCGAGCCGACGAGGTGACGTACGCCGATCATGGCGTCCTCCTCGTCCACGAGCGCGCCCACCAGCAGCTTGCCGCCGGGCGTGACGCCGGCGCGCCTGAACGCGGCCAGCGCGACCATGGCGGCGGCGAGCCCGCTCTTCATGTCGGCGGCGCCTCGCCCGTAGATGCGGCCGTCCCGCATCTCCGCGGCGAAGGGCGGGGTCGCCCATGCCGCGGGATCGCCCTCGGTCACGACATCGGTATGGCCTTCGAGCAACAGGCAGCGGCGGCCGGGACCCTTCTCGCCGATCCACGACAGCACGTTGGGGCGGCCCGGCGCGACCTCCTGGATCTCCACGGGCAGCCCTTCCGACCCGAGCCACGAGGCGACGAACGCGGCGACCTGGGCCTCGTTGGCCCCGGGCTCGCCCGGCCGGTACACGCTCGGGATGCGCACGAGGGAACGGGTGAGCTCGACGACTTCCTGGGCGTCGATGCGCTCGAGAACGCGCGAGAGCTGGCTCACAGCGGGGCGGGGCTACTCCAGCGGAAACGAGAGGATGATGGCGTCGAGCCGGATGACCCGATGCTCTTCGCCCGCGAGGTAGAAGAAGTGGCCCTCGATCTCCTCGGGGTTCTCCTCGAATGCGACCACGCTCTTGATCGCCGGCATCTCGCGGAAGGCGTTGGCGCCCTCGTCGAAGCCATCCCCCCGCCCCACCACTTCACCGTAGCGAATCGGCGAGCCCTTGGGACAGTGGATGCGGACATCCGCGGGAGGCTCCGGCATGAGGCGCACGAGCAGGTTGATGCCGAAGACCTGAAACGGTATCGGGTTCATGGCGTCATCCTACCACAGCCCCTACGCGGCCGAGCCGGGATGGCCCGGCCGTCACGCTCACTCCACGCCGGGCAGCGCGCGCTGGGCACCGGGCTTGTCGATGCCTTCGAGCTTGGCCTCCACGCGATTGAGGGCCACGCCCGCCTCGTCGTACTTGTTGCGGGCATTCGTGAGGTGCCGGCCGACCAGATCGAACGTGTCGCGAAACTTCTCCAGGTCGCCGCCGAGCCGCGTGAGACGCTCCTGGATGTCCTGGGCGCTTCGCTCGATCTCGAGGCCCTTCAGCCCGAGGACGATCACGCGGAGATAGGCGTAGAGGCTGTTGGGCGACACGGGAATGACCCGGCGGGAGGCGGCGTACACGCCCGGAGGATCCTCGTCGCTCGCCTCGTCCCGGGTCACGGCCTCGAAGTAGACGTTCTCGGCCGGGATGTACATCAGGGCGAAGTCGAAGGTGCCCTCGTCGGGCAGGATGTAGCGCTTGGCGATCTCGTCCACGCGGGCCTTGACGTCGCGCACGAACGCGCGGCGGGCCTGCCGGCGCGCCGCGTCGTCGGTCTCCTGCAGCAGCCGCTGGAAGTTCTCGAGCGGGAACTTGGCGTCGACGGGCACCAGCCGGTCCCCGATCCGCACCACGGCGTCCACGCGATCGCCCGTGGAGAACTGGTGCTGGAGCGCGTAGTGCTCGCGGGAGAACATCTGGGCCAGCATGTTCTCGAGGAATGTCTCGCCGAGCCCGCCCCGGACCTTCGGCGACTTCAGGATCTGCTCGAGACCGGCGATGCTGCGGCCCACGTCGAAGATGCGCTGGTTCGCCTCGCCCATCTTGCCCAGGCTGCCCTGGACGTCGCCTACCACCCGTCCCACGTGCTGGAGCTCGCGCTGCACGCTCGCGCCCACCTGCCCCATCTGCGCGGTCATCTGGGCGGAAAACTGCGCGAGCTCCTGCCGCACGGCCGCGGCCGTCTCCGCCAGCCCCTTCTGGCTCTCGTTGCGGGCGGCCTCGACCTCGCGCTGGAGGAGAAGCATCGACTGGTCGGGCTCGCTCCCGCGCGCGTCCATCTCGGCGAGGCGCGCAGCGATGCGGAAGAGCGCCCAGCCGGTGACGGCGACGGCTGCCGCCAGCACCACCAGGAAGAGGATCCCCCACCCCGGCATCAGTGATCCCTCCGGCCGCGCCAGTGGACGCACACAGCCTTGAGCTGGCAGGGCGCGCACACATCCGCGTCGCGGCGGTTCAGGCACTGGCCCGACATGCGCTTGTGGCAGAGCGCGAAGTCGTACCTCACGGGATCGTCGGGATCGAGGCGCCGAAGCGCTCCGGTGATCTCCTCGACCATGCGCCAGTTTCGGCTCCGCCGCCGCGTGAGCCCGATGGAGCGGGCCATGTTCTCGATGTGCGTGTCCACAGGCATGAGGAGCGCCGACGGCGGCACGCGCCGCCAGATCCCGATATCCGGCGGCTCCCGCCGGATCATCCAGCGCAGGTAGAGGAGGAGGCGCTTGCACGCTCCGCCCGTCGAGGGCCGCGGGAACCAGTGCCGGTACCCGTACGAGCGCCGGTTGCGCGGAAAGACCGCCGAGAGGTCTCCGCCCGCGAAGCCCCCGGAGAAATGCTCGAGGGCCGGACCCACGTGGGGGTGCGCGGGCGAGTAGCCGTCTAGGAAGAAGGCCTCGAGCGAGCCGTGGCGCGCGAGCACGCGCTGCGCGGCCAGGCAGAAGGCCAGGAGATCCCGCTCGCGATTGAAGCGATAGCGAAACCCCGTGAAGGCCGCGCCGTGCTTCTCGAGGTCGAAGGCCCAGACGAAGCGCGCGGGCGAGTCGCCCATGCGCGCGAGCACCCAGTCGACCCACGGGCCGAAGAGATCCACGCGGCCGTACGCCAGGCACGAGGCGACGAGGCCGGCGATCTCGATGTCCGCCGGATCTCGGTAGCGGAGGGGGAACTGGATCGCGTCCTGCTCCACGCGCCGGGTCCAGTCGAACTCGCGGCAGAGCCGATCGAGCGGCTGCTTGAGCCTATGCGTGGCGGGCATCCATGCGCCTGTGGCCCGAATTCTAGCACGCCCCTTGCCGCGCTCCCCGGCGCATTGCTATCCTCGCCCCGGGAGGATGGCCCTGATGATCAACGTGGGTATCGTCGGCATGGGCGTCATCGGCGCGCACGTCGCGGCAGCGATCGGCGCGGGCATTCCCGGCATCGCGCTGGCCGGCGTGACGGTCCGCGATCCCGCCAAGGCGCACGGGCACCGCGCCCTCGGCCTCGAGTGGCTCATCCGCGAGTCGGACCTGGTCGTGGAGGCCGCGACGCAGGCCGCGCTCAAGGAATTCGGGCCGGCCGTGCTCGCCGCGGGCAAGCATCTCATGGTGCTCTCGGTGGGCGGCCTGGTGGGCGTGCTCGATGACTGGTCGCAGCTGGCCGAGAAGCACGGCTGCCGCATCCTCGTGCCGTCAGGCGCCGTGGCGGGGCTCGACGGCATGAAGGGCGCGCGGGAGGCGGGCATCACGTCCGTCGTCATGGAGACCCGCAAGCCGCCCCGCGGCCTCGCGGGCGCGCCGTGGATCCTCGAGCAGAAGATCGATCTCGACGCGATCACGAAGGAGACGCTCATCTTCGAGGGCCCCGCCACGGAGGCCGTCAAGGCCTTTCCCGCCAACGTCAACGTCGTGGCCGCCGTGTCGCTCGCCAGCGTCGGGCCGGAGAAGACGCGGATCAGGATCTACGCCGTGCCGGGCCAGGAGCGCAACCAGCATCGCGTGACGGTCGAAGGCGAGTTCGGGCGCCTCAGCATCGAGATCGAGAACGTGCCATCCGAGAACCCACGCACCGGCAAGCTCTCCTACCTCTCGGCCATCGCCATGCTGCGGGAGCTCGGCGCCGCCGCACAGATCGGCAACTAGACCCCTCACGGAGGACGCGCATCGTGCTGACCGCCGACCGCTTCGCCAAGGGCATGACCTTCGACCAGTACGTGACGTTCACGGGCTCGCCGGAGAACCTCGCCCGTGAAGGCTTCGACGTGCGGCGCTTCAGCAAGGTCGAGCCGCGGATCGACTGGAGCGGCTATCTCCGCGAGCGGCATGCGAAGGCCTCCCTCACGGCCGAACAGGCCTCCGCCATCAAGTGGCTGGCCGCCCAGCCCGGCGGCCCGGCCAGGGTGCTCGTGCTGTCGGAGGACTGGTCGTCGGACTGCCGCCGCGACGTCCCGTACCTGGCACGCCTCTGCGAGGCCGGCGGGCTCGAGCTCCGCATCTTCGCGCGCGACGGCCAGGCCATGCTCATGAAGGGCCTGCCCGAGCCGGGCTCCACGCCCAACGCGGACCTGGTTCGCGAGTACGCCAACGAGAAGAAGGGCCAGCGGTGGGCCTCGGTTCCCGTCGCCGTGTTCCTGACGAAGGACTTCGCGGAGCTCTACCGCTACATAGAGTACCCGGCGATCTACCACAAGGAGCGGGTGCTCGGTCACCTCCGCGCTCCGCGCGCGGGCGAGTCCGAAGACCAGGCGAAGGTGCGGAGCGGAGAGGACATCGGCGCGCTCCTGTCCTCGCCCTTCTTCGACCTGTGGGCGCGGGCCGGCATCTCGGAAATCATCAGCGCGCTCCACGAGAGGGTGGTCGTTAAGCCCTGAGCCCGGAGCGACCCGCGCGCCGCGTCTGCTTCGTGACGTGCCGCGCGTGGCCTGTCATCTCGGAGAGCGACGCGCACGCGGCCCGCGCCCTCGAAGCGCGCGGCGTCACCGTGACGGGCCTCGCCTGGAACGACACGGATGCGCGCTTCAGCGGCTTCGACGCCGCGATCTTTCGCTCGAGCTGGGACTACCACCATGCGCCCGAGGCGTACCTCTCCTGGCTGGCCCGCTGGGAAGGCGCGGGCGTGCGCTTCTGGAATCCCCCTGACCTGGTGCGCTGGAACCTGACCAAGCGCTACCTGCTCGACCTTGGCCAGCGCGGTGTGAGCGTGGTCCCCACGGTCGTCCTGGACGACCCGGCGTCATCCCACCTGCCTGCCGTGCTGGCCGGGCACGGGTGGCGGCAGGCCGTGGTCAAGCCCCTCATCGGCGCCTCCGGCCACGACGCCACCCTCGTCGGGCCGGGCGACGTCCACGCCGTCGCGGCCGCCATCGATGGCGGGCGCATACGGCGTCCGGTCCTCGTGCAGCCGTTCGTCGAGGCCATAGCGACGCGCGGCGAATGCTCGATGATCTTCATCGAGGGCGAGATGACGCACGCGGTCCTCAAACAGCCGGCCGCCGGCGACTTCCGCGTGCAGTCGAGCTATGGCGGCACCCTGGCCCGTGCCGTGCCGTCCCGCGCGATGGCGGCTGTTGCGCAACAGGCGCTGGCCGCGCTGCCGGCGGCCCCCCTCTACGCCCGCGTCGACTGTGTCGAGGCCGAGACAGGCGTCCTCGTCATGGAAGTCGAGGTGCACGAACCCGGCCTCTTCTTCGGCGTGGCGCCTGAGGGCGCGGTCCGGCTCGCCGACGCCATCGTTCGCCGGCTCTAAGAAAAGTTCGCTCTCCCCTTCCCTCTCCATTTCACGCCGCGCCGCGAGAGGGGTCTTGTGCGCAGAGGCAGGCAATCTGATCTCGGGGAGGCGTTCATGGGCGACAAGGAGAAGGTCCTGAGGGACTGCGAGGAGGCCTACGGCGAGCTGCGAGAGGCCATTGCGGGACTCGACGAGGCGCGCACCCGGACCGTGTGGCTGGGGACCTGGGGCGTGAAGGAGATCCTGATTCACATCGCGGCGTGGGACCGGGAGATGTCCCCCGGACTCGCACGGATCGGGCGTGGCGATCCACCCTATCCCGCCGGGACGTATGACGACTTCGATGCGTGGAACGCGCGCTTCGTCGAGGCCGGCAAGGACGCGCCGGTCCATGAGGTCCTCGTGGACCTCGAGGCGTCGCACCACGGGCTGCTGGCCGCCGCGAAAGCGCTGGGCGAGGAGCACTTCGCGAGCGATGCGCCGGCCCGGGAACTGTTCGAGGGCACCGGCGCCAAGCACTACCGGGAGCACGCCGGTCAGATCCGGGACTGGCGCGACGGCACGTAGCATCACGTACCGGTTGCGGGACGGCGCCGTCTGCCAGAAGGTCTGGCAGACGGCGCCGTGTTTCGTTCAGGATGCCCCGTGGCGGAGACGCTCCGAGGCCTGGAGCGCGTCGATCGACTCGAAGGATCGGCCGAAGATGTCCGGCACCGGCCATCCCTGGAGGCCGGCGTAGCTGTCGATCTGCGACCGGTGGTGCACCTCGTGCTCCAGCATCATCATCAGGAGCCGCCAGCCGGAGAGTGCGCGCCCCGGCGTGTCGATCATCTCGATGCGCCGGGTCAGCCACTCCTTCGGCGTGTCCTTGAGGAGGGCCACGTAGCGATCCGCGGAGGACCTGAGCCAGGGCAGCCACGTGCCCTGATGCTGAGGGTCGGACTCGGGCGTGGCCCAGATCCACCCTTCGCCCCGGTAGGCGCTCGCGAAGTAGAGGCGCGCGCCGCCGATGTGGCCGACGAGGTGCCCGATGCCCCATGCAGCCTCTCCCGAGGCGGCGGGCGGGTGCCACCCAGCCGCCGCCCCCGGCAAGGCCGCGACGTCGCGCTCCGTCCGCCGCTGCACGCTGTCGAAGTAGCGGAGGTAGGAGGCGATGTCGGTGATCATCGATCAGGCGCTGGCGGCCGCGTAGACATCGCCTACGCCCTCGGGCAGGTGATCCTCGCTCCAGCTGCGACCGCCATCCAGCGTGCCGAAGACCTGCCCGCTGCGCGACACGCAGTGCACGATCTTCGGATCGCGCGGGTGCAGGGCCACCGCCATCATGGTGCTGTCGGCCTTGACGCCATGGTCGAACCGCGCCCAGGTCTCTCCGGCATCGCGGCTCACGTAGAGCGAGCCGTCCTCGCTGCGGGCGGCGGGGCTCAGGCACGCATAGAGCACGCTCGGGTCCTGGGGCGAGACGCGCACGTCGCGGCCGTAGGTCAGCGGCGAGAAGCGGCTGATCTTCATGTCCTCCCAGTGGGTGCCGCGATCCCGGCTGAGAAAGAGGCCCATGCGGAGCGCGGCGAAGACCGCGCCGGGCCGAGCGCCGCTCACGCAGAGCGCGTGGCCGTCCAGCATGCCCTCGATGTCCGTGTCGCTGACGATGCGGCTCTTGAGATGGGGCAGCTCGGCCAGCTTCAGGAGATCCGCGGAGCCATCTTCCCAGG
>Ga0335070_10010312_pt1 | contig 10925 bp, 10 predicted proteins | sample Lox_Sample_13_FD_206722 | JGI IMG/M metagenome (GOLD analysis project Ga0335070, IMG submission 206722) | Soil microbial communities from Loxahatchee National Wildlife Refuge, Florida, United States - Lox_Sample_1.3 | ecosystem: Environmental > Terrestrial > Soil > Wetlands | place: USA... | reverse complement strand
CCGTGCTTGGGGCAATCCTTCACCATCAGGATCTTGCCGTCGCGCTCGATGATCTGCGCCTTGACCTCGCCCACTTTTTCGTTGAGCAGAACTTCGTGGGGCAGCTGTCCATCCAAGATCTGCTGGCGGATTTCGGGTACGCAGCGCGGACACAGCGAGTCGGTCGTACGCGGCCAGCCCAGCGGAGGCTTCGACTTCTCGTAGGACTTCAGCAGCGGCTTGTCCGACCACTTGGGAGTGATCGCCTTCCCGGGATTGATCCGGTTCAAACGGTCGAAGATTGCCCATGCGCCGTTAGCGGCAACAGTTACGGCCTTCTCCACATACTTTACTGGCTTATGCATGTCCTCTCGCTTTCGATTGCGGGAACGACGGCAGACATTGCCACGCTTCCCTGGGTTGAACCCGGAAAAACCTGCCTAGCCCTCACCCGGAGCGGCCGAATAGACCTCTCCCTCTTTCGCGATGGAAGTATCCTATTGAGCCCGTAGGCGGATGACACGCAGAAGGCAATGAAAGGGGCAAAATCGGGGTTTAGCGGTGGAATGCTGCATTGGATGGTGGTAAGTTGTTGAAAAGGAAAGGACTCTTTAAGGTTCCCCCAGGTGCCTGTCAGGCAGTTCGCAACTGGCTTTCCGGGCATGGCCTTTCGCCTCTCATCCTGACCGGGATGGCTGCCGATAACTCCAGTGTCCGGCTAGCCACAGTTGAAATCTGGCGACCGGTGTGCTGCATCGAGTGCTCGAAAGGAGTGCATCATGTCAGTAAGTGCAATCCCAGCAAGCTTGACCCCTCCCATCCACCAACCCCGCATGCGGCAAGATTTGCAGGCCGTGCAAAGCGCCCTGCAGTCGGGCGATATGGACAAGGCGCAGGAGGCCTTCGCCGCCTTCAAGGATGACTTCCACGCCACCCACTACGGACATGCGCTGTATCAGAGCCACGTCCCGGCTGCGATCCAGGACGACCTGCGGGGCTTACAGTCTGCCTTGAAGTCTGGCGATCTGCAGGCGGCGCAACAAGCCTTCGCCACTTTCCAGCAGGACATGGCGCATCGCATCTACCACAACCAGCCGCCGGAGCCGCCGCTCGTGGAGCCGCCGCAAAGCACGGCCACGGTATCCAGTCAGGGCGTGAATGTGATCGCGTAAGCCGGTGGTGAAGCAACCACCGGGCCGGGGAACCTTCGGGTGTGGCAGCTCAGATCCGCAGCACTCCTGCGCCTTTGATCTCACTCCTCTTCAGCGCTTGCAAGGCCTGGTTAGCTTGGGCGAGCGGGAACGTCTGGATCTCCGTGCGCAGCGGAACCGCTCCTGCGAGTTCCAAGAACTCGCGGCAGTCCTGGCGCGTGCTGTTGGCCACGCTGCGCACCACGCGCTCGTGGTACAGCAGCGCGTAATCCATCTGCGGAATGGCGCTCATGGTGATGCCGGCCAGCGCCAGCGTGCCGCCCTTGCGCAGGGCCCGGAGAGCCAGCGGCACCAGCGCTCCCGCGGGTGCAAAGACGATCGCGGCATCCAGCGAGTGCGAGGCCGTGCCCTCGGCGGGCCCTACCCACGCAGCGCCCAGCTTGGTCGCCAGGTCGCAGTGCGTTTGCGCGCGCGTGAAGACATAGACCTCGCAACCCTGATGACGCGCCAGTTGCAGCACCAGGTGCGCCGAGGCCCCGAAGCCATAAAGACCCAGGCATTCGCCCGGCCGGATGCCACTTAAGCGATAAGAGCGGTACCCGATGATGCCGGCGCAGAGCAGCGGAGCCGCGTTCTCATCAGAGAAAATCTGCGGAATCTCATAGCTGTAGTCTTCATGAGCTATGGCGTACTCTAGGTATCCGCCATTCACCTGATAGCCGGTGAAGCGGGCCTGCTCGCAGAGATTCTCCAGACCCCGGCGACAGTAGTCACAAGTCTGGTCGGTGGAGTAGAGCCAGGGAATTCCGACCCGGTCGCCCTCGCGCCGTGTGCGCACCCCCTCGCCGGCTGCGTCCACGACTCCCACAATCTGGTGCCCGGGAACCAGGGGAAGTTTAGGGAGGGGCAAGTCGCCTTCCACGGTGTGCAGATCGGTATGACAAAGTCCGCAGCAGCGCACGCGCAGGCGGATCTCACCGCGGCCCGGCACCGGCGTCGGAATCTCCCTTAGCTCCAGTGGAGATTCCTCCACGGGCCGGGGTTCCCGCAGCACCATGGCGCGCATGAACTCATTCTAGCTGCGCCAGTCAGGTCAGGCTCAACAAAGTACGAGTCACTCATTCGGGCGCCGCACGGCTGATCACTTTGTATTTGTTGAGCACAGCCTCGCGCGAGATCACGCCTTCCAGCTTGCGGAAGTCCGCGCGGCTTACCACCGGCACCATCGGCGCCTCGTAAACAAAACGCAGCGCCGCCTCCAGCGGCAGATCGGGATGAAGATAGGGCAATCGCCCGGTGGGAAGCGTGGACCCCAGCGTCATTTCCCCCTTGCCCTCGCTGACCAGCCGCTTCAGAAGATCGCGGCTCACGCTGGCCCACCCACTGGGATGCACGCGCGCCAGGAACAGATCCGCCTGCGATTTCTGGGCGCGCTGATAAGCCTGCTGCACGGATTCTTCTGAATTCAGTACCGGGTCGCTGCAGGCCTGCATCGCGTCCTCCACCCGCAGCACCACTTGCTCCCGTTGTTCTTCCAAGGAAGGAAGCTCCAAGCCATCCTGGCGCGTAAGCAAATCGAAGATCGGCGTGGGTTGCAGGCTGCGCGAAATGACATACGCGATCGTATTGGCCAGAATCACGGGCACAATGATGGAGTAATTGCCGCTGACTTCCAGGACCATGAATACCGAAGTCATCGGCGCGCGCAGAAATCCTGCGAACAGCACCCCCATGCCGACCAGGGCATAAGTTCCGGTTGATCCGGTCAGGTGAGGATAGAACAGGCGCTCCACCCCGCCGGTGGCTGCCCCCAACATGGCGCCGATAAACAAGGTCGGAGCGAACATCCCGCCGGGCGTGCCGCTGACGAAGGAAAGCGTGGTAGTCAGAATCTTGAGGCCCGCGAGGATCGCCAGCACTTTCCAGGTGAACTGATCGTGCATGGCTTGGTCAATGTATTCATAGCCGGCGCCCATCACCTGCGGCGCACCCAGGTAGCCGACGGCCCCGATGAGCAACCCGGCCAGCGCCGGCTGAAAGTACTGCGTCCATCGCGGCCGGGCTTTCAAAACAGGGCGGAGATAGCCGATGGCTCGGGCAAAGACCACTGCAGCCACTCCCCCCACCACGCCTAGCACAGCGTAGGCCACCAGCTCCGACGGACGCACCAGCGACACCGAGGGAATCTGAAACAGGGGCTCCGAGCCCAGGAACCAGCGCACCACCACCACGCTGGAAATGGCCGACAGTACGACCGAGCCCAAGATGCCTGCGCTCCAGCGTCCAATGACTTCCTCAATGACAAACAGCACGGCAGAAATGGGAGCGTTAAAAGCTGCCGCCAGTCCCGCGGCCGCCCCCACAGGCGCCAACAGCCGCAGCTTCTCGCGCGAGAGTTCCAGCCGCCTTCCCAGGGCGGAAGCCATGCTGGCCCCGATCTGCAGTGACGGGTCCTCCGGCCCGAGCGACTGCCCCGAGCCGATGGCCAGCGCGGCGGTGATGAACTTTCCTACCGCCGTGCGCAGCGGGATATAGCCGTTGTAGATATACAGCGCCGCCTTGGTCTGATTGACGCCGCTGCCGCGCACCTGGGGAAATACATGCAACACCAGCAGCGCCACCACCAGGCTGACGCCCGCTGGGGCTACCAGCAGCCGCCAACTGTGGGGCTGGGGCAGAGGGCCCACCAGCCAGATGCGGCTCCAGTCGATGGCCAGGCGAAAACAAACCACGGCCAGCCCGGAGAACAGCCCGATGAAAACCGCCAGCAATAGGAAGAATCGCTCCTCCTGGAAGGTGGTGCTCAGGGCAAACCACTTCGCCCAGGGCCGGCGCCTGCCTGCTTCCGCTGGTGAGGTAATGGGAGCCCGCGCGCGGACCGCCGGGGAGCTGGGGGGAGAGCTCATCGCTCGGCTCCCGCCCGATCTTGCGCGAGCAACAGCAGGGCCCGGTCGAGTCCGTCGGGCGGGCCACAGATGGCTTCCGTCTGCTGCTCAATCTGGAGGACAAGCTCCATGGCGGCATCGGGCGTCTCGGCCTCGCGCGGCTCATCCAGATGCGCGAGCCTGGGTCTCATGGCAGTCCATTTCGCTTTCAGCACCGGCAACCCGTTGGAGGGAGACGATGCGCTCAGGTCGATGCCCATGGCCTCAGCACAGCCGCTCAGCCGTTTTCCGGCCTGATCGAATGCCCTGCGAATGCGGCGGTCCCGTTCCGCCCCCGCCACATGCTGGCCAAATGGATCCACCTGCAGAATCAGGTTGCTGGTTTCCAGCAACCGCCTGGCCTGTGCACCTTGCGGGCTGGCCTTTACCGCGTTTTGCAGATATCGCTCGGCAGTACGGTAGCGTCCTAACTGGAAAGCGGCCTCCCCAGCCCCGGCCAGGGCGGCGCCATTGCCATGGTCCACACCGAGGACATTTTGAAATTGGGCGAGAGCGTGTTCATAGTCCCGCGCGCGCAGGGAAAGCCGCGCTACCTGCAACTGCAGCTCGGCATTGGGGGGTGTCGACGCTGCCAGGGTGATCAGTTCCGCCTGCGCCTGCGGCATGGCATCTTGCCGCAGCAGGAACTCGATCAGTTCAAGCTGTGCGGCCCGGCGCCGGGTATCGGCGTCCGCCCCCCAAACACCGTAGATTGCGTTGTGATAGTACTGGATGGCTTTCTCCAGCGAATTTTCCCGGGCATACAATCTGCCCAGGGCCAGATTTACCGCCCCGTCCTGCGGCAGGCGTTCCCACAGACTGATCAAGTAAGTCTCCGACTCCTCGGTTCGCCCCGTATCGCGCAGCGCCCGGGCAAGAGCCAGTTGGTATTGGAAGTTGTCCCGACTGTAGGTGAGGGCGGCCCGCAATTCTTCCAGCGCCAGCTCCGGCTTGCCCGCCAGCAGGGCTGCTTGACCGCTTTCAAACAGGTGCCGCGCCCACGCCTTTTCCTGCTCCTGGAAGCGATGCACCAGCCGGCTGACTCCCAGGAAGGCCAGAACCGTCAGCACAACCAATCCTGCAATCAGCACCGCGGGCCGGCGGGTGATGGGTTCCAGCGTGACTCGATTCATGGTTAAGTATCCATCGTAGATCAATTCCTGCCACGAGGGGACCGCCTCGAACCGGCCCGACTAACAGGCGGCCATCAGCATCTCCGCCGCCACCAAGTCTTCCAGCGCGCAACCCACACTCTTGAAAAGCCTGAGCTCCCCAGGATCGGAGCGCACAGTTTTCTTCCCGCTGACCAGTTCGTGCAGGTCCGCCACGATGTGATCGCGGCCGATCCGCCCTTCTCCCATCGGGATGAGCAAGTCGCCGGCTTCGGCCAGGGCTCCGTCGTAGGTATCTACGACAACGCGTGCGCGTTTGACCGTGGTCGAATCCACTTCCCGCGCTTGCGGCTGAAAGGTGCCGACCAGGTTGAGATGGGTTCCCGGGCGAAGTAGGTTGCCGTCGAACAGGGGCACCTGCGAAGTTGTGCAAGTGCAAATCACATCCGACTCGGCGGCACAGGTACGCGAATCCGTGGCCTCGGTCGGCAACCGTAACTCCGCAGAGACTGTCCTCGCGAACTCCCGCGCTTTCCCGAAATCCTTTCCGCAGACCAAGACGCGCTCGAAATGCCCTACTAGCGGCAGGACTTGTAGATGCGCCCGCGCCTGCCGGCCCGTCCCGAACACTCCCAGCACCCGCGCATCCTCGCGTGCCAGAAACTTGGTCGCCACCGCCGAGGTCGCGGCCGTGCGCAGGTCGGTCAGATATTTCGCTGACAGCAGCAGCCGCGGACTGCCAGTTTCCGGGTCGAGGAGCATGTACGTGGCTTGGACGCGATCTTCGGCACGCGCCGGATTGTTCTGTACCACAACCAGTTTCATTCCCAGAGTGTTTCCGGACCGGTCATGACAGGGCATGATCAGGAACACGCCTTCACTCGTGTTCACTTGGGTGCGCACAGGAACGGTGACACTGGGAAGCCGGTCGCGGAAGGCGGTTTCGATCGCCGCAATCAGGCGAGCCGGATCGAGCCTTTGCCGCACTTCGTCTTCGGACAATTCAATCATTGCAGGCAGCAGGATAGCGCAGGTGGTGGCCAGACTATCCCGGCGCAGGCCCCCAAAACTTCCGCAATCAGGTAAGATACTCCGGCCCGGTGGCACCATGAACCGCGAATATCACAAGGGATTCAGCCAGGAGCTACATCGCGACATGGAGGCGCTGGTCTTTGGACATGCTGGCCCGCCGCTGCTCGTCTTCCCCACTTCCATGGGCAAGTTCTTCGAATACGAAGACCGCGGCATGATCGGCGTGCTGGCCTCCAAAATCGACCGTGGCGAGCTCCAGGTGTTCTGCCCCGACGGCATCGACACCGAAAGCTGGTACAACAAGGGCATACATCCGCGCATCCGCGTGCTCCGCCACTTGCAGTACGAACGCTATATCGTCCATGAACTGATTCCCTTCATCCGCTGGAAGAACCAAACGCCGCAACTGGGTGTGACCGGTTGCAGCTTTGGCGGATATCACGCGCTAAACTTCGCTTTGAAACATCCCGACGTCGTCACCCACTGTATTTGCATGAGTGGGGCATACGACATTCACCAGTTTCTGGACGGCTACTACGACGACGATTGCTATTTCAACTGTCCCCCGGATTTCCTGCCGCAGATGAGTGATGACTGGTTTTTAAGCCGCTATCGGCAGATGAAGATCGTGCTCGGCTCCGCCGACTGGGACATGTGCCTCGACCATAACGTCAAGATGTCAGCTATCCTGAACGGCAAGGCCATCCCCCACTGGCTGGATGTCTGGAACGACAACTCCAAGCATGACTGGCCGTTATGGCAACGGATGGCGGGGAAGTACTTTTATTAGATAGGGCTTTCGGCGTTGTTGAGGACGATCCGCGGGTGCTGCCCTCGAAGGTCCCAAATGAAGAACGCGACTATTTTCCTACTGATCGCACTGACGTCGTCATGCTTCGCCATGGGGGACCAGCCACAAGGCCGGTCTTGCGATTCCAATCTGCCCTTTAATCTTTCTATCGATCCAAAGGTAGCTGAGGTGGGTAGCTTGCGATTTATCGCTAAGTTCCCCAGTTCTTCCGGTGAGTTTTGGTTTACAAATACGAGTTCCAAGGAAGTCGTCAGTGTGCTGGCTGTCGTGGAACTGAGAGACAGCCAAGGGCGGTATATGTTTAACATGCTGTTTCACGCTTTCGAGTTCAGGGCCCATAAGAGGGACCGCTCGCCTTCGTCGCCTGCGTACCAAGCCGAGAGAGTAATACAGCTCGATGAACCATTGATGCCGAGAAAGAAAGCGCTTTGGTGGATGTCGAGTCCCTACTTTGTCACGAATTGTCCGACCAGCGCGCGTGCCAGCTTTGTCCAGCTACAATACAGCGACGGCTCGACGGCTGAACACTCTGATCCCGATGCGCGCCGCGAGCCCGTGGCCCTGGACGCCAGCACCATTGATCTCAGAGGGGCGCCATTCGCTCTACCTTTCGAGACCATGGCAACTATAGAAATCGACACGGCTGGGCACCCGTCTGTAACTGATGTTGGATCTGCCTCCGCTGGCTTCAGGCAGTGGCTCCAAGGTAGGGTTGAACAGTGGGAATTCTCACCAAGTTTCTCTGGAGCGACACCGATCCCGGGAAGACTACAGATCCTTTTTCGCTTCCATAAGGACCACCCGGCTCAATACCCAATGCCGGCAACCCTTCCGGACTCAAGCGTGTTTGAGGTAGCTGACATCTTTCCGCCTGAGCCGGGTAAGTCGCTCTCCCGGGTCTATCTTGGGTTATCAATTGTCTCTATCAGGGGAATTTTAGACTAGCTAGGGCAGCGAGGGCGCTGCTCCCAGGAGCATCCTATGCAGAACAAACTCGGCATCATCTTCGGCATGGAAAACACCTTCCCACCCGCGCTGGTGGAGAAGATCAACAGCATGAAAGTCCCCGGCGTGACCGCCGAATTCGTCAAACTTGGCGGAGTCAAGATGGCCGACGCCAGCGGCTATCGCGTCATTATTGACCGCATCTCTCAGGACATCCCGTTCTACCGCGCCTACCTGAAGAACGCCGTGCTTACCGGGACGATTGTCATCAACAATCCCTTCTGGTGGACTGCCGACGACAAGTTCTTCAACTACGCACTGGCCACCAAGCTGGGCGTGGCCATTCCGCCCACGGTGATCCTCCCGCATCAGAAGCACCCCGAAGGCACCACCGATCAATCCATGCGCAACCTTATTTATCCGCTCAACTGGGAGGAGGTTTTTGCCTACGTGGGCTTTCCCGCCTTCCTCAAGCCCTACGCCGGCGGCGGATGGAAGCACGTCTACAAGGTCCACTCCCCAGAGGAGTTCTTCCACTTCTACAACCAAACCGGCGACCTCTGCATGACCCTGCAGCACGGAGTCGAGTTCGAGGAGTATTTCCGCTGCTACGTGGTGGGACAAGAGAAGGTGCACGTGATGCATTACGACCCCAAGGCGCCCCATCACGAGCGCTACGTCAAGAATCCGCCTCCCACCGATCCCAAGCTGTACGAGCGCGTGGTCAACGACGCCCTGACCCTGTGCCGCGCCCTTGGCTACGACCTGAACACGGTGGAGTTTGCGGTCGAGGACGGCGTCCCCTACGCCATCGATTTCATGAATCCCGCCCCTGACGCCGAGGTGACCTCCGTCGGCCAGCAGAACTTCGACTGGGTGGTGAACGCCGTGGCGGAGATGGCCGTCAAGAAGGCCCTGAGCGACGAGAACCCGGCGCAGGAGCTAAGGTGGGCGGCGTTCCTAGCCGGAGGGCCCACCGAAATACCCGCCAAGCCGGCGGTGAAGAAGCGGGCCAGGGCCTAGCCGCGCTCGCCACCCGTTGTCATCCCGAGCGGAGTCGAGGGACCTTGCGTGTGCGGGCGCCGCCGAACCTCTCGACTGCGGTGAGGTTTCCGTTCCCTGTTGCTCTCAATTCTTGCTTGTGATATCATGATATCGCTATGGCCCAGTTTGTAGTCCGCAACATTGAGAACGCGGTCAAGGCGCGCCTGCAGCGCCGCGCCCGGCGCAACGGCCGCAGCATGGAAGAGGAGGTCAGGGACATTCTGCGCAACGCCCTGAACCAGGAAGAAGACGTCCCACCTGGCGGATTGGGTACGGAAATCTCCGCCTTGTTCGCCAAGACCGGCCTCGACTCCGATATTCCTGAGCTGCGGGGACACGGGATTACACCTGTGTCCTTTGACGAATGATCATTCTCGACACCAACGTACTTTCGGCGCTGATGTACCAAACCCCCGACTTACAGGTCATCGCCTGGCTCGACCGGCAGCCTCGGACCTCCATCTGGACCACCGCCGTCACCGTTCTGGAAGTCCGCTTCGGGCTACAAATCATGCCCAGCGGAAGACGGCGTTCCGCGCTGATCGAGGCATTCGAGGTGGTTCTGGAGAGGATCGGCCATCGCATCATTCCCTTCGACCTTGCGGCGGCGGAGCAGGCGGGTGATCTGATGGCCTCGCGGCACAAGAAGGGCCGCCCGGTTGAGCTGCGCGATACCATGATCGCAGGGATTGTGCTGGCTCACCATGCCACTCTGGCCACCCGCAACACGGCGCACTTTGACGATCTTTCCCTCCCCCTCATCAATCCTTGGACGGTCTGAGCCCTCGCCTCCGGCTGACGGATGTTGCAGGAGCCACGGTCTGCCTCGCCACCCCGCAAATTGTTATACTGTTACGGCCCTCCCGGACTGCCGGGCTGCCAGGATGCACACGGCAGCGAGATCACTGCGCTAGAAGTCGCTATGCAACCGACCTTCACCATCGGGATTGAAGAGGAGTACCAGACCGTAGATCCGGAGACCCGCGATCTGCGCTCCCATATCCACGCCGAAATCCTGGAAAAAGGAAAAATGATCCTCCAGGAGCGGGTGAAGTCGGAGCTGCATCAGTCCGTCGTCGAAGTCGGAACCTCGGTCTGCACCAACATCAAGGAAGCCAAGGCCGAGGTCAAGAAGCTGCGTCGCGACATGATCGCCTTAGCCCGGGAAAATGGTTTGCGCCTGGCTTCGGCCGCCACCCATCCCTTTGCCGACTGGCGCATGCAGGAAATCACTCCCGACGAGCGCTACAAGAACATCGTCGAGGACATGCAGCTGGTGGCGCGCGCCAACCTGATTTTTGGCTTGCACGTGCACGTGGGCGTCGAGGACCGCGAGACCGCCATCCACCTGATGAATCACGCCCGCTACTTCCTACCGCACATTCTGGCGCTCTCCACCAATTCGCCGTTCTGGCTGGGCATGAACACCGGCCTCAAGTCCTATCGCTGTAAAGTATTCGACAAATTCCCCCGCACCAACATTCCCGACTATTTCCCCAGCTGGGGCGAGTACGAAAACTTCGTCAAGCTGCTGATCAAGACCAACTGCATTGATAACGCCAAGAAAATCTGGTGGGACATCCGCCCGCACCCATTCTTCAACACCCTCGAGTTCCGTGTCTGCGACATTCCCATGCGGGTGGACGAGACCATCGCGCTGGCCGCGCTCATCCAGGCCACGATTGCCAAGCTGTACAAGCTTTATGCCGCCAACCAGGGATTCCGTCTCTACCGCCGCGCCCTCATCATGGAAAACAAGTGGCGCGCCGCCCGCTACGGCCTCGATGGCAAACTGATCGACTTCGGCAAGCAGAAGGAAGTTCCCGCCCGCGACCTGGTGCTGGAGTACCTGGAGTTCGTGGACGACGTGGCCGACGAACTCGACTCGCGTGAAGAATTGAATTACCTGCACGAGATTCTGGAAATG
>Ga0335070_10010310_pt1 | contig 10925 bp, 12 predicted proteins | sample Lox_Sample_13_FD_206722 | JGI IMG/M metagenome (GOLD analysis project Ga0335070, IMG submission 206722) | Soil microbial communities from Loxahatchee National Wildlife Refuge, Florida, United States - Lox_Sample_1.3 | ecosystem: Environmental > Terrestrial > Soil > Wetlands | place: USA... | reverse complement strand
ATGGTCGTCGGATTCGACAGGATCGAGACCGGGATGTGGTCGATGCGCTCGACCCATTTCTTCAGCACGACCCGCGTGTCGGCGTCGGAGTTCGGGTGGGTGATCATGCTGATGCACATGCGGTGGAAGCGCCCGCGATCGCCCCCCGCGGCGACGATGTCGAGCACCTGGTCGTAGGGCACGGCCGGCCAGTCGACCCGGATGAAGTTGCGGTCGGCATAGTTGCGCTCGGCCTCGCGATGGCGCGCCAGCCCGCAATAGGCGCAGTTGGCGCGGCAGCCTTCGGGATAGGTGAGCAGCAGGTTGAGGCACCGCGTGCAGTCGGTGCGGTGCATGAAGCCCTTCATGACGCCGAGGGTGATGGCGGCCGCGGTCGACATCTGGACATAGTCGGGCGAGCGCATGTTGGGCGTCAGGATGTTGTAGTTGGGCAGGTACACGCCCTCGGCCTTGGCGTCCTGGCTCTTGACCCGGCCGCCATTGCGCGCCTCGCGCGGCACCGCGCCAGGTGCCCTCGGCTGCATGGTCTGGGCGTCGTTGAATGTGCGCTCGCGGCCCTCGGTGAAATCCGGCACCGCGCCGCGCGGCATTTCGAGACAGCCCATCGTCCCCTCCTTCTCTCTTTTCCTACGCCGCCCAATAGGCCGGCGACGAGATCCATCCGGCGCGGAGGTGCGCGGCGTCGGGCCGCGCGCCGCCGGCATAGCAAGCCAGCACCTCGCGGCGCCGCCTGACCGCGCGGGCGAGCGCGCCGTCGAACACGTCGCCGATCTCTTCCGCGTAGTCGTCGACCGCCGGCGCCCGTCCGCCGAGCGCGGCCGCCGCCGCCTCGCCCGCGAGCGCGCCCGACTGCACGGCGGACGCGATGCCGGCGCCGGTCACGGGATTGGTCAGCCCGACCGCGTCGCCCGCGAGCAGCACCAGGGTCGCGCCGAGCCGGCCGGTCGCCGGCAGCCGTCCGCCGACCGGGATGATGCCGCCGGTGAGGCGCGTCGTCCCGGCGCCGATGCGGCCAGACGCCGCGAGGCTGCGGCGCAGGGTCTCCAGCATCGATTTGAGGGCCTGGCGCCGCTCGATGGCGACGCCGATGCCGAGATTGGCGACCCGCCCCTTCGGGAACAGCCAGCCATAGCCGCCGCGATAGAAGGCGCGGAGGAAGATGTCGGTCGCGTCGTGGGGCGCCGTGAGCGGCACGGTCACCTGGCGCGTCTCGACCAGCTCGCGGTTGACCGCGCCGATCGCGGCGCCGACGCGCGAGCGCGGGCCGTCGGCGCCGATCAGCGCCCGGGGCCGGAACACCGCGCCGCTCGAGCAGCGCACCGTGCCGTCGGGCTCGATCGCGGCGACCGCGGTGCCATAACGGCAGTCGGCGCCGGCGCGCGCCGCGTCCTCGGCCAGCATGCGGTCGAAGGCGGCGCGGTCGATCATCCAGCCGTGGAAGTCCGCGGTCTCCTCAGGCGCCTCGTCCTCGACGAAGGTCAGCATGCGTTCGATCGGCTGCGCCGCGACCTCGCGCACGCGCGGCACCTCGATCTCGATCAGGGTCGGCACGAACTCGGCGCATTGCACCGGCGTGCCGGGCCGGAGCCGGCGCTCAAGCGCGACCACGTCGAGGCCGGCGCGGGCCGCGGCGGCGGCCGCGCGGCTGCCCGCCGGCCCCAAGCCGACCACGACGACGTCCGGTGTCTCGACAGTCACGGGGCGCCTCAGGCCGCGCAGGCGCGCCGGCCGGCCAGGCCGTCGAGCGCGATGGAGCAGCAGGCGTGTTCCTGCTCGACCGGCCGGCCGATGGCGCGGGCGAGGGCCACCACGCCGTCGGCGGGATAGGCGATGCCATCGAACCCGGCCATGACGGCATAGGCGTCGGTCATCATCTTGTGCCGGCCGGCCGGGCGCACGCAGCCGAGCTGGACCGGCGCCCGGCTGATGCGCCGGCGCGCCGCGACCATGACCTGGGCGACGTCGGCCTCGGGCACGGTCGCGAAGGGGCGATCCGCGGGCGCGTAGATCGGCGTCACGACGACCAGGACCAAGGCCGCGACCGGATGGCGCGCGACGATGTCGAGGGCGCGCTCCTCGCCGAGCAGTTGCCCGTAATGCAGACCGATGACGATGTGCGGCACGACGTCCATGGTCGTCGCGGTCAACGCGGCGAGCGTCGCCTCGAAGTCCTCGACCGGCCGGTCGAGATGGTAGACGTCGCGAATCGTCTCCTCGGCGCCGATCACGTCCATCATGGCGACGTCGATGCCGGCCGCCTCCATGCCCTTGGCGCGCTTCTCGTCGAGCAGGGCCGTGTGCACGGCGATGCGCAGATGCGGGAAATCGCGCTTGAGGGCCTCGATGGTCGGGAAGAAGCGCTCATAGGCGATCTCGTTGCGCCGGTTCGAACCGCCGGACAACAGGAATCCGCCGAGGTCCTTGAGCGCCACCAGGTCGCGCACCTTGCGGTCGAGCTCGGCCGGGCTGGTCGCCGGAATCATCGGATCGAGGATGCGCGTCTGGCAATGATCGCAATTGAGCGCGCAGGCGCTGCCGGTGATCGAGAAGGCCGGAAAGCTCGCCTTGCCGCAGCCCTTGAGCTCGTCGCTCGCATAGGCGCGGAAGGTCGGCGTGTAGAAGCGCATCGGCCCGAGCGGCCGCTTGCGCGCCTCGGCCTCCAGGCCGGCGACCAGATGCCGATCAAAGGGCAGCTCGTCGAGCGGCTCGATGTCGCGGATCGTTTCGAACCAGCCCATCAACCCTCCTTGCAAGCCGAGGCAGCCTGCCCCAAGACTATCATTGTCGAAGCGTCGCGGCCCATCATCGCCGCTGGGAGAACGCGATCGTGAAGACGCTCTGCGTCATTCAGCATATCGAAGCCGAGTATCTCGGGCTCATGGAAGATCATCTCGAGAGCCGCTCGATCCGCTTCCACTATGTCCGCCCGTTCGTGCCCGGCACCCTGATCCCGGCCGGCGCGGCGGGTTACGACGGTCTCGTCCTGCTCGGCGCCGGGCCGCTCGGCATCGTCAGCGGCAACCTGATTCCAAGCCTCGCGGCCGAGCTGCGCCTTACCGCCGATTTCCTCAAGTGCGATCTGCCGGTGGTCGGCATCGGCGTCGGCGCCGCCATCCTCGCCGTCGCCGCCGGCGGCGGCGCCGATGACGCGCCGCTTCGCTTCACCGTCGAGACCGCGACGCGCAGTGTGCCTGACGCGCTCGGCGGCCATCTGCCGAATGTATTCCCAAGCTGCGTCTTCATGCCCGACCGGCCGGTGCTGCCTGCCGGCGCCGCGACGCTCGCGACCGGCGCCGCGGGCGAGCCGCTGGTGTTCCGCATCGGCGCGCGGTCTGTAGGCTTTCTCGGCCATCCCGGCATCAAGTCCGGCATGGCCGAGGACGTCATCATGGCGTTCGACGAGGCGCCCGACGCCTGCGCCGAAACGCTCGCTGCGCTGCGCGCGGCGCAGGCCGACATCGCCGCCGCGCTCAGCGAGATCATGGTCGGGCTCATCAATTTGACCGGTTGGATGACGCCGTCGCACTAATTTTTCGCCTTCCCGGTTGACTCATATTGTCCAGAAAATTAATGTAATATATATGGATGGTTTGGTCCATTGATTTGCGTCAATGCTCGCTTTCGCCAACGAGTGCGAGCATGCAAACAAGCACAAAAAGGGCATTGGGGAATGGCGAGCAAGCTGATCATTGTCATGGTCAACACCGACCCGCGCAATGGCGAGGAGCTTGGCGCGCCGTTCTTCCAGGCGACCGTGGCGGCGGCCATGGACTACGAGGTCGAGGTCGTCTGCACGGCGACCGCGGGCCAGCTCATGAAAAAGGGCGTGGCCGAAAAGCTCAAGGTGAAGCCGGGCTCGCCCAAGACGGTCTATGACTTCATCAAGGATGCGCACGAGGCGGGCGTGAAGTTCTACTGCTGCTCGCCCAATCTCGACCTGTTCGACATGGCCGAGGCGGACCTCATCCCCGAATGCGCCGGCATCATCGGCGGCGCCAAGCTGATCGAAGAGGTCATGGAGAACGACGACGCCAGGGTGCTGAGCTACTGATGAGCGCGACGGCACGCAGTGTTGCGACCGAGGGGCGACCGCCGATCGGCGATCCGTTGTCGCCCGCGCCCGTAGTCGGCCAGGACAAGCTCGAGGCGGTATTCGAGGACATCCGTTCGCACGCGCTCTACGACCACGAGCTGCACGGCTGCCTCAACTGCGGCATTTGCACGGCGACCTGCCCGTCGGCGCACTACTACGACTATTCGCCGCGCGAGATCGTCCAGCTGCTGTGGACGGAGAATCTCGAAGGCATCTGGGACGCCATGCAGGAGAAGATCTGGGCCTGCGCCCAATGCTACACCTGCGCCGCGCGCTGCCCGTTCCAGAACTCGCCGGGCGGGCTCGTGATGATCATGCGCGAGGTCGCGATCAAGCACGGCATGGACTCTGCGAAAGAGGCGCTGCGCCCGTTCTCGCGCGTGCTGCTCAAGATCGTCACGACCGGCAATCAGCTCGCGCCCAACATGATCACGCCCGACGGCTTCGCCGACTGGGGCCCGAAGATCAGCAAGGTAGACGCGCCGCTCAACGTGCTGCGCAAGGCGATTCCGATGCCGACCATGCACACGATGGATACCGCCTGGGAGGTCAATCTGAAGACGTCGATCGAGCTCTACACGATCTGGGAGGAGACCGGCGTGCTTGAGCAGATCGAAATCATCGACGAGACGTTGTTTGATGTCGTCACCGACGTCATGGACGAGAAGCGCGAAGAGTACAACGAGTGGCTCGAAGACCAAGAAGAAGAGAACGAGGGCGACGAGGACTGACGCCGCGCCGCGACGGCGAATTTCTGGAGGACAAGCGATGACCAGTCGCGACAAGGGACAGGGCGCCTATTCCGGTTTCGGCGATGAATGGCGCCCGAGCAACCTGACGCCCGCCGAGGCGCAGGCCGCCACATCCTGGGTCGAGGCCAGGATCGACCGGCGCTCGATGCTGACCGGCAAGGACCGCGTCGAGGACGTGCGCGACATCATGTGGCAGCTCGAAAAGGACGGCGAGATCGTCGTCCACCGCGTCACCGACCAGCACGAGCCGGTGACGGCGCGCACGCTCTACGGCTGGGAAAAGCGCATCCCGACCAACCAGCTCTGGCACCACAAGTCGTGCGGCCAGTGCGGCAACATCCCGGGCTATCCGACCACGCTCTTGTGGCTCATGAACAAGCTCGACGTGCGCTATCTCGACGAGACCGACCAGACCTCGTGCACGGCCTGGAACTATCACGGCTCGGGCATCGGCAACGTGGTCAGCCTCGCCGCCGTGTTCCTGCGCAATTTCCACCAGGCCTACGTGTCGGCGAAAGCCCAAGGCCTGCCCGAGGGCTACTACTTTCCGCTCGTCCATTGCGGCACCTCCTTCGGCAATTACAAGGAGATGCGCAGCTTCCTCCTGCATTCGCCCAAGCTGCGCGAGGAGGTGAAGCGCATCCTCGGCAAGCTCGGACGCCTCGTCGACGGCAAGCTGCTCATCCCCGAGGAGGTCGTCCACTACTCCGAGTGGGTGCATGTGATGCGCGAGCGCATCAAGGAGCGCCAGACCGTCGATGTCAGCGGCATCCGCGCCACCATCCATCCGGCCTGCCATGTCTACAAGATGGTGCCCGAGGACGTGATCTATGACGACACGGTGATGGACGGCAATCGCGTTGCCGTGTCGACCGGGCTCATGCAGACACTGGGCGCCCAGGTCATCGATTATTCCACCTGGTATGACTGCTGCGGCTTCGGCTTCCGCCACATCATCGGCGAGCGCGAGTTCACGCGCTCCTTCGCGATCGACCGCAAGATCAAGGTCGCGGTCGAGGAGGCGCGCGCCGACGTCATGATCGGCCATGACACCGGCTGCATCACCACGCTCGACAAGAACCAATGGATCGGCAAAGCGGTCGACAAGGTGTACGAGCTGCCGATCATGGCCGATTGCCAGTTCGCCGCGCTGGCGCTCGGCGCGCATCCCTACAAGCTGGCGCAGCTCCACTGGCACGCCTCGCCCTTCGAAGGGCTGCTCGAGAAGCTCGGCATCGACTGGCAGAAGGCCAAGGCCGAGTTCGAGGCCTATCTGAAGGAGGTCGCCGCCGGCCGGATCGAGACGCTCTACGACCCTAAGCGGGCCATCACCTCGGGCCCCGGTTACGTCAAACGCGCCATCGCCGCGCCGAAAGGCGGCGGCGCATGACTTTGCCGATCCTGGTCGTCGGCGGCGGCCCCGCGGGATTGGCCGCTTCGAAGTCCTTGGCAGCCGTCGGCCAGCGCGTGCTGCTCGTCGACAAGGCCGAGCGGCTCGGCGGCGCGCCTATTCTCTCGGGCTATGCGCGCCTGGTGCCGTCGCGCGAATGGGCGAAGGACGCCATCGGCGGCATGGTCAAGGCGGTCGAAAGCAACCCCGCGATCGACGTCCGCCGGGCGACGACGGTCAAGGCCTTCGCCGGCACGCCCGGTCGGTTCCACGCGAAACTCTCGGACGGCAAGACGGTCGAGGTCGGCGCGGCGATCCTCTGCACCGGCTTCACCCATTTCGATTCGATCAACAAGCCGGAATGGGGCTTCGGCACCTATCCCGACGTCGTCACCACGACCCAGGTCGAGCAGATGATCTCGTCGGGCGCCGGCGTGCGCTGCCCGTCCGACGGGCGCGAGCCCGAACGCGTCGCGATCCTGCTCTGCGTCGGCTCGCGCGATCGCCAGATCGGCCGCGAATGGTGCTCCAAGATCTGCTGCACCGTCTCCTCGAATCTCGCGATGGAGATCCGCGAGGAGCTGCCGAAGTGCAGCGTCTACATCTACTACATGGATATCCGCACCTTCGGCCTTTACGAGGACCTCTACTACTGGGAGAGCCAGGAGACTCACAAGGTCAAGTACATCAAGGCGCGCATCGCCGAGGTCACGTCCGACGGCAAGCGGCTGGTCGTCAAGGGCGAGGACACGCTGGTCAAGCGCCCCATCACCATCCCCTTCGACATGGTCGTGCATGCGATCGGCATGGACCCGAACGTCGACAACCTCACGCTCTCCGCCATCTTCGACGTCAAGCTCGAGCCGCACGGTCACATCCAGAAGGGCTCGAGCTATTCCGACATGTCGGCGACCTCGCGGCCGGGCGTGTTCGTCGCCGGCGCCGCGACCGGGCCCGAGACGATTGACGATTCGATCGCCCAGGGCCAGTCGGCGGCGATGGCGGCGCTGATGTCGCTGCAGGCGCTGGCGCGGGAGGCGGCGGAGTGATGTTCGGTCTCGGCCGACAAAAGCCGGCGGCGCCGGCGGTACGGGAGCCCGTTCTCGACCTGAGCGGGCCGAAGTTGCGCAATGCCTTCGAGGACCTGGTCGACGCGGCTGAGCGCAGCGGCGGCGTCGAGCGCTATGTCGGCGCCCTCGCGCTCAAGGCGTCGTTGTTCGAGGAGCTCCTGGGCAAGGGCCGCGTCGAGGATCTGAACGAGACCGAATTCTGCGATCTTTGCGCCTTCATTACGCCGGTGCGCCGGCGCATGGGCGCCTGGCTCGGCGGCAACGACTTCGCGGTAATGCGCGAGCGCCTGGCCGCGCTGCTCGACGGCTGGTCGGACCTCTCGACCGCCGACGCGCGGATTGCCGCATTCGTTGGCGCGTTCCCGCGCGACCGGGCGCATCGCTGGGCCCGCGATCTCGCCGCCGAGGTCCTGCATTTCACCGCGCCCGAGCGCTATCCGCTGATGACGCGCTGGATGTGGGACGCGCGCGTCAACACCGGGGTGCTGCGCGAGCTGTGGTATGCGCCCGACGTCGATGCGATGAAGATCGCTGTCGCCGACGACCTGACGGCCTTCGCGACGCTGCGGCGCGAGCTCGAAGGCTTCCTCGGCGAGAACGGAGTCTTCCGCGACCTGCCGTTCTATGTCGACCTGCTCTCGGCTCATGTCTACGCCATCTACATCAATGACCGCGGCGGTCAGTTTCTGCGCGCCGATTTCTGCCGCACCGCGGATGACGCGATGGCGCACACGCGCCGCCTGCTTGGGCTCGACGCGGTCGACAGCGAGTCTGGCCGCACGCGCCTCAAGCTGATCGACGGCGAGGCCTATGTGCTCGGCGAGCCGAGCCGGCTGAGTTCCTGAGGGTGCGACGGTGCCGATCCACGAAAAATCGCTGATCCGACCGGAAAACCTCATCACCCATGAGAAGCTGACGCTCGAGGGCGTCAACGTTTCTGGCCATTGGAGCACCTTCATCCGCAGCCGGGCGATCACCGACTACAACGAGGCCATGGAGGAGGAGATCGCGGCGCTGCCGGGCGGCGAGTACATCCATCGCTGCTGGCAATGCGGTTCGTGCACCAATTCGTGCACCGTGAACGCAATCAATCCCGACTTCAATCCGCGCTATTGGATCTACCTCATCCGCATGGGGCTCGAGGACGAGCTGCTACGCGACAAGGACATAATCTGGCAGTGCGTGTCGTGCAACAAATGCACCTATGCCTGCCCGCGCGACGTCAACCCGGAAGGTGTCATGAAGGCGACGGCGCACTGGCTCGAGCTCAAGGGCCATACGGCGAAAATGCCGTCGATGCAGTTCGACGAAATATTTTCCGAGCAGGTTTTCGCGACAGGCAAGATCGAGGAGGGGCGCGTGCTGCGCGGCTTCTTCGCGCGCATGGGCCAGCCGCTGATGCAGGACTGGCTGGTGGCGCTGGTGCGCGGTCTCGTCTTCCGACTGCCGGTCGGCATGCTGACCAAGCTCGGCCTGGCGGCGCTGTTCCGGCCGCGCACGCACGGCTGGGGCCGGGCGCGCGTCGCGCTCGACGACTACGTCGCCAAGCGCCGCGCCGCGGACCGCCGCGCCCTCGGATTGGACGGGCAGGGAGCGAAGCCGTGACCGGCAAGCACGCGAAAGTCGCCTACTATCCGGGCTGCGCACTCGAAGGCACCGGCCATGCCTACAATCGCTCGACCAAGGCGGTCGGCAAGGCGCTCGGGCTCGATCTCGTCGAGCTCAAGAATTGGAACTGCTGCGGCGCGATGGAGGTCAAGAACATCGACCCGAAGCTGCAGACCTATCTCTCGGCGCGCAACCTCTCGATCGCCGGGGAGATGGGCTTCGACACGGTCATGGCGCCGTGCAACGGCTGCTATCACAATCTGAAGAAAGCCGAGTACGACCTCGCCCACGACCCGGCCTCGCGCCGGGTGAACAACGAGCTTTCGGCCAAGGCTGGCCACGGCGCCTACGAGGCCGGGCGTGTCAATACGATCCACGCGCTCGATTGGATCAAGGAGGCAATTGGCGAGGACGGGCTCAAGGCGCGCGTCAAGAACTCGCTGAAGGGCCTCAAGATCGCCAACTATTACGGCTGCATGTACACGCGGCCGCGCCACATCTTCCCGGAGAAGGACAAGGGCCCGGGCTCGGAGTCGACGGCGAAGCCGCATTTCATGGACGACCTGCTGGCGGCGGCGGGCGCCGAGAACGTCGAGTATCCGCTGAAGACCGCCTGTTGCGGCGGCGCCCACACGCTCTCCGACAGCGATACCTCGACCAAGCTGGTCCTGAACCTCCTGACGACGGCCGAGGCGTGCGGCGCCGACGTCATCGCGACCGAATGCCCGACCTGCCATACCGGCCTCGAGATGCACCAGATGCGCGCCGAGAAGGTGTTCGGCCGCAAGACCACGGTGAAGATCCTCTATTTCACCCAGCTGCTCGGCATGGCGCTCGGCCTTTCGGCGCGCAAGGTCGGCGTCCACGAGAACATGTCGGAATCGGCCGACCTGTTGCGCGCGCGGGGGCTCGGCCGATGACGACGCGGACGCCTGGCATGGACCTGGACGCGGTCGCGGCCCGCCTCGATGCCATCATCGAGACGGGTGACGCGACCCTCGCCGACGCGGCGCCGGAGCTGGCCACGGAGCTGCTCGAGCTCGGCGAGGCGGTGCTCGTGCGCTGGCTCGCCGCCCATGGCGCCGTGCCGACCTGGCGCTCGGTCGAGGGCTTCCGGCTGCTCGCCCTGCATCGCCAGGCGGCGCGCGGCGAGCCGAGCTTCAACGCCTGCCGCGAGACCTGCCGCGAGCTGGTCTATCACCACAACCTGATCCGGCTCGAGCCGACGCATGCCGACGTCGCGCGCCGCATCCGCCTCGGCGCCATGGTGGCGCGGCATCTCGCGCTGTTCGTCGGCGGCAAGCTCGAGGTGGCGGGTCTCGGCGAGTTCTGCTGCTCGTCGCGCCCGTTGCACACGGGCGAGGGGATCGGCTCCGAGACGGCGCCGGCCGCCCGGCCAAACTGACAAGAGGGGAGACAACCGACCATGCCAACCGTCCGCGGATGCAGCCTTCCCGACGAGCTGCTGTACGATGTCGAGAACAACATCTGGTACCGGCCCAACGACGACGGCACCGTGACGCTCGGCATGACGGCGGTCGCCGCGGCCATGGCGGGCCAGCTCGTCGCTTTCACCGCGAAGAAGGCCGGCCGCAAGGTGCAGGAAGGCAAGTCGTGCGCGACCGTCGAGTCCGGCAAATGGGTCGGTCCGGCCAAGATCGCCTTCGACGCCGAAGTCGTCGAGGTCAACGACGCGCTGACCGCGACGCCCAAGCTCGCCAACAGCGACCCCTACGGCCAGGGCTGGATGGTCAAGGTCAAGCCGGCCGACTGGGCCGCGGCCAAGGGCAGGCTGACGCCGGGCAGCGCGGTCGCCGGACCCTACGAGGCGAAGATGGCGGCCGACGCCTTCGCCGGCTGCGCGGCGTGACAGTCGAGGCAGCGCGAAGCGCCATAACGAGGAGGCGCCCGACCGGGCGGCAATGCGATGACCGACCAATCGATCGCCAACACCAAGCGGATGTCGATGATCGTGACCAAGGGGTCGCTGGATTGGGCCTATCCGCCCTTCA
>Ga0335070_10010309_pt1 | contig 10925 bp, 6 predicted proteins | sample Lox_Sample_13_FD_206722 | JGI IMG/M metagenome (GOLD analysis project Ga0335070, IMG submission 206722) | Soil microbial communities from Loxahatchee National Wildlife Refuge, Florida, United States - Lox_Sample_1.3 | ecosystem: Environmental > Terrestrial > Soil > Wetlands | place: USA: Florida... | reverse complement strand
GGAGCGCCGCGCCGTCCTTGATCACGACCTTGCGGCCGAGCAGGTCGAGCCCCTGAATGCCGTGCGTGCCTTCGTGAATCGGATTGAGACGGTTGTCGCGATAGAACTGCTCGACGTTGTACTCGCGCGTGTAGCCGTAGCCGCCGTGCACCTGAATGGCGAGATCGTTGGCGGCGAGACACCATTGCGAGGGCCAGCTCTTCGCGATCGGCGTGAGCAGATCGAGCAGCAGCGCGAGCGGCTCGCGCGCGGCGCCTTCTGCGGCGTGCGTTTCGTCCACGAGCTTCGCGCACCAGAGGTTCAGCGCGAGCGCGCCTTCCACATAGCTCTTTTGCGCGAGCAGCATGCGGCGCACGTCGGCGTGTTCGACGAGCTTGACCTGGGCCGACGTGGGATCCTTGCCCGCCGCGCCCACGGGGCGCCCCTGCGGGCGATTGCGTGCGTAGTCGAGCGCGTGCAGATAGCCGGTATAGCCCAACATCGTCGCGCCGAGCCCCACGCCGATACGCGCTTCGTTCATCATGTGGAACATATAAGCGAGCCCGTGATGCGGCTCGCCCACGAGATAGCCGACCGCGCCCGCGCGGCCGCCCGGCGTGTATTTCGTGCCTTCGCCGAAGTTCAGCAGGCAGTTCGTCGTGCCGCGATACCCCATCTTGTGGTTGAGGCCCGCGAGCACGACGTCGTTGTGCTCGCCGCGCGAGCCGTCCTCGTTCACGAGGTACTTCGGCACGATGAAGAGCGAGATACCCTTCACGCCCGCAATGAGCTTGCCGTCCTCGCCGGGAATCTTGGCGAGCACGAGGTGCACGATGTTTTCGGAGAGCTCGTGCTCGCCGCCCGAGATCCACATCTTGTTGCCGCGCAGGCGATATTGCGCGCCGAGCGGCGAGTCGCGTTCGAAGTCGGCGCGCGTGGCGACGTCCGAAAGCGATGACCCCGCCTGCGGCTCGGAAAGGCACATCGTGCCGAAATAGCGGCCTTCCAGCTCGGGGCGCACGAAGGTGTCGATCTGCGCCTCGCTGCCATGCGCGAGCAACAGATTCGCGTTGCCGATGGTGAGGAAGGGATAGGCGCTCGTCCCCACGTTCGCGCCCTTGAACCAGGCGAAGGCCGCCTTCTCGACGACGAGCGGCAACTGCATGCCGCCGTATTCGTAGTCCTGGCCCGCGGCCATGAGGCCGGCCTCGCTGAACGCCTTCAGCGCGATCTTCACCTCGGGGATGATCGTGACCGTCTCGCCATCGAAGTGCGGTTCGTGCTGGTCGTTCTTCTTGTTGTGCGGCGCGAACAGGTTGGTGGCGATCTTCTCGCAGGTGTCGAGCGCTGCGTCGAAGGTCTCGCGCGAATGGTCGGCGTAGCGCGCAATGCGCGTGAGGCTTTCGACATCGAGCCATTCATGGAGCAGGAAGTTGAGATCGCGGCGGGAAAGGATCAACGACATGGCGGAACGGTCTCGCATCGTGGAAGGAGAAGCTGCGTAGCCTACCTAAAATAGAACGCTCGTGCTATTGGTAATTTCGCGAACCTGTGGATGCTGGAGCGCTTTCGATGGCGCGAAGATTCGGCCGTGATCGGGCGCCGTTCTTCCAGAAAACGAAAAGGCAGTGGACTGAGTCGACGCCATGACCATGCTCGTCGGCGCAATGGCTGCGGGCATGGCCCGAAATGTTGTCATATTGACCTGATCGCGAGTGCGGGACCGACGCGGCGAACTTAGCATGGTGGCTGCCGGTGGGCGTTCGCTGCACGCCGGTTCCATGCGGAACAATCAATCGACTCGACTAGGAGAGGCATATGGGTACACGAAACGAGATCATGCTGGCGCGCTATACCCAATGGGCAAACAGCGTAATGCATGGCGTCGTCGCGCAACTGCCCGAGGAAGCGGTTGTCAAGCCGCGCGACATGACCTTCGGCACGCTGCTTCGCGCGCTGGGCCACGGTTATGCCGTGGGCGCCATTTTCAAGGCGCACCTGGAGCAGCGCGATCATGGCTTCACCACGCGCCACATTCCGGATACGACAACCTTGGACGAACTGCGCGCCAGGCAGCGCGATCTCGACGCGTGGTACCTCGCGTGGATCGAACGAGTGAGCGAGGCCGAAACGAATGAACGGGTCCGCTTCCCGTTCATCGACGGTGGCGAGGGCGAGATGACGCGCGGGGAAATCTTCCTGCACGTTATCAATCACTACACGTTCCACCGCGGCTTTATCGTCGAGGCGCTGCGCGGCCTTGGCATCAGCGTACCGGCCACCGATATCACGGTTTATATCCGCGATTGCGCACGGAAGTGAATGGCGACAACGAGGCGGCCTACCGACAAAAAAATAGGACCAAAACACTGCAAACGATTGCAATGGCTCGTGCGGCAGTGGGATCGCTGAAGTTTCCCGATTCGCTGCCGTAAACTCGTTCGCGGGTCCCGATTACCTCGATGGGCTCGCCGACGCATCATCGCTGGCAGTATCGCGGCTGGTTTTTTCCGGGGTTATTCAGGTGCACTGAAGTCCACTCGCCGCCAAAGCATTGAAGCTCACCGCCGCCAACCACTTCTACCTCACGAACGTGTCGTTCGTGCTGCCAGATGCGCCGGGCCCCGCGCACTCGCTCAGGCTGTCCGGCTCGCCACCACGCGTTGGCATTCGCGACTTCGGCGCAGCCGGCGACTTCGCGTTTTCCAGCACAGACGGCACGGCGTATTGTCGTGATATCGTGCCGCGTCGCCCTGCGCGAGCGCGTGGCTGAAAAGAAAAAAAGGAGACCTCCCGTGATGAGCGTGCTGGGCTGCATCGTCTACAAGCACAACCTGTGGCTTGTTCTCGTCGCGTTGATCATTTGTGGCGCGGGCTCGTGGGTCACCGCCCGGCTCGTCCTTCGCGCGTTCACTACGCGCTCGCTGCAGCGTGTTGGCTGGTCGTTCATCGCGTCCGTCGTCGCCGCCGCCGATATCTGGTGCACCCATTTCGTCGCGATCCTCGGTTTCGAGCCGGGCGTGAGCGTCGCCTTCGATCCCGTGCTGACAATCGCCTCGCTGCTCATCGCGCTCGTGGGCAGCTTCGCGGGCTTCGCGTTCGCCACGAGCCGCGTGACGCGTGCAGCACCCGCACTAGGCGGTGCGATCGTCGGGCTGGCCGTTGCGCTCATGCATTACGCCGGCATGCTCGCTTATCGCGTCGAAGGCATCGTCATCTGGAATCACAACTGGCTTGCCGTTTCGCTCGTGCTCGCGGTCGCGATTGGCGCGCTCGCGCTGCATGTGGCCGGTGTGGCCGCCGCCCGCCCGCAAGACGACGCGGCCAGTGCGCGTGCGCATATCAATGCCAGTGCTCGTGTCGTCGCTGGCGTGCTCGCGCTCGCGATTGCCTCGCTGCATTTCACCGGCATGACGGCGTTCCAGGTCGAACCGCTGGCGGTCGAGGGACATTTCGCGAATCCAGCCGCATTGCAGGCGCTCGCGCTCGCGGTGGCCTGCATGGCGCTCGTGATTGCGGGCGCGGGCTGCGTGAGCTATCTGCTCGACGACAGCGTGCGCGCCGAATCGGTCGAGCATCTGCGCACGATGGCGATGAGCGACATGCTCACCGGCTTGCCCAATCGCGCGAGCTTCAATGCGCGCATCGACGCCGAGCTGGCCCGCCCGGACGATACGCGCAAGCTCGCGCTCGTCGGTATCGACCTGAACCGCTTCAAGGAAATCAACGACTTGCACGGTCACCACGCCGGCGACGAGGTGCTGCGCATCCTCGCGCGGCGTCTTGCGAGCCTCGTGCGCGAGGGCGAGTTCATCGCGCGCGTGGGTGGCGACGAGTTCGTGGCGCTGCGCCGCTTCGCCACGCGCGACGAGCTTGCCGATCTGCTCGAGCGGCTCGAAACTGCACTGTTCCGGCCGATCCGCTACGACGACGCCGAAGTGCTTTCGGGCGCGAGCCTCGGTGTTGCGATCTACCCCGACGACGCCACCACCAAGACGGTGCTCATCAACAACGCCGATCTCGCCATGTACCGCGCGAAGGCGGACCTCATGCAATCGGTTTGCTTCTACGAGCCGGCGATGGACGAGATTGCGCGGGCGCGCCGCTCGCTCACGCACGATTTGCGCGAGGCGCTTGCGCGCGGGCAGTTGAGCGTGCACTACCAGGTGCAGACCTCGATCTCGACGGGCGACATTTGCGGCTACGAAGCGCTGCTGCGCTGGGAGCATCCGCGCCTTGGCTTCATTTCGCCCGCGCAATTCATTCCGCTCGCCGAGGAGAACGGCCTCATTCTCGGGATTGGCGCATGGGTGCTGCGCGAGGCCTGCACGCGTGCGGTCTCGTGGTCGCCGCCATACAAGGTGGCCGTGAATCTCTCGCCGGTGCAGTTCGCGCACGCGGACCTGCCCAAGCTCGTGGAGACCGTGCTGACCGAAACCGGCCTCGCGCCCGAACGGCTCGAGCTCGAATTGACCGAGTCGGCCATTTTCGCGGATCGCGGGCGCTCGCTCGACGTGCTGCAACGGATCAAGGCGATCGGCGTGAACCTCGCGCTCGACGACTTCGGCACCGGCTATTCGTCGCTCGACACGCTGCGCTCGTTCCCGTTCGACAAGATCAAGCTCGACCAGTCGTTCGTGAGCGAGGCGGAGTCGAGCCGGCAAGCGACTGCCATCATTCGCGCGGTGCTCGCGCTCGGCAAGAGCCTCGGCATTCCGGTGCTGGCCGAAGGCATCGAGACGCCGGAACAGCTTTCGCTGCTCGCCGGCGAAGGTTGCGACGAAGTGCAGGGCTTCCTGCTTGGCCGCCCGGCGCCGCTCAGCCAGCTCGTGGCGAGCGGCCAGCTCAAGCTCGCGGAGAGCGTGCAGAAGGTAGCGGCGACGGCGCAGGGTTGAGCGGCGCATTGCCGGTTTCGCTCAGGTGGCTTTGTCCACTTCCCCGCTCGCTTGCGCGTATCGCACGAAGCGCGGCGCGCATTGCGGAGCCCACGCGCCGTCCGCTTCGACGAACGTGCCGCGCGCCGTGTTGTGAGCATGGAGCGGCGCTTCGCCGAGGCTCAGGACGGGCGTCACGCAGGCGTCGCTGCCCGCGAATCGTTCGGCCCACTCGTCACGCGTGCGCGTCGCGATTGTCCTGGCAATGCGTTCCTGCACGCGCGGCCAGTGTGCCTTTTCGCGCTGCGGTAGCTCGAGCAGATCCTCGGCTCCGATACCCTTCATGAACGCCGTGTAGAACTGCGGCTCGATGCAGCCCACGGCGATCCAGCGGTTGTCCGCGCAACGATAGGTGCGATAGAACGGCGCGCCGCCGTCCAGCAGATTCACGCCGCGCTCGTCCTGCCAATGCCCCGCCGCGTAGAAGCCGTACATCATGCTCATGAGCATGGCGGCGCCGTCGGTCATCGCGGCGTCAACCACGCAGCCTTCGCCTGTGGCGCGTGCGCGCAGGATCGCGGCCACCACGCCGAACGCGAGCAGCATGCCGCCGCCGCCAAAGTCGCCGACCAGATTGAGCGGCACCACTGGGTCGCCGCCCGCGAGCCCCACCGCATGGAGCGCCCCTGAGATCGCGATGTAGTTGATGTCGTGGCCCGCCGTGTGCGCGAGGGGCCCGTTTTGCCCCCAGCCCGTCATGCGGCCATAAACGAGCGGCGCACGGCGCGCTCGGCAGACCTGCGGGCCGAGCCCGAGCCGCTCCATCACGCCGGGGCGCAAGCCCTCGATCAATGCGTCGGCGCTCGCGACCAGGTCGAGCGCGCGTGCAACATGCTCGCCGCGCTTGAGGTCGAGCGCAATGTATTCACGCCCGCGCGCGAGCGGACCTGCGGGCGGCGGTGCGCCCTCGCGGCCGATGCAGATCACGCGCGCGCCCATTTGCGCGAGCAGCATGCCGCAGAACGGCGCGGGGCCGAGCCCCGCGAATTCGACCACGGTGACGCCTTCCAGCGGTTTGATCATGTACGCTCTCCTGCGGGTTTCCGCTCGTGCCGAATGCCGCGCCGTCACAGCGTACGGGCGATGATCTCCTTCATGATTTCGTCGGTGCCGCCGTAGATGCGCATCACGCGCGCATCCACCCACGCGCTGCCCACCACATACTCCGACATGTACCCATAGCCGCCATGCAGTTGCAGGAATTCGTCGAGTAACTGGTTCTGCAATTCGGTGGCGTTGAGCTTCGCCATGGCGGCGTCCACGGGGGAGAGTTCGCGCCGCAAGTGCCGCGCGATGCAGTGATCGACATAGGTGCGCACCATCTCGGCCTTCGCGCGCGCATGCGCGAGCTTGAAGCGTGCGTTCTGGAAGTCGAAGATGGCCTGGCCGAACACCTTGCGCTCGCGCGTGTAGCGGATCGTGCGTTCGAGCATGCCCTCGATCGAGGCGGCGGCGCGCACCGCGATCACGAGCCGCTCCTGCGCGAGTTCGCGCATCAGGTACGCGAAACCCTGGTTTTCCTCACCAAGACGCTGCGTGGCGGGCACGCGCACATCTTCGAAGAACAGCTCGGACGTGTCCTGCGCGCGCAGGCCGATCTTGTCGAGCCTGCGGCCCTTGCTGAAGCCGGGCGTGCCTTCCTCGACCACGATTAGCGAGACGCCCTTGCCGCCCAGTTCGGGGGCGGTCTTGCAGACCACGACCACGAGGCTCGCATTCTGCCCGTTCGTGATGAAGGTCTTCTGACCGTTGATGACGTAGTGGTCGCCATCGCGGCGCGCGACGGTCCGCACGGCCTTGAGGTCGCTGCCGGTGCCGGGCTCGGTCATCGCGATGGCGCCGATATGCTCGCCGCGCGCGAGCTTCGGCAACCACTCGCGCTTCTGTTCCTCGGTGCCGTACGCAAAGATATAAGGCGCGACGATGTCCGAATGCAGCGGAAAGCCGATGCCGCTCGCATTCACGCGTGCGAGCTCCTCAATCATGATGGCCGCGTGGCCGAAGTCTCCGCCACCGCCGCCGTATTCCTCGGCGATCGTGCAGCAGAGCAGGCCTTCCTCGCCCGCGCGCCGCCAGACCGACTTGGGCACGATGCCTTCCTTTTCCCATTGATGATGAAACGGCTCGATTTCGCGCTCGACAAAGCGTCGAACCTGCTCGCGGAAGATTTCGTGATCGTCGCGGAATACGGTACGCATGAGGGCTGTCTCCAGATATTGGCTTGCGGCGTGCGCAGCCTCGAAAGGCGCGCACGCGTTTCCCGGGTTCATGGGTCCTTCGGATCAAACTGCCGGCTGGCGGTAGCGCTCCTTCAGAATGCGCCGCAGCAGCTTGCCGTTGTCGTGGCGCGGCAACGATTCCTCGAAGTCGACCGAGCGCGGCACCTTGATGTGCGAAAGCCGCGCGCGGCAGAACGCGATCAGTTCCTCGGCGAGCTGCGGGCACGCCGCGTCGCGCTCGCGCGGCTGCACGACGGCCTTCACGGCCTCGCCGAATTCGGGATGCGGCACGCCGATCACGGCGGCGTCGGCCACGGCCGGATGCTCGGCGAGCACGTTCTCGATTTCCTGCGGATACACGTTCACGCCGCCGCTGATGATGAGGTCCACGCGCCGGTCGCTGAGGTACAGGTAGCCTTCGGCATCGACATGGCCGATGTCGCCATACGTGGCCCAGCCATGGCGGTTATAGACGCTGCGCGTCTTCGCCGGATCGTTGTGGTATTCGAACGAGGGGCCGCCCTCGAAGAACACGCGGCCGATCTCGCCCACGGGCAATTCGTTATCCTCATCATCGACAATACGGATCCGCCCGTATTTCGAGCGCCCCACCGAGCCGCGATGGGCGAGCCATTCGTGCGAGCCAAGCGCCGTGAGCCCCACGCTCTCGGAGCCGGCGTAGTACTCGTAGATCACCGGGCCGAACCACGCGATCATCTGCTCCTTGACGTGCGGCGGGCAGGGCGCGGCGGCATGGATCGCCACGCGCAGGCTGCTCACGTCATAACGCGCACGTGTGGCTTCGGGCAGGTTCAGCAGGCGAATGAACATCGTCGGCACCCACTGGCTGTGCGTGACGCCGTAGCGTGCGATGGCGTCGAGCGCCGCTTCGGCGTCGAACTTCTGCTGCACGATGGCGCGGCCGCCCATGCGCAGCACACGCATCAGGTAGCGCAGCGGCGCGGCGTGATAGAGCGGCGCGGTGCTCAGGTAGACGGAGTCGGCGTCGAAGCCGAAGGTCTTTTTCCACGAGGCCGTTTCGGTGTCGTCGGTGTCGCGCTCCTCGAAGGGCACGAGCGGCTTGCGTATGCCCTTGGGCAGCCCGGTCGTGCCCGACGAATAGAGAAAATCGCGGCCGCGCGGCAGAGGTGGCAACGAGTGCGCGCCTGCGTGGGTGGCGGCGAGCGCGGCTTCGAGCGACGCGAAGCCGGGCAGCGGCTCATTCGCGCCGCAGGCGAAGCAGGCGAGGCCTTGTGCCGCGCCATCGGCTACGAGCGCGGCAGCCAGTTCGTGCATCGCCTGCGAGACGATTAGCACACGCGCGCCGCAGTCCTTGAGCACGTGCGCGATCTCGCGCGGTTTCAGCTGGATGCTGATGGGGGTGTAGTAGAGGCCCGCGCGCTCGGCGCCGATGGCGATGACCGCAAGCGCGGGGTGATTCTCGAACAGCAGCGCGATGCCGTCGCCGGGTTGCAGGCCGAGGCCGATGAGCCAGTGTGCGATGCGCTCGGCGCGTTCGTTCAGCTCGGCGTAGGTAATGACTTCGTTGAGTGCGGGAAAGCGCAGCGCTTCCCTCGTGGGTGCTGCTACAGCTAGTTCGCGGACACGCTCCACGGTCTCGTCTCCATGTCATGCGCGGCCCCAGTCATGCTGCCGAGCGCTGCCTCCACGCGCCTGACGAGCGACATCAGGCGCGGGGCGATGTCGTCGGTCAGCTGGTTGCCGCTGATGTTGAAAACTGCAATCGAACAGCTAAAAACCCAATACTCGTCGTCGATCGGGGCGGACAGCGGAATCGCCACCGAATGAATCTCGCGCTGCATGTCGCCGTGCGAAATCGTGCAGCCATGCGCGCGCAACTCCTGCTGCGCCTGGGCGAGGCGCTGGGCGAGCAGTTCGCCCTTGGCCGCGTCGCGCGCCAGCGTCTCCTGCAAGTACTGCTCGCGCTCTGCGGCGGGCACTGTCCACAGATACGCGCGGCCCGACGCCGTGCGCGAGAGCGAAAGCCGCGTACCCGTTTCCGAGCGGTACACGGCGCTGCCTTCGCCCTGGATCACTTCGGCGTACGCCATGTTCAGGCGGTAGCCCACCGCGAGCGTGACCTGGCCGTGGCAGTAGTCGGCGAGCTCCTGCATCATCGGCCGCGCGATCTGCCGGATCGTCATGCGGCCGAGCGCGGGCGCGGCGAGGCTCAGCATCTCCGTGCCGAGCACGTACTTCGAGATGCGCTCCGAATAGCGCAGCAGCCCGAACTCCGCGAGCGTATTGATGAGCCGCAGCGCCGTGGGCTTCGGCAGGCCAGTGCGCTCCACCAGGTCCCGCGCGGAAAGCTCCGCATCCCCCATCGAAAAGCACTGCAGGATCCGGATGCCACGCGCAAGCGCACTCACGAGTTGCGAATCCGCGGTGTCGTCGGTGCGGGAGTTGGCCTGATCGATCATTTCGGTTCCTTCGTCGGGGTGAGGGCGCGCCGCGCCGATGCGGCTCGCGGCAAACCCCGGATTCTAGCTTTCACCTGCGCGCTGGAACAATTTTTCAAGACGCCTGGTTCATTTTTTTGCTTCTACGATGCGGGGCTGGCGCGTGCCGTGCGCTCGGGTCGCTATTTTCGATCTCCCGGGACCATACGATGCAAACAGTGTTGCGCATCGTGATCGAGAAATCAACAAAAGCGAGTCCATTGGATCGAAATATGTTTACCACTATTGAAATTGCGGCGTCGTGGGGTGTATTTTGAGTCGCTAGATTCATTATTCATGTCACTTCCAACCATTGAGAGAACCATGACCAACAGCGCGGTAATCGTCGACGCAGTGCGCAGCCCGATGGGCCGGACCAAGGCGGGCGGCGCCTTCGTCGAGCTTCACCCCGTCGATCTGCTCTCGCAGGTGCTCAAGCAACTGATTGCCCGCAACGACCTCGATCCCGGCAGTGTGGACGACGTCATGATCGGCTGCGTGAGCCAGGTGGGCGAGCAGGCCTCCACACCAGGCCGCCTTGCCTGGCTTGCGGCCGGATTTCCGCAGCACGTGCCCTCCACGACCATCGAGCGCAAGTGCGGCTCGAGCCAGCAGGCCATCCATTTCGCGGCCCAGGCGATCATGGCGGGCGTGAACGATATCGTCGTGGCGGGCGGCGTGGAGTCGATGAGCCGCGTGCCGATGGGCTCCTCGCGCATGGGCCGCGATCCGTATGGCGCGCTCTACCATGCGCGTTACCCCGAGGGCGCGGTCGGGCAGGGCGTGAGCGCCGATCTCGTGGCGCAGAAGTGGGACCTCACGCGCGAGGCGCTCGACGCGTATTCCGCCGAGTCGCACCGCCGCGCCGAAGCCGCGCGCGCCGCCGGACAGTTCGCGCGTGAGATCGTGCCCATCGACGTGCCGCAAGCCGAGGGCCTGCGCCGCGTGGATGCGGATGAAACCATTCGCGCGGGCACGACGGTCGAGCGCCTGGCGGGTCTTGCGCCCTCGTTCGAGAGCGCGGAGCTGGCGGCGCGCTTTCCGGGCATTCGCTGGAACGTGACGGCGGGCAATGCCTCTCAGATCTCCGATGGCGCTTCGGCGCTGCTCATCATGAGCGAGCAGAAGGCGGCGCAGCTGGGGCTGAAGCCGCGCGCGCGCATCGTGGCCTTCGACGTATGCGGGGACGACCCGCTCATGATGCTGATCGCGCCGATTCCGGCCACGCAACGCTTGCTGAAGAAGCGCGGCCTCACCGTCGCAGATATCTCGCACTTCGAAGTGAATGAGGCGTTCGCCGCGGTGCCGCTCGCATGGCAGAAGTCGCTCGGTGC
>Ga0335070_10010307_pt1 | contig 10927 bp, 8 predicted proteins | sample Lox_Sample_13_FD_206722 | JGI IMG/M metagenome (GOLD analysis project Ga0335070, IMG submission 206722) | Soil microbial communities from Loxahatchee National Wildlife Refuge, Florida, United States - Lox_Sample_1.3 | ecosystem: Environmental > Terrestrial > Soil > Wetlands | place: USA: Florida... | reverse complement strand
TCCTTCCAGTTGATCAGGAGCGAGGGATTGGGCCGTACGCAGTCGTCATGCGCCGTCTTGAGGACGCGGGCAATGGCCACGAGCTGCTGGATGGAGTCCAGGATCATCGCATGGGCTTCGTCGTTGATCTGGCGCAGGATCATGCGCAGCTGGACCACGGCACGGCGGTCACGCTCCGAGCGAAGCGCCATGGTCTTGAGGCGCCGTCCCGTCTCCCCGTCCTCCGCGAGGTCCGCGTCGAAGAGCGAGATGGTCTCCGACTGCTTGAGCAGCTGGTGGAACGCCTCCGACATCTCCTGGGACGTCTCCTTGTTGGCCCACTTGCCCTTGATGAGGAGAAGGTTGATGACTTCGCGGATCCCGGTCTGCAGGTGGTCCGTGAGGAAAGCCCTCAGGTAGTTGAGAGAGGAAACGTGCACGAACCCGCCCAGGAGGCTCTGGGCGAACTCGGGGTTGGCCTTCTCCGAGTAGTTCGTGAGCCGCGCAACGCTCCCCGTTCCGAAGACCAGTCGCGCCAGCTCCTCGATCTTCTCATTCCGGCGGCCCGAGGTGGCCTTCTGAACCGTCGCCTCCGCCTCCGCTTTGATCTTGGACAGGTAGGGTTCGACGATGTTCTCCCGGTGCACACGGACCATCGCCTTCCACTCCGGGTTCTGCGTGAGGTAGCGCACGATCTTGAGGAGTGATCCGGAACGCTGGGCCTCCCTGAGGAGCTGCACCGCCTTGCGCAGGCCGTCCCGCGACACGACCTCTACACCGCGGTGCTCCTTCAGAATGGAGAGCATGCGGTCCCAGTCGGAGTCCGGATCCACGTTGGGAAGGATCTCCAGGAAGTCCTGCAGCTCCTCCAGCACCTGGGCGCCCTCGATGGCAGTGAAGCGCGGCGCGTAGACGAAGTCACGCTCCGGCATTCCGGCGTCGAATTTCCGAAGCAGGTAGTAGTAGTCGAACCCGATCAGGTCGATGAGGACGAGAAGCCGGTTGTACAGGGCGTCGATCTCCGCCATGGCGTTGGCGTCGAACCCTTCCAGGAACTGGCGCAGCTCCTCCTTCACCTCGGCGGCGAGGGCGGCCGGGTCGGTTGCCTTGCGCGACCTCTCGTCAATGGACTGCTCGGTCAGCCGCTCGCGGAGCGCGAGCGTCTCCTTGGTCAATGTCAGGTCCACGAGGACGGACTTGAGCGCCCCCGAGGTCTCCGCCCCCTTGAGGAGCACCTGCCCGGCGGCCACGGCGCGGTAGATGTCCCAGAAAAAGCGCGCCATCGCGGGCTCCGCGGTCCCCTGGGCGGGATTGAAATACCGGGGACGCGCCCGCTTCAGCTCCGCCGCGAGCTCCCGGAGCTGCCTCTGCTTCTGCCGCTCGGGGTCGCTGCTGAGAAAAAGGGATGCCAGCCAGTCAAGGAAGCCGGTGGGCTGTGCCGCACGTCCGCTCTTCGGCGGAGCCGCGGGCTTTGGGTTTTGGGGGCCCATCGTACAAGAGCGTAGGAGAAAACATATGCGCTGTCAATGGAAACTTCCCCGAAAACGCCCGCGAGGGGCGTTCCGCGTCACCGCATGAGGAGCACTCACGCGAGCGGGACGTCCGGTGCGGCTGCCTTCCTCTACCGGATATCGCGCTTCGCGCGATCTGCCCTGTCTGGGTTCACGCGAGCGTGCCATTTGATTCGGATGATCACGTTTACCGGATAGCGCCCTTCGGGCGCTCTGCCCTTGGATTGAAAAACCGGGCGCTTTCCGCTACCATGCGCGGGAAGGAGGGATCATGCAAAAGTGGATTTGCACGGTGTGCGGCTACATCTATGATCCTGCAAAAGGCGACCCGGAGAACGGCGTTGCCACCGGCACTCCATTCGAGCAGGTGCCCGCCGAATGGGTATGCCCCGTGTGCGGAGCGAGCAAGGACGATTTCGAGAAAAGCTCGGACTGAGCTCGCCTGATCCAAAGCCTGACAGCCTCATTTCCCTCGCTCTCGCCGTCGGTTTTTCACGAGCCGGCATGGTGGACCACCGCGCCCTGAGCTCTGCCCTCGAGGCGCTGGAAGCTCCGCGGCGCTCCGCGATAGAGGCAGGGCGGCATGGGGGAGACCTCGAGTGGGACTGGATTTTCTCACCCCAGGAGTGGGCGGCCGGTCATTCCATCCTGGTCTGCTGCCTGTCCTGCCATCGAACCGAACCGGATGATCTGTCGACCCCCGGCGACCCCCATGCCCTGGTCGCACCCTTTGCCCGGCGCAACTATTACCGGATCGCCGCACGGATGATGGGTGAGGTTGCCCGCGGGATCGAAGGATCGCTGGGAATCCCCCGCCGCTCCCTCCGGATCTTCTGCAATTCGCGGATACCGGAGAAGCCGCTCCTCGCGGCCTCCGGCCTCGCCATGATCGGCAGGAACAGCCTCGCCATCGTGCCCGGGCTGGGTTCCCTCTTCGTCATCGCCGGAGCGGTCATTCCGCGCGCGCTTCCCGAGATCTCTCCGGACGGGCCGGCTCTGCGTGACCCGTGCGGCTCGTGCATGAAGTGCATCGACGCCTGTCCCGTCGGGGCCATTTCCGCGGCCGGCATCGTGGATGCGGATCAGTGTCTGCAGGGACTGGCGGCAGCGCCGGCGGTTCTCACCCCGCGGCTCATGGAGACCTGGGGAAACCGTCTGTACGGCTGCCAGGAATGCCAGTCCGTGTGCCCCTGGAACCGGCGGATCGTCGACCCATGTGAAGCAGTCCCGGCGAAGGATTCTCCGGGCCCGAGTGTGTCTCTTCGGACGATGCTCTCCCGGGATCCGTCGGAGATCGCCGGGCTCTTTCGGGGAACGGCGATGGGAATGTCGTGGATTTCGAAGGAAGCGCTGCTGCGCAACGCATTGGTCGCGGCGGGCAACAGCGGGGAGCGCGCTCTGGAGCCGCTCCTGAAGGCTCACGTGGAGAGCGGCACGCCCGCCGTGCGGGAAGCCGCTCTCTGGGCGCTGGAGAAGTTGCGCGGCGCGTGAGGCGCGCCGCGGCGGGTTCTTACCGCCTTCCTCCGGCGAAGAAGGCCAGGATCAGGAAAATCGGCATCACGACGAGGAGAAGGAGAGGGCCGACTTCCGGAACGCCGGAGATCAGCACGTAGTTGTAGACCTTCGGGATGTACTGCATGAACAGCACGATCAGGAACCAGAGGATGCCGGTGAGGGAGAGGAAGACGTTGCGCTGCCGGGCAAGGTTCCAGATACCGAGGATGGCCGCGATGATACTGATGACCAGATACACAGTGCTCCAGCCCATTCTGCATCTCCTTGGCAAAAGTATTTCCCGGCAAGTGTCACAAAAATCCGGCCTGCGGTCAATACGCGCCGGCTCTATTTCTCGTAGCGCACTGTTCGACGGACCGCGTCCCGCTCCAGGGCGAGCTCGATGAGCGTGTCCAGGATCCGGGGGTAGGGAAGCCCCGACGCCTCGCACATGCGGGAGAACATGCTGATGCTCGTGAAGCCGGGGATGGTGTTGATCTCGTTGAGGAGGACGGCGCCTGTCTTCCGCTCAAGGAAGAAGTCCACGCGCGCCATTCCTTCACAGCGAACGACGGAATAGGCGGCCTCCGCAATGCCCATGATCCGCTCTCCCACGGTGCGCTCGATTTTTGCCGGCGCCTCCAGCGCTGCTCCGTCCGGATCGATGTACTTGGCATCGTAGTCGTAGAAGGGGTGGTTCTCCGAGGTGACGATTTCTCCGGGGAAAAACGCGCGCGGCTGGGAATTGCCGATCACCGAGCACTCGATCTCCCGCGCCTCCACGGAGCGCTCCAGGAGGGCGCGCGTGTCGTAGCGCAGCGCGTCCGCGCACGCCGCCTCCAGCTCCGCCTCCGTGGCAGCCCGCGCCGTGCCGAGAGAGGAGCCCGCGCTGCACGGTTTCACGAAGACGGGCCAGCCCAGTTTCCGGGCCGCGGCGCTGCGCTCCTGCGCCGTGCTTCCCCGGTGGATCGCCTCGAACTCCACGATGGGAAGCCCTGCATCCCGCCAAAGGCGCTTGGTTGTCTCCTTGTCCATGGCGGCCGAGCTTCCAAGGACGCCGGCGCCGACATAGGGCAGGCCGGCGATCTCCAGCGTTCCCTGGACCGTCCCGTCCTCACCGAATGTTCCATGGAGCACGGGAAAGACGCAGTCGATGGCGAGCCTTTTCCCGCCGTCGTGGATCCCGTCCGCCGGAACAACGGCAAGCGGCTGGGACGACGTCTTCAGCGCCAGGACCTCTCCCTGCCCGGGCAGGATCTGGAAGGCGATTTCCTTCTGCAGATGCCAGCGGCCGTTCTTGTCGATGCCGACGGCTGCCACCTCGTAGCGAGCCGGATCCAGGTTCTTCACCACGGAGGCTGCGGAGCGGAGGGAGACCTCGTGCTCTCCCGAGCGCCCGCCGTACAGGATGCAGATCTTCTTTTTTCTCTCATTCATCGAGACAGCGCCTCCCTGATCTCGATCCGCACCGTATCACGGGAAGGCGGCGATGGAACAGAAGGGAAAAGCACCGGAAGACCGCTGCCGGCCGCGGCGGCATGGTCGGGAGCAGGCGCGGCATCAAGCCACTGAAGCACCGCACCGTCGATTCCGCGCGTGCGGAACTGCTGGAGCCCCGCCGCAACGGCGCGCCCGGTCCAGCCGGGCCCGGGGCTCCCCGCAAGCACTCCGCCGGAAACAGGAAGGCAGAGCCTGCCGTCTCTGGAGAGCTTTTTCAGCACGAGCGCGAACGGCCGGAGCGCCGGCTCACGGGAAAGAGCTTCCTCAAACGGGACATCGGTCTCCACCAGCGCGAGCGTGGAATCCGGCCACACCAGGACGCTCGCCGGAATTCGCAGCTCACCGGCCAGAGAAAGGACAAGGGATATCCAGGCGCTGTCATCCCTTCCGAGAGTCCGCAGGGCGTCGCGGGCAGAAAAAGGCGGTGAGACAGCGGGCGCGGCCGTTGCCGATGCCGCCGCCATCGCCCGAAGGGCTCCCAGATCATCCAGCACCGCTGCAAGGGCGGCGAGGGCATCGGAACGTTCTGCGCCTTGCGGGAGATACGGGGCAGCGACCTGCCTCATGAGCGGATCGCCGGGTCGAGCCGCATCCGCAAGCGCTGCAGCCAGTTCCCGGCCCGGGGAGGCGGATGAGAGTCCACGGCCGGGGCCCGGCCCGTTCGTCGGGAGCGGGATCCTGGATGCCGACTCGACGGAAGCGCCTGAGCGCTGCCACGACAGGAGCGCGTACGCCGCGCTGCCGGCAAGGTCGTCCGGCGCGACCGCGCGCGGATCCTGCACCGTGAGCCTGATCTCGGTCGACGCTACCGCGCCGGGGGAGATCGATCCCAGGGCGGCCGCCGCGGGGGAACGCCCGATGCCGGGCATGTCAATGATCACCCGTACTCCAGACACGGCCGCGGGCCCGGGATTCTTCACGGAGATCTGGATGATGATCGTGTCCTGCCATGAGAAAGAGGAAAGGAGCCGGGGGCTTTCCGCGGTGACCTCCAGCTCCGGGCCTCGAACGAGCTTCTGGTGCGTATCACGAAGGCGCGCTTCCTCACGGTGAAGGCCTTCCTCCACGCCGGTATCCCCGGGGTTTCTGGAGAGAGCGATCCGCAGGAGATCCACTGCCCTGGCGAGGGCTCTCTCAGCATCCGCGAATCGAAGGTCGCCTGACGCTTCATCTGCCACGGCGGAAAACAAACCGGCTTCTTCTTTAAAAAGCGCGGCGTCCCATTCCTGGTCCGCGGCCTTTCTTGGATCCAGGCGCGTGAGAATGGAGGGCGCCCGGTCCGGGGGGGAAGCGGAACCTGTCTCCGCGTACAGGAGAAGGCGACGGGAGGGAAGGTCGAGGAGCACGAAGGAGCCATCCCGGCGGGAGGGTGCCAGGGAGAAGGATGCGGGCAGCGGACCTCCCGGACGCGCTCCGGTTTTCGTCATCCTCCATGCGGGAATTCCGGCGCGGTCGAGCTTCCAGACCTCGCCCGAGCCGCCCAGGAGAAAGCTGCCGTCCCGGAGCACCACGAGTTGTTGGGGCAGCTCCATGAAGGACGCCGGCAGGAGAGGCTTGATGGAGAAAACCTCTGTCCCGGAGAGGGAGATGACCCGGATCCGCCGTTCCTCCGCATCCCACACCCAGAGGTTGCCGTCCTGATCCGCGGCAGCCGCGGAGGCATACGCGGCCGCAAGCGCAATCGACCTGCTCTGATGCGCCGTGAACAGGAGGAGAGCGGCAGCGCCCTGCTTTCCGTTGAGCGCTGCCACGCCGTCGCGGACCGCGGCGCCGCCAAGGGCGGTCAGCCCGGCGGCATCGATCATCTGACGCATCTCCCGACGCGGGTTCACGCGCACGATCTTTCCACCGCGCTCGCTGAGGAGGAAAAGGTCGCCGTTCCGGCCTGCCGTCACGCCGGAGAGGAGCAGCCGCTCGGGCCCGGACGCCTGGATCCGAAGATCCTGCATCGTCCCCCTCACGAGCTCGAGGGATGGACCGAGCGTCAGCCATCGATGGGGGAAACAGACAATGATCCCCGCATCCGAACCGGCCAGCCCGATCGGTTCCAGCTCTTCGCGGGACCAGCCTGTCAGGCGCTGAAGTGCATCCGTCTGTACGACCGCGGAAAGGGAGGGCGGCGGGCCGAGAGGCAGGGCGGCGAAAGAGGCCAGGGAGAACCAGAGAAATGCACAATCTCCGGCGATCGTCGGAACAAGGCTCCCCAGGGCGTCCGTCGGCACCGTGGAGGAGAGAGTGCGCCGGGACGATCCGCGGGTGAGCTCGGTGAGGATGCCAAAGACACTGCCACGATTGGTGACGGTGACGGCTGCCTGAACGCCGGCCGTTTCCGCCACACGCCGGCCATACTCCTGCTGGAACGCGCTGGTGACTGAAGACTGGACAGCCTCCGCGGGCGGAAGCCCTGCCCGGGCATCCGGCGAAATGTTCACGCGGATGTCCAGCGTATCTGCGCATGCGCTGGCCGGGGGAAACAGAACGAGCAGGCAGACAACGAAGGGAATCACGAGCCGAAACCCAGCGCGTGCAGGGCCTTTTCCGCCTCCGTTCTTTCGTCCCACTCCGCCGGTCCTGACGGACCGATGATGCTTCCCTCGTGTCCCTTGCCCAGGAGCAGGACAACGTCTCCCGGACACGCGCGGCCCAGGGCAAACGCGATGGCCTCCCGGCGGTCGGGAATGAGGAAGAGGTCCGTGCCGCGCTTCCTCTGGGGGCAGCCGGCAGCGATCTGCTCGAGGATCTGCATCCTGTCTTCTCCGCGCGGGTCCTCGTCCGTGATCACGAGCGTGTCACAGTGCGTCCCGGCCACGCGTCCCTGCATCGGCCTTTTCGCCCGGTCTCTTTCGCCGGCAGAGCCGAATACCGCCGTGATCCTCCCCCGCGCGTTCGCCCGCACCCAGGGGAAGAGTTTTTCGAACGCGCCGGGGGTGTGGGCGTAGTCAACGATGACCGTGAAAGGCTGTCCCCGGTCGACCGGGTCCATCCGTCCCTTGACGCTGGGCAGCCGGGAGAGCAGCGGCGCGAGAGACAGCGGATCGACGTCCAGCGAGCGTGACACGGCGAGGCACGCTGCGAGCGCATTGGAGACCCAGAAGGGCCCGGGAATGGCGATCCGCCCCGGGGCCTCGCCCTGACGGGTCACCAGAGAGAACGATGTTCCGGTCAAATCTTCTTTCACGTTGCGCGCCGCGAGATCGGCACCTGCGCCAAGACCGTAGGAAGCAACCGGCACCCGGCAGCAGGATCGGACGTAGTCAGCGCTGGGATCGTCCGCGTTCACGACGCCGAATCGAACCACGGGGATCGGAGCGCCGGTCGACGGCTCGGTCTTCTCCGCGGATGGAGACAACGAGCGAAAGAGGTTCGCCTTGTCGGACCGGTACTGCTCAAAGGTGCCGTGAAACTCCAGGTGCTCGTGGGTGACGTTGGTGAGCACCGCGGCGTCGAACACGACGTCTCCGAGCCGGTTCATGCGCTCGGAAAGGCCGTGGGAGGTCGCTTCGATGACGGCGTACTCCCTTCCCTGGTCCGCCATGTCGCGGAGCATGCCGTGGATCTCGCTCGCCTCCGGCGTGGACTGGCGGAAGGGATTCTTCACGATCTCCTCCCCGGTCTGGAAGGAGACCGTCGACAGGAATCCCGCCTTCTTTCCCAGGAGGCCGAGGAGCCGGGTGATGAACCAGACCGTAGAGCTCTTTCCGTCCGTGCCCGTGACGCCGATCACCCGGATGTTCCGCGAAGGATGTCCGAAGAACTCTGCCGCGATGGGAGACAGCGAGCGGCGCGGATTCTCCAGGCGGACGAAGGTGGCCTCCCCGGCGGGGAGGGAAAGCGGCTTGCTGTGAACGATGACGGACGCGCCGCGCGAGAGCGCGCTGGGGATGAACTGGTGCCCGTCAGCGTGAACGCCGTCCATGGCGGCGAAGAGGTAGCCCGGCTCGACCTCCCGGGAGTCGTAGGCGATCCCCCGCACGCGGCGGTCGAGGTCTCCCCGCGTCTCCCGGACGCGAACAGCGGACAGCAGGGCTCGCAGCGGAATCTCTCGCACGAGGGGATGCTACCCGGCGGTGCATTTGCGTGCAAGAGACCGGCCAGCACGCCGGCAGCGCTGGTTTGATTTGAGAAAGGCAAATCGCTATGCTGGGGGATATGTATACCGTGCGGATCGAGGACGGCTTCGCCGCCGCCCACTTTCTCACCCGCTATCACGGACGATGCGAAAGGCTGCACGGCCACAACTACAAGGTCCTGGTGACGGCCTCCGGCCCGTCGCTGGACGACGGCGGCATGCTCCTGGACTTCGGCGTGATGAAAGGCGCGCTTCGAGACGTGGTGCGCGAGCTCGACCACACGAGCCTCAACGATCATGCCGCCTTCCGTGACGGGTGCCCCAGCGCGGAGCGGATTGCGCGCTTCGTGTACGAGAAGATGCGCGCCGCGCTCCCGGAAGCTCCCCTCACGCTCGTCGAGGTTTTCGAGACGGACAGGAACAGGGCTACCTACTCGCCGGATTGAACCGGATGGATCTTCAGCATCCGTACCTTTCCACGCAGCTGATCGCCTACATCGGGAACAAGCGGGCGCTCCTCCCGTTCCTCCATGAGGTCTTTGCGCGCCTGGACGGCGCATCCTTTCTCGATCCGTTTGCCGGCAGCGGCGCCGTGTCCCGGCTGGCGCGGCTCATGGGACTTGCCGTTGCCGCGAACGACTGGGAGCCCTACACCCGGGTCATCAATACCTGCCACCTCTGCGTTTCCCCGTCGGACCTCACGCGGCTCTTTCCGCGCCGCGGCGGACTGGCGGCGGTTCTCGAAGAATTGGGCGCCCTTCCGTCGCCCGCGATAGAGAGGCGGTACATTGCGCGCCACTACGCCCCGAGAACCACGGAGTCCGCGGACTGGAGGACCGAGAGACTGTTCTACACCACGGAGAACGCGCTTCGTATCGACGCCTTTCGCTGGCGGATCGAGGACATGTATCCCGGAGAGCCGCGGGATCCCGACGAGCGGCTGGAGAAGGCGGTGCTCCTGGGACCGCTCCTGTACCAGGCGGCGACGCATACAAACACGTCCGGCGTTTTCAAGGCGTGCCACCACGGATTCGGCGGTCACGGAAGAGATGCTCTCACGCGGATCATGGCGCCGATCAGCCTCACCGCGCCTGTTGTCGTGGATGCCGCGGCGCCCGCGGTCGTGGAATGCCAGGATGCGGCGGCGTTTCTCCGGGGCCGCACGGCTGACATCTGCTACCTCGACCCGCCGTACGCGGTCCACCAGTACGGGAGCAACTACTTCATGCTGAACACGATCGCGCTCTGGGACCTGCCGCCGGTGAGCGACGAACGCCGCGCGGACGGAAGCCTGAGGCGCAAGGCCGGTATCCGCGCTGACTGGACGAAAACCCGGTCCGCCTTCTGCTACCAGTCCACGGCCCCGGCAGCGCTCCGCGAGGTATTGCAGGCGGCCGACTGCCGGCACCTCGTCGTGAGCTACAGCGACGAAGGCCTGATCGGCCTCGAAGAGCTGTGCGACATCCTGTCGGAGACCGGCAGCCTGACGCTCCGCTCCCGAGGCTACGTGAAATACCCCGGCGGGAAGCAGAGCCTGTCCCGGAAAACAAGAAACCTCGAGCTCGCTCTGGTCGTGGACCGGCGCGCCGCGCGGCCGGCCGCCTCGTCTTCCACCTCCACCTCCGCCGATCTCCTTCGCGACCTGAGGATCGCGCGGCTCATGGGACGGGCCTTTGTTCCTTCCCTCATCCGCGCCGCGTTTCCCTCCGACAACGCGGGCATCTCGGTCCCGCTCAGCCGCGGGGGCACGCTCGCCCTCCCCATGAGACACCACTGGAGGTTCCTCGGCAGCGGGCCGGCTCCCGGGTTCGAGCGCGCGGAGGACGCCGAGCGCTTCATTTCCCTCCTGTCGTCGTGCGAGGCCGCCCACGTGGGGCAAGAGATCGACGCGCTCATCGGGGTTCTGCGCTCCGGCGTGGAACGGAGAGACGGTGAGGAGCTCCTCCGGGAGATCCTGCGGCTTTTCAACAAGCTTGCCCACCGCAAGTACGCGCGCGAGTTCGCCCAGGTGCTGCCGAGGCTCCAGGGCCTCGGGGAGGAGCTGCCGTACGCGCAGCGGTTCCGCGCCGGGCTGGAAAGGATCGTCACGATCGCTGGCCGGCGCGCAGCGCCGGCCCAGCCTCCGGGCCCTTAGCGGCCTCGCCGATTGTACAGGTACTTGTAGAAGTCAGCCTCCGTGCTCATCGTCTTGTTGAACTTCGGCAGGAGCGTCTTGTACTCCTCCAGCGCCATCCAGTAGTCCGCGAAGTCCGGGTCCTGGCTGTAGGCCTTGTTGCGGATCTCCAGGGCCTGCGCGTCCGCTTTTGCCTTGATCTCCTTGGCTTTGCGCTCCGCGTCGGACTGGATCTGCAGAAGCTCGCGCGTGGTCTGGCCG
>Ga0335070_10010306_pt1 | contig 10927 bp, 10 predicted proteins | sample Lox_Sample_13_FD_206722 | JGI IMG/M metagenome (GOLD analysis project Ga0335070, IMG submission 206722) | Soil microbial communities from Loxahatchee National Wildlife Refuge, Florida, United States - Lox_Sample_1.3 | ecosystem: Environmental > Terrestrial > Soil > Wetlands | place: USA... | reverse complement strand
CAGCGGATACAGCTGTCTGAAGCTCGGCATGGCAATTGACCGGGCGGAGCTGTACAACCGCATTGACGAACGTGTTGACCGGATGATGGAACAAGGCTTCATGGAAGAAGTGAAGAATCTTCATTCAAGAGGGTATTCTCCGGATTTGAAACCGATGCGCTCCCTCGGCTACAGGCATATATGCTCCTTTTTGGCGGGAGAATATTCGCTGGAAGACGCCGTCAATATCCTGAAAAGAGATACGCGTCGCTATTCCAAGCGGCAAATGACATGGTTCCGGAAGGATGATGAAATTAAATGGTTTGAATATTCGTCAAATGTTGCTATTATTTCGAATATTGTAATTGAATTTTATTGTAAAGGAGCGGGGTATGGCAAAAGCACCATTTAACATTCAGGACCAATACCTTAATCAGTCCAGAAAAGAGCGGGTCAAGGTAGTCGTACATCTCATGTCGGGTGAAAAAATGGAAGGGCATATCAAGTCATTCGATAATTTTTCAGTACTGCTGGAAATGAAAGGAGATGTATTAATATACAAGCACGCCATTTCCCACATAACGTCGGTTGACGGCAATTTCAAGCTGCATCAGTAACAACGGCAAGTTCAAAAAAATAGGGACGTAATGCATGGAATTCCGCCTCAGGGCGGCTGTATTACGTCCTTTTTTTTGACATTTACATAAAGAAACAGGTTGTTGTGCCGCATGAAGTCCATGCCTGGCATGGTCGAACTTTTGCGAAGCGGTTATAAAAAAACATGGGGACCCTGCTGGATGTTCTTTACCGTTTGCTCTTGAATTCCTGTTCGATGTCTATGATCTTGAGTTTTTCAATATTCAGACGAAGTTCCTTGTTCTCTTTTGACAAGGAAAGATTTTCCCCTTTCAGATAACGGATCTTCCGGTTTAGCGTTGCAATCAGCTCGATGAGTGATGCAGCGTGGTTTCTCCACGAACTTGAGGGGTAATCTTTTACCAGCCTTTCCAGTACCTGCTGCGCCTGGGTAATTCCGCTGTTACCCTGGCCTCCGTCGAGATAAAGGAGGCCGAGCCTGAATAAAGCTTCATCCGTTACGCCGGGAACGCTTTTTGCCGAGCAGATGCCTTCAAGGACATTTGTTGCCGCGGATACCCTGTTCTCCCTCAGAAGTTTTTTCGCCGTTTCAAGGTTTCTGCTCTGCGTTACAAATACGGTTTTCTTTTTCTGAACCCCGGCGCATCCGCAAATGCCGACGGCTGTAACCAGAAGCAGAATGATAAATTTTTTCATCTTTCGTTCCTGCGCCGGTTCACCAGATAGTTGCTCCCCGGGGTTTCCTTGACGTATTCCTTGATCTGTACAGCCGCCTTGGCTATTTTGACCGCCGAATCGTATTCTCCCTTCTGACAGGTCAGAACCGCTATCGATATGGTCATTATCGGGAATATACGCCTGACTCCATACCTGTCAAGCCCTTCAATTGCACCCTTTTCCTGATCCTGTTGGTTATAGTGCTGGCGTATTTGAATGGTAAAATCGTCTATTACGGCCCTGCATACAGCAGTGACGTCTTTTGTCGGTATAACCATGACAAAATCGTCCCCTCCCACATGGCCGACAAAAGCACTCTCGTCGGAGTGGCAATTTACGGCATCATAGATTATTTCGCCGGTCATTTTAATCACTTCGCTGCCTTTTATGTAGCCATACCGGTCGTTGTAAGCCTTGAAGTTGTCCAGGTCGGCATAGCAGACCGCAAACGGCTCATCTTCCTGCAGCTTTCTGTCCAGCACTTTCTCAATGGCTATATTGCCGGGCAGCCTTGTCAGGGGGCTGGCATCCAGGCACATCTGTTCAAGAACCTTGAGCTTGGCGGCCATTCTGGTAAAGTCGCGGGCAAGATCACCGAATTCGTCCCCGGTAGGTATCTGCGGGTCGAAATCGAAATCGCCCTCAGCGATGCGGAAGGTTGCCCGTTTCAATTTTCTCATTGAGGAGGAAGTATTATAAATGAAAACAACCATTACAAACAATGAGAGAATAAAACCAATTGAAGATATAATGAAAGACCATTGGATTGTCAGATTCTGTTTCTGATTGGCTTTCTCCAGTTTTGCATACAGCTGCGACTGCTGGTCGCTGTAAAGTTTGTCCAGTGAATTTCTCACCTGTTCGGCGGAATTTTTCAGGGGCGAAAGATCGGTTGTCTGTTGCTGGAAAATTAACGCCGAGCAATTCATGAAATCATTATAGCTTTTCGAAACCTGCGCAAGTCGGTCCGTAGACCCGGCATGGTTCATCTGTCTGAAAAGGGACAGAAATTCCGCTTCCCTGCGCCTGAACAGTTCGGTGAACTCGGGGCTTTTCAGAATTGAGTACTTCGCGGCGTATCTTTCCTGCGCATTGATCGAATCGCGCAGCGTGTTTGTCGAGCGTATGAACGTGAAATCATTTCGGGCGATATCCTTCGCTATTTTATTGAGAGAAAACAGTCCGGTTATTGAAAAAAGAATTGCCGCCATGCTGAAAAAGGCGATGGCGGCGTAACTCGCAATGAGTTTCTGGATTAATGTCAAACGTCTGGTTACCTGCTTGATTTTCATTCTTGCCCTTTTGACAATGCTGTTTAATCTTAAAGATATTGCCCTGGATGAAAAATATGTCTAAGCTAATTAACTAAAATGATTAATCTGTTTTGTGAAAACTTCCAGCTGCTCCCCGGAATTTCATTGGAATTATATACTTGTTGGCACAATCATGGAAGCCATTTCTTTTGAGTGCTGCAAATGTCCGCAAAATGCGGATTATATCCGGCAAAACGGTATGACAAACATTGCCGCAAAAGAATTGATACCGTAAATTTGCTTTCTGCCGCCAGATTTTCGTCTTTATATGATATTCTGTGCTGGTGAAAACATAATGGGTATAGACAGTTGCATTTATCATGTTTGTGTGGAGTATAGCAGAACTGCCGCTTTTGCGGAATTGTTTACTAGCACAAAAATTAAATTGCATTTTATGACTCTTTGCTATAAATTTAACACTTTAGCATGGTCCAACCCAAATAAAACTTCATGGATGATTTTCATTGCCAAAAGAAAATAATATAAAGGAATTACGCGTCAAAATCGACGATATTGACGAAAAGATACTGGAGTTCCTCAATCAACGGGCTTCTCTGGTAATCAAGGTCGGGCAGATTAAAAAAGCCGAAAATCGGGATTTTCATGTTCCCAGCCGGGAGCGCGAGATATTTGAGCGCCTGGCGGCCAAAAATCCCGGCCCGTTCCCGAATGACGGCCTGAAGAGCGTTTTCAGGGAGATCATTTCAGCTTCCCTGGCCTTGGAGGCCCCCATGAAAGTGGCGTTTTTCGGACCGAAAGCCACTTTCACCCACATGGCCGCCATGCAGCACTTCGGATTCTCGGCGGAACTCGTTTCCCAGAAATCGATTCCAGCCGTTTTCGAGGAGGTCGAGAAAGGCAGGGTGCTGTACGGTGTCGTTCCGGTGGAGAACTCCACCGAAGGCATGGTTTCGCATACCCTGGACATGTTCATGGAGAGCGAACTGAAAATCAACGCAGAAATTCTCCTTGAAATTCACCACAATCTTCTTTCCAGAACGGGCCGGATGGATGACGTCAAAAAGGTATATTCACATCCGCAGCCAATAGCGCAATGCCGTGAGTGGCTGGCGGAGAACCTACCAAACGTTCCTGCCGTGGATGTCGCGTCGACGGCCGTGGCATCCCAGATTGCGAGCGAAGACTATGCGGCCGCTGCCATAGCCAGCGAACTCGCCGCCGTCATTTACGATCTGAAGGTTGTTCAGGCAAGAATCGAGGATCAGGTCAACAATTACACCCGTTTTCTCGTAATCGGCAAAAAAATGGCGGATAAGAGCGGCGATGACAAGACTTCACTGATGTTTTCGGTGAAAGACGAGGTCGGCATTTTGTACCGGATGCTGGAACCTTTCGCCAAAAGAGGTATTAACCTCTGTAAAATCGAATCACGTCCATTGAAAAGGAAGGCGTGGGAATATATTTTCTTCCTTGATCTGTTCGGACACATGTCTGATCCGGAAGTTGCCGAAGCTGTCAGGGAATTGAAAGATTGTTGCCAGTTCGTGAAAATTCTCGGTTCATATCCGCGCACGATACAAAATAATTGAACCCATCGCGTAACGGCTTTTTTTGATACCTTCCGGAAAATTGTTACCTTTTCAGTAAAGGAGATTTGCATGCCGCTCATTCAACGAATGGCGGTGGTCGGCGTCGGTCTTATCGGTGGTTCGCTGGCCCGGGTTCTTCGCGAAAAAAATGAAGTGCGGGAAATTGTCGGTATAGGAAGAACGGAAAAGAATTTGCTCAGGGCAGTTGAACTGGGCGTGATCGATTCCTACAGCCGGGATCCCCGTGAGGGTGTCAAGGGCGCGGATCTTGTGTTTTTAGCGACTCCTGTTTGTTCTATCAGGAAAATACTGTCCGAAATCACCCCTTTTCTGTCGGCCGGGTGTGTCGTTACCGACGGGGGGAGCGTCAAGGGAGAGATCACGGAGGCTTGCGAGTCGATAATGCCCGAAGGGACTTTTTTCGTTGGTGCGCATCCCATTGCCGGCACTGAAAAATCGGGTGTCGAGGCATCGTTTTCAACCCTTTATGCGGGCAAGCGATGTATCATAACTCCGACTGAGAATACAAATCCCGCAGCGCTGCGAAAAGTCGTCAAGATGTGGGAAAGCGCCGGTTCGGATGTGGTGCTCATGGATGCCGGGAAACACGACAGGATAGTCGCGGCGATCTCGCACCTGCCGCACATGGTTGCCTATACACTCGTCAATGCCGTGGAAGGCTACAACCTCTTTGATGAAGGCATACTGAAGTATTCCGCGGGCGGCTTCAGGGATTTTACCCGCATAGCCTCGTCGGACCCCTCCATGTGGCGGGACATTACGCTTTTGAACCGTGATGGAATCCTGGAAATGATGGATTTGTACATTACTTATTTTAACAGGCTCCGGTCGCTGGTTGAACAGCGGGATGCCGCAGCTCTGGAAAACTTTTTCGCCGAATCGAAAAAGAGCAGGGACGCAATATTGTGAAATGACCGGCCGGAACGGCCGGCTGCCGTAAACCGTAAGGCACTTGGCCATGGATATTTTACACGGCAGCATATGGAGATCGTTTGAAGAGTTACGTCACGAGACAAGTTAGGTCGGTCAAAGGGGAAATTACAGTCCCGGGGGACAAGTCGATATCCCACCGCGCAATCATGTTGGGTTCCCTGGCCCAAGGTACTACGACAGTCAGAGGTTTGCTCCGGGGGGAAGACAATGTCTCCACCATTAATGCGTTTCGCGCAATGGGCGCTGAAATAATTGACGAAGGGGAAGTCGTCACGATCAGGGGAAAGGGGCTTCACGGCCTCCAGGAGCCTGCCGACGTAATTGACTGCGGCAATTCGGGGACTTCCATGAGACTCATTTCCGGAATCCTGGCGGGGCAGAAATTCTTCTCCGTGCTGACGGGAGACCAATACCTGCGCAAAAGGCCGATGAAAAGGGTCCTCGATCCACTCGGGAGAATGGGAGCCGAGATACACGCCAGGGCGGAGGGGACTCTGGCGCCTCTGGCGATTGTCGGGAAAAAGCTCAACGGCATATCGTACCAATCACCGATATCAAGCGCCCAGGTCAAATCCGCGATTCTTCTTGCGGGGCTGTATGCAAGCGGTGAAACGTCCGTCGTTGAACCACACCTTTCCAGGGACCATTCAGAGCGGATGCTGCGGTATTTCGGCGCCGATATCGAAGTGTCGCCGGACTGCATTAGAATAAGAGGAGAGCGTGAACTTGACGGAAGGGAAGTTGTCGTTCCGGGCGATATCTCGTCCGCGGCTTTTTTCATGGTCGCGGCACTTCTAGTGCCCGGTTCCGAACTGCTGATCAGGAACGTGGGCATAAATCCGACCAGGACCGGAATTATCGATATTCTGACCTCCATGGGCGGATCGCTGCAGATGGTCGACCGGCGCGAAATATCGGGTGAGCCGGTTGCCGACATTCTGGTCAGGTCTTCCCGGCTAAAAGGAATCGAAATAAGCGGCGATCTGGTGCCAAGGTCCATCGATGAATTTCCCGTCATATGCGTGGCGGCTGCATTTGCCGGTGGGAAAACCGTCATCAGGGATGCCCGGGAGCTGCGCGTAAAGGAAACCGACAGAATCGCGGCGATGGCCGTAAACCTTGATAAGGCGGGGGCAATGGTCAAGGAAACCCCCGACGGGATGGAAATCAAGGGGGGAGAACAGCTCCGGGGATGTGTCGTGAACAGCTTTGGCGACCACCGCATTGCCATGTCCATGCTGGTGGCCGGTCTAACGGCAAAGGATGGCGTGACGGTTGAGGATGTGGATTGTATATCGACTTCCTTCCCCAATTTTATTGACTTAATGGAAAAGGTAACGGTTAAATGAGCCGGCAGGACGAAAAGACGGGCCGTAAGGGGCTCATTATCGCCATCGACGGTCCTTCCGGAGCCGGCAAAAGCACCATCGCAAAGCTTCTTGCCGATCTACTGGGTTATCTTTACCTTGATACCGGCGCCATGTACCGCACCGTTGCCCTGAAAGTAAAGGAATCGGGTATATCCATAGATGATGAAAGTGTTCTCGCGGATCTCTGCCGCAAGGTGAACATATCGTTCAAACGCTCCAAGGACGGTGGTTGCCGGGTTTTTTCAAATGGAAAAGACGTTTCCGATGCCATACGCACGCCGGAAATCAGCATGCTGACTTCCCGTATTTCAGCCAATAGGTCAGTTCGGGATGTTCTCGTCCGGCTTCAAAGGAAAATAGGCGCGTCCGGGGGAGTTGTCCTGGAAGGAAGAGATATCGGGACGGTGGTTTTCCCTGACGCCGACATCAAGTTTTTCCTTTCGGCTTCCGCGTCGGAAAGGGGAAAAAGGCGTTTCCTGGAACTGAGCGCAAAGGGAGATCCGATAACTCTTGAGCAAACGATAGCCGAGGTCGTTCAGCGGGATGCGCAGGATGAACGGCGCGAGCACGCACCGCTTCGCAGGGCGGATGATGCCGTCGACATAGATACGACATCACTTTCGATTGAGGAGGTCCTCTCGAAGATGGAGGCTGTAATCAGGGCTAAAGCCGCATCCCTGTCCTGCCCTGAATGAGAAGGAATATGCCATCACGAATTTGGGTGTATTTGCAGTCAGGTGCGGTTTGCCTTCGCGAATTGCTTGACCTCGGCAGAAATAAAAAATATTATAATTTGTTTTTAAAGTTAGATCATTTGAGGACTGTTTGTTTTGAAAATAATTCTTGCTGAACAGGCAGGTTTTTGTTTCGGCGTAAAAAGGGCCACGCAGATGGCCTTTGAGGCGGCCGATAAGGGCGGAAAGACTTTCACTCTCGGGCCGATTATCCATTCGCCCCAGGTTGTCCAGAAACTGGAGGAAATGGGGGTTGGCGTCCTGAACAGCATTTCCGAGCTGGACAACGGCGCAATAATCATTCGTTCACATGGAGTCGCCTCGGAAGAGCTGGAAGAAGCGGTTCGGAAAGAACTGGAGATTGTTGACGCCACCTGCCCATTTGTCAAGAAAGCCCAGGAGCATGTGAAAAGTCTTTCCCAGGCCGGATATGAGGTTGTTGTGGTCGGGGACGCCGACCATCCGGAGGTCCAGGGTATAGTTTCCTATGCGAGGGGCAAAGTATATGTTGTCGGTTCCGGAGAAGAAGCCGCAAAACTACGCAAGATGGGAAAAATAGGCATTGTTGCCCAGACGACGCAGTCATTCGAGAACCTGAAAAGCGTTGTTCTCGAATGCCTGATGAAGGGGAGCGAAATCCGGGTGTTCAATACCATTTGCGACGCCACAGCGGTTCGTCAGGAAGAAGCCAAAGAGCTTGCCAAAAAGGTGGATTGCATGATAGTAATTGGCGGTTACAACAGCGCCAATACCAGGCGTCTCGCGCAGGTTTGCTCGGAACTGCAGCCAAGGACCCATCATATAGAAACGGCGCAGCAGCTGGATTACAGATGGTTCGAAGATGTTGAGACCGTGGGCGTGACGGCCGGTGCCTCGACCCCCAAATGGCTTATCGACGAAGTAATCGAAAGAATCGAACTGTTGAATAAAGATAAAAACAATTGAGTTTTCGCATTTGTATGTTAGCATGGCGGATAGATAAAACAGAATGATAGAGGGGGTAAGATTTTAATGGTTGATGAAAAAGAAATGAACGACAACAACAATCCGATACGGCGGATTAATGATACCGATGAAGATATGGACCAGGGTTCCAAGCAGGAGTTCGAGGAACTCTTTAAGGAGAGCCTGCTTCAACCCCGGGTCGGTGATATTGTCAAAGGGGTCGTAGTTCAGATCGACCCTGATTATGTTCTTGTAAATATCGGGTACAAATCAGAGGGTTGTATTCCAGTTAATGAATTTCTTGATGAAAATGGTCAACTGACCGTAAAGGTCGGAGACGAGGTGAAGGTACTTTTCGAAAAGAAGGAAAATATAAAAGGATACGTTGTCCTTTCGAAGAAGAAGGCCGAAAAAGAAGCCGTCTGGGACACCATTGCCGAAGTCGAGGAAAAGGGAGGTCTGATCGAAGGCAAAATCATCGCCAGCGTCAAGGGAGGACTTACGGTCGATATCGGCGTCCCTGCTTTTCTTCCCGCTTCACAGGTCGATGTGCGGCCGGTCGGCAACCTTGACAAACTGATCGGGCAGTCTTTCCAGTTCAGGATCGTCAAGCACAACAGGAAAAGAGGTAATATCGTTCTGTCGCGCCGGATAGTTCTGGAAGAAGAGAGGGAAAAGAAAAGAAGCGAAACCCTTGCCAGCCTTTGCGAAGGCCAGATTGTTGAAGGCGTTGTCAAGAACATCACCGACTATGGAGCATTCGTTGATCTGGGAGGGATAGACGGATTGCTCCATATTGCCGACATGTCGTGGGGCAAACTTAACCACCCGTCGGAAGTCCTTAAGGTCGGAGCCGCCATACAGGTCAAAGTTCTGAAATATGACAGGGAAAAAGGGAAAATTTCTTTGGGGCTCAAGCAGATAAAGCCTGATCCGTGGCTCGATGTGGAGTCTAAATATTCGGCGGGCGACAGGGTTTCCGGGAAAGTCGTAAGTCTTACCGATTATGGCGCGTTCGTTTCACTTGAAGAAGGAGTCGAAGGGCTTGTGCATGTCTCTGAAATGTCGTGGACGAAAAGAGTCAGACATCCTTCCGAACTGCTCAAGGTTGGCGACTCGGTTGACGCGGAGGTTCTGGCCGTCGATGTTGCCAACAGGCGCATTTCGCTGGGTTTGAAGCAGGTCCAGGTTAATCCGTGGACTGTGATAGGAGAGAAATACCCGATCGGGACGAAAATAGAAGGGCAAATCAAAAATGTCACGGATTTTGGTATTTTCATCGGAATGGAAGAAGGGATCGACGGGCTTGTGCACGTCTCCGACATGTCCTGGACGAAACGCATAAAACATCCCGGTGAAGTATACAGCAAGGGGCAGACCGTCCAGGCGGTGGTGCTGAATATTGATCCGGAAAACGAGAGGCTGTCGTTGGGCATCAAGCAGCTGAACGCCGATCCCTGGACTGAAATTCCGGTCAAATACAAAGCCGGGACGAAGATCAGGGGGAAAGTTACTTCCGTAACGGATTTCGGTATCTTCCTGGAAATTGAGGAAGGTGTGGAAGGACTTATCCACGTGTCCGAGCTGTCACAGGAAAAAATAGCCACTCCCAAAGGCTTTGCCAATGTTGGAGATGAACTGGATGCAAGCGTTCTCAACGTGGATACCAATGAGAAGAAGATTGCCCTTTCAATCAAGGCCCTGACCGTGTCGAACGAAAAGGCGGAGTTTTCAGCGTATATGGATTCACAGGGTGAGGCGACGTCGAATCTTGGAGAACTCCTGAAAGAACTCAAGAAAAACGGCGAAAAGGAAGATTAGCCCTGCAAAAGTCGGCTTTTGCCGGAAGAGCTTGACAGTGAACGGCCGGAACTGGCGGAGTGATAGACTGTCGATAAATTTTCAATAAGGAGTTTTTTTAATATGACCAAAAGCGAATTAGTTGAAAAGCTGCTGTTGACAAATACCCTCCTTACGCGCAAGGATTCCGAAATGGTGGTTGATATTGTCTTCGACAGTATGAAAAATGCCCTGAAGAGTGGTGAAAAGGTTGAAATACGCGGTTTTGGAAGTTTTACCATAAGAGAACGAAATCCCAGGGAGGCCAGAAACCCGAAAAATGGCCAGGTTGTTAATATCCCGTCGAAGAAAACCCCGTTTTTCAAGACGGGCAAGGAGCTTCGCGAGAGGGTAAACAATTCATAGCGGTTCAGCAGGCCCGGGTGGCGGAATTGGTAGACGCAAGGGACTTAAAATCCCTCGGCGCTTGGCGCTGTACCGGTTCGATTCCGGTCCCGGGCACCAGTAAAACCAGCGGCTTAACCTAATCAGGTTGAGCCTTTGTTTTTTTAGGTCATTTATCAAAAATGAAAAACTGCCCTGAAGATATATATTCCACCGGATTTTCGGAATAAGATCACAATGGTTTCAAGCAAGATCGAAATAAGGGAAAATGTACCACTCGCCGATGCGACAACCTTTGGCGTTGGTGGACCTGCTCGGTACTTCGTCCGGGTTTCCAGCGGGAAAGATGCCGAATTGGCCCTGACGTTTGCCGTTGAACAGGGTCTTGATACCATCGTTCTCGGCGGAGGAAGCAACGTACTCTTCAGTGACGAAGGTTTTCCGGGGCTGGTAATCCTGAACCGCATCAGGGGAATAACCTTCGAGGAAATGGGCGGCGAGGTGATCGTCACTGCCGGCGGCGGTGAGGACTGGCAGGATTTCACGGATCTGTGCGTTGAGAAGGGATGGCAGGGGGTTGAATG
>Ga0335070_10010305_pt1 | contig 10927 bp, 11 predicted proteins | sample Lox_Sample_13_FD_206722 | JGI IMG/M metagenome (GOLD analysis project Ga0335070, IMG submission 206722) | Soil microbial communities from Loxahatchee National Wildlife Refuge, Florida, United States - Lox_Sample_1.3 | ecosystem: Environmental > Terrestrial > Soil > Wetlands | place: USA... | reverse complement strand
GGGTTCAGCCTATGCTTCCAGAATTTCCACAAGGAACTCGCCAATCTTCCCGGTGACTACGCGCCTCCCGAAGGCCGTCTGCTGTTAGCGGAAGTCGAGAACCAACTTGCCGGATGCGTTGCGCTTCACAAACTCGAGGAAGACATTTGCGAGATGAAGCGTCTTTATCTGCGCCCGCAATTTCGCGGCAAAGGCCTGGGCCGTGCGCTTGCCGATCGCATCATCGCTGAAGCCCGCCAGATCGGGTACCGGCGCATGCGCCTGGATACCGTCGAACCCGTGATGAAAGATGCAGTTGCCATGTACCGCAAACTGGGATTCCGCGAGGTCGCTCCCTACTGCACCAATCCGATTGCCGGCGCGCTTTATATGGAGCTTCTGCTGTAATTCCGCCCGCTCTTCAGCAGAATATTCGCCCCAACCGCAATGGTCCCGCCCCACTCTAGAACAGGGATGCCTGGCGGCGGTTCGGCGTGATTTTGAAATGCTCGTACGCAAGTTGCGTGGCGACGCGGCCGCGTGGAGTGCGGTTCAGGAACCCAATCTGCATGAGAAAAGGTTCGTAGATTTCTTCGATGGCATCTGGTTCTTCAGCGAGGACTGCCGCCAGAGTGTTCACGCCCACCGGGCCGCCCTGGTATTTCTCGATGATGGTCAGCAGCAGGCGGCGGTCGACTTCATCGAAGCCGTACTGATCGACCTCGAGCATCTCGAGAGCGGCCTTGGCGGTTGGCTCGTCGATTTTGCCGGCGCCGCGGACCTGGGCGTAGTCCCGTACGCGACGCAGGAGACGGTTTGCGATCCGTGGCGTGCCTCGCGAGCGGCTGGCGATCTCTTTGGCGCCTGCGTCGTCAACGGCTACACCGAGGATCTCCGCGGAGCGCTCGACAATAATCTTCAAATCCTCTGGCGTATAGAACTCCAGACGAAGCACAATTCCGAACCTGGCCCTGAGTGGGGCAGATATCAGGCCGGCCCTGGTTGTGGCTCCCACAAACGTGAAGGGCTTCACTTCCAGAGTATGCGTGCGGGCGGACGGGCCTTGTCCGATGATGATGTCGAGTTTGTAATCTTCGAGCGCAGAGTAAAGCAGCTCTTCCAGAACAGGCTGCAGGCGGTGAATCTCATCGATAAAGAGCACCTGCTTGTCCTGCAGGTTGGTGATGATGGCGGTCAAGTCGCCTTTGATCTGCAGCAGGGGAGCGGCGGTGGGCTGAAAGTGCACGCCTAGTTCATTAGCGATGATATTGGCGAGCGTTGTCTTGCCTAATCCAGGAGGACCGTAAAGCAGGACGTGGTCCATGGCTTCGCCGCGGGAGCGGGCGGCTTCGATGGCGACGGCCAGATTTTCTTTGACTTTTTTCTGTCCGATGAACTCCGCGAGACGTTGCGGGCGGAGCTTGAGCTCAAAGGAGGAATCGTCGCCCACCGGAGCGCCTGAAACCAGGCGCTCACGATCATTCGGGTTGGGATTGCTTCTCGCCGCGGTCACTGGAGGGGATAGTACCAGTTTCCGGGAATCCGTCGCTATAAAGCTTTGCATGGATAAGCTGCGGGCTCATCGCAAAGCAATAACCGCGAAGATCGCGAAGGAAAAACTCGCCAAGGCCGCTAAGAAAAGCGCTTCCAGCAAAACGCCCATAGCTTTACTGGTGAGATCGCCGAGGATGCGCAGAGCGCGGAGAAAATGACGAGCCCGAATTCCTGCCTTGGACGATTTCCGTGCAGCAGAAAAATGGCCGCCCTTGCGAGCGGCCCTTATTAGTACAGCGTGGTTTTGTTGCCACTCTCTCTCTTCGCTTTTCTCTCTCTCAATCCGTCCTCATTCTTATCTCTCGTCTTCGCCATCATCCCTATGCGGCTTAGTACGTCTCGGAACATCCGAATGCGCATTGGGCACGGGTTTGTCGTCAGCGGAGCTGAATTGCGGCTCGTCAGCGGAGGCGGCAGGAAGCGCCACCGAGTTCGTTTCCATGGGCTCGTTCAGGGTTGAGCCGACGGGCTGTGCGGCCGTGGCAAATACCGCGTGCGAGCGCGTCCCGGGGAAGGATGTGGTGTTGTAGTCGCCCACCATCTGTCCCGAGGTGGTAGAGGGCAACCAGTTCGGGCTCATGTTCCTCGCTAACACTCTGGGAGCGGTCCAGGTCGTGCCGCCATTGGCCGAAGAAAGATAACCTACGCTCAGGTTGCAGCTGTTTCCACAGTTCGCTTTGGGGAAGTAGTTGTACATCACCGCAAGGTGCGCAGTGCTGCCGGAGCTGCCTGGCTGAATGCTGACTCCAGGAGTGAAGTGATCTGCGCCGCTGGTTACCGGATCGATCGGAATGCGAGTGACCGCCGACCAGGCGGTTCCATTTCCTGACGTGGTCATGACGAGATCGTTGGACGAACAACCACTACGGAAGCGGCAGTCGGCCCACACGACATAAACCTTGCCGATGGCGTCCATGGCGGCAGCGATGAGGGGAACGGCTCTCATTCCGGCTGCGACTCCGTGCTCTTTAATCACCGCGACGGTCGCGGGGGAGCTCCAGGTCGCACCTCCATCGGTGGATTTGAATGCGATCACGCTGGAGGCGAATTGATCGTCGGCAGGAACGATAACGGTCCCGTTGGGCTGCACGAGGGGAATACCGCCAGTGCCGAAATGATTCCCGCCGGTCGTCTTCTTTGCGCTCCACGTCTTGCCGCCATCGCTTGAGGTGCTCATCTCAAGTTGGTCGCCCAAATTGAAGTCATCCCACTCGACGTAGCAGTTGCCGTAGAAGGGGCTGCTGGCAGTGTTATCGCAGCCAATCCAGGGTTTGTCATAGAAGCCGGTTGTGCCGGCGTCGGAAACGAGGACCGGATTGCTCCAGGTGATGCCGTCCTTGGAACTGCTCACTAGGACAGCCTGACCGTGCGCACCGCCTGACTGGGAGAGCGCAAGTGTCTCGACAAGCCAGACCTGGAATTTCGCGTTGTAGATTACCGATGTATCGCTGGCCCGGTCGTAAGTGCCGGTGCCTTCAATCTTGGTGATTCCGGGAAGCAGGCCATGCGTCCAGGTGGTTCCTCTGTCGGTGGAGGTGGCAAAACCGATATCCGACGCGCCGCCATCCGTGAAACGTCCAACCTGGAAGGTGGAGACAATGGTAGCGCCATGGGCGTAGCTGGCGGGCTCGACTTCCGTCTCGTGCTGACTGGTGCTGTTCGTGAAAGTGTCGTTACTGATCTGAGTAAGAGAAACCTGGGCCGTTGCGGCTGTGGCAGAGAGTATTAGCCCCAGCGTCAAAAGCGCGCACACCTGGAATTTTTGGGCAGTGAGCAAGGTGATTCTCCGTTTGCAAGATTGTTCCGTGCACAGGGGTAGTCGTGCCGGTTTGAAGCCCTCGGCTCGACAATAGGCGGAGACTATAACCCCGGCTCAGTGGGTGGTCAATGGCGAAAGATTTTGCACAGTCTGTTGAATTCATCGAACGTTCACTTCGCTGTCACGTGAACGTAACAAACCACAGCTAGTTTTCTTCCATCCACCCTGCCACCCGTGGCACCGCTTTGCCCGGCGACTCGTCTCGAATCTTGGATGGCAGGAACTGGGGATTGCTAGTCAAGAGCAGCCGATTCTGAAAGTCCAACCCGCCGTTCTGAGGAGAGAGTGACCTATGACAAAGAAGTCGTTCTTAGTCTGCCTGCTCGCGTGCACTGGCACGCTGTTCGCACAGCAGGGATCTGTGCCGAAAGGGGTTCCCAATCTCAATCACGTTTTTGTGATCATGATGGAGAATCACGGGTATGCGCAGATTCTGAACAATCCCAACGCGCCGTATATCAATTCTTACGCGCAGTCTGCAAACCTGGCGACGAATTACTTCGCCTTACTTCGCCGTGGCGCACCCGAGCTTGACCAACTACCTCGAAGTGGTTGGCGGGTCGAATTTCGGAGTGCTCGACGACAACTCGCCCGATTGGCATGACGGCTCCTGCCAACCGAACCTGATTACCGGCCCCAATTACGAATCCAACTCAAACCCAATTTGCCCGATCGCTGGGAGCGGAACGGAAGCAGCGACTCCGGCCCTGGATTGCACCAATGAAGTGAGCGGCCCGCCCTGCGAGATGAACCTCGATGGCGTAATGTCGTACCCGGCTTCGACGACAACGCTGGGAATCACAATTGCCGACCAGCTGGCGAATGCGGGCAAGACCTGGAAGACGTACCAGGAAGATCTACCGCAGACCGGCCCCGACGGCGTGAACTACAGCGACGGGAACTTCACCAACAACTCGACGTTTCCGCCATGCGACGGCTGCAATCCTCAGCTGAGCACAAGTGATATCGTCCAGCTCTACGCCGCAAAGCACAACCCGTTCGTCTATTTCCAGGAAGTGCAGAACGGCACGAACCCGCTGGTGAGCTATGCGCAGGTTGTCGGGTTTGACGGTGTGGTGGGCTCTGGTGGGATCTGGCGACGGGAAAGACCCCGGCATTGTCGTTCATCGCGCCCAACCAGTGCAACGACCAGCACGGGCGCGGAAATGGAACTGCGTTCTGCCAGTATGACCCTTCCAGCACCGGAACTCAGGATGGCCTGAACCCGGCGCTGATCACCTTGGGCGATCAGGCGGTACAGAAGATCGTGGCCGCCATCCATTCCTCCTCGGTATGGAAAAAAGGGAAGAACGCGATCGTGGTGATCTGGGACGAGAATGACTACTCAGTGCAGCCGATCACCAACCAGGTCGTGGCCATTGTGGATACGAACTATGGCTTCCACAAGCTCACGAGCAACGTGTTCTACGATCATTTCTCGCTTCTGCGCACGCTCGAAGGCGGATTCAAGCTGCCCTGCCTGAATCACGCATGCGACGCGAGCACGCAAGCCATGACGGACTTGTTCGCGGACGACAACAGGCACCATCAGCACGACGACAACTAGCCCGAAGCACGCAAAACAAACAGGCCCCGCTTTTCGCGATTGACGAGAAGCGGGGCTTTTTGCGTTTATGCTTTCATCGCCGGGGCCAGTCCTAGCGCGCTCGCCAGAGCTACTCCGGGTACCAGTTCAGGACTCGTACTTCAATTCCGGTCCCTTCCAGCGCCTTTTGGAATACCGACAAATCTGATCCTCGATAGTGGTAAGGGATCACAATCTTCGGATGGAATGCTTTGACGGCATCTGCAGCTTCGTCGGGAGGCATGGTGTAGGGCAGATTCATGCAGACAAACGCCACGTCGATGTTCTTGAGCGCGCGCATTTCCGGAACGCCTTCGGTATCACCAGAAAAGTAGAAGCGCTTACCGCCATAGGTGAGCACGTATCCGTTGCCGCGTCCTTTGTCATGAAAGAGCTTGCCAGGCGTCGGGCCGCGCTTCAGGTTGTAGGCGGGGACGGCTTCAATTGTCCAACCCTGCCAGGTTTTGCTTTCGCCGTTGGCGATGGGCTTGGCCGTGGTGACCGTCTTTACGACCGCGGGCGGCGCGAAGATTTCAGTCCCGGTCTTGCTCACGGCTTTGATGGAGTCGGGATCCATGTGGTCGCCGTGGATGTCGGTGATCAGGATGAGGTCGGCTTTGGGGCCGTCGAGTTTTGCCGGCTTGGCGGGATCGAGATAAATGGTCTTGCCTCCGGCTTCGATCAGGGTGGAGGCGTGGTACAGAGGAGTGATGTTGACCGGTCCGGCGGAGGTGGGGAACACTTGCGGCTCAGCCGCAGCGTGGGCGAACGCAGTGAAGGAGATCAAAATCAGCGGAAGCAGCAGAAAACTTTTCATTTTATCCTCGCTCAGACTGATAACTGCGCGCGCCAATCATCGCCTGCCGACTGCTTTCTTTGCAAGTTTCGGTAAGATAGCAACTCCTTCTTTATACACTCGTATATATAATGGTATACTAATTGCGTATGGCGATGAGCATCAAGAGCTTGGATGTCGAGCGCCTAGCGCGCGAAGTTGCCAAGAGGACAGGAGAATCGCTTACCGGCGCGATCCAAAAAGCCTTGGAACAACGACTGGAAAGGCTCAAGGCAGAACGCCGAGGGCAAGTGGTCCTTACACAGCTGGAGGATATTCTTCGTCGCGTCGATCAGATGCCCGCGGTGGATTCGCGCACACCGGATGAAATCATCGGGTACGGCGAGAATGGTCTTCCCGGCTGACGTCCCATGGTGATCGATACTTCAGCCCTGGCAGCGATCTTTTTTAGAGAGCCGGAGCGGCAGAAGTTCCTTGCGGCAATCATCTCTGCGCCCACCCGGATCGTATCTGCTGCCACGGTTCTCGAAACTGGAATTGTCGTTGAAAGTCGACTCGGGAACGACGCTGGCCGCGAGCTCGATCTCTTTTTGATTCGCGGGAATTTTCAGATTGTGCCGGTTGACGCTGAACAGGCCGAACTTGCTCGGTCTGCGTGGAGGCGCTATGGCAAAGGGCGGCACCCGGCCGCACTCAATTCTGGGGACTGTTTCGCGTATGCCTTAGCCAAATGGAGTGGCGAACCTTTGCTCGCCAAAGGAACTGATTTCGCGGCTACAGACATCTCCGTTCTGCCTTAAGTGCCTTCGCGAGTGGCGGCACCAATCGTTAACTGGTTGTGACTATTGCGACGCAGCGACGATTCCGCCGTGGAACGAGAACACTTTTCTTACGCCCGAGGGCAGCGTGACGGTCGTCTGCTCCACCTCACGATCGTTGAGCTTGTATTCGTACTTGAAGACTTCGTTATCCGCGAGTTTCTGCTCGGCGACGCGGCCCCAGAGATAGTTGTTCTCGAGAAGCACGTTCCAACCACCGTCGAGCACGCGTGTGAGCAGCCAGGGGTCGTAGCCTCTTTCGCGCAACAACGGAGCGTATTCGAAACGGCACAAGACATGGGCTGCGTCAGAAACGGTTGCGATGTGGCCGCTGGTGTCATAAGAATATCTGCGCACGTTGCCGCGATCGTCTTTCGCTTCGGTGATGCGGTCGGATGAGTCGTACTGGAACTGAATCATGGATCCGCTTGGAGATATCAACTGCTCCAGGTTTCGGACCTTGCTGCGCTTGAGCTCGACGCGATGGCCCTGTGCATCCTGAATCAGCGTCGGAGCCCCTTGCGCGCAGTTCTTGGCGTAGTATGAATCCGGGAAATAGAATTTGCGCCCGTCGCTAAAGCTCAACGTCCAGCCATCGCCGTTCCACGCTACTTGAGCCCCGTAGAATTCAGATGCTGTATCGGTATGCCGGAATACGGCATCGGCATACCCCGTTCCCTTGGAAATGCGAAGCATGTGAACCTGAAAGGAATCTTCCAGGTTCAGGTCCATGTAGGTGTAGGGAAATCGCGACCCGGTGGGGCAAATGTCATAAGGATGGTTGGCGCCCACACCAAAAGCCCGGCTGTGATAGTCCCAACTGATGTATGTGCGGGTCAGCGAGAGCGGCATGACATCGGGGACGAACAGATCGGTCTGCCGGAGAATGAGACGGCCGGTGCTCAGGTCAACATCGACTTCGTTCAGCGGTTTGTCATGGCGCGCCGTCGGTTGGACCATCGAAATTGTGGATTTGAATTGCGGCTTCCTCGGCCCCGCCTCGAGGGAGATGACGACGTTAGGATGAGCGCCGTCCCACGCGGGAGGAATGTCTGAAAAAGGCAGGAGTTCGACTTTCACCGGACCGGAGCTAACCGGTCGGGCAGGCCACCACCAGATCATCGCCGCCAACCAAATCAGCACCAAAACCAGCAACCATTTCCAAAGCTGCCGCTTCAACCGAAAGTGCCTCTTTTCCTGGTCAAGCCAGAGACCTGCATTCTAACCATTGCTTACCGTTCACAGCCGAATACTGAACCGAGATTTGCAATGTGACACATGCATGTGGCACAATGATCGCATGCCATCCGTAAACATCCGCCAGCTTCGCGACACACGGAAATTAAAGGCTTGGCTGCGCGCGGGAAAGACCGTCGAACTGCGCGAGCGCGACAAATTGATTGCCCGCATCGTTCCGGAAAAACTTGAGACAACGCAGCCCAGATGGCCCGACTTTGAAGCTATCGCGAAGGAAATCATTGGAGACCGCGTCCTGCCGAACCTGATTCTCGAAGACCGAGGCCGCTATTGAGTGTCTATCTTGACACGAGCTTCTTAGTATCGCTCTATGTAACGGATGCACACTCCATCGACGCACGCCATAGGATCCTTTCGGCTCCTTCACTGTGGTTTACGCCACTGCATGAGGCGGAGTGGACGCACACCATCTCCCAACACGTGTTCCGTGGCCAGCTCTCTGCCGTTGAGGCGCAGCGAATGCACTCCAAACTAAATGAGCACCTGCAGAGTGGCCGCTGGGTTCCCATTCCCATCCCGGAGAACGCCTTTGACAAATGTGTCGATTTGGCGCGAGCGCACGGCTCAAAGATTGGCATGCGTACGCTGGACAGCCTTCACGTGGCTTGCGCGCTGGAACTCAAAGCGGAGACGTTCTGGACTTTTGATGACCGGCAGGCGAAGCTGGCAAAGGCTGAGGGACTGAGAACTTCTTAGTAAGCAGGAGTCAGTTTCTCGCAGGCGGATTTTTGGTCGCCCTCTAACCTAATACCCTCGAATCCCCTCAGCCATCCCTATTCTTCCTCTTCCTTCACCTCGCCACGTTCCGCCTTCGACTTCTCGATGATCTTCTCCTGCAATTGGCCGGGCACGACGTCGTAGTGATGCATTTCCATGTTGAAACTGCCGCGGCCCTGCGTCATTGAGGTCAAGTCGGCGCCATACGTGAGCATCTCGGACATGGGGACTTCGGCTTTGACGACCGTATTCCCGGCCTTGTTGTCCATGCCCTGAATGCGTCCGCGGCGGCTGTTCAGGTCGCCCATAATTGAACCCGCGAAGTCGTCCGGAACGGTGATCTCGACGTTCATGATGGGCTCGAGCAGCGTGGGCTTGGCGACTTCCATCGCCTTGCGGAAGGCGATGCGGCCTGCTAACTGGAATGACAAGTCGTTCGAGTCCACGTCGTGATAGGAGCCGTCGTAGAGCACGACTTTGAAGTCGACCACAGGGTATCCAGCTAAATAGCCGCGAGCGGCGGCATCTTTAATTCCTTTTTCGACAGCAGGAATGAAGTTCTTGGGAATAGCTCCGCCGAAGATGTCGTTGACGAACTCGAATTCGCCACCGCGCGGCAAAGGTTCCATCTTGATCTTGCAGTCGCCGAACTGGCCGTGGCCACCGGTCTGCTTCTTGTGCCGCCCCTGGACGTCGGCCTTGCCGCGGATCGTCTCGCGATACGGAACCTTGGGGGCTTTCAAATTCACTTGCGTGTTGTAGCGCTTCTTAAGCTTCGATACCGACACTTCGATATGCTGCTGTCCGGTTCCCGCAATCAGGAATTCTTTGGTCTGCGGGTCGCGAAAGAAACGCAGCATGGCGTCTTCTTCCATCAGCTTGTGGAGACCAGGACCCAGCTTGTCTTCGTCGGCGCGAGATTTGGGCTCGATCGCAAAAGTGATTGCGGGCTCGGGCAGCTTCACGCGCGGATATTGAATCGGGGCGGACTTGTCGCCGAGAGTGTCTCCCGTCAGCGTGTCCTTCAGCTTGGCGACCGCGCCGATATCGCCCGCATGCAGCTCATTGACTGGGACTGCCGTTTTGCCCTGCATCACCGAAATGTGCGAGAGCTTTTCCGCTGTACCTTTGCTGAAGTTCTGCAGCGTGGCGTCATTTTTCAGGACGCCGGAAAACACTTTGAAGTAGGAGATTCGTCCGGCGAACGGATCGGAAACGGTCTTGAACACGTAGAGCGAGACCGGCTCTTCGTCGGTCTCGTGACGCTTGGGGACGTCGCCGTTTCCACCCGCGGCGACTTCGCCCTGCACCCATTCGTGCTCGGAGGGAGCGGGGGTGTAGTCAACAATAAAATCCATGACGCGATCGGCGCCGATGTTGCCCAGGCCGGAGCTGAAGATGACGGGAAAGATCTTGTCTTCGCGGATCGCATTGTGAAGTGCGGGCACCAGGTCTTCTTCCGCGAGGGTGCCGGATTCGAAAAACTTCTCCATCAGCTTGTCGTCGCCTTCGGCGACCAGCTCGACCAGGCGCTCGTGCGCTTTCAGCGCTTGATCCTTCAAATTCGCCGGGATTTCAGTTTCTTTGCCCTTGCCGTTGCCACCCATCTCGTAGGTGTAGGCCTTCATCCGGACGAGGTCGATAACGCCCGAGAGACTCTTCTCGGCGCCGATCGGCAACTCGATCGGGATCACATTGCGCCCGAACGCCTTTTCTACGGACTCCAGCACGCGCGCGGCATCGGCGCGCTCGCGGTCCATGCGGCTGACAACAATCAGGCGGGGTGTTTTGTATTCCTCGCAGTAGTTCCACACCCGTTGCGTCACAACTTCCACGCCGGCCACCCCGTCCACGACGACAATGGCGGCGTCAACCACGGGCAGAGCCATCTTCGCCTCGTGGACGAACATGTTGAAACCCGGCGTATCGAGAATGTTGATCTTCGTCCCGCCCCACTCGACAACAGCCACGCCGGTCGAGATCGACATCTGGCGGGAAATTTCTTCGTCGTCATAGTCGGTGGGGGCTGAGCCGTCGTCGACGCGGCCGATGCGCGGGGTGGCTCCCGAGGTGTACAGCATGGCCGATACCAGGGACGTCTTGCCGGCGTGTCCGTGGCCGGCCATCGCTACATTACGGATGTTTGCTCCGGAATAGACTTTCAAGTTGGGCTCCTCCAGGCAGGCGCGGGAAGTGAACGGCCTATAGAAGGAATAAGGACAGGAACAGGCCAGCCCGAGATTACCTGCCAAAACCTAGGATGCTACCACGCGGCTAGCGGAGGTCTCAACCGCGGGTGCAGCGGAAATAGTGCAGCGGAAAGCCATAGCGCAGTGAACTGCGTGTGCGAGACTGAGGCCATGGTGAAGAAAAAAATCGGCCGGCCTAACGAAGAGCGCAGA
>Ga0335070_10010304_pt1 | contig 10927 bp, 8 predicted proteins | sample Lox_Sample_13_FD_206722 | JGI IMG/M metagenome (GOLD analysis project Ga0335070, IMG submission 206722) | Soil microbial communities from Loxahatchee National Wildlife Refuge, Florida, United States - Lox_Sample_1.3 | ecosystem: Environmental > Terrestrial > Soil > Wetlands | place: USA: Florida... | reverse complement strand
GTGGTCGGTCTGAGCGCGTCCATCAGTATCGAGCATGCCGACGCGACCGATCAGCTGGTGATCCAAGGCGGTGGTGGCGACGACACCATCAGTGCCGCGACGCTGCCGGCGGGGTCGATCGAGCTGACGCTGGACGGGGGTGCGGGAAACGACACTCTGATCGGCGGAGGCGACGCCGATGTGCTGCTGGGCGGTGACGGTGATGATCTTGTCATCGGCGGGCGCGGGGCCGATGTGGCCCAGCTGGGCACGGGCGACGACGTGTTCGTGTGGAACCCGGGCGATGGCAGCGACGTGGTGGAGGGCGGGGACGGCAGCGACGCGCTGCGGTTCAACGGTGCCAACATCGGCGAGAACATCGACATCTCGGCCAGTGGCGATCGGGTGCACTTCTTCCGCGATGTGGGCAACGTGACCATGGACCTCAAGGATGTGGAGCACATCGACTTCGCGGCGCTGGGCGGGCAGGACAGCATCGTGGTCAACGACCTGAGCGGCACCGACGCAACGCAGGTGGACATCGACCTGGCGGGCCCGGCCGGCGCCGGCGACGGGGCGCAGGATCGCGTCACCGTGGTCGGTGGCGCGGGCGCCGATGCGATCACGGTAGCGCAGCAGGGCGAGGCGCTGATCGTGCACGGGCTGAGCGCCGAGGTGACGATCGAGCATGCCGAGGCGAGCGATCAGCTGTTGATCGACGGGGGTGCTGGCGACGACACCATCGACGCCAGTGGCCTGGGAGCTGGCCACATCGGCGTGCAGCTGCAGGGCGGGGACGGGGTGGACAGGCTGATTGGCAGCGCCGGGAACGATGTGGTGATCGGCGGGCGCGGCAACGACGTGGCGATGCTGGCGGCGGGCGACGATGCGTTCGTGTGGAACCCGGGCGATGGCAGCGACACGGTCGAGGGGCAGGACGGGTTGGACACACTGCAGTTCAACGGGGCCAACATCGGCGAGAACATCGATATCTCGGCCAACGGGGCACGGGTCCTGTTTCACCGCGACGTGGGCAACGTGACCATGGACTTGAACGGCGTGGAGCAGGTTAACTTCGCCGCGCTGGGCGGGCAGGACAGTATCGAGGTGCGCGATGTCTCCGGGACTGACGTGAAGCAGGTGGCGATCGACCTCGCGGCGCCAGGAACGCCAGCCAGTGCCGATGGACAGCTGGACCGCGTCACCCTCGACGGGACAGCGGGCGACGACGCGCTCGTGGTGTCCCAGTCCGGCAGCGCAGTCACGGTCGATGGCCTGACAAGCCGGCTGAGCGTCGATCACGCGGACGCCGGTCTGGACTCGCTCGCGATCGAAGGAGGCGAGGGGAACGACGTGATCGACGCCTCGGGCTTGCCAGCAGCGTCGGTGAAGGTGACGCTCGACGGGGGCGGCGGCAACGACGTTTTGCGGGGCGGCGCCGGCGACGATGTCCTGAGCGGCGGAGACGGTGACGACATCCTGGACGGGGGCGGTGGCAACGATGTCCTGACCGGGGGCGCGGGTGACGATATCTTCCGCCACGGCCAGGTCACCATCGAGGACTTCCACGCCGGTGCGGGCACGGAGGACAAGATCGATCTGCACGGGGTAACTGGCGCCACCGATTTCGCGTCGGTGATGGCGCACGCGCATGATGCGGGCGGTAACGTGCTCCTCGACTTCGGCGCGGGCGAGCAGATGACGCTCAACCACGTCAATGTCGCATCGTTGCACCCGGACGACTTTCTGTTGTAAGCGGTGGCCAGAGCCGGCGGCGGCTGCGCGAGGCTCGCGGCCGCCCGCAGGCCGCGGTTGTGCGTCATCGAAGAGGAGGCCGTGTGCTCGAGCTCAGACCTACCTGTGAAAACTGCAACAAGCCGTTGCCTCCCGACTCGCTGGAGGCGCGCATCTGCACCTACGAGTGCACGTTCTGCGCTACGTGCGTCGGCGAAGTGCTGGAGAACGTCTGCCCGAACTGCGGCGGGGGATTCGTCCCCAGACCGATCAGGCCGTCGAGGAACTGGAGAGGCGACAATTTTCTGGGGAAAGATCCCGCGAGTACCAAGATCAAGCACAGGCCTGTCGATCCGGAGGCCCATGCGCGGTTCGCGGCAGCCATCAAGCGCATACCGCCTCACGAGCGGTAGCGGCCGAAGGGGACATCACTGAGACGGCTTGCTCGCCGGCTCGTAGGCGGTGGCGCTGAGGAGCACAGCATCTGGCTGGATGTGCTGGTCTAAGGCTGAGAGATCCGCAGATTCAGCGGGATGCGTCCCCCCTGCGAATCGATCACATAGAGCTTGACCTTGGGCAGCAGCCTCTCCATGGCTTCCAGGTACACACGCTGGCGGGTGACGTCCGGCGCTTTTTCATACTCCTCCAGCAGGCTCAGAAAACGTTTGCTGGTGCCGGTGGCCTCCGCGACACGCTGCTGCTTGTAGTTTTCCGCCTCGGTCACCGTGCGGTGCGCCTCGCCCCGCGCGCGCGGCAGCTGATCGTTGGCGTAGGCCTGCGCTTCGTTCTGCACCTTCTCGCGATCGGCCATCGCGTTGGCTGCCTCCTGGAAAGCCGATGCCACCGCTTTGTCGAAGGTGATGCTCATGATGTTGGCCGAGGTGATCTGGACGCCGCTGCGATAGGTATCGAGCGTGGCTTGCGACAGCGCTCGCACGTTGTTCTGGATCGCCAGCCGGCCGGTGGTGAGCACTTCGTCTACCGGCATGGACACCACGGTCTGCGTCAGCGCGGCTTGCGCTACGGCGGACACCAGGGCCTGAGGATCGCTTACGTGAAACAGGTAGTCGGCCGGATCGCGGATGACGTATTGGATCACCAGCGCGATGTTCAGGATGTTGGTGTCGCCGGTCAGCAGCTCGGTGCCTTCGAGCGTCTGGGACTCGCCTTCCGGCATCGTGAAGCCCACGCCGATCTTCATCACCGTGGTCGTCTTGAGCACGTCGACCTGGTCGATGGGCCAGGGCAACCGATAGTGGATGCCCGGGCCGACATGCTCGACGAGCGCGCCGAAGCGCCGCACCACGCCCTGCTCGTCGGCGTTGACCGCGAAGATGCCGCTGCCGAGATACCAGCCGACCGCGGCTGCGGCCAGCAGGTAGGCGAGCCAGCGGATGCGTCGCCGCGCGCCGCCGCGCCCCGACGGAGCCATCTGCGCGTTCGAGCCGGACTCGGCGCTCACCTGCGCACTCCTTCGGATGGATGGGCTTGCAGCACGCTCAAGGCTTCCGCGTTCGCCGGCAGGAACAGGGTGGTGCTCTCGTCCAGGATCTTCTCGTAGGCTTGCAGGGTGCGCGTGAACTTGTAGAAGCGCGGGTTGCGGCCGAAGGCGGCGGCGTAGATGCGCGCGGCCTGCGCATCGCCCTCGGCCTTGAGCAGGCGTGCCTTGGCGTAGGCTTCCATCTCGATGCGCGTCTTGTCCCGATCTGCCGCGGCGATGATCTTCTTGGCTTCGAGCTCTCCCGCGCTGCGCAGCGCCTTGGCGATGCGGCCCCGCTCGGCCTTCATGCGTTCGAACACCGACTCCTTGTTCTGCTCGGGCAGGGAGATATCCACGAAGCGCATATCCAGCACGTCGATCCCGTAGCTGGCACGCGAGAACTGCGTGAGGCTGTCGCGGATGCGCGTGAGGATCGCCTCGTACTGGCTGGACTGGGTGCCGGGAGCGAGCAGCGCGGTGGAGGCGATGTTGCCCAGGATCGCGCCGGTCTGCGCCACCATCGCGTCGGTCAGGCGCGCCTCGGCCTGCCGGGCGGTCGCAACGGTCTCGAGGAACGTGCGCGGATCCGCGATGCGCCAGGTGGCGAGCATCTGGATGACGACGTTCTTCTTGTCCGTGGTCAGGTACTCACTGGGGGGCGGGCGGGTATGCTGCACCAGCCTGGACAGGGCGATGACTTGTTCGTGCGGCCACTTGAGGCGCAGTCCGGGCTCGGCATGAACCCGGGTAATGCGTCCGAAGCGCGAGACGATGGCGTACTCGGTGACATCCACGGTGAATGCGCAGCGAACCAGCACACCGGCGAACGCGGCCGCCAGGACAGTGGAGAGGATTGCGTGGCTGATGATCCAACGCCGGATCGCCACTAAGCTCTTGCGCATCGCCCTATCTCGACCGCGACGCGGGCGGCTGCAGCAGCCACAGATCGAGCTCCTTGACCGAGCCGGCGCCAGGCTGGATGAACTTCTGCCTGCCCGGCAGGACGTCCTCGAGGGCCTCGATCTGGATGCGGAACTTGGTAAGCTCCGGCGCCCGGCGATACTCTTCCAGCTTGACTGCGAATCCTGCCGCGTCCCCTTGCGCGCGCAGGATCTGCTGCTCCTTGAACGCCTGCGCCTGCTCGAGGAGGGTGGCTGCTTCCGCCTTCGCCTCGTTCACCCCTTCCACCGCGAAGATGTGGGCGCGATTGATGGTGCGCTGCTTGTCCTCCTGGGCGCTGGCCACTTCTCGGAAGGCATCGTGCACTTCGTCGGGCGGGTGAACGTACAGCAGACGAAAGGCGACCACCTCCACCCCGGCGCCGACACTGTCCAGGGAGCGCTGGACGCCTGCCGCGACCTGGTCCTCGACCTGGCCGCGCGCCCGGGTGTAGACCGCGTCGATTTCGCTCCTGGCGACCGCGCTGCGCATGGCGGCCCGCAGCGCGCTGCGCACCAGCGCCTCGTTGTCGGCGACGTTGGTCAGGTATGCGAGCGGATCCTTGATGCGAAACTGCAGCGCCGCGCGCAGCTTGATCAGATTGCCATCGCCGGTGAGGAAGAAGGATTCGTCTTCGGGCGAGGCCTCGCGCTGAAACCAGGTCGCGCTGCCTTTGATGACCTCGGGTGTGGGGTTGTTCCAGCCGGCGACGGTGAGCTGGCTGCCGGCAATCGGGCTGACAGCCCGGGCCCCGCCGGCGGTGGGATCGCGGAACCCGACTTCGATGCGCGCGATACGATCGGCAGCGACGAGCGTCTCGGACTGGATCGGCCAGGGCAGGCGGTAGTGCAAGCCTGGCCCGACGGCCGGCGCGAGCAGGACGCCGAAGCGCGACTCCACTGCTCGCTCGCCCGGCTCCACCATGTACAGTCCGCTCGCCACATACAGCAAGGCGATGGCACCCACGGTCGCGTAGCGCAGCCACTTGGTGAGGTACCAGACCCGCACCAGCCGCAAGCACTCGCGCCACAGCCAGACCCATTCCTTTGGTAAGCGCGTCCGCCACAAGCTTAGCGCGAGCAGCCCGATGAGGAGGATCGCGCCGCCGACCTTCAAGGGTTCGGGCAGGACCTCGGCGGTCTTGCCGAAGCTCGCGACCGGATCGATGTGCCACGCGCGATAGACCCAGTTCAAGGCCATTCCGGCGGCGAGCGTCAAGACTGCGATGCTGGCCAGATAGACCGCGACCACGCGCAGGCCGAGAAACCTCGCCAGCACCACGATGCTGCCGACATTGGTGGCGGGTCCCGACAGGAGGAACACCAACGCGGCACCAGGGTTCAGGCCCTTCAGGACCAGCGCGGCCGCGAGCGGGGTTGAAGCGGAGGCGCAGATGTAGATCGGGATGCCGATCGACAGCATGACCAGCATCGAGGTGAACTCGTTCGCGAGGTAGTGGTCGAGAAACGTGGTGGGCAAGGCGACTGCGATGAGGCCCGAGAGCACGAACCCCAGCACCAGCCAATAGCTGGTCTCGTCCAGCAGGTCGCGGAACGCATAGTGGTTGACTCGTCCGAGCGCCCGCCAGGCGCGCTGGAGGAAGCCGGTCCCGCCCGTGGCGGCGGCTGCCTCGTGATGATGGTCGTGACCGTGATGGTCGTCGGGATGCGGCTGAACGGCATCCGCTGCGGGGGCGCCCGGCGGCTGGCTCGGCGTGTCCGGCGGCGGCACGCGCGCAACGCCGAGGAAGTTGGTGGCGATTCCCGCCACGATGGCAGTGAAGACCGCAGCCACGGGTCGGAAGACGGTGACCACGGGATCCATCAACGCATAGGTGATCGCGATCGAGTCCACGCCCGTCTCCGGAGTGGCGATCAGGAAGGAGACGGTGGCGCCCGGTGTGGCACCCTGCTTGCGCAGGCTCACCGCGGTGGGCAGCACGCCGCAGGAGCACAGCGGCAAGGGCGCGCCGATGATCGATGCCCACAGCACGGACCTGATCCGGCCCGCCCCCAGCAGGCGCGACAGCAGGCCCTGCGGAACGAACACCACGAGCACGCCCGCCAGAACCAGCCCGAGCAGCAGGAACAGCGAGGCTTCTTTGAGGATGCCCCAGATCGCGCCGAGCACTCCGAGCAGGAAGCCGGTCACGGTTCAGCGGGCCGGTGACCAGGCGCGGGTTGCGCCCGCTCCGCACAGCCAGGCGAGATGATCCGGACGCAGCGCCGAATAGGCGCTGCCCTCACGCCGAGGCTGCCTCCTTGCGCAAGAGGCAAGCATGGCCCGCTCGGCGCGCGGCGGCAGGGCGCAGCGCGAGGCGCAGCGATGGCGGGCGAATCGGGTGGAGAGCATGGGCTGGTCCAGCAATCCACCCGTCGCCGATCGGCCCTACCTCGGCAGATACTTCTTATCCAGCACGCAGGCGACCGAGTACTGCGGGTCGACCACGTTGGCGATCTCGATGGACGCCGTTTGCCCCAGCAGCTGCACGGCTTCGTACTTCTCGAAGCCGTAGTCCTCCACCAGCCAGTTCACCATGTCGGTGCAGGCGATGCGCAGGGCATCGATGAGCGGGCGGGTGCTGCCGATGGTCATGATCGCCTTGTCGTTGATCAGGCGCGGCCAGTTGATCTTCTTGCCCTTGATCAGGTTGACGGTGAATTGCACGTTGAACGAGGTTTCGATGGCGGCGCCGTCGATCTCGCCGTCACCCTGTGCGGCGTGGCCGTCGCCCAGCATGAACAGCGCGCCCTTCTCGAACACCGGGAAGTGCATCGTCACCCCTTGCACCACTTCGTTGAAATCCATGTTGGCGCCATGCGGGCCGGGCACCAGGCTGCTGATGCATTCCTTTCCCGAAGGCGCGGTGCCGATGGTGCCGAAGAACGGGCGCAGCGGGACTTCGACCTTGCCGATCTTGCTGTTGGGAAGGTTGAGGGTGCCCACCATGCGGCTCTTGTCCAGATGCCAGATGAACACCCGATCCGGCGCCGGGGGCGTGACCATCTGCGTCTTGTACTCAGGGGCGAGCGCGCCGAAGAACGGGATCGATGCGCCCCAGCCCCAGTCGCGATTGAGCTCGATCTTGTCGATCTTCACCACCAGCGTATCGCCCGGCTCGGCGCCCTCGACGTAGAACGGGCCCGTCTGCGGGTTGACGCGCGACAGATCGATCTTGCCGCTCAGGGTCTTGTCCGCCGGCGTCAGCGCGTCGGTGGACGCGTCCATGGTGTTGGTGATCACGGTGTCGCCGGGCTTGATGCGCAGCGCCGGAGGATGGGCGTAGCAGTAGGTGAACTTGACGTCGGGGCCCGGGTTGTAACGATATTCGGCAGCGTAGCTAGCGCCGCTCGTCGTCAGCGCGAGAGCAGCAAATAGCAGCGCAGGGGCCAATGGCTTGAGCGTGGTGCGGTGACGCATGAGACCTCCCAATGGATAAGGCTTGGATCACAGCATCGGTCAGTGCTACGAAGCGATGTCGGTCTAGCTCATGGTGCCCTCCTCTCTCTGGCAGGGAGACGCCCGCTGGACCCGCGCTCCGCCGAGGCCGCAGCGTTGAAGTAGGTGCTGTGCGTCAGCAGACCGAACAGCTCGGAGTCGACCGGCAGCACCAGCGTAGCGGTCTTGGGGAGCACGGTGCGCGAGGCTTCCATGGTGCGGAGGAAGCGGTAGAACTCCGGACCTCTGGTGAGGGTTTGCGCGTAGATGTGCGCGGCGGCGCCTTCGCCTTCGCCGCGCCGCTGCTGCGCGACCTTGGATGCCTCCGAGAGGATCTGCGAGCGTTCCCGATCGGCGGCCGCACGGATCTTGGCGCCTTCCTCTTCGCCTTCCGAGCGGAAGCGCATGCTGATGCGCCCGCGCTCGGAGGCCATGCGCGCATAGACCCGCTCACGGTTCTGTTTCGGGAAGTCGAAGCTCTGCAAGCGCACGCTCGCGATGTCGATCCCATAGTCGCGCGCGGCGCTCTCGCGGCACTTCGCCGTCACCTCGTCGAGGATCGCCTCGGCGCGATAGACGCTCTGGTCGGTGGAGACGAACGCACCGAGCGGGTTGCGCCCGATGGCCGCCCCCAGCTCGGCGAACAGGATGTCGGCCACGCGCGATTGCGCGCCGGCACTGTCGAACACCGTCTCGAAGAAGCGCTGCGGATTGCCGACGCGCCACAGCACCGTGCCCGCGGCCACCACCGCAGTCTTCTCGACGGTGAGGAACTCGCTGGAGGCCGGCGTGAAAGCGCTCAGCCGGTTGTCGAACAGGTGCAGCCTATGGAAGGGTAGCTTGAAGTGCAGGCCGGGTTGCTTGATCACCTGGACCGGCCTGCCGAAAGCCGTGACGATCGCGAACTGAGAGCTGTCTACGCTGAACAGGCAGAGGTAGAGCAGGATCGCAGCCAGCGCGACGATGCCGACAACGGCCGCTCCGGCCAGCCGGCGCCCGTCTGCGGCCCCCTGCGCAGCAACGTGAGCCCCCTTCATCCCCTCCGCCCTGTGCGGCCTTATGTCGTTTCTTCCGGGGTTCGCCTTCTAGGGCTTGATGGTCCCTCGAGACCAGCCGCATGAACCGCTCGGTTCCCTGCTCGGGCCGCTTCGGCATTTGAGTCCCGCGCGTCTCGAAAGTCAAGCCCCGCATTCGCGAGCGCGACGGGCACGATGCGGGAGCGGGCGCAGGCTGCCGGCGCAGTTGCGAAGTCGGCGGTGCATGGTGCGCTCGGGATGACGCAGTGGTGAGCCAATGCACCGAGCGACTCGCTCAACGCCGCCTGAACACCTCGTAGTGGCTGCCGTAGTGGCACCAGTAGCGATGCGCCTCGGGGGTGCCGCCGTAGGCCGCCCACGCCGTGACTTGGCTCCCGGCGGCGCCTGTTGGCCGCCAGTGGCGGACAGCCGCCGCCGCACACGCACATGTCGGCGAGGCCATAGCACAGGGGGCGTTGCCGCGGCGTGCGGGCGCGTCAATCCGGTGCGCGAGCGTGCGCGGCGGGGGAGCCCTCGCCGCCTTGATCCAGTGCCTCGGCGCCGCTGGCATTACGAGCCCGATACCGTAAAAGGAACCCACGCGCTCGCGAGGCCATCGGTCCCGCGCGATCCGTCCTGGAGTGCGGCGTGGAACCGAATCGCGTAGCGACCCGGTGCCAGGGGCGCGTCGAAGAGCACCGCCCCGCTGTAGCTAAACAGCTCCGCCGCACCCGGTGCCAGATCGATGCGTCCCGTGACGCCATCGTCCACGGGCGGCATCCCGGGCGGAACCAGCGAAACGGAAGCGCCCGCGGCCGTGCGTACCTCCAGCACTGCGGCGGCGTATGGGAACGCCAGCGCGTTGAGACGTACCGCCTCGCGGCCCGCGTTGCGGATCGTCACCTCGATCGCCAGGTCGCGTGCATCGGCAACGGTCGCGCTGGCGAGCAGCAGCGTGACGACGAGCGCGGCTTCAGGCATAGCGCTCGGGACCGGTGGGCAGCGGGTAGTCGCCGGCATCCGGCGGCAGCGTCGGCACGCGGATCGGGATGCAGAGAGACAGCACGGTGCAGTTCGCCTCCGGCACGCCCAGCAGCGCGGCCGCGTTGCGGCGCGCCAGCTCGTAGTGGCGCGGCTCGGGGTTCTCGGCCGGATTGTTCATCACGCCGCCGCCGGGATCGCGGAAGCCGGTGCGCGTGCCCCCGTAGGTGAAGTCGACGCCGTTGGTGGTGAAGTACTCCTCCGTGTTGCCGAGCATATGGCCGAACTCGTGGGTGACGTCCACGGTGTCGGCGATGCCCCAGCCGGTCATGCCCGTCGTGCCGCCGAGGCCGGCACGCCCGCCGGAGGTGGCGCCCGGCGCGTTGGGGGTGATCGTGTAGTGCGCGCGGCTCGGATCATCGACCCACTGGACATCGACCAGCAACGGGTAGCAGGACACGTTGCCGCGCGCGTCGCGCACCGCGAGCGAGTAGCGGTTGCTCCATTTCGACTCGATCGCCTGCTCCCACGCCGTGCGCACCGTGGCGCTCGCCGTGCTGTACAGGCGCATGATGATGGTGAGGTTGCCGAAGAACGCGTTGTAGAACAGCCCGAAACGCGACGTCCAGGTGAAGGTCTTGTTGTTCCAGTCCGGGTAGGCCGGCGCGTTGGTGATGGTCTCGGTGACCGACTGGCTGACCTCGCTCGAGCTGCCCAGCCAGTTGCGGTGGATACCGGCGGCCGGCTCGCGAACGCGCCGCAGCGCCCGGCCCGCGGCGTAATCCGCGGCAACCCCGTCGGCCTCGCGCTCGGCGGGCGAGCCCGGGGCGGACAGCAGGTCGGCCCGGGCGCCAGCGCCTTGCACCACATGGGTCAGCTCGTGCGCGAGCAGCTGCCGGCCCGCAGCCGTGTGCGGCGCATACTGCCCCGGCCCGAAAACCACTTCCGATCCCGCGGCGTAGGCGCGCGCGCCGATCGCAAGCGCGGAGCGCGCCGCCTGCGCGTCGGTGTGCACGCGTACCGCTCCGAAGTCTGCGCCGAAACGCTGCTCCATCGTCGCGCGCGTCGCCGGATCGAGCGCCCGGCCGGGAGCGTCGAGGACCTTGTCCACCGCATGGGGCATCGCCTGCGGGGTCGTCGCCGGCACACTGCTCGGCCCGTCCCGGCAGCGCGGGCAGCCCCCGCCGCACGTACAGCCTGCCGGCGCCGCGCGAGGCGGCGCTGCGACGGCCGATCGAGCGCGTTGGGGCGCGCTGCCCTGGTCCAGGTTAGCGATGGATTTCGCGGCCGGTCTGTACGCTGTGGTCATTGTATGCCGTGCGATTCTAAAGTTAGCGGATTGACGCAGAAGTGGTGATGC